>Ga0163144_10007900_pt1 | contig 23185 bp, 20 predicted proteins | sample OliLak19BULKMAT1_FD_123175 | JGI IMG/M metagenome (GOLD analysis project Ga0163144, IMG submission 123175) | Freshwater microbial mat bacterial communities from Lake Vanda, McMurdo Dry Valleys, Antarctica - Oligotrophic Lake LV.19.BULKMAT1 | ecosystem: Environmental > Aquatic > Freshwater >...
ATGGCATGGAAGAGGTCACCGGTTCGATCCCGGTCAGGTCCACCAAAACCTTTCAAACACTGAAGGGCCTCGGCCCGTCAAGTTCCTCGCCCGTGGAGTCCAACTGGAGTGTAAACCTCATTCGATGCATGGGCACCGTGTGGATTTCGATGCTGCCCACGAATAGGCTTTCATCTTCAACGCGATCCCAGTCATCGACACCGTTTTTCACATTTGTTCGAAAGAAGCCTTAGCCGCGTCAAGAACGGCGTAATGTTCATCGAAGTGAAATACACTTCTTCGCCGATTTGCCGATAACCATCATGTGGTCAGGAGAATATCGCCGTCATCAATAGTGCTCGTCCTGGGCATGCTGCTGAGCGTGGGGGGTGCATTTCTGGTGGGCATGCTGGAGAGCCGATCTGTGAGGAATCAGGCGGAAGCGGCGGCGGAGAATCGCATTTCGGCGTTCCGGAGGGAGGTCCTCTCTGAGACACTACGGCTCGGACTCCTGGTGGACTTTATCCAGGTGATTGATCGGCCACGCGAACCTGACTTGCGGTGGCTTATGCGTCGTTTGACGGATTCGGCCGAATCCAACACCGGCTATTGCTGGCTCCCGGCCGGTCCGAATGGGTTGAATTGCGTGTCCCTGCCGGCAGGTTGGACCGACGTTGAGATTGGGAACCAGGCGGAAGTAGTAACCGCTATCCAAGCAGCGGCTCAAACCGGAAGGATGCAGGCAAGCCAACGCTTCCGCCGCGGCGCAGGCGAGTTCCTCGTCGCAATCGCCCAATCGGTGCAGGCAGGCAGTGGATCCAGCGGGACCGCCTTGGCGGTTTTTCAAGTGGGGGAAGTCCTCGAACGCGGGATAAAACGGCTGCGTCCGTTTGGGCTCAACGTAGGAGTGTACGACCTGACGGCAGCCCCCTCCCAAAGTCTCTTATTTATTCACCGATCAAGGCGGAGCCGCTCCACTGTGTCCGCTCCCGTCGGCGGTCCTCCACCGGCGCTCGAAGCGGGTTATACGGGTAGCATCCAGATCGGGACCCGCGAGTGGCGGATCCAATGCACAGAGATTCCCGAGCTTCTCTGGTATCCAGCCCTCTGGTACCAACTGCTCGTCTTCGCCGCAACCGTTGCGATGACGCTGCTGACGGCCAAGTTGTTCCGCAAAGGGGATTTCCAACGGCAGAAGGTCGAGCTCATAGTGCGGCAGCGCACACAGGAATTGGCCGAAGCTCGTGACGTTGCCGTAGAAGCCTCAAAACTAAAGTCGCAATTCCTGGCAAACGTCAGTCACGAAGTGCGTACACCACTCAATGGCATCCTGGGAATCAGTAGCCTGCTGCTCGAAACCAGCCTCTCGCCAGAGCAGCGCGAGTATTCGGAAACGGTGCAAACCTGCGGCGCGGCTCTGCTGGCGCTGGTCGAGGATCTCCTTGACCTCTCTCGCATCGAGGCGGGACATCTGGTGCTCAGTGAAACTGACTTCTCTCTCCGCGGGATCCTTTTAGAATGCGCCGCGATTGCAAGAGTCGGCGCTACGAGCAAAGGCCTGCAATGGACTGTCGAGACCGCCCACAACGTACCGGATATGTTGCGCGGCGATCCGCATCGCCTCACGCAAATTCTGCTCAACCTCATCGGCAACGCCATTAAATTTACCGAGCATGGCTTCATTTCCCTATCCGTCACGCTTGATCCGGATGCACCCTTTGTCCTTTTTCGCGTGCGCGATTCCGGCCCCGGCGTGCCGGAAGGCTGGCGGCACCTGTTGTTCCAGCGGTTTGCCCAAGCCGCCGGGGATGCGACCCGCCGCCATGGTGGAGCCGGATTGGGCTTGTCCATCTCCAAACAACTGGCGGAGAAGATGGGCGGCGCGATCGGATTCGAGTCACCCGCTGGAGGTGGCAGTGAGTTTTGGTTTTCGATCCCTGTCGTCGCCGCCTTGCAGCCTGACGTGCCGCCTTCCCCCGTACCCCCTATCTCGCACGCCGACGCTCCGTTAGGTCTTCGCATCCTCGTCGCGGAAGACAACCAGGTAAACCAGAGAGTCGCCAGCAGACTCCTCGAGCAACTCGGTCGCGAAGTGGATCTGGTCGCCGATGGACAAGCAGCGGTTGACCGTGCGGCTACCCACCAATACGACGTCATTCTCATGGATCTGCAAATGCCCGTCCTCGACGGAATAGGTGCCACCTGCGCTATCCGTTGTCAGGATCGTGGCCGCAATGTCCCTATCATCGCCCTTACCGCTAATGCCATGAAAGGTGAGCGGGAGCGTTGTCTCGACGCCGGTATGGACGACCATATTGCCAAGCCGATCGCTCTTGCGACGCTCGCCCGTGCTTTGCGCAAATACGCCTCCCAGCCTCAGATTATTCCGACGCCACATGTGAACGGCTCGCAACAATCGAACGCGCACGTAACGTAATCGCGACATTACGGGCCTCCGCGCATTCTAGGGCAATCTTCCCTCGCCGGTGCCGCGGGACAGTCTATGCCAGCGCAATGGAATCCGGAAACTCGCACTCTTCGGCTCCGTTCGCACCAATCGTTTTTCCGATTCCAGTGATAGGGACTGCCCTGGTTGAGTTCCGTACGAACGCGAATGTCGGGTTTTCTTGGCCGTCTATGCCGAGTCCCGATGCATCCCCGGCTGTGGCATATGGCGGTCACGCTCGTCGCTGGAGATGGCATACGAGCGCAACCGGCAGGACCTGACGAGTGATCCTAACTCAGCCATGGCCTTGGCGCGCCAAGCTCCTCGCCGGTCAAGTCCGAACCCCATTCGGCCAGGGGCACCCTGTGAATTTCGATGCCTTCCCACGGTTCGGTTCATCTTCAACGCGATCCAGAGCGTGGGCAGTCCTAAGCGCGGCCTCAATCGGGAGACGGGACTCCCTCGAAACCGGTGAAGTCTACTGACCAGATCCGGTACTACGCCCTGGACCGAAGATACCGAAGATCTATGGGCTCTCGAATGCCGGGAGCTGCGAAGTGCCTCACAACAGAAACGTTATTGGACTTTCACTTTTGAATTGCCGAACATGCTTGGCACACAAGAACAGGCGCGCCATCCAATGCCGCGTGAGTACTCCATCTCCCAACACAATCATCCTGGAATGCGGCGACCCAATATCTTCCTCGCCGCCGCGCATCCCACCAGACCCAAGCCGAAAAGAACCATGCTTCCCGGTTCGGGTATGCTGCCGTCGCCGCTGAAACCGAGACTTCCCTGGTCGCTTCGGCCTCCTCCCAGCAATGTCGCCGCCGCGCCGTCGCCGCCGAAGGTGCAGTCGTTTGAGACGGTGTTCGTATCCATCGTCACCGCAGCGTTCAATGCGATCGCCCTGCCGCATAGAATCCTGGCAGTGGTATTCAGCGTAATGCTCTGATTGGCGATGATGTTACCCGCGAAGATGGTGCTCGTTCCAAGTGTCGCCGAACTGCCAATGACCCAATATACGCCAGTATTGGGGCCGCCACCGAGCACATTTATAACAGACCCACTTGCCGTTGTAAGTGCAGTCCCAATCTGGAAGATGAATATTCCGTTCGGATTGCTTTGAGCATCCAGCGTAAGCACTCCGGTCAGTTGAGCGGACGAGTCAAATCGGTAAACGCCCGGTTGCAGCGGACCCAATGTGCCCAAATCCTGTCCAGTCAGATTACTTGTAAAGGGTTGGAGCGAAAGAAAATTAAACGCGGTGAGCGAGTCCAACCGAGCTTGTTGCGCGATCGCATTTGTCTGATGCACCGATCCGGTAAGAGTGATGCTGCCTAGTCCCGTGATCGAGGGCCCGGGCCATAATCCCAGGTTGCCCCACAGCGTGGTCGCACCCGTGTTGGTTACTGTCGAAGCCCCAAGTATGGCGAAGGAATTCGCCGTGCCAAGTATTGGTGTCGCACCTAATGGTAGCGAAGTGAGGGAAAGAAGTGCGAAAACATACAATTTCGCATATCCTGATTGACGGTCTTTTTGATTCACAGAGTAATTCTCCTGGACTGCCCCGACAGCACACGAAAGGCCGCAACTCACGAGACGCGTGCAAGTTGCTGTTCTCTTATAGTTTAAGCAGTGAGCCCTCTTCCGCTGGTGCCATTGATCCTGACCGCCATCGGTCAAGTGAGTGACCAAATGCGGTCGTTCCATAGACGCAAGTTGGCCGGGCTGAGTGTCGGCCGCCCCAAAACAGTGCCGCGGTTCGATCAATGTTTCTGAATTGGAATGGAAGAGGCCCTACTTCTTGTGCACCCGGATGACGAGCTCATTTGAATCCCAGATGGGTTCCTGCTCGCAGTTCAGACACTCGTCGCCACGCGTGGTGAACCAAAGCAACATCTCGTAATAATCCAAGTTATTGATCGCGTCGGAATCGGCAACCCAATACTCTTTGTAATTCGGCTTCAAAACCGTGTAGCGTAGCTGCGATGGCTTGCCCGCTCGTGTCGTCTGCATCTGTCGGACCCACCGGATCGGCATCAGTGAGGCCCCTCTGTAGTAGGGCGACGCCAAGATGCTTAGACTCGCCTTTTTGAACTTTCCTACAAGGCCGAAATCGGAATACGGCCGCACCTCATAGCCTTGCGCCAACCACCACGGACAGGCGAAGGTCGGCTTCAGATAGAGGATTCCTCCATCCTTGACCACACGGCGAATCTCAGAGAGTGCCTGTTCAGGCTTAGGCACATGCTCGAGCACCCACACCGACCATGCGGCATCGAACTCATTGTCGCGAAAGGGCATGCTCGTTGCCGAGGCAGCCACAAACGGCTTGTGAAAGTAACGGCGGGCGGAGGGCGAGATATCGAGGCCCACGTAGTTCGGCACGACATCCTGCAGGTATCCCGTGCCCGCACCGATATCCAGAACGCGCTTGTCCTGCAAGTCGTACTTTTTGGCGAATTCAGTGACCTTGGGGACGATGCGTTCCGCCTCGATGCCGATCTTGGCCATCTGAACATATTTGGACTCAGCTTCGGTGAGCGGTGACTGGCTGTCAACCTTGGCCTGATCGCCAGAATAGACGTCTGCGTAGTAGGCCTGGGTGAACGCCGGTGCCTTCTCTGGGGTAGCCTGATCCACCTGGTAGGGATAGTGGATCGCGGTGAGCGTGGCGAGAAAAAGAACATAGCCCACGGATACCTTCAGGCAGACACCAGCGAGGCTCTTCAGGATTTCGGCTGTCGATTGAGGCTTCCGAAGCTTGCGATCGGCAAGCTTGAGGGCGACCGGCACCGCCGGTGAGGCTTCCATGGGATTCCATCGTCCGGAACAGTCGTTCTCATTACGTCCGTTTGGGCCAAAAAATCCCTCTCAAAACCCTTGCGAATCAACCGATGAGAGGTTTCATGGTTCTTGCAGGTTCCAAGATTGGCGGCTATCTTCTGGAGGAGCGCCTGGGCGGCGAGAGCCTGGATGTCGCCGTCTTCCGGGCGACCGCATCCGGTGGTGATACCGCAGTTGTGAAAGTTTTGATCGGAAGCGGCGAAGACGCCAAAGCCAACTTTCTTTCGATGGCCAAGCCCCGCGCCGGGCTGCCTGCGCATCCGAATGTTGTCCGCACACACCGGTTTGGTGTAGATGAGGCGACTGGATCCCCATACACCGTTCAGGAATTCGTTGCGGGTCCAACTTTCGATCAGCGTCCGGCGGAGATGTCGCTTTGGCATCGCGTCCGCTGCGGTCTCGAAGCAGCCCAGGCTCTGGAGCACATGCATTCCATTGGCGTCGCCCATGGCGGAGCTATTCGCGGCAAGCATTTCCGGATGGATGCTACTTTCAGCGTACGTCTTGTCGATCTTGGCAACGCGTATTCGGGCGGTATGCCTCCCTTGCCCGAACCGGGGCAAATGCGGCATCGCGCCTCCGAAATCGATGTGTTGGCCGATGTTTTGGCCTATGGCGCTGTGCTTCGAGTTCTGCTCGACCCTGGTATCGCAGATTCGGTGACTCTCCGCTCGATCGTAGAACATTGTCTGGCGGAGAGTCCTGCCAAGCGGGCCGCGAATCTCAAAGTCGTGATCGAACGGCTGCAGGCGTGGGTGGATTCCTATCCGTCGGCTCAATTCGAACTCAAACCTGTAGCCACAGCCAGTTCTTTGTTCGCGCTACCCAAAGGCACCAACCCGCAATCGTTTTTCGAATCGAATTGGACGTTCAGTGTTCTGGCCTTGAGCTTGGCAGCGCTGGCCGGCGGAACGGTGGAAAATCTTTCACCACGAACGCTGCTCACTCCCTCAGGGGCCCAGGCGATGGTCCCACTGCTCACCAGCTTGAGAGTCGATGCCGATGAGGTTAGCCAGGCGGAATTTCTCCCGTTCGCCCGCCAGACCGGGCGGCGCTACTCGCTGCAGAACCATGCGGAGGACTTGCCCGCCGTTGGCGTCAGCGCCTTCGATGCAGCCGAATACTGCACGTGGGCTGGCAAGCATCTACCGACCGCGGCGGAATTCGCCATCGTAACGAAGGCCAAAGATCCTCGAATGCGGCATCTCAACGACGGTGTCGCCGAATGGATCGACGGTCGAAAAGTACCCAATCTGTTCGCCGCAAGCCGCTTTCCCGCTTTGCTCTTTCCTCAGCCCAAAGTTTCCGAGGAATGGCGGCGAATCCATGGTGCTCCGCCTTCCCTGTCCGGTTGGTCACTGGCACCCGCCCGCTACGCCGCTGCCGATATCGGTTTCCGCTGCGTTGCCGGTGCCCCTTGAATCCACAAAATGACACAATAGAAGGCAGGACTCTCTCCCATACATGACTCGCAGACAGATGCTCTCTGCCTCCACTCAGGTTGCTGTAGCAGCGGCAGCAACCACCACAAGCGCCATCCCGGCAGACCTCGTCCAACGTTCCGAAAAAGGCGTTGAATCCATGCTCGCGGGCCAGAACAATGACCCTAAAAGCCGCCACCGCGGCGGCATCCCGGACGCCGACGGACTTTACTCACCTGGCACCGCTGGCGGCATCGTCGAACTGCTCGGCACCTGCTTTCTCTACGAAGGCTCGAAGTTCTTCAAGAAGCCGCTAATGCTCCAAGGGATGCGGCTGGCCATCGATTTCGTCAATCGCGGCATTACCGCCGAAGGCAACATCGATCTACCGATCACGAACTTCAACTCGACCCCCGATACCGCCTTCTTCGTCAATCCCATCGCAACCGTCGCCGTTCTTGCGCGTCGCGCCAAAGCGGCGGAACTCAGCAATCTCCTCGAACCTCTCCTGCTACGTGTCGGCAAGGGCTTGGTCAACGGCGGCGTCCACACCCCCAACCATCGCTGGGTCGTGACGTCCGCCCTCGCGCAGTTGCACGAACTCTTCGGCGCGCAGGATGGCAGCTATCTAAAACGCGCCAATCAGTGGCTTTCCGAAGGCATCGACATGGATGCGGACGGCCAGTTCAGTGAGCGTTCCACCACGGTTTACAACACCGTCAGCGATCGCGGACTCGCCTTCGCCGCCCTCAAACTCAACCGCCCCGACTTGCTCGAACCCGTCCGCCGCAATTTGCAGTCGATGCTCTATCTGCTGCATCCGGGCAACGAAGTGGTGACGGAAATTTCCAAGCGCCAGGACAAAAACGTACGCGCCAAGCCCGATCGCTACTGGTTCCCTGCCAAGCTTCTCGCCGTGCGCGACGACAACGGATCGTTCGAATCGTTCGCGCAGGCGGGCGCTATGGGTCAGCAATTATCGCTGCTGTTGGAATACCCGGAACTGCAGCGCAAAGTCACGCCCACCCCCTTGCCGGATCAGTACGAAAAAATCTTTCCTGTGGTCGGCATCGGCCGTATACGCCGCGGCAAAACCTCCGCCACGCTACAGTTCACCGATTCCGATCGCGTGTTTTGTCTACGCCGTGGAGACGTCGTGATGAACGGCATCCGCTTCGCCTCGGCCTTCTTCGGCAAGGGACAGTTTCTGCCAGGACAGGGCGGACCCGGCAAAGACGGAACCTACGAATTCACGCAGGATCTCACCGGACCCTACTACCAGCCGCTCGATCATCCGGAAAGCGAACCGCGCATCGTGCTCCACCAGCAGTGGGGCGAGAGTTGGCAGCGACGCAGACAAAGCGGCGTCTGCAAGCTCACGCAGTCGGTCGTCGTCAAGGAAGACAAGAACGGCTTCACGGTCCGGATCCGCGCCGAGGGGACGAACGAGGTTCCGCTGGCGGTCGAGATCAGCTTCGCCCCCGGCGGCGTACTCGAAGGCTGCGAAAAAATGCGCGACGACGTGTATTTGCTTGGCCCTTCAGCGGTTTATCGCCAGGGCGCGGACGCGGTCCGCATCTCCGGGCCGACGGGCACCGCGCCGCACCGTTATGTGAATGTCCGCGGCGCGCTTCCGAAACTGGATGGGACATCGGTCTACGTCACCGGCTACACACCGTTCGATCGGACGATTCGTTTCCACTGGGCTTAGGTCCGTGCGGGAGGCTCCGCGGCAGGCGCATGGGCGCGCAACGCATCGTGCAATTCCTTTAGCTGAATCGGCTTCGTCAGGTAGCCGTTCATGCCAGCGGCCTTGCATTTTTCCCGCACTTCGGAAAACACGTTCGCAGTCAGCGCGTACACAGGAACCAGCCCCATAGGGCCCCCCATCTCGCGGATCTTTGCCGTGGTCTGCCAGCCGTCCAACTCGGGCATGTGGCAATCCATGAGAATCAGATCGTAGGGCCGTTCGCTGTGCATCGCGATGGCCGCGAGCCCATTGCTGGCGCTCTCTACGATTGCTCCGGTTTTTCGAGTCAAATGGAGGCAGATGCGAAGGTTTACTGGATTGTCGTCCACCACCAGGATTCTGAAATCCGGAGCCAGCGTCCATTCCCAAAGCGGCACCGCTTCGTGCGCCTGCGCCGAGGGGTCAACAGCCAGCGGAATACGAAAGTGGAAACTCGAACCTTGTCCCAGGATGCTTTCCACGACAATCGATCCGCCCATCAATCCCGCCAGTTGCCTTGAAATCGAAAGCCCCAACCCGGTGCCGCCAAAGCGTCGCGTGGTGGACGATTCCGCCTGCGAAAATTCCTCAAAGATAGCGTCCAAGCGATCGCCTGGGATACCAATTCCTGTGTCGCGAACCGTCAAACACAACGAATCCTCACCCTCGCACGAGACACCGACGGTCACGCTGCCGCTCTGCGTGAACTTGACGGCGTTACCGATCAGGTTGCCCAACACCTGCCGTATCCGCAACGGGTCCCCCATCACCGTTTCTGGAACTTCGCCGACGACATCGTAAGCCAAAGTCAGATTTTTGGTACGCGCCATCGCCTGAAAGTCGGCCGCACAGGCTTTGACCAACTCCCGCAGCGCCATCGGTACGCGCTCGAGAGTCATCTTGCCGGCCCCGATTTTCGAAAGATCGAGCACATCGTTGACGATGGAAAGCAGGTGCTGTCCGCTACGGCGCAGATCCGCGGCGACGTCCTTGGCGGCACCATCGAGCTCGCATTGATTGAGAATATCGGCCAGCCCGATGATTCCGTTTAGCGGTGTCCGAATCTCGTGGCTCATATTGGCGAGAAACTGGCCCTTGGCCGCTGCCGCTTCTTCGGCAACGTCTTTTGCCGCGCGCAAATCCCGCTGCGCCTGTTCGAACGCAATGCGAGCCGAATACATTTCCCGCACGTAGCCATGCTGTATCTTCGCCGACAGCAGGGCCAATCCCAACAGGCCCAGAACAAGCACCAGGCCCGTTTCGTTGGAAGTTCCAACAAGATTCCAGATCAGCAGAGGCATAGGATTGAAGAAGCTGATGATCCTGCCCAAAAACAGATCCGGCGCAAAAAATGCCGGGGCGGCCATGGTCCATCCAACCGAAGCCGCCAGCACGAAGTAGCCGTTCTCGGTCCTGCCAAAATCCAGCATCATGAGTGTGCTGAGCACCCACCAGTTGGCCGACTGCGCGATGCTCACCGCTCGGATCAGGCGCCGCCACCGGATTGCCGCCTCAGGATCCGGATCGTTGCTTTCCGCATAGGCGCGCAAGGCCAGCCATCCTCGCAACAAAACCAGAGCGAAGTTGACCGCCAGAATCCACAAGCTCAAACGGGACGTGTAACCGCAGCCCAAAGCCAGCGCAGGGACAAAAAACAGAGGAACCAGTCCGCCCCAGCGCAGCCGACGGAACAACTCGATCGCAAGCTGGCGATCCAGTTCCCTGGTGAAAGTCCCGGCCGTTGATGCTGTGTTAGTCCGCACTCAATTCTGTATTTCTTGTCTCCGGTAGCAAATATACCAAAAACGCCGCAATAAAGAAGAATGCCGCGCTCACCGTGATGCCCACGCCCACGCCTGAGCGGTCGGCGATCGCGCCCACCAGATACGGTGCACCCGCGCTGATCGCGCGCCCAAAATTATACGCGAACCCCTGCCCGGCACCGCGTATTGACGTCGGGTACAACTCCGCCAATGTGGATCCGAACAATGCGAAATACCCGGTTCCAAAGAAGCCGAGCAAAGGACCCATCCACAGGAGCCACGTCGGCGCGTCCGCTCCGAACAGCCGAGGTGCGAGCCCGTAGAGTGGCGTGAGGATCGACGCCACAATGACATAAAACGCAAACGCCGGACGCCGCCCAAAGCGATCCGCCAGAAAGCCAAAGGTCTGGTATCCGGCGAACGTTCCAGCCTGCATGATGAAGATCCAAGTGGATGTCCTCGCTAACGTGAACCCCGCGCCGCCCTGATCGAGAGGTGCGGCCAGAAATCCCGGCAGCCACGAAAACACGCCCCAGTAAGCGAACAAAACGGTCGTCGCCAACAGTGTCGAAACCACGGTTCGCCGTAGATAAATTCCTTTGAAGATACCTCGCCAATCGCCGGTTTCCTTACGATTGACCCACACTTCCGGCTCTTTCACCTTCAACCGGATCAGCACCGTCAGCAGCGCGGGAGCCATGCCCAACGAAAACAGCACCCTCCAGCCATAATTTTCCAATACAAACGGTGTGATCGCGGCCGCCAGCATGTATCCCAGGGCCCAGCCGGATTGCATCGCCGCCAAAGCTTTGCCCCGATTCTTGGCCGGCCACGATTCCGCCACCAGCGTCGCACCTGCGCTCCATTCCGCGCCCAGCCCGATGCCGATGAGCCCGCGCCAGAAGATCAGTTCCGGAACCGAGTTCGCCGTCGCCGTTCCGCCGGATGCCAGCGAATAGAGCAGCACGGTATAGAAGAGCGTCTTGCCCCGGCCAATCCGGTCGGAAATTATACCGGCGGCGAGTCCGCCGATCGCCGAACAGATTAACGTGCTGGCGGCGACAAGGCCAGCCTGCGCGTTCGACATCCCGAACTCTTTGCGCAGCGTCTGGAGCGATAAGTTGTACAGCAGGACATCGGTTGCGTCCAGCATGAAACCCAGGAGTGCCGCCCAAAGAGCGATCCAACGAGGTTCCCGAAAGTAGTAGAGCAGCGCTTGCCTCCCCGGTTCCCGGTAACATCTGCCGTCACAGGAGCCGTCTTAGTATTCTAGAAGGTAACGATGTCCGCCGTCCCAAATCCCAATCTACCGTCCGAGCAACCGAAGCTTCCCGTCGTGGTTCCCTCGCCGTCTTTGCCGCCGGATGAACCGAAACGCGGCCCTTGGAAGTCTTTGATTGGACTCGCCGTCGCTGGGCTGCTGGGATACCTGGGCTACCAGTGGGCGACCCAACCCGCCACGGATACATCCGTTTTTGCCGACGTCAGAACAGCCACCGCCGCCCATGGCGCAGTGGAACGAGTCATCCGGATCTCGGGTCAGACGTCCGCCCGCGAGTTCGTCAACGTCACCGCCCCTATTCTCCGCGGACCCGAAACGCGCAATTCTCTGGTCCTCACCAAACTGATCAAGCCCGGCATCATCGTGAAGCCAGGAGACGTCATCGCACAAATCGACGGCCAATGGCTGCTTGACCATATGGACGATGTCCGCGATCAAGTGCGGCAGGCGGAAAGCGATGTTATCAAGCGTAAAGCCGAGCAGGCTGTCGAAGTCGATCAGTTGGATCAGACTTTGCGCGTCGCCAAATCGAATTGGGACAAGGCCAAGCTGGACTTCAAGGCGGCCGAAGTGCGCAGCGATGTCGAGAAAGAGTTGCTGAAATTGTCGATGGAAGAGTTCGAAGCCCGCTACAAGCAACAACTCGCCGATGTCGTCGAAAAGCGGAACGCCCACAATGCGGAACTGAAGATTCTGGAACTCACCACCGAACGCCAGCGCCGCCACTTGTCACGCCACGATAACGATCTCAAGCGATATACGATCACCGCTACGATTGGCGGTTTGCCCGTGTTGCAGACCACCTTCCGCGGTGGTGAAATGACACAGATCAGCGAGGGCGACCAAGTGACCCCCGGCCAGCCCTTTATGAAGATCGTCAACCCCTCTTCTATGCAGGTGGAAGGCAATGTCAACCAAGCGGAAAGCAGCGATGTCCGGCTGGGGCAGGAAGTTCGCGTCGGCATCGATTCGTTTCCAGCCTTGAGAATGAAGGGTGTGGTTTCCGGAGTGAATTCCGTCGCTGTCGCCGGTGGCCGCACCGGAAATTTTGTCCGCAGTATCCCGATCCGTGTCCGGCTTCTGGAGATGGATACCCGCGTGATTCCCGATCTTTCGGCGCACGGCGACGTGATCATCGAACGCGCCGACGGCGTACTCCATGTTCCGACCAACGCCCTGATCGAGGATGCTGGCAAGTCGTTCCTGTTCATCCGAAATCCGCAACGGATGTTTGACCGCCGCGAAGTGACGGTGGGCCTGCGCAGTCATACAAGTATCGCGATCACTCAGGGTGTGAAGGCCGGCGACGAAGTCCGGCTGAATTAGGTCTCGCGGAGTTTCACAAGCCCCATCCCTCGTCAGCTTCGCCTGACAACCGTGAAACCGGCATGAGCCGCCTAAGAACTCCATGCAGAGGTCGACGAACTCGCACGCGACGGTAGCCTCGGCAGGATTCACGGCGAATGGTTCTTCACCGTCGCCAGCCAAAGTCGAAGGACTCTCTCAGGAAGTCGTCGCCCAACAACGAATTTCCAAGCTCACCGCCATCGGTTGCCTGCTCGCCGACGCACTCTGGCAGAACATCCGCGTGCGCCGTGCGCGGCAGTCCGCAGTGGATGCCAACCAAGCCAAGCCCCGCTTCCTCGCCAACGATATCGAGCACTGCCGTCAGGCAGGGATGACGGCGCACCTCGCGAAACCCGTCCGGATGGAAGAATTGCAACAAGCGCACTCGCAGGCAGCCGAACATCGGTTATAATCGAAAAGGCTGCCGTATACATCTCTTCGTGGCGAAGTGGCGGAACTGGCAGACGCACCAGACTCAAAATCTGGCGTACTTTACTGTACGTGTGGGTTCGACCCCCACCTTCGCCACCACTAAAAACCATCCAGAATCTGCAGTTACAAGCCCTTTTTCTTCGCGTGCCAGGGGCGTGCCTTGCGGCTCGCCGTGCAGGAGATTCAGGAATTTTGACGTCAGCCAATATTTCCTTCGCGACGGCGACTGGCCACGGCGTCAACCAGTTCCAGGTTTCCCGCCGACCTGAACAAGCAACTGCAACAGGAAGTTGCGGACTGCCATTCTCCCAGCACCAACGCTGTGATTCAGCAAGCTTACGTAGATTCTTGGATGAACAACACCGCGGGGCGATCGCCTGGAATCGCTCCGCGGAATTGGTAACGCCGTCGACCAAGCTGGCTTGTGTAACCGTGTGCTGCTTCCCGATGCGCAATGACGGATCGGCGCTCTTGTTTTGGACGCCTGAGATCAACGGCAGTCTTGATCTCAATCGAATGGATGGCAACTGCGGAGCAGTATCGTCGAAGTTTGAGGCGGAACTACGAGACAAGGCGGCGGGAATGCACATGGATCCTTCATCGAGCGCATGGTCCTTCGCTGACTCCACTCTCGCGACCCCTACGCCGGCAATTTCGGCGAGATCGTCCAGGCGTCTAGCGCGTCAATCGTGTCCGAAGGAAGCGCCGAACCAGCCGACAAAGTAGGCGAATAGGATCGCAGCTGCGCGGATTGTAACGCGTATCGACACGCCGCCGATCCCCAGCCAATCTTGAGCCGGTGCGAACCTGGCGTATAAGAGACAGTGATCACTGCGTTTGCGAGTTCGCGACGTTCTTGCCGAGATAGAAGCCGGAACTGACTCCGCCATTCATGAAGTGGCCGCCGAGCGCATTCGCTGGATCGACGGACTGCGGAAAGAACAGCTTCGAATCAAACGGCCCCGCCCTTCCGAAGTTGTCGAGCCGCGCAAGCTGTCGCCTGGGGTCGCACTCCAGTTGAAGCGGGTGCCCGTCACGAACCCACCAGGCTGCGGTTGACCCTTCGTGACCGAGGTGCCCTTGCGGCTAGCCTAGGCTAGGGCCTTAGCTCTCTTCTTCAACCGAGATTTTCAACGCGCGAAGGAACTTCTGATCCTGACTCGTCAGTTTGATTTTGCCGGTGGATGCACGGTGCGTCCGCTTCGGTGCGGCAGACTCAGTAGTCGTGTTAGACAGTGAAGTCGAATGACTGCTCTCATCGTCGTCCGAATCGTCGCGCTTGTTGAAGCCGATCGTCGCTTCCAAAACGAGGAAAACGTCGTAGCCAGACTGTCGAATATCGCCAATGGATTCCGCGATGCGCTCGGAGTCGGACAGCGCTTCGTTGATCGCGTTGCCGAGTTCCTGCATCAAATTTTTGAGTCGCTCTTCCAAGATCCTGCCCCTTTCTGTTTGCTGGGCTCGTACCAGAATAACGCTTCGTCGACACGGAACGCGCTACATTAGTTGATGTACCTAAGTCGACACCAGATTCGTGTTTTTCGCAAGCCTGTGGCCGACTGGACGTTTCTTTCCGCTGCAAGTCTTATCGGCGGGATGTGGATGAAACTTCGGGGCAAAACGGTTGACGCAGTCAAGTTATTGATTTGCTTGTGCTTACGCGGTCCGCTCTAGCTATATGTGGAAACTCGCAGGCAAGTTTGCCAAAACTGTCCTCCCTGGGGTGATCAAGCCGTTACACGTTCTGTGGAACGAGATGATTGCCTTCATCTTCTTTGCCTTTGCGGTGGTGGCGTCGTTTAACGCTTACCGGTCTTATCAGGCGATCGAGACCGATCCTGACTCCTTCGTGCGATTTCTGTTAGCCGGGTTCTTCGCAGTCATCATGGGCGGCTTCGCTTTCGGATCCTACCGGCGGGCCCGTAAGATCGCAAAGCGCTAAGGGACTACACTTGGCAGGGCAAAATCCGGCCTCCCACCCCGCCAAAGACCCGATCTGTTTTGCCGATTTTCAGTGCATGCTGGCAGTATGAGATCTTGCATCTGTCTGCTCATGTTCCTGCTGTTCTCTCCTGATTTGCTTCGTTCCGCGCCTGCTGCTGGGCCGGGACGTCCAACGCCTATGGCGGTCCCTCCCCATGGCCTTTCCGACGCCCAGATCGAACTCGATCTGCGCGCCCGGCTCTCGCGATCGAAACTCGCCACCAAAAAGTTTCAGTTCCGCGTGCAGGGTGGGATTGCCACGCTCACCGGACGGACCGATATCATTCAGCACAAGGGAATCATGACGCGGATGGCCAAAGCCGCTGGCGCGCGGGCGGTCGTCAACAACATCGAAATCTCCGAAGCGGCACGTGCCAAGGCGGTCGCGCGCCTCGAATCCGGCAGGCGAAAAGCGCTGGTGAAGCATCAGTCTACCGCTGACCGAGCGGCAGGCTCGGGAGGCAGGTAGCTATCATCGAAGGGTGAGCTTTCTAGAAGAGTTGCTGCTATTCCTTCCGCAAGACCTGCCCGATCGCGATCTATGCGCGCAGAAGACGGCGCGCCATCTGGAACTGATCGCGGAGACCAACAAGCAGTTCAACCTCACGCGGATCGTCGATCCGAGAGAGGCGGCGATCAAGCACACGGTCGATTCACTGCTGCCGTGGAAGCTGTTTGCGACATCGGGCGCGAAGAGGATTGTGGATGCGGGTTCCGGGCCTGGATTCCCGGGCATCCCGCTCGCCATCGCATTGCCGGAAATCCGATTCGTGCTGCTTGAGTCGACTCAGAAGAAGGCTCGGTTCATCGAAGCCGCGGTGGAAGCATTGGGGCTCCGCAATGTCGAAGTCTACGCGGAGCGAGCGGAAGACTGGTTCAAGGACAATCGCGCTGCGTTGTTTACCGCCCGCGCGGTGGCTCCCCTCGATCGTGCGCTGCTGCTGTTCGGTTCGACGCTGCGAGAGGGTGCTCGCGGACTTTGGTACAAGGGTCCGGATGTGGAGGCGGAGATCGCCGCGGCCACGAGGCCGAAGTTTCGGATGCGCGTGGTGGGTCGTTACGAACTGCCGGAGTCGATGGGTACGCGAACGATGGTGGAAACGATCGCCGTTCACTGAAGATTGGGCCCTCTCGCCGCACATAGTCGCGATACACTCAAGTGGCATGCGATTCGCACTCGTGCCGCTGTTGCTCCTGGCAGCCACAGCAGCCACAATCGCGAACGCGGACACTTTGGTTGTTCTTCCGTTCGCCAACTTGAGCCGCACTTCGAACCTCGACTGGATCGGGGAAGGTATCGCTGACGATATCCGCGAAACCGCAGCGGCCGAGGGCTTGATTGCCCTTGAGCGTACCGATCGCAATGAGGCCTACAAGCGTCTCGGCATTCGCCAGAACGTCTTGCTTACGCGCGCCAGCGTGATTAAAATCGCCGAGGCATTGGATGCGGAACAAGTCGTCTACGGCGAGTTCGAGTTTTTGCCCTCGCCGCCCACAACGACAACGACCCGCGGAACTCTCAAGCTCACCGGACATGTCCTCGATCTGAAAAGCCTCCGCCAAGGGCCCGAGTTTTCAGAACTCGGTGCGCTTGAGGATCTCGCCGGCATTCAGACTCGTGTGAGTTGGCGGGCGCTTCACTATTTGCAGCCCTCTGGTGCGCCGCCGCTCGAAGAGTTTCTGAAAACGCGCCCCAACATCCGGCTGGATGCTCTTGAATTCTACGTCCGTGGACTCGTCGCCCCGCACGCCGAGGTGAAGCACCGCTACTTTACCAACGCCATTCGGATCGATCCACAGTACTCTCGAGTGTATTACCGCCTTGGCCAGTTGCATTTCGAGAAAGAAGAATACAAGCTCGCGCTGGATGCTTTTTCAAAGGTCAACCTGCGCGATGCGCATTCCCGCAAGTCTGAGTTTCTGGCAGGGATTTGCCGGTTCCACACCAACGATTTCACTGGCGCGCAGACGGCTTTTGAGAGGGTAGCCAAGGATGTTCCGTTGAGCGAAGTGATCAACAACATTGGGGTCACGCAGGCGCGCCGCAACTTGGCGGAGTCGATTGAGATGCTCCGCAAGGCGCTTGAAGGCGATCCTGCCGATGCCGACTATCGGTTCAATGTAGGACTCGCACTTTGGCGGCGTGGGCAGTTCGAAGAGGCTGCGAAGAATTTCGAGGCGTCATCGGCGCGAAATCCCGACGATGCCCAAGCCAAGCAAATGCTGGCCCGGTGCCAGAGGAAGTCGGGGCCTCGCCCGCAGGAACTTTTGGAGATCCGCGAGCGATTAAAAACCTCGTATGAAGAAACCGCGTGGTTGCAGTTGAAAAGCATGTTGCAGCCCCTAAAACCGAATGATTGAGCAGGGGTCGCAACGGGAGTCCTGGAAACAGGTATAATCGGGGAGTTCATGGTGGAAGCGTACGGTTTGTCGGACGTCGGATGCGTCCGGTCGAACAATGAAGATTATTATCTGATGGCACCCAACATCGGCCTCTATGTGCTGGCCGATGGAATGGGCGGAGCCGCTGCGGGCGAACGTGCTTCCAAGCTCGCGGCCGAGAAGGTGTGGGAAGTCGTCTATAATGCCGGCGCCAACCCCGGACTCGACCTGCTGGCCGACTCGTTCGAGCAGGCCAATCTCTGCGTCATCAACGAAGCCGCGCAGGACGCGAGCCTCGACGGCATGGGCACCACACTCGTCAGCGCTCTCGAAGCGGGCGATGAGTTGTTGATCGCCAGCGTCGGCGATAGCCGCGCTTATCTGTTTCAGGAAAATCAACTCGCCAGTATCACCGCAGATCAGACGTGGGTGCAGGAAGTGGGCCGCCGTCTGGGCATCGACGAAGAAAACCTGAAGACACATCCCATGCGCCACGTTCTCACAATGGCAATCGGTGTGAGCCAGCAGTTGCGCATCAACACCTATCGAGTTCGTCTTCTGGTTGGGTCGCAGATTTTGCTTTGTTCCGACGGATTGCATGGCGTGATCGACGACGCAACGATTTCGCAGATCCTGTCCGGCGAGGGCACTCTCGAAGAAAAGTGCAACAAACTGATCAGTCAGGCCAAGTCCAGTGGCGGTCCCGACAACGTGACTACCGTACTGCTGCGGGTGGTAGACAGCCCCGGTGATAGCGATGAACGGGAAATCACTGCGGAGAACCCCACCATTCAGCTTGAAGTACCCCCCAAGCTCGACACCCTCAAATTAGATTGAGAGAATAATGGCCTCGCGTCCACTTAGTTGACGTGAGGCTCTATTCGTTGTTATCCCTGCTTTGCTGCTCTTCTGCCCTTGTGGCTGCGGAGATTGCACCGAGTCCATTGATCTTGCAGATCCGCGTGGTGGAAGGCGAAGGTGCCGCCTACCCTGCGGGATCGCGCGCCATTCGCGGACTCACCGTTGAAGTTACCGATGAAGCCGGACAACCGGTTCCGAATGCTGCGGTGAGCTTTCGATTGCCCGAAACCGGACCCACTGGCGTTTTCTCGAACGGAACCCGCACCGAGATCGCGTCCAGCGCGCCGAATGGTCGAGCCACTATCTGGGGCATGAAGTGGAACCGGCTTCCGGGTACCTTCGCGATCCGTGTGACGGCGGCAAAGGGCGAGACACGGGCAGGCGCGATCGTGCCGCAGTCGCTGCTTGAACCATCGTCGATACAAAGTGCCGGGGCGGGACAGCAGGATTTCGTCCGCTACAAAGTCCGGCGGGGAAAACGTTGGATCTGGCTGTCGGCGTTGGCTGCAGGCGCAGCAGGCGGGGGGCTGGCGTTTGGATCCCGCACGGGACGAGCAGGGGCAGCGGCAGCGGCGGTGAGCATCACCATTGGGAATCCTGCGATCACGGTGGGGAGATAGATATGGCGTTTCTAAAGCCCGCCATCGCACTCGCTTCCGCCGTCTGGCTGGTTGCCGCCAATGCTGGATTGGAAGCGCCGCGCATCGGCTTTGTGCGTCTTGTCGACAATCAGGTCTGGACACTCCGCGGCATCGCCGGCAGTTTCTATTTTGGAGAGCGCATGGCGAGTCAGATTGACCGCTTTGCCTTCAACGGTCAAATCGGCGTTCGGACCTCGGGCAATCGGTTGGCGGAACTGCTTGGGCCGCACGGTGAGGTGCTGCGCGTTGCGAGAATTGAGGGAGAAGTTCGCGCGATCGGCCTGTCGCCGCTGCAAGCTTCCGCCTATGTGCTGACGGACGCCGAGCTCTGGCGACTCAGCGCGGGTTCAGTGGATCGGTATCCTGCGCCAACGTTGCCCGAAGGTCGGCTGGCCGGAATCAGCGGGGCGGGATCGTATGTGGAGTTTGCCAGCGTGCTGGACGGTCAAATCGCGTTAGAGCGCCTTTGGCTCGATTCGGGGGAGACACTTGTGCGAGAGGCGTTCGCCGCGCAGCCCGACCACCTTTTGATTCTCAAAGACCGCATTTTGCTGTGGAGCGAGGGCGATACACTTGTCTTGCGTCGTTCGGATGCATCACTCGCCAAGGTCGAGACGGGCATCCGGATTGTCTCCTTGCAACAGGCGGGCGAGGGCTGGTTCCATGCCACTGGCGAGGATGGGCGTCAGTTCGCGGTCCGGCTCACCCGGGACGTTGAGATGTTCGTGAGCTTGCTGCCGGAGACGGCGCAATGAGTGCCGGATGGCCGTTTCTTCGTCAGCCGTTGCCGCATGTGTTCGAAGTGGATGCCGACCGGTGCCTCCGAGTCGCGGCGCGAAATGTCCGGCGAAAAGCGATGATGCTGTTCGTGCTTCTGCTGTTGGCGACATCGTCCGCCCTCGCCCAGTTGCGGCTCTACGCAGTCGACGCCAACGGCGCCGAGCGTGAAGCGACGGGACTTTTCGATATGGGTTCCACCGGACCGGGGGATCTGTTGCAGTCTCGCTTTCGAGCACGCAATACGGGCACTGCTGCGATCAGCCTGCAGGATCTGCGGATCGCAGGGCAGGGCTTCATGGTCAGCGGACCCTCCCTCTTCACCAACATCGCGCCTGGGCTGGCAGTGGATATTGTGGTGCGCTTCAGTGCGACGGGAAGCGGATCGTATAGCGCGAACCTTGCGGTCAACGCGTTGTCGCTGTTGCTACGCGCGACGGTGACGTCCGCGCCGGTGCTGGTTTCGAACGGCACCGATGTTCCAGCCGGCACCGCAATTTACCTGGGCAGGATCCAGAAAGGCCAAAAGGGTCTCGTATCATTGACTCTGGAAAATCGCGGCCGCGATTCGTTGACGATCCGCGCGATCGCGATCAGCGGCACCGCGTTCGCCTCTCGAGGTGTGGCCGCGCCATTGACGCTTGCAGTGGGAGCGACGCAGAGGTTCGAGATCGAGTTCGCGCCATCGGTGAACGGAAGCTATACAGGCACACTGAGCATAGATGGACGCACGTTTCCACTGACAGGCGTGGGTTTCGATCCGCCTCTGCCCAAACCTGCGATCCTGATCGAGGGAACCGCAGCCAGCGGCCAGCAACCCAAACTCATCGTCGAATTGGCGGCCGTTCCCGAGTCTGCGGGTTCCGGTATTTTGCGGATGGACTTCCGGCCGCTTTCCGCGACGCTGCCCGACGATCCGGCAATTCGTTTTCTCACCGGAGGCGCGCGAACGATCGGCGTGCAAGTGAGAGAAGGGGAGCGGCGGGTGTTCTTCGGCGGATCCGCGACGCTGCGGGATGCTGCATTTCAGGCGGGAACCACGGCGGGTACGCTGACGTTGACCTTGGAACTCGGCACTCATGTCGAGACGCGGACGATCGAACTGCAGCCGGTGGCTCCGGTGATCGAGGCTCCGACGGCGTTGCGCAAGACGCAAGATCTGGAAATCGCAATGCTTGGCTTTGACAACACCCGTTCGCTCTCGCAGGCGCTGTTCACGTTCTATGACATCGCGGGGCGGCCGATTTCGCCGGGGACGATCCGGGCCGACGTGCGCCGCGATTTCGAGGAGTTCTTCCGGTCTGCGAGTGGCTTGGCAGGCGGAACGTTTTCGCTGCGCGCGGCTTTTCCCGTGCAGGGCGGTGCGGCTTCGCAGGTGGCAAGCGTCGAGGTGGAACTTGTCAACAGCGCTGGCGGCAGTAGGACGCAGCGGATTATTTTTCAGTAGTCATCGTGAGATCCAGCACGCGGTCGTACATCCACTTCCTGGGACTGTCGTGTTGCGCCGAAAAACTGCCGATGAGCTTGCCGTCCTTCAATTCGAGCTTCCAGCGCAGATGCTCGCCGCCGTCAAGTTCGAGAAACCGGTAGAGATTCACTTTCGCGCCATCGGTCTGGACCTGCAAGGGCGCTCCGATCTTGCCGTTGCTGCCGACGGAGTAGGCTGTGAACTTGCCCGCTTCGCTCTTGATCTCCACCGTAGTGCTCTGGGTGCGCTTTGTTCCCCCACCGTCGGTCCAGTCGGCGGATCCGGCCCAGCGTCCGGTAATGTCTTGCCCGAACGCCACTGCGGCGGCGGTGCCGAGCAAAAGCGTCAGTCTGAGTGAAAGCATAGAACGATCCTATCCAATTCTTCGAATCAATTCACGCAAATGTTAGATTCCGGTCATAGTCCCGACACTTGCGGTTGTTAGTGTTTGGAGTCATGACAAGAAGAGATTTACTCACCGCCGGAGGTATCGCGCTTGCCGCATCCTCCACCGCGAATGCCCAGCGCTTCGTCAAGTGGCCGACCTTGACCGGCGCAGCGCCTCTCGTGCTGGGACATCGTGGCGCTTCGGGCTACCTTCCCGAGCACACCATCGAAGGCTATCGCCGCGCCATTGAATTAGGCGCGGATTTCGTGGAACCCGATCTGGTTTCCACCAAAGACGGACATCTGGTCGCCCGTCACGAGCCGTTGCTCGACGACACCACCGACGTCAAGAACCGCCGCGAGTTTGCGTCGAAAAAGACTACCAAGCGTCTCGATGGCATCCAAATCACGGGATTTTACGCCAGCGATTTCACGCTGGCGGAAATCAAGCAGCTTCGAGCGATTCAGCCCCGCGCGGCCCGCCCGCAGCAGTTCAACGGCCTCTATCAGATCCCGACTTTGCAGGAAATCATCGAGATGGTGCAGGGCGAAAATTCGCGGCGCGCCCGAGTGGTCGGAATCTACCCGGAAACCAAGCATCCCTCGTTTCACGCGGCCCTTGGACTTCCGCTCGAAGAGCCCCTGCTCGCCATTCTCGAACGCTACGGCTGGAACAACCGGCAAGCTCCCGTCTTTATTCAGTCGTTCGAAACCGGCAATTTGAAGTATCTGCGCACCCGCACCAAAGTGAAGCTGGTGCAGTTGATCGACGCCGATGACGTGGGTCCCGACGGTAAACTGACGTTCGTGGCGCCCTACGACACGCCCTACAATCACGTAATCGTCGGCGACGACCGCGGCTTCGGAGACCTCGTGAAGCCCACAAACCTGGCTGACATCGCCACCTACGCCGATGGCATCGGACCCTGGAAGCCCTTCATCGCCAGCTTTGCCGGATCGAATCCAACGCCGATCACGACATCGCTGATCGCCGACGCTCACGCCGCAGGGTTGCTCGTCCACGCCTACACGTTCCGCAACGACGCGCTCGGTGCCCAGTATCAGGGACAGCCGAAGAACGAGTACACGCAGTTCTTCCTGCTTGGCGTCGATGGACTCTTCACCGACTTCAGCGACACCGCGTTCGAAGCACGAGAAGCGCTACGCTCGGTTCTCCCGTAGCGTTCACGTTGTAGGAAACCCGCCCATCCCACTCTCGCAGTAGGGACGGGCGGCGCATGCTAGGCCGGTCGTCATGCGATGCCTGCTTTTCAATCGCCGACCTTCCACCGCAAAAGCCATCGTGTGACTCCACCCCGGCGGAAAAATGGATGCACAACACGGGGTGAACGCTTCCGCATTACGCTGGAGAATATCGAGCTGGCAATCCGGGGACCGTCCAGCGAAGCCCGGGGTCGCGGCGGCCCCGCTATCGGC
>Ga0163144_10007901_pt1 | contig 23181 bp, 25 predicted proteins | sample OliLak19BULKMAT1_FD_123175 | JGI IMG/M metagenome (GOLD analysis project Ga0163144, IMG submission 123175) | Freshwater microbial mat bacterial communities from Lake Vanda, McMurdo Dry Valleys, Antarctica - Oligotrophic Lake LV.19.BULKMAT1 | ecosystem: Environmental > Aquatic > Freshwater >...
TCCACCAGCAAGGTCACACTGCCGCGATGAAGCACCACGAGTTGATAGTTCGGTTGCCAGCGCGGGCCGTGGCGTCCGCCCTTGCGGTAGGTCACGATGCCAAAGCCCGAGGTTCCGCTGAACCTTTCGGCGCGATGATGAATCTCGGATATCTTTTTGTGACTTGCAGGCATTTTCTTTTTACCGGGAATCCTTATATCCTGAGGAATGATCACCGCTCAAGAATCCTCCGAGAAAATTTCAGATATGACGCCGTTTTCCAGTTGGGAGGCGGGAAAACCACCCGAAGGATGGTTTCGCAGCCCGTTGGACAAAAAAGCCGCCGCCTTTTATCAAGAGAATGGCTTTCTCGTTCTTGACCGCTTGCTGGCGGCCGAAGAGTCCGATGCCATCACGGCGGAAGCCGCCCGTATTTGCCGGAACACAGAGGGCAAGATCAACGGAGTCGAACCCGCTCCCGCGCATCTCAGCGCTGACGAGGTCATGCAAAAGACTCTCTGCATCCATTTTCCCCACAAGCTTTCGCCCATCATGCACGGCACGTTGACGCAGCCCGGCATCGTTCAGGCCCTCACCACCACGATCAGCCCCAATGTGAAGTGCATGCAGTCCATGTTATTTTTCAAAGCGGCCGGCAAACCTGGCCAGGCCTGGCATCAGGATGAGGATTACATCCCGACGCGTGACCGTTCGCTGCTCGGAGCCTGGATCGCGCTGGACGACGCCACGGTCGAAAATGGCTGCCTCTGGATCATTCCGGGCTCGCACAAACCGGGCATTCTTTGGCCACAGGAATGGCACGGAGACCGGAGTTTCGATTGCGCGCTGGAATCCCAAGGTTTTCCCTACACCGTGGCCGATGAAGTTCCGGTCGAAGTCAAAAAAGGTTCGGTGGTTTTTTTCAACGGGCACACCCTGCATCGTTCGTTACCGAACCGGGCCCAAAGCGGCTATCGGCGCGCGCTGGTGAATCATTACATGAGCGCGGAATCCCTGCTGCCATGGAGACACAATCCGGGGCTCTCGATGGCCATGCAGGATTACCGCGATATCGTCATGGTCGCGGGCAGCGATCCCTATGCGTGGAAGGGAATCGAGGATATCGCGCAGCCGTTTGTGCGGGCGGCGGGCGACGGGGGCTGCTCGGATTGGGTTACGAAAAAACCGCTGGCCTATTCGTAAGGAAGTTGATGGTTGCGGGTTGAGTGTGGTGAGGAAAAAGCTAGAGTCGGGATTCGACCTTGAACTCTTCACCCGCCACCCGTCTGTGCGCCGCCTGCGGAATGTGCTGCAACGGGGTGATGTTTTACAGCATGCGGCTGCAACCTTCGGATCAGGCCCGGCACCTCACAGCGCTCGGCTTGAAACTCAAACGCAAGAACAGGGAATGGCATTTTCTCCAGCCCTGTCCGGCCCATCAGGATTCTCATTGCACAATCTACGCGCAGCGGCCGGAGCGCTGCCGGGTCTTTGCCTGCCGGCAGTTGCAAGCGGTGGAGGCGGAGAAAATCAGCGAGGCGGAGGCGCTGGCAAAAATCCACCAGGCGCAGCGGGCCGTCGCGCGGGTGCGGGACTTGCTTCACCGGGCGGGTGACACGCGGGAAACGAAAGCCTTCATCACGCGCGTCGAAACCCTTTTCACTCCGCCGCTTGATCCTGCGCCGGAGGCCGCAGCCCTCCGCGGGGAACTCGCCGTGGCCATGCGCGAGTTGGAAGAATTGCTAACGCGGGATTTCCGGGTGGAGACGGAAAATGCCGACCATTAAGATTTCCACCTACCGTCCCCCTTGGGGATTTTGGAACGGTCATCTCCAGACAATCTATCCCGCGCTTTACCGCCGCGTGCCATGGATCACACGAAAACGGGAACGCATCCGTACACCGGATGGCGACTTTCTCGATCTGGACTGGGACACATCCCACCACACCGGGCGTCTGGCCATCCTCTCGCACGGGCTCGAAGGCGACTCGAAGAACCATTACATCCAAGGCATGGCCGCCGCGCTTCAACGCGACGGATGGGACGTGCTGGCGTGGAATTTCCGGGGATGCAGCGGCGAACAAAACCGCCTCTTACGCTCCTACCACAGCGGGGCCACGGAGGACTTGAAAGCCGTGGTGGATCACGCGCTGGCGACGGGGCGCTACGGGCATGTCGCACTTGTGGGGTTCAGTCTCGGTGGAAACATGATGCTAAAATACCTCGGCGATCTCGGTGCCGACGCGGATCCCCGCATCAAACGTGCCGTGGCATTTTCCGTGCCCTGCGACCTCGCTTCCAGTTCGCGCAAACTGGAGAGCCTGATCAACCGCATCTACATGCAGCGTTTTCTCATCAGACTGCGCGGAAAGATCCGCGAAAAGATGGCGCTGTTTCCCGGACAGATTCAGGACACCGATCTGGATGCCATGCGCACTTTCCGGGAGTTCGATGGCGCTTACACTGCGCCCCTGCATGGATTTGCCAGCGCAGAAGATTACTGGCAGCGCGCCAGTTGCCAGCCGGTGCTCGGGCGCATCGCCCTCCCCACCCTGCTGGTGAATGCCCGCAACGATCCGTTCCTTGCTCCCGCCTGTTTTCCGGAAGAAGCTGCCCGGGAAAATCCCTTTTTCCATTTCGAAGCCCCGCCCATTGGCGGACATATCGGCTTTGTAGCCTTCAATGCCCGCAACGAATACTGGTCGGAAACGCGCACGATCGAGTTCTTGAACGAGAGTTGACCGGAAGGCGGCGGGCCTTCTCCGCTCTTGCTGGAAACGTGCGTGGCAGACCAGCGGGGATCAACAGCTTCGGGTTCACAGTTTGGAGAATAACAGGAAGCATACGCGGTGGCAGGTGGGGATACTCAGGTCGGAAAACTGCGGGCCGGAAGAAGATTCCCGATGAGAAGACTGGAAAAAAAGCCTGCTTGGGGTAAGGTGATGCCGAACCAAAAACCAACTCATGACTATTCTCTACACCACTCAAGCCACCGCCATCGGCGGTCGGGAAGGCAGCGCGAAATCCGCCGACGGCGCTCTCAATGTCTCTCTCTCAACTCCCAAGGAACTCGGCGGCGCGGGCGGTTCGGGCACCAATCCCGAGCAGCTTTTCGCCGCGGGTTATTCGGCCTGTTTTCTCGGCGCGCTGAAATTTGTCGCAGGCAAAGCCGAAATTCCCATCCCGGCCGAAACGACCGTGAGCGCCCAGGTCGGCATCGGTCCCCGCGATGATCAGGCGGGCTTCGGCATCGAAGTGGAACTGACCGTCACCATCCCGGGCATGGAAAAAGCCATCGCCGAGGATTTGGTCGCACAGGCTCATGTCGTCTGCCCCTATTCGCACGCGACCAAGGGCAACATCCCCGTCACGCTCAGCGTGGCCTGAGAGTGTCGGGGCGTTAAGGCCATGCGTCCCTTGTGAAAACCGCACCCATGGGCCTCATCGCCAACCTGCTCAAGCCGGACCAGGGGGGCGTGAAGCTTTAGCGTTTAGCGATCACCGTGGAACGGGATCGGCGACGAAGGGCGGGTTGTAAACCGAGGGAGTTGCGATCGTGCGGGGCTTGGGAACCGGTGTGCTGGCTTTGTCCACGGGAAGGGCCGCCCGCACGGGAATGGCTTCCTGCACGGTAGCTGTCGGCGAAGGCGTGGAGCCCTCGATGAAAGGCGGATTGATAAACTGCGCCGCAGTCGCACGCGGGGTGGGAGTCGGCGCAGGCGCGTCCAGGGGAATCGTATCCTCGGACGGCATGGACTCGTCCCGCACAAAGGGGACCGAGCCAGCTGACAGGACCGGTGTGGCCATGGGCCGCGGGGTTGCCGCCTGTTTAACGAAGGGCGGGTCGAAGGGGATTTCCCGAACGGGGGCAACCACCACCACCTCCTTCTTGGGCAGAGGCATGGTCCATTTACCCTCAAGCGCGGCGGGTTTCGGCCAATAGAGCCGCATGGTCAGATAAAACGGCCCGTCGGGAGCAGGCAGCCAGTTGGCTTCGAGTTCCTTGGCGGGAGGGTCGTGCTGGATGCGAATGGTAAGGCCTCCATCGGGATCGAGCACGGGAGCGGGTGGAACGGTGGAGTTGATCGAATACCGGTTGTATAAATTCGCGGCGAAGGATTGCGTTTTTCCGTCGTAGAGGCTGAGTGACCAGAAGGCGCTGGCCGGGGGCAGTTTTCCAGGCGGGAAGCGCAAAGTGTAAATGGCTCCGCCTTTGCCATCGAGCGGCCGGCCGGTGACATCCGCTCCGGTGGGAATGAAAAGCGTCTCCTCCCAATCACCGGTGTAGAGGCCGATGTGTGCGCCGAGAAAACGGTTGAAATAGTTGCCACCAATCGCGGCGCGACTGCCGAAGAGTTTATAGAGGGTGCGGAGATTGGTGCGGGCGGCATCGAGCTCGGCCACGGCGTCGCCGATGCCGGCCTCCATCGCAATCATCATTTCGGGGGGCAGCATTTGCGAATCGAAAGCTTGGCCGGGACCGACGCCGATCCTGGCAAGACGTTCCATCAGTTTCGTCTCGCTGGGATGCACTTTGCAGTATTGCAGGACAAAATTGAGGTAGCGGATGAAATCCACGCCATCGGGCCGAGACCGCGCGAAGGTGGGAAACATGGCCTGGGCCGGACGCGGCGGCGCGGGTTTTTTCAGAAATTGACTCAGCGGTTCAATGCTGAAGGTGTCCTGGATTTTGCCGAGGTTCGCGAGGTCGCCCGCGCCAAGGAGCTGGTTGCGATAAACGGCCAGCGCAAAATCCGTCTCGCAGGCATAAGTGAGCGTGATGCCGCCGGGGGTTTTTCCCTTCCAGGACGGGCCGGTAATGAGGAACCTCCCGCCGGCGTTGGAGCCCTGCCGGGTGCCGATGGAGGCGAAGTTGAATGTGTAGAGATCAACCAGCGTGATGGAAAAATAACGGGTTTTGTCAATTTTCGGCACGGTCAGCACGACGGGTTCGCGGCGCAGATCGAGCCAGGCGAAGGACGAAACCGTGTCGTTGTTGGGCGAGGCGATGGAATCCTGCGGCGTGTAGGGGCGCCCCATATGGACGACGGCATTGAAGGGGCCTTTGTATTCCCGCGAGGCCTTGTCGACCGCGTAGTAAAACATGGTGCGGTAGTTTTCGACCAAGGGGTAACCAAAGATGTACGCCTCTTTCGTGAGACCGCGCGCCTCGTCGGGCGTAAGCGTGCTCTCCGCGGCAAAAACGGCGGCGGCGGCCAGGAAAAGGCCGGCGGTCACTGCGAAATGGGAAATGCGTTTCATCTACGGTTTGCGGATGGGTGTTATAGAAGCCAAGACCGCCCAAAGGGAAGCCCGGAAGCAAGGCAAGGCTTCCATCGTGGGACTTTCGACTTTTTTCCACCGCGCGGCACGGATTTTCTGTTCCACTTCCCGTCTCCGATGGACCACCGCGACCTCGAGCACGCCTTGGCCGGCGGGCATATGCCCAGCCAGAAGCACGCCTTCAACTATTTCCTGCTGTCTGCCAGGTCCCCTGTGAGTGCCGAGACTGAGTAAGTGTCGGCAAGGAGCTCATGGAGTGCAGGGATGCCCCTTAGCCCCCCTAAAACCCGCCGCCCTACACCGCATCCTCATCCGCACTTGGTGCGCCAGGGAAGCCGATCAGCCAGCCCGCCTGCATGCTCCGAACACCCGGACCTTCCTGATTCACTTCCCCGCATACCCGGCAGATTATTACGACGCCGTGGCCCTGCCCTCCGACCTCACCTGTCCGACAGTTGACCAACTCGACATTCTCCCTGAACCTTAAATAGCGCCACATGAACGCCACCTCCGCTCCCAAGCCCAACCTGAAAGGCCGGTAACATTCCATCATGCGTTTTCTCACCTTGATCATTTTGGGCTCGGCAGGCTGCCTGGTGGCGGAGGATAAGAAACCAGTCAATCCCCTGGTGGCCACAGCCAATCAAACATTGAGCCGGGCGGGACTGCCGGCACTGCCGGAAAACGCGAAGGAGTTGCAGTGTCATGCCTGGAGCGGGTTGAGTGCCGGGATTTATGCCCTGGTTGTTCTCAAGGAGGAGGAGTTGGCGGCGTACGTGAGCTCTTTTCCCGCCGGACTGGAAAAGGCCACGCCGATTCCGGGAATTCTTCTGGCGCCACCGAATGCCAGTGCAGCGTGGTTCACGCCAGGCGGAATCAGAGAGGGTACAGTGCTTTACCGTGGCCGCATCGTGAGCGCTGCGCCGGAGATGTTCCGGCTCTATGTGGATGTCGAAAATTCGCGCGTCTATCTCTATTACACTTGGAATAACAAGCGGACTTACCCTTAATGCTTTCTCAGATCCCGACGGATGCGAGAGCCTGTGACTCTCCATAAAAACGCGAAACCGGCGGGGGCTCTCCTTCCCCCGCCGGCTTGCTTTTCCCTCGTTACCCTGCTAGAATTTAAACAGCCTTCTCGCCTGTCTCATCCGTGCGAATACGAATGGCTTCCTCCACCGGGGAGACGAACACTTTCCCGTCTCCGATTTTTCCAGTTTTGGCCGCTTTGACAATGGCCGCCAGCGCGCTCTCCAAAAGAGAGTCGCCCAGCACCACTTCGATTTTGATCTTGGGCAGGAAGTCCACCGTGTATTCACTGCCGCGGTAGATTTCCGTGTGCCCTTTTTGCCGTCCGAAGCCCTTGACTTCGCTCACAGTCATTCCCTCGATCCCGAGGTCTGCGAGCGCGTCTTTCACTTCTTCGAGTTTGAACGGCTTGATGATGGCTTCGATTTTTTTCATTTGGTAGATTCCTTTTTAAGGTTGATTACTTCTCGATGAGGTAGCCCTCTTCGCCATGTTCACTCGTATCGAGACCTTCGGATTCGGCATCCGCAGACGGACGCAGGCCGATGGTGAACTTGATGATGTAAGCGATGATGGCGGTGGCACCAACCGATAAGACGATGGTCAGCGCGCAGGCTTTCAGTTGGTTGAGCAACAGTCCATCCATGAGATTCATGGCCGAGAGAACGCCGTTCGCTTCTGGCGAGGCGAAGACGCCGGTGAGGATGGCGCCCAATGTGCCACCTACACCGTGAACGCCGAAGGTGTCCAACGCGTCGTCATAACCAAACATTTTCTTCATGTAAACAACCGCGAAGAACGGAATGATACCGGCGCAGACGGCCATAATCATGGCACTCGTCGGAGTGACAAAGCCTGCGGCTGGCGTGATGACGACCAGACCGGCGACGATGCCTGAGCAGAAACCGAGCACGCTGGGTTTACCCTTGAAGATCCATTCCGTGACGGCCCAGACGAATCCGGCTGTTGAAGCGCAGAGCATGGTGGTCGTGAAGGCGTTCGACGCGATGGCGTCAGCACCAAGAGCCGAACCCGCGTTGAAGCCGAACCAGCCGACGTAGAGCATTCCCGTACCAACCATGCAGAGCACCATGCTGTGCGGAGGCATCGGAGTTTTGCCGAATCCGAGGCGAGGCCCGAGGATGAGGCAGAGAACGAGCGCGGACCAGCCGGAGCTCATGTGAACAACCGTGCCGCCAGCGAAGTCGATGGCTTTAATGCCCGCGTCGGCGTTGAGAGGTCCGCACATGAAGCCGTTGACGGCCCAGACCATGTGAGCGAGCGGGAAGTAAACGATAAACATCCAGAGCCCTGTGAAGAGCAGAACGGCAGAGAATTTCATGCGTTCCGCCGTCGCGCCGAAGATCAGTGCCGGAGTGATGATGGCGAACGTGAGTTGGAACATTGCCCACATGTAATCCGAGATCCAGTAGTATCCCGCGCCGACGTTGCCTGGCTTCATCCCATTGAAGAAGGCTTGCGCAAGATCGCCGATGAACGCATTGCCTCCGGAGAACGTGAGACTGTAGCCCGCGACGAACCAGAGGATCGTGACCAGACCTGCGATGCCGAGACAGGAGGCCATAACAGAGAGCACGTTCTTCGAGCGGGCGAGGCCGCCGTAGAAGAGGGCCAAGCCTGGCAGTGTCATGAACAGCACGAGCGCCGTGGCGACCATCATCCAGGCGTTGTGGCCCGGTCCGGGCCCGGCGACTTTGGAGGCGACATCAGGCGTGCGGGCCGAATTGTTGACGTAAGCTTCGAGGTCAGCAACTCGCTGTTCGACCGTGGGCTCCGGCAAGGCGTCTGCGGCGGGAGCCTCTGTGGTAGCCTCGGCGGTCGTTTCGACGACGGCAGGAGGTGCCTCAGCTTCCGCAGGAGTCGCATCTTGGGCGAAGGCCGGAAGCGCGACCCACGCGCTGGCCACGAAGGCCAGAGTCAGGGTGGATAAGAGGAGTTTTCGTTTGAGCATGGATGAATGGTGGGTTTTTTGTTGCTGTTGTTGATGAGTTGCCTTCCGCCAAGCGGACGGCTTACGACTTAAAGCAACTGCCATGCCAAGTTTTCTTACCGTAGGGAATGCCATATTTTTCAGAAGGGAAAGCGTTCCTGAAACAAATGAAAAATTTTCGCCAGAGCCAGGAAGGCTGGTGATATTTGCGCATCCTGTGCGCGCTTGCGAGCCGCTTAGGCCACCCTTTTCCGGCGCTTCTCCAACCAAGCCTTCCCGATCTCCCAAGCAATGGGCAGCACCGAAACCACAATGATGCCAAGGATCACGATCTTCATGTTTTTCTGCACGAAAGGGAAATTGCCAAAAACGAAACCTGCGCTCACAAACAACCCGACCCAGACCACCGCCCCGGTCACATTGTAGAAGAAGAATTTCTTGTATTCCATCGTGCCCACGCCGGCGACGAAGGGGGCGAAGGTGCGCACAATCGGCACGAATCGGGCCAGGATGATGGCGCGCCCGCCGTATTTCTCATAAAAGGCGTGCGCTTTCAACAAATGGTCGCGATTAAAAAAACGATTCGACTCATAGTGAAAAACCTGCGGTCCGAACCATTTGCCGATCGCGTAATTGGCGCTGTCACCCACGATCGCGGCCCCGAGAAGCAGGGGAGTGATGAGTTCGATGCGGAGCCCCATGTCTGGTCGCGCACAAAGCGCCCCCACCGCAAAAAGCAGCGAATCCCCCGGCAGAAAGGGCGTCACCACGAAGCCGGTCTCACAGAAAATAATGGCAAAAAGCAGGGCATAGACCCACAGCCCGTAATTCTGGATAAACCAGATTAAATGATTCTCGGCGTGCAGGATGAAATCAATCAGTTGCTTGAGCAGTTCCATAGGAAAGCCGACAGAAAACGCGAGGCGGCGGGAATTGGGAAGGATTTTTCCCTGCCGCAGGTTGCGCGGACATGCGGACGCTGCTACTGCTTCCGCCGCAAAGTATGAGTGAATCCGGCCAATCGCAATCCAAGGCTCCCGGACTGACTGCTGTACCAGCCATGGACACGGAGCATGATCGCTCCATTGACGCGGCGCTGGCCGCTTGCATCACACGGGCAGAAGCCGACGGGATCGGCCTTGAGGAAACCTTGGAAAGACTCGGCCCGGCGAGCTTTTGTTTCGTCTGCCTGCTCCTGGCCCTGCCCTTTCTTCAGCCCGTCCCGCTGGGGCCCTACACGCTTGCCAGCGGAGTCACCTTTATCGCGGCGGGATGGCAGATGATGCATGGGCGGCGCAGTCCGCTCCTGCCCGCCGCCATGCGCCAGATCCGTCTGCACGGCAAGGGATGGATCACCACTTTGAAAATGTGCCAGCGGACTCTAAGTCTAGGCCGCAAGATCACCCGTCGGCGCCATGAGGTCTGGGTCACCGGCCGCGCGGGCGAGAAGTTGGTGGGTTGGCTTATTTTCGTGGGCGGCCTGTTGCTCGTCGTTCCCGTGGCCAATCTGCCGTTCAACAACGCCTTCCCGGCCCTGATGATCCTGTTTGCCTCGCTCGCCTGGCTCGAACGCGACGGGCTGATGGTGATTTTCTCCCTCATCAGTGGCGTGTTGTCCGCCGCGTATTTCATCGGGGTCGGGCTTCTGCTCTGGTTCTTCGGTGCGCAGGTGTTTGCCTGGTTCCGCAGCCTTGTCCCGTGGTGAATGTTTCGTCTGTGCGGTTTGGTATTGACGCTTGCCGAACGCGAAGCCAGTTCCTAGGAGATAACTATGTCTCGATCTTTGCTTTTTGCAGGCGCGCTGATCCTGCCAATGGCCCTCGCCCTCGCCGGGGAGATTCCCGTCGGCGAATACGCCTCACTCACCGGCGGCAGCGCCAGTTTCGGCCAGTCGTCGCACAAAGGTACCGAACTCGCCATTGAGGAGATCAATGCGACCGGCGGCGTCCTGGGAAAAAAACTGAAGCTTATTACGGAGGACAACCAGTCCCAAGCCGGACAGCCTGCCACCATCGTCCGTAAACTCATTTCCCAGGACAAGGTCGTGGCCGTCCTGGGCGAAGTCGCCTCCTCCCGATCTCTCGAAGCCGCCCCGATCTGCCAGCAAAACAAAATCCCCATGATCACCCCGGCCTCGACCAATCCCAAGGTCACCGAAGTCGGCGATTACATTTTTCGCATCTGCTTTATTGATCCGTTCCAGGGGACCGTCATGTCGAAATTCGCCCGTTCGAAAGGCTGGAAAAAAATCGCCGTCCTCACCGATGTGAAACAGGATTATAGCGTGGGTCTGGCCGAATTTTTCAGCAAGGACCTGACCGCCAACGGGGGCGAGATCGTCCGGGACCAGAAATACTCCACCGGCGACAAGGATTTCAAACCGCAGCTCACCTCGATCAAGGCAGCCAAACCCGAGGCCATCTTCATCCCCGGCTACTACGCGGAGGTCGCCCTCATTGCCCGGCAGGCCCGGCTGCTCGGCATCAAGGTACCCCTGCTCGGCGGCGACGGCTGGGTGGGCGATTCCCTGCTCAAAGTCGCGGGCAACAGCCTCGATGGGTCGTTTTTTTCCTGCCATTTTTTTGCTGACGAACAGTCACCAAAAACCCGCGAATTCGTGGCAAAATTCAAGGCGAAATACGGCGAGATCCCCGACGACATGGCCGCACTTGGCTATGACAGCGCCATGATCCTGGCCGAAGCGATCAAACGAGCCGGCAGCACTGCTCCGGAAAAACTTCGTGATGCCATCGCCGCCACCAAGGACCACGACGGCATCACCGGAAAAATCACCCTCGACTCCGCCCGCAATGCCTCCAAGCCCGCCGTCATTCTCACCGTTGGCAAGGGCGGCTTTCAATTCGTCGAAACGGTGGTGCCTTGATTCCGATGGACGCGACGGAATAAAGCGGGCATGGCCGATCAGTTCATTGAGTTTCTCCAGCAGCTGATCAACGGGCTGGCGCAAGGGTCCATTTACGCGCTTATCGCCCTGGGCTACACGATGGTTTTCGGCGTGCTGCGCTTCATCAATTTTGCCCATGGCGACGTCTTCATGCTCGGAGCCTTTGCCGGCCTCTACACCGCGCCGAAAGTGCTAATCCTCTTCGGCGGCGGCCCGTCGTTTTCCGGGGCCGCTGCGGTTTTACTTCTCGCCATGCTCATCTGCGCAGCCATCGGCATCCTTATCGAAAAACTTTGCTACCGTCCGCTGCGCAACCGTCCGCGCCTTACTGTGCTCATCACCGCCATCGGCGTTTCCCTTTTTCTTCAAAATGCCGGGCAATATGCCTTCGGCGCCGATCCGCAATCCTTCCCGGAAATCATCACCGACCGCGCCTTCGAAATCCCCGAATCCTGGGGCGTGCTTTCGTTGCTGACGATCACGGTCGGACAGCTTCTCGTCTTCGGCGTGACGTTTTTTCTCCTCGTTGGCCTGCGCGCCATCGTGCTCCACACCCGCACGGGCATGGCCATGCGCGCCCTCTCGTTCAACCCCGTCGCCGCCTCGCTCATGGGGGTGAATACCGATGTCGTGATTTCTTTCACCTTCGGCCTCGGTTCCGCCCTGGCCGGTGCTGCCGGCATCCTCACCTCGATCCAGCAACCCAGTATTGATCCCCTCATGGGCGTGAATATCGGACTCAAGGCTTTTGTCGCCGCAGTGCTCGGCGGCATCGGCAACATTCCCGGCGCAGCCCTCGGCGGCATTCTCATCGGCGTGCTGGAAGCGCTCGTAGTTGGCTACATCAATCCCACCTACCGGGACGCGATTGTCTTTGGCGTCCTCATCCTCATCCTGCTCATCAAACCCTCCGGCTTGCTGGGCAAATCGGAACGCGAAAAAGTCTGATGTTTGAGCGCACAAAAATCCTCCTCCTCGTTGCGGTGATGGCCAGTGCCGCCCTCTCCGTTTTCGCCGGCTCCATCAATCCCTACTACTACGACATCCTCATCAGTATCGGCATCAACATCATCCTCGCCACCAGCCTGAACCTCGTCAACGGCTACACCGGCCAGTTTTCGCTGGGCCACGCCGGATTCATGGCGGCCGGGGCTTACGGCTCCGCCTGGCTCACCCTGGCCTTCGGATACGTTCTCGGCACGAGTGCGGCCGGAACCACCACCATGTTCGTTTTCGCCCTCACCGCCGGCGGGCTCATCGCGGCCCTCGCCGGTCTCGCCGTGGGTGTCCCTTCCCTGCGGCTGCGCGGCGACTACCTCGCCATCGTCACCCTCGGCTTCAATGAAATCATCAAAGGCGTGATCCAAAACGCCGAGCCGCTCGGAGCCCAGCGCGGACTCGGCGGCATCGTGCAGCACACGAATTTCTTTTGGACCTTTGCCGTCGCCGCGCTCACCGTTTACGTCGTGCTCAATCTCGTGCACTCGACTTATGGCAGTGGATTTCTCGCCGTGCGCGACGATGAGATCGCCGCCGAGGCCATGGGCATCAACACCACCAAATACAAGGTGCTTGCCTTCGTCATCGGCGCCTTTTTTGCCGGGGTGGCCGGCGGCCTCTACGCTCATTTCAAACAATTCATCCACCCGGAGGGATTCAACTTCCTCCGTTCCATAGACATTGTGGTGATGGTCATTCTTGGCGGCATGGGCAGCACAGTCGGGGTCTGCGTTGCGGCCGTGCTTCTCACCATTCTGCCGGAAGGCCTCCGCGCCCTGGCCCATGTTCCCTGGCTGCCGGACTGGCTCCGTCACATCGCGGAAAACCGCATGATCCTTTATTCCCTCTTACTCATCATTCTCATGATCACCCGCCCGCAGGGACTGTTTGGCGGGCTCGGCTGGAAACGAAAAAAAGCATGAACGCGCCCTTGCTTCAGCTCGCGGAGGTCACCATGCAATTCGGCGGACTGAAGTGCGTCAGCGATCTCTCCTTCCGCGTCAAGGAAGGCGGCCTGGTCGGTCTCATCGGCCCGAACGGAGCAGGCAAAACCACCGTCTTCAACCTCATCACCGGAGTTTATCGCCCGACGGTGGGAAGCATCACCTTCGCGGGAAAATCTGTCGTCGGCCATCGCCCCTATGCCATCACCTCGCGCGGCATCGCGCGGACGTTTCAAAATATCCGCCTCTTTGGCTCGCTCACCGTTTTCGACAACGTGCGCACCGCCTGCAACATGCACCTGCGGCATGGCATCTCCCATGCCCTTCTTCGTGGTCCGAAGTTTGCCGCCGAAAAGAAAAAAATCGAGGCGGCGGTCATGGAATTGCTGGAGATCTTCGGGCTCGTTTCCGAGCGCGACGAGCCCTGCCACAGCCTTTCCTATGGCGACCAGCGCCGCCTCGAAATCGTCCGCGCCCTCGCCACCCGCCCCAAGCTTCTTCTCCTGGACGAACCCGCCGCGGGAATGAACCCCACGGAAAAAATCGAATTGATGAAACTCATCCGCTTCACCCAGGAAAAATTCGCCCTCACCGTCCTGCTGGTCGAGCACGACATGAAAGTCGTGATGGGAATATGCCAACACATCATCGTGCTCGATTACGGACGGAAAATTGCCGAGGGTTCCCCTGCGGAAATCCGGGCCGACCCGAAAGTGATCGCAGCCTATCTGGGAAAGGAAACTGTTTGACCTCCTACTCCTACCCCTGAACCTACCCCTACCCCCTCATTTTCACGCTTATCCCATAAAAACCACCGCCATGCCCACCCGCCAATTCGATCACGAAAAACTCGAAGTTTATCAATACTCCCTACGTTTCGTCGCATGGGCGGGCGACCTCCTTGACCGCCTCCCCAAGACTCTCTCCGCGCACAACCAACTCGACCGCGCCTCGACTTCCATTCCTCTAAACATTGCGGAGGGCACCGCAAAAACCACTGTTGCAGATCGCTGCCGCTACTTCGACACCGCTCGGGGATCCGCGGTGGAGTGCGCTGCATGCCTGGATGTTTTGGTCATGAAAAAAGCGCTCACCCCAGAGGACGCCGAGACCGGAAAGGCCCTGCTCCTGCCCATCGTTTCCATGATGATCGGACTCATCAAGGCTAATGAGAGCGGACGCTTCCGCGAGGAAACCCCGGAGTATTTTGGGGAAGGAGAGTAAGGGTAGGTTCAGGGGTAAGAGTATGTTGGAAATACGAAACCTCCATGTCTGCTACGGCTCGATCAGCGCGTTGCAAGGCATTACCTTGAAGGTCGAACGTGGCCGCATCGTCACCCTGCTCGGCGCGAACGGTGCCGGAAAAACGACCATGCTCCGCACCATCTCCGGCCTGGTGAAAGCGGCTTCCGGCACGATTCGTTTCGACGGCGAGGATATCACCAATATCCCGCCACACAAAATTGTGGCCCGCGGCTTGGCGCAAGCACCCGAAGGCCGGATGGTTTTTGCCAACCTTACCGTGATGGAGAATCTCCAGATGGGCGCTTACCTGCGCCGGGATAAGGCCGGGACCGCCGCATCCCTCGACGCCGTTTTCACCATGTTCCCGCGGCTGAAGGAGCGCCTGAAACAAACCGCCGGCACGCTCAGCGGCGGCGAACAGCAGATGCTCGCCATCGGCCGCGCCCTCATGAGCAAACCCAAATGCCTCATGCTCGACGAACCCTCGCTCGGCATCGCGCCGATCCTGGTGCAGGCCATATTTGAAAAAATCGTTGAGATCAATCACACCCTCGGCCTCACCATCCTGTTGGTCGAACAGAACGCCAACCTCGCCCTCGAGATTTCCCATTCCGGCTATGTGATGGAAACCGGACGTATCCTGCTGCACGACACCGCCGCCGCCCTGCGGGAAAACCCGGCCGTCCAGACCGCCTATCTCGGCGGCTAGACAAGGCCCTTGGCAACCGCCCATTCGCGGCCATATTCAGCCTCTGCATGAAGATCTTTTTCCGCGTCTTTCGATACGTCAAACGCTACCCGGCCCTCGCCACCGGCACGCTGGCCTGCGCCATCGTGGGGACGCTCATGGTGGTGGTTTTTCCAGCCGTGACCCAGCTCATTATTGACAAGGTCATCAACGAAAATCAGCCCGGCCTCCTGTTGCCCCTCATCGCCATCGGATTCACGTCGTTTCTCGTTCAGGAAGGTCTCGGCGGCATCCGCATCATCCTGAACAACAGTTTCGAGCAAAAGGTGATTTACGATTTGCGCAGCGATCTCTACGCGCACATTCAATGCCTGCCCCTGCCGTGGTTCGACAACCGGGCCACCGGCGACATCATGACCCGGCTGGTCGAGGATGTAACCTCGGTGGAACGCGTCCTGATTGATGGCATCGAACAGGGCATCGTGGCTGTGCTGCAAATCCTCATCGTGGCCGGGCTCATGTTTGCCTACAGCCCAACCCTCGCTTTGATCGCCCTGACACCGATCCCCTTTCTGGCCGCCGGGGCACTGCTTTATACCATGACCGCCAGCGGACGCTACCGTCTGCAACGCAAGGCGGCCTCCGGTCTCAATTCCCTGCTCCACGACAACATTGCCGGCATCCGGCAGATCAAGACTTACGCCAGCGAGGAACGCGAGCACGCGCGCTTTAATACCGCCAGCGAAACCCTGCGGCAGACCACCCTCATCGTCATGCGGGCCTGGGCGATGTACAGCCCGTCCATGAATTTCCTGGCCTCGTGTGGCATGGTGCTTGTTGCCGGATTCGGAGCGCATCAGGTTATCAACAAACAGATGGATCTCGGCGTGTTGTTCGCCTTCATCGTGCTGGCCCGGTTTCTTTACGAACCGATCGGCCGGCTGCATCAGCTCAACCAGCTTTTCCAGGCCGGACGCGCTGCCGGAGAACGGGTTTTCGAGATTCTCGATGAAACGACAGAAACGCAGGAAAATCCCAGCGTCCCCGTCCACCCCAACCCGCTGGGCGGAGCCGTCGAATTCCAGCGCGTCCGGTTTTCCTATTCGCCCGAGCTACCCGTCCTGCAAGATGTCAGCCTGCGGGCCCATCCGGGCGAGATGATTGCGCTCGTCGGACCAACCGGTGCGGGCAAGTCCACCATCGTCAACCTTCTCATCCGTTTCTACGAATTCGACTCCGGGGACATTCTCCTCGATGGCCGCCCAATCCGCAGCCTGCCCCGTTCCTTCCTGCGCGAAAACATCGCCATGGTTACGCAGGAAAGCTTCCTCTTCAATGGAACCACGGCGGAAAATCTCCTCATGGGCAAACCCGGTGCCACGGAGGACGAAATGTGGGAGGCTCTCGAAGCCGCTAACGCCGCCCAGTTCATCCGCCGCCTGCCGGACACCCTGCACACCCCGCTAGGCGAACGCGGCGTGAAACTCAGCGTGGGCGAAAAACAGCGCATTTCCATCGCGCGCGCCCTGCTGAAAAATCCCCCCATCCTCATCCTCGACGAGGCCACGGCCAGCGTGGACAACACGACAGAGCGTCTCATCCAACAAGCGCTCGACCGCCTTATGGCCAATCGCACCAGCTTCGTCATCGCCCACCGCCTATCGACCGTGCGCCATGCCGATCAGATCCTGGTGATTGATCACGGCCGCATCATCGAACGCGGCCGCCATGATGAACTTCTGGCGCTGGACGGACTGTACGCGCAGCTCAGCCGGCTGATGAATGAAGAGCCGGAAGATTCGGCCGCCGTTTCCTGAAGCAGGCTTCGCGCGCCGCCCACCTTTCATGAGAGGGTCAGTCCCGCATGAGAGGGTCAGTCCCGCGTATTAATGTATTTTAGCTTTTCTGGGAGATTGATTATAGATGGCAAGACTGGTCCTAAATTGAATATAAGTAGTGCCTCAAACCCTGGGGAGAGAAATGTGGAAATCAAACAAAAGCGTCAATACGCGGGACTGACCCTCTCATGGGACTGACCCTCTCAGACCCCGCGGGACTCCCTCTCAGACCCTCTCACGCGGCGGATTTCACCGGGATCTTTTTGGACGCCGAGTATGCGCTGATGGAAAGAGTGCCGGTTTGGAAACTGGCTTCGTGTCACGGTCGCGCAAGAGCTGGCGCATTACTTTTTACCCCAGGTCCTGCCGCAGCCGAAACACTTGCGCATCCAGTGGAAACAGACCGGGTAGAGTTCGGATCTCTCCTGTTTAAGCGCACCCGCAGCCGGATCCGCAGCCCCCGCCGCCTTGGGGCTGTTCGTCCTCGGTCATGTGAATGACCTCGAATCCGATTTCCTGGAAGGCAAGTTGTTCCCGGATGCGGCGGATCAAATCGGAGGCTTTATCCTCGGGTTCGTGCAGGGTGCGCAATTGGATTTCCACCGGCTTCTCCGCGAACTGTGGAAAGGCTTCCTTCATTTCTCCATCGAGAACGAAAGAGAGATAAGCGTTGAGTTTTTCCTGAAGCTGCAAAAGCTGGGGCTCTTCGCCATGCCACGGCCGGTTTTCGTACATGGCGAGAACGAGCTTGTCCGTGCGAGTATCGTGGGCAAAGGCGTCAAGGACGCCGGGATTTTCGAGTCCGTTCATTGAGGCGGATACCACTGATAGAGGAAGAAATAAACCAGCACGCCGGTGATCGAAACATAATACCAGAGCGGGAACGTCCAGCGCGCCCAGGCTTGGTGCGTGGCGATGCGTCCGGCCACGGCATGGCTCAAGGTCACCAGGACGAGCGGCACGATCACAATCGCCAGGATGATGTGGGAGGTGAGCATCACGTAGTAAAAGGTGCGGATGAAACCCTCGCCGCCGAACGGGGTATGGACGCCCTTGATCAGAATCTTATGCGTCACATAGGTGATCAGAAAAACGACGGAAACGCTGAAGGCCCCGAGCATGCAGGCGCGATGAACCAAGACCCGGCGCTGCTTGATAAAAATGAAACCTGCCGTGAGAAGAACCGCCGCCGTGGCGTTGAGGCTGGCGTTGAGGGCGGGCAGATCGCTGACGCTCATTGGCCCGCGCGCGCCAGCTCCAACTGACGGCAGGTGTGCCAGATGTAAACCGACATGCCGACCACGATCAGCATGACGAAAGCCAACATGAAAAGCACGCTCCAGGAAAACGCCGCTCCGGCCAAAACCGTGGGAGATTCCTTTGCCAGGGTCTGCGCACCGGGTTCGCGGCAGCCCACACAAGCCAGAGCGGATGGCGCGTGGCAAAGGATAAGCGCCAGCAAGATCACGATGATGGATGGTTTTTTCATTTGCTGGTAGAAGGTTCGCGCAGGATATCCCCGATGTCCATTAGAAGCTTTTGTACGACCTCTGGATCGTTGCCGTCCTGAAATCCCCGCATCCAGCCGTCACGATCCACCAGCACAAACCGGGTGGAATGGACGGGCATTCCCGAGGGTTCCTTGTCCAAAGCTTGGAGGAAACCTTTGGTGATCACTTGCTCGATCTGATCCTTGGGACCGGTGAGAAATTTCCATTTCGCCGGGTCGGCCCCGGCGCGCTCGGCATATTCCTTGAGCACTTCCGGCGTGTCGTGTTCGGGATCAACCGTAATGGTGATCAACTCCACATCCTTCACCTTGCGGGCAAGCGCCTGATTCACCTCGGACATGCGGCTGGTCATAGCCGGACAGGGGCCGGCACAGCGGGTGAAGATAAAATTGGCCACCCAGACCTTGCCTTTGAGGTCGGCGGTGGAAACGGTTTTCCCGTCTTGCGCTGTGAACTGAAACTCCGGAGCAGGCGCGTATTTTTCCAGCCGCGAGGAAACCTGGCGAGATCGGATGTCGGCACTGAATTGATTATAGGCCCAGGCAATCACCATCGTGGCCACGACAAAGGTAATGGCCCATCCCAAGCGGGGGATGCGGGCCGGGGGCTGACTATTTTGCGGAGTTGTCAAATTAGAGGACGTAGAGGATGCCGTAAAGGAAGATCCAGACGACATCCACAAAGTGCCAGTAGAGGCCGACGTTGTCCAGCGAGGTGGAATGGGCGGGCGAGTAGCACTTGGTGAAAAGCTGGCGCAGAAAGACCCAGAAAATCAGCATCACCCCGACCAAAACGTGCAGCCCGTGAAAACCGGTCATGACGAAAAAGCAGGACCCATAAATGCCGTGGGTGTTGAACCAGAGACCTTCGTGGTAAAGGTGAATCCACTCCCAAGCTTGAACCCCCAGAAAGACGCTGCCGGCGACGACCGTCGCGATTAGCCACCCCAGGCCGGATTTGCCCTTCTTTTTGATGGAAACTTCGGCGGCATGATAGAGAAAGCTGCTCCCGATAAGGATGCAGGAGTTGATAATCATGACCCAATTCAAGCCGGTCAGCGGCCAGGTGACGCCGATATCGGGCGCACCTTCCGGCGGCCAGGAGGTGGAGGCCGAGATCCGCAGCACAATATAGCCTCCGATCAACCCGGCAAAGAGCATGGCCTCGGACGAGAGGAACATGATCATGCCGAACTTGGCCGTGGCGGGCGAGGCCTTGGCGTGGCCGGCGTGTTCGTCGTGGTTCAGAGCGGTAGTGGACATGAGATGAGCAAATTAAATGACGAATGCGTAGTGACCAATGACGGAATCATGGGGCATGAAAAAATAATAAATTCTTTCACGCGAGTGTCTGCTTTCGGGTTTGGTCATTCGATCTTTCCTTCGTCAATCGTCATTCGTAATGCGTAATTCTTCCACCCTATTGGGAGAGGGCCGGTCCGCGCATGAACATGAGAACAAGGACCAAGGCACAAAGGGCCAGTGCGAAAACCCACAGACAAATAATTGTCCAAATGTTGCGGCGTTTCGCATTCATCGCCGGGTGATCACGAGAAGCCCGAGGACAAGCGGGAGGTAAATGATGGAGGCGAAGAACAACACGCGGGCGGCGTCGCGGTTCCGGTGGATCAAAAACCGCAGCGCCGTGGCGCAAAAGCCCAGCCCGAGAACCAGGGCTCCGAGAAAATACCACGACGAGTTGAACCCCATCAAAGTCGGCACGAGGCTGACCATCAGGAGGCACAGCGCGTATAAGAAGGCCTGCCGACCGGTAATCAAACCGGCGGGATCATTGCCCGAAAGCATGACAAACCCGGCGTTGGCGTAATCCTCACGATACATCCAGGCAATGGCCAGAAAGTGCGGCATTTGCCAGAACCAGAGAATGGCAAAAAGTAACCCGCCTTGCATATGGTAGGAGCCCTGCGCCGCAACCCATCCGATCAAGGGAGGCAAGGCTCCGGGAATCGCGCCAATCAGCGTATTGAGCGAACTGATTCGCTTCATCGGGGTGTAAACCAGGATGTAAATTGCGATGGTGGCAAAGGCCAGAAACGCGGCGCGGAAATTGGTGAAGAGCAGGAGAATCGCCAGCCCGGTCGCGCAGAAAAACAGTCCGAAAAGCAACGCATCCGTCGCATGCATACGACCGGCCGGAAGCGGACGGTCACAAGTGCGCTTCATGCGGGAGTCAAAGTCGCGTTCCCACCATTGATTGAGCGCACCGGCTCCGGCGGCACACAAGGCCGTGCCCGCCAGGGTGGCGGCCAGGAGCAGATAATCCATCGGGCCGCGCCAGCCCGCGAGAAAGCCCACCAAAGTTGTGACAAGGACGAGCAACGACAGCCGCGCCTTGGTCAGTTCGACCAAGTCGTTAAGCAGCGTCTCGGGACGCGGTGGGGCCAAGGCGGCGGATTTCATGCGAACTGCTCCATCAAACGTGGATTGGGCGCATCTGGCAAAGCGAAATCCTGCGTCCTCGATCCGCAAAAAAGCCGGAAGGTCAGCACGCCGCCCAGCAACAGGCAAAGCGCTCCCAAGGCCATGTGCAGAGTGGCGACATCGGCGGCTTTGTTGGACCAGATCGTGTAGATTCCCAAAATGATCTGCCCAATGATCATGGCCACCCAGACTCCGGACCATCCCCGCACCGCGCGCACGCTGCGGCGGGCTTTCCAGCAGAAGGCAAAGACTGCTGCGGCGATCAGCACTGCGACAAAGCGATGAGCCATTTGAATCCAAACCTGCAAAGCATTGGTTTGCATCTGCCCGTCGGCCACCCTGAAGGCGTTGATTTTTTCCATCGCCACGGCGCTGGTGTCCGGCAGCAACTGGCCGTAAGCAAGCGGAAAATCGGGAATGGAAAGCCCGATGTGTTCATGCCGCATGGTTGCGCCGAGCCCCAATTGCAGAAAAATCAGGGCCGTGCAGCCGAGCGCCCACCAGCGCAACTTCGGATCCGGCTCGTAATCCGCCCATCGGTTTTCCAGAAACCGCCGGCTGGTCATAATGGCGAGCAAGGTGATGAAAACAAAAAACGCCTGGGCCAGCATGCCATGAAAGATACCGATTTCGTCCTTCAGCCAGACCACCCGGATGCCGCCCAGCACACCCTGCAGAACCACGGCAGCCAACGCCGCCATCCCGAGCCAACGCAGACGCCCGCCATCACCACGATAGAGAAACGCGCACACGATCACCGCCACAGGCGCGAGGGCGGCCAAAGTCAGGAAAACGGGCATGACCCGGAAACCCAGCAAGACCACCACCCCCACCACAACGCTGATCCCCACCCAGCGGTCTTCTTTTTTGGACTCCACCCACCAAAGCCCAGCAGCCAGCAGCGCGGTAAACAGCCCCACGAAGGTCCCGATCAAACGATGGCTGTGCTCGAGAAAAATCCCACCCACCCAGCGCGAGACGGGAAAGGTGAACATGTTGTAGCCGAAGCTATTCGGCCAGTCCGGAACGGTAAGCCCGGCGCCGTGCGAAGTGACCAACCCGCCGACAAAGATCAGCACGAAGGTGCCCAAGGCCGTCAACACCGCCCACCAGTGGATGACTGCGCGGGTTGAGGTCCAACGGGTCGTCATCTCAATGCGCCTCGAGCTTGACGTGAGCCGGGGCGGGCTCGGTTTGCGGGAGGTAATCCTTGTCCATTCCCGGCACGCTATACTCGTAAGGGCCGTGGAAAACGATCGGGGTCACCGGGAAATTGCCGTGTCCGGGAGGCGAGGAAACCGTCCATTCCAGCGTGTTGGAATGCCAGGGGTTGTTGGGCGCAGGGTGGCTCTTACGATTGCGCAACGTGATGAAGATATTGTAGAGGAAAATGAAGGTTGTGAACCCGAGCCCGATGGCACCAATGGTGGAAAGCTGATTGAGGGGCTGGAGTTGCCGGAGGTGGTCGTAAACGGTGGGGTCGGCAATGCGGCGCATCATTCCGCCCAAACCGAGGTTGTGCATGGGAAAAAAAGCCAGGTTGAAGAAGATGAAGGTGAGGAAGAAATGCACCTTGCCCAGCGTCTCGTCGAGCATGCAGCCAAACATTTTCGGAAACCAGAAATAGAGTGCTCCAAAGATGGCGAGAATGCTGCCTCCGAAGATGATGTAATGGAAATGCGCCACGATGAAATAGGTGTGATGAACGAAAAGAGCCACTGGCGTTGAAGCCATGAAGATACCGCTCAGGCCACCAATCACAAACATGCTCACGAAGGCCAGGGCAAAGCACATGGCGGTGGTGAACTCAATGGAACCGCGCCAGACGGTGCCCATCCAGTTGAAGGTTTTGATGGCGGACGGCACGGCAATGAACATGGTCGAGACCGAAAACGCCGCGCTCAAGGTCAGATTCATACCGCTGACAAACATGTGATGGCCCCAGACGACGAAACCAAGGAAACCGATGGCGATCATGGCATAGACCATCGCTTTGTATCCGAAGATGGGCTTGCGTGCGTGTACGGCGATAATGTCCGATGCCATGCCCATGGCCGGCAGGATCAGGATGTAAACTTCGGGGTGTCCGAAGAACCAGAACAAATGCTGCCAAAGCAAGGGCTGCCCTCCACCCGCCGGCTTGAAGAAGCTGGTGCCGGCGTTGAGATCGCAGAGCAGCATGGCCGCTGCAGCGGAAAGAACCGGCACGGCCACCACCAGAAGAATGGCCGTGATGAAGAGCGACCAGACGGTGAGCGGCATGCGGAACATGGTCATGCCCGGAGCACGCATATTGACGACGGTGGTGATGTAGTTTGTCGCGCCCGCAATGGACGAAAGACCATTAACGAAAAGCGCGATGCACCA
>Ga0163144_10007902_pt1 | contig 23180 bp, 21 predicted proteins | sample OliLak19BULKMAT1_FD_123175 | JGI IMG/M metagenome (GOLD analysis project Ga0163144, IMG submission 123175) | Freshwater microbial mat bacterial communities from Lake Vanda, McMurdo Dry Valleys, Antarctica - Oligotrophic Lake LV.19.BULKMAT1 | ecosystem: Environmental > Aquatic > Freshwater >...
ATCTGCGCCGTCGTATCACTCACAATCGTCATCTCTCTCCTCCTGTCTGGATCCTGTGGACGCGTCCGATGATCGCTTCAAATCACCGGACCCGCCCATAGGATCTAGCGCGTGCCGCGCCAGGAGGGGATGCGCGCATTGGGCGATCGATTGCGGGCGCCGGGACATCGTCTCGACGATGTGTGAATCGCCAAGCTCATGCGAGGAGGGACGACAGAAATCATCGAGTCGCCCCGCCTCGAATGAGGAGGGGCAGCGCGCGAAGCGCGCGGGGTGGTGAGTCGCGACGTTGCTCGTGCGCGATCGTTCTCCGACTGCGCCGCTTGCTTCAGCGCTGCGTCGTTTCCCAATCGGGGGCGATGAAGCTTGGTGCGTTCGAGGATGCGAGCAGCGGGTTGTCGAGGATGTGGTCCGCGGCCTTCTCCGCCAGCATGATCGTCGGCGCGTTGAGATTGCCGGTCGTGATCGAGGGCATGATCGAGGAGTCGACGACGCGCAACTGACCCAGCCCGATCACGCGCGCCTCGGCATCGACCACGGTCATCGGATCGGTGGGATCGCCCATGCGGCAAGTGCCGCAGGGGTGATAGGCGCTCTCCACATGCTCGCGGATGAATGCGTCGATCGCGTCGTCCGAGGTGACCGCGCTGCCGGGCGCCAGCTCTTCGCCACGAAAGGGTTCGAAGGCGGGCTGCGCGAAGATCTCGCGCGTCAGGCGAACGCCGGCGCGCATCTCCGCCCAGTCATCGGGATGGCTCATGTAGTTGAAGAGGATGCGCGGACGCTCGCGCGCATCGGCCGAGCGCAGCTTGACCCAGCCGCGCGATTTCGAGCGCATCGGGCCGACATGCGCCTGGAACCCGTGCCGGCGGACCTTGCGGCTGCCGTCGTAGGAAATCGCCAGCGACAGGAAATGATATTGGATGTCCGGATATCTCACGCCGGCGCGGCTGCGGATGAAACCGCCGACCTCGAAATGATTGGTGGCGCCCAGCCCGTCCTTGGCCAGCAGCCAGCGCAATCCGATGCGCGCCTTGGCGAGCGGCCCCAGCGAGGAATAGAGGGTGATCGGCTGGGTGCAGGCGAGCTGGAAATAGAACTCCAGATGGTCCTGGAGATTCTCGCCCACGCCGGGCAACGCCTGCGTCACGGCGATGCCGTGGCGCGCCAGCTCCGCGGGCCGGCCGACTCCGGAGAGTTCGAGCAACTGCGGCGTGTTGATCGACCCGCCGGCCAGGATGATTTCGCGCCTTGCGCGCACAGTCGTCTCGCGCTCGCCACGGCGATAGACGATGCCGACCGCGCGGCGCGCGTCGAACAGGATCCGCGTCGCCAGGCAATGCGTGCGCAGAACGAGATTCGACCGCCGCCGCGCCGGGCGCAGATAGGCGTTGGCCGCCGACCAGCGCCTGCCGTGGTGGACGGTCATGTCGAAGCGCCCGAAGCCTTCCTGGCGAAACCCGTTCAGATCCTCGCTCTCGGCGTAGCCCGCCTGCTTCGCCGCCTCGACGAAGCAGCGATAGAGCGGATTGGCGAGCCTGCCGTAGCTGGTGTGCAGCGGCCCCTGGTCGCCGCGATAGGTGTCGCCGCCGGCCGCCCTCGTCTCGGCGCGGCGGAAATACGGCAGCACGTCGCGATAGCCCCAGCCGCGCGCGCCTTCCTCTTCCCAGCGATCGAAATCCAGCGGATTGCCACGGACATAGACCATGCCGTTGATCGACGAGGAGCCGCCGAGCACCTTGCCGCGCGGGCAATGCAGCTCGCGGCCGCCGAGATTCGGCTCCGGCTCGGTGCGGTAGCCCCAATCGTAGCGCGGCGAGTTCATCGGGATCGCCAGCGCGCTCGGCATCTGGATGAAGACCGAGCGATCGCTGCCGCCATACTCCAGCACGAGCACCGTATTGGCGCCATCGGCGCTCAAGCGATGCGCGAGCACCGCACCGGCCGAACCCGCGCCGACGATGATGAAGTCGAATTCCTCGGCCGCGACAGCGTCATTCTCCATGACTTGATCCCGTAGCGAATGACATCGCGTCGCCGCAAGGTACATTCTCCATGTCAGCGCGACGCTTGGCCCGGAATTCGCCGCCAAGCGCCGCCTACGCGATCCCGATGCCGGGGGCGAGGAAAGCCGCGAGCAGCGCCGCGAGGCTCTTTGATGTCGAACGCCTGATCATGGTCACGGGTCCTCGCGATGCGATGGGAGGCCCGGTGGCGCCTCAATTCGTCAATGGCATTCTCGACGCGTCTTGGCCCCGGGAGAAGGCAGCGCGAGTGACAGCCGGGAGGCGCCACGGCAGACTGCGACCGCATCGGTGACCCTCGGACGGCGCGTCCATGCTGCGCGCCGGGGATAGGGAGGAACGCGACATGACGACTGTCTTCACGCGCACGAGCTACACGCGCACGAGCTTCACGCGCACGAGCCTCGCAGCGCACCCGCCCTATGCGGCGACCGCCTATCGGAGCACGGCGCTGCGCGCGCCCAAGCAGCCGCTGATCGTGATTGCGCAGACGCTGTCCGAACTGACGGGGCCGATCTACGGGCATGAAAGCGTCGGCCCGACCGATAGCGACCTGACACGCCAGCACGCGCAACCGCCGCAGGGCGAACGCATAATCGTCGCCGGCCGTGTGCTCGACGAAGGCGGTCGCCCCGTGCCGGACACGCTGATCGAGATCTGGCAGACCAATGCGGCCGGACGGTACATCCACGTCGCCGACCAGCACGATGCGCCGATCGATCCCAACTTCACCGGCGCCGGTCGCGCGGTGACCGATGCCGAGGGCCGCTACCAGTTCATCACCGTCAAGCCCGGCGCCTATCCGTGGCGCAACCACGCCAATGCGTGGCGGCCCGCGCATATCCATCTGTCGCTGTTCGGGCCGAGCTTCCTCACACGCCTCGTCACGCAGATGTATTTCCCCGGCGACCCGCTGCTGGCGCTCGATCCGATGCTGACGACGATCCCCGACGCGCAGGCGCGCGATCGGCTGGTCGCGCATTTCGATCTCGAACTCACCAAGCCCGAATGGGCGCTGGGCTATCGCTTCGACATCGTGCTCTACGGGCGCGAACGCACGCCGATGGAGAGCTGAGATGGCGGGCCTCACACCGTCCCAGACCGTCGGTCCTTTCTTCGCCTATGGCCTGACACCGCGCGCCTATGGCCGACGCGAACTCGCGACCAATGACATGATCACGCCCGATGCGTCGGGGACGCGCATCCGCATCGAAGGTCGCGTTCTCGACGGCGCGGGCGCTGCCGTCGGCGAAGCGCTGGTCGAGCTGTGGCAGGCCGACGCCGCCGGCCGCTATGCGCATCCGGCCGACGGGCGGGCGCGGCCCAACAGCGCGTTCAAGGGCTTCGGCCGCGCCGAGATCGAGCCCAGGGATGGCAGCTATTTCTTCCAGACGATCAAACCCGGCGCGGTCCCCGGTCCGGACGGCACGCCGATGGCGCCGCACATCAATGTCAGCATCTTCGCGCGCGGCGTGGTGCGGCGGATGTTCACGCGCATCTATTTCCCCGATGAAAGCGCCAATGCGCACGATCCCATCCTGCGGCTCGTGCCCGAAGATCGTCGGCACACGCTGATAGCGCGCACCGAGAATCTCGGCGCCGAGCGCATCTACGTCTTCGATATCCGGCTCCAGGGCGAAGGCGAAACCGTGTTCTTCGAATCTTGACCCGGACGACGCGGTGAACCGGCTTCTCGGCGGCGGCGTCTTCGCGCCCAATTCGATCGACGAGCTGTTCTCGGACGCCGCCTTCGTCGCCGCGATGCTCGAAGTCGAGGCGGCGCTCGCCCTCGCAGCTTCGGATATCGGCAGAATCCCGGCGGCGGCGGCGGCGGCGATCGTCGCCTGCTGCAAGCCCGGCGCGATCGATGGCGCCGACATCGCCGCGTCTCTGTCGCGCAGCGGCACGCCCGTCATCGCGCTCGTCGCGGCATTGGGCGCCGCAGTGGCGGCGCGCGATGCGCACGCGGCGCGCTTCGTCCATCTCGGCGCCACCAGCCAGGACATCGTCGACACGGCCCTGGTGCTGATCCTGCGACGCGTCCATGCCTGGATCGACGGCGAGCTCGCGAGCCTCGCCTCCGCCTGCGCGGCCCTCGCCGCGACGCATCGCGAGACGCTGCAGCTCGGCCGCACATTGCTGCAGCCCGGCCCCGCGATTCCCTTCGGCCTCAAGGCGGCGGGCTGGCTGATGAGCCTGGTGCGCGCGCATCAGCGGCTCATGCACGCACGCGACGCGGCCTTCGTCCTGCAATTCGGCGGCGCCGTCGGCACGCTGGCCTCGCTCGGCGGCGACGGGCCTGCTTTGGCGGATGCGCTGGGCCGGCGGCTCGGACTCGCCATGCCGCCGCTGCCCTGGCATGTCCAGCGTGACGCGCTGATCGCATTGTCGGCGGACATCGCCGTGCTGACCGGCAGCCTCGCCAAGATCGGCAGGGATGTCGCGCTCGGCATGCAATTCGAACTCGGCGAGGTGATCGAGCCCGCGGGGCCCGGTCGCGGTGGGTCCTCCGCGATGCCGCACAAGCGCAACCCCATCGGCGCGATGATCGCGCTGTCGACGCTGCCGCGCGCCGCCGGTCACGTCGCCGCGCTGATCGCCGCCATGGCGCATGAGGGCGAGCGTGCGGTCGGCGGCTGGCAATCCGAATGGGCGAGCATCCCCGATCTGCATCGCGCCCTCGCGGCCGCGCTCGCGGCGACCCGCGAGGTCGTCGCCGGCCTGACCGTCGACGCGACGGCGATGGCGCGCAACATCGCGAACACGCAAGGCGTCGTGATGTCCGAACGCGTCGCGGCCGCGCTTGCCGCCCATATGCCGCGCCAGAATGCGCATGACCTGGTCGAGCAGGCCGTGCGCGACGCGATCGCCGGGAAGCGACCGCTCGCCGAAATGCTCCAGCGCGATGCGATGATCAGCGTGCATCTCACCCGCGATGCGATCGAGCGTCTGCTCGACCCACGCGACTTCCTGGGCGCCGCGCCCGTCTTCATCGCGCGCGCGCTCGCCGCCTACCGGGCGAGCTCCCTCGCCCCTCTCCCATGAGGTCGCCATGCCCTTCGCCATGACACAGGCGGCGCGGATCTATTTCCGCGTCGACGGCCCCGATGACGCGCCCAGCCTGCTGCTGCTCAACTCGATCGGCGCCGATCATGCGATGTGGTCGCCGATCATGCCACTGTTGCTGGCGCGATTTCGCGTCATCCGCATGGACACGCGCGGCCATGGCGCATCGGATGCGCCGAGCGGCGACTACAACCTCGCCCTGCTCGCCGCGGATGCACGCGCGGTGCTCGACGCCGCCGGCGCGCCGAGCGCGGCGGTCTGCGGCCTCTCGCTCGGCGGCATGATCGCGATGCAGCTCGCGCTCGACGCGCCAGACCGCGTGACCAAGCTGATCCTCGCCTGCACCTCGCCGGCGATGCCGCGCGAAATCTGGGTCGAGCGCATCCGCCTCGTGCGTGCGCAAGGCATGGCCGCGATCACCGATGCGGCATTGGGTCGTTTCTTCACGCCGGCGTTTCGCGCCGCCAATCCGGCCTATGTCGCGAGCATCCGCCGGACTCTCGAAACCACCGATCCGCTGGGCTATGCCGCCTGCGGCGCGGCGATCCGCGACATGGATCTGCTCGCGCGGCTCGGCGCGATCGGCGCGCCCACATTGGTGATCGCCGGATCGAGCGACGTCTCGACGCCCGTCGAAGGCCATGGCGACCGGCTCGCCGCCGCGATCCCGAGCGCGCGGCTCACCGTGCTGCCGACAGCCCATATCGCCTGCGCCGAAGACCCCCATGCCTTCGCCGCCGCGCTGGTCGGGTTCCTCGACGACGCGCCGGCGCGCGACGACGTCGCCGCCGCACGCGCGCGCCTGTTCGAGGATGGCCTGGTCAACCGTCGCCAGGTGCTCGGCAACGCCTGGGTCGATGCGTCCTTCGCCAAGCGCAACGCGTTCAACGCGGATTTCCAGGATCTGATCACGCGCAATGCCTGGAGCGAGATCTGGAGCCGACCCGGGCTCGACCATCGCACGCGCCGCCTGCTGGTGCTGGCGATGACCGCCGCGCTCGGCCGCTGGGAGGAATTCCGCCTGCATGTCCGCGCCGGCCTCGAGCAGCAGGGATTCACCCGCGACGAGCTCAAGGAGATGATCCTCCAGACCGCCGTCTATTGCGGCATGCCCGCGGGCAACACCGCCATGCACCACGCCGAAGCGATCATCGCGCAGCTCGACGGCCGGTGAGCGTCGCCGCGCCTCGAATGACGAGAGGCGACAAGCCCATGACTTCCGTCCGCGGCGCGGTGCATTCTCGGCGAATTCACGGAGGACGACATGGCAATCGACGAGACGGTACCCGCGCCTTCGCGCGAGGGGCGGCGGGGGCGCGATGCGCGGCGCACGCAGCGTCTGCAATCGCGGTCGGCGTCGATCCCGTTCATCACCCGCAAGGTGCCGACGACGGAGATCCTGTCCGAGGAAGGGCTCGTGCTGATCGAGAGCAATGCCGAGCGGCTGCTCGAGGAGATCGGCTGCGAATTCCGCGACTACCCGCGCGCCCTCGCGCTGTTCAAGGAGGCCGGTTGCGACATCACCGGCACGCGCGTGCGCTTTCCGCGCGGCCTCGCGCGCAAGCTCGTCGCCACGGCGCCGCGCCAGTTCACTCAAGCCGCACGCAACCCCGAGCGCAGCGTGCCGATCGGCGGCGACAGCCTGGTCTTCGCGCCGGTCTATGGCTCGCCCTTCGTCCATGATCTCGACCACGGCCGGCGCTACGGCACGATCGAGGATTTCCGCAATTTCGTGAAGCTCGCCTATGCGAGTCCGTTCATGCACCATTCCGGCGGCACCGTGTGCGAACCGGTCGATCTGCCGGTCAACAAGCGCCACCTCGACATGGTCTATGCGCATATGCGCCTCTCCGACAAACCGTTCATGGGCTCGGTCACGCATCCCGAGCGCGCGAAGGACACGGTCGCGATGTGTCGCATTCTCTTCGGCGCGGATTTCCTCGAGAGCAATACGGTCTGCACGAGTCTGATCAACGCCAATTCGCCGCTGGTCTGGGACTCGGCGATGCTCGGTTCGGCGGAAGCCTATGCGGCGGCGAACCAGGCCGTGATCATCACGCCCTTCATCCTTTCCGGCGCGATGAGCCCGGTGAGCGTCGCCGGCACGCTCACCCAGGCGTTGGCGGAAATCCTCGCCGGCGTCGCGTTCGTCCAGCTCGTGCGCCCCGGCGCGCCGGTGATCTTCGGGACTTTCGTGTCGACGCTTTCGATGCAATCCGGCGCGCCGACCTTCGGCACGCCCGAGGCCGCGCTGGCGATCTACGGCGCAGGTCAGCTCGCGCGCCGGCTCGGCCTGCCCTTCCGCACCGGCGGCTCGCTCTGCGCCTCGAAGATCCCCGATGCGCAAGCCGCCTATGAGAGCGCGCAGACGCTGCTGCCGACGCTGTTCGCGGGCACGAATTTCGTGCTGCACGCCGCGGGCTGGATGGAAGGCGGCCTCGCCTCGTCCTACGAGAAATTCGTCATGGATCTCGATCAGCTCGGCATGATGCATGTGCTCGCGCGGGGCATCGATCTGTCCGAGAACGCGCAGGCCTTCGAGGCCTTCCACGAGGTGGCGCCCGGCGGGCATTTCCTCGGCTGCGCTCATACCCAGGCGAATTTCGAATCGGCCTTCTTCCGCTCGCAGATCGCCGACAACAATTCGGTCGAGCAATGGGAAGCCGAAGGACGGCTCGATGCGCCGCAGCGGGCCAACAAGATCTGGAAGAAGATGCTGGCCGAGTACGAAGCGCCTCCCCTCGATCCGGCGATCGATGAGGCGCTGCAGGATTTCATCGCGCGCAAGAAGGCGTCGATGCCCGATACGACGCATTGAGGCCAGCAGCGGAGTCGAACGATGAGGACGCATGCACGCGTGGTGGTGATCGGCGGCGGCGTGGTGGGCGTGTCGACGCTCTATCACCTCGCGCGCAAGGGTTGGTCGGATGTCGTGCTGGTGGAGCGCAAGGAGCTGACATCGGGTTCGACCTGGCATGCCGCCGGGCTGCTGCCGCTGTTCAATCTCAGCTACTCCGTCGGGCAGATCCATAAATACTCGGTCGCGCTGTACAAGACGCTGGAGCAGGAGACCGGGCAGAATGTCGGCCTTCGCCAGGTCTCCAATATCCGCCTCGCGCGCACGCGCGATCGCCTCGACGAGTATCTCTTCTACGCCGGCGTCGCGGAGACCATCGGCGTGCACGTGAAGATGCTGACGCCGGATGCGGTCAAGGAAATATGGCCGCTCTGCCGCACCGACGACATTCTCGGTGCGCTCCAGCATCCCGATGACGGCTACATCCAGCCCGCCGATCTCACCCAGGCATTGGCCAAGGGCGCACGCGCGCGCGGCGCGGAGATCAATCGCCATACCAGTGTGCTGGCCATCGTGAGCCGCGCCAGCGGCGAATTCCTGGTGAAGACCGACAAGGGCGACATCGTCTGTGAACACGTCGTCGCCGCGTCCGGCAATTTTGCGCGCCGCACCGGTGCGATGGTCGGGCTCGACGTGCCGGTGATCCCGGTCGAGCATCAGTACATCGTCACCGAGCCGCACCCCGCGATCGTCGAGAGACACAGACGCGGCCTGCCGGAGATGGGCGTGCTGCGCGAATCCGATTCGTCCTGGTACATGCGCGAGGAGAATGGCGGGCTGATCCTGGGGCCTTACGAAATCGGCGCGCCCGCCTGCTATGTCGACGGGCCGAGCGACGGCGCCGAGTACGAGCTCTTCCAGGAGGATCTCGATCGCCTCGCGCCGCACATCGAAACCGCGATCGCACGGGTGCCGGCATTCGGCGAGGTCGGCATCAAGAAAGTCTACAATGGCGCGATCGCCTATACGCCCGATGGCAGTCCGATCATCGGCCCGGCCTGGGAACTCCGGAATTTCTGGCTCAACGAGGGCCATAGTTTCGGCGTCACCGCGGCGGGTGGCGCGGGCTGGCAGCTCGCGGAATGGATCGTCGAGGGCGAGCCGTCGATCGACATGATGGGCGTCGATCCCCGCCGCTTCGGTCCGCATGCGACGCGTGGCTATCTGCGCAGCAAGAACGAGGAGGCCTACGCGAATGTCTTCTCGATCCACTACCCCGACGAGGAGCGCGCCGCGGCGCGGCCGCTCAAGCGCGCGCCATGCTACGAGAGGATGAAGGCGCTCGGCGCGGTGTTCGGCTCGGTCTATGGCTGGGAGCGGCCGAATTGGTTCGCGCCGCAAGGCTACGGACTCGACGAGGCGGCTGTCGCCAAGCCTGACGTGCCGCTGCGCCACAATCATCCGCCGGTCGAGCCGGGCGAACGGCCGCGCGAGAAATGGAGTTTCCGGCGCTCGAACTATTTCGACTTCGTCGGCGCGGAATGCCGCCACGTGCACGAGAAGGTCGGGCTGCTCGACATGAGCGCCTTCGCGAAATTCGAAGTCACCGGATCGGGCGCCGCAGCCTGGCTCGACGGACTCTTCGCCAACAAGCTGCCCAGGAATGTCGGGCGTATCGCGCTGTGCCATCTGCTCTCGGCCAATGGCGGCGTGCGCTCGGAGTTCACCGTCTATCGGCGCGGGCCGGAGGATTTCTATCTCGTCTCTGCCGGCGCCCATGAGCGCCACGACTGGGACCAGCTGGTCAAGCGCGTGCCGCGCGATGGCAGCGTCCTGCTGCAGAAGGTCACCACGCAATACGGCGTGCTCGTCGTCGCCGGACCGCAATCACGCGCGCTGCTGCGGAAACTCACGGATGCGGATCTCGGCAATGCCGCCTTCCCCTGGCTCACCGGCAAGCCGATCGATGTCGGCGCTGCGCATTGCCATGCGCTGCGCGTCAATTTCGTCGGCGAGCTGGGCTGGGAACTGCATCACCCCATCGAGATGCAGAACACGATCTTCGATCTGCTGATCGAGGCGGGCAAGGCGTTCGACATCAAGCCCTTCGGCATCCGCGCGATGGAGTCGATGCGGCTGGAAAAATCCTATCGGCTGATTCCACGCGAACTCTCGATCGAATATGCCGCCTTCGAATCCGGGCTCGACCGTTTCGTCCATCTCGGCAAGGGCGCGTTCATCGGCCGCGACGCCTTGCTGCGCTGGCGCGACCGCGGCTTCGCCAATCGCTTCGTCACGCTGGAAATCCATGGCGTCACCGATGCCGACGCGCGCGGCTCGGAACCGATCCACAGGGACGGCGCACTGGTCGGGCGTTGCACCTCCGGCGGCTATGGCTGGCGCGTGGGCAAGTCGCTGGCGCTGGCGATGGTGCAGCCGAATCTCGATGCACTCGGCACCGAGTTGGAGATCACCATCCTCGGCAAACCCCACCGCGCCACCGTCATCGCGGAATCCCCCTTCGACCCCGAGAACGTCGCACTGCGCGCCTGACCGGTCGCGCAAATTCGAGACGATTTCCTGGCGCTTGGAGTCGATCGCCGCATCTGCACATCCCCTCCTGTCGCGGCACGCGAATAGGAGGGGTGGCAGCGCGCGTCAGCGCGCTGACGGGGAGGTGTCGTGGGACCTCTGCGGGGGGGCCCCAGACCTTTTCGAGTTCGAGGAACCTCCCCGTCACGCGCTTCGCGCGTGCCACCCCTCCTATCGCGTGCCGCGACAGGAGGGGACGTGTTGCTTCACCTTGCTGCGCGCGTGGCAGGTGGATAGGCGCGACGAGAATTTGTCAGACTCCGATGCGTCCCCAGCCGGGAAGCTTCAGTGCGGGACGCCGCAGATCGACGCCGGCCACCAGGCCAAGCAGGTTGATCTCGATCCCCTCGACCCAGGCCAGGGTCACAGCGAAGCAACCCCAGAGCGAGACTTGCACGCCCGTGCCGCTCGGCGTCGCGCCGAAGATCGCGCCGTCGCTGCGATAGTCCTTGCCGATCGCGGTCGGCGGCAGGGCGAGCGCGAGTTCGGGCACCGCGGCCAGCACGTGCTGGGTGAAGCTGTTGGAATTCGGCCCGGGCCAGGCGCTGTAGCGGCCGTAATCGTCGAAGGGATAGCGCGCGATCGCATGATCGACGCGCAGGATCATCTCGGCCGCTTCCGGCCCCTCGATCGTCGCGAGAAGTTCAGGCTGGTTGCTGTACCAGCGCGCATCGGGCGCCCAGCCATTCTCGCGCACCGGGCGACCCCAGCCGACCACGTCGTAGCGGCGATAGCGCGTCGCACCCGGATCCTTGACCACGATCCAGGTGTGATGCGCGAAGATGCTGCGCCAATTTCCGACGCGCGCGGCGTAGATGCGCAGCATGGCCTCGGGCTTGGCGGCGGCCGGTGGCAGCTGGCCCGTCGACGACCAATCCGCGCCATTCCAGCTGCGCGGCCAGCCACGATGAAATTGCCAAGCCGCGTGCGTGGCGAGCGGAATCAGGAACACGACGAGAAAGCACAGCCAGAGCCGCCGTGCCGTGGAGCGCGGCGGGTCAGTAGGCCTCTTCATCGTAGATCGGATCGATGCGCCCGCCCCAGACATTGCGATAGCGGTCGAGCAGCAGGTCGGCGGGCGTGCGGCCGCTGGCCGCGATCTCGACCAGCGGATTGAGGAAGTGGGTCTCATCGGTGTCGCCCATGCGATTCATCCGCCGGCGCGCGCGCAAGCCTTCGACCGCGATCGCGACGACCTGATTCGCCAGGGGTTGCAAGGTCCCGCCACGAAACGGCGTCTGCAATCCGAGACGCGGCGTCTCGTCGCGCAGGTCATGCATCTCCTCGATCGTCCAATCCTTGACCACATCCCAAGCGGCATCGAGTGCCGTCGTGTCGTAGAGCAGACCGACCCAGAAGGCGGACAAGGCGCAGAGCCGCTTCCACGGCCCGCCATCGGCGCCGCGCATCTCCAGGAACTTCTTGAGCCGCACTTCCGGGAAGGCCGTCGTCAGATGATCGGTGAAATCGGTGATGCGCGGCACGTCGCCGACGAGGTCGTGGAACTTGCCGGCGATGAATTCAAGGAAGCTCTTGCCGCTGAGGTCGATGTAGACGCCATTGCGATAGGCGAAATACATCGGCACGTCGCAGATGTAGTCGACGTAGCGCTCGAACGAGAATGCCGGATCGAAGACGAAGTCGAGCATGCCCGTGCGATCGGGATCGGTGTCGGTCCAGACATGACTGCGCGTCGACAGCAATCCCGTCGGCTTGCCTTCCGTGAAGGGCGAATTGGCGAAGAGCGCCGTCGCGAGCGGCTGCAGCGCCAGCGACACGCGGAACTTCTTCACCATGTCGGCTTCGGACTCGTAGTCGAGATTCACCTGCACGGTGCAGGTGCGCAGCATCATGTCGTGGCCGAGCTTGCCCTTCTTCTCCATGTAGGCGCGCATGATCTCGTAGCGGCCCTTGGGCATCCACGGCACGTCCTCGCGCCGCCATTTCGGGTCGAAGCCGTGACCGAGCATGCCCGCGCCGATGTCGGAACAGATCGACCGGCATTCCGCGAGATGCGTGTTCACCTCGTCGCAGGTCTGGTGGATCGTCTCGAGCGGCGCGCCCGACAATTCGAACTGTCCGCCGGGTTCGAGCGTCACGCTGCCGGCGCCGCGCAGCAGCGCGATCGGCTTGCCGTTCTCCTCGACCGGCGTCCAGCCGAAACGCTGCGCCAGACCATCGAGGAGCTTGCGGATCGTCGGCCCGTCGCCGTCATAGGGAAGCCGGCGGAAATCATCGACCGCGAAGGCGAATTTCTCGTGCTCCGTGCCGATGCGCCACTGCGCCTTGGGCTTCGAACCCGACGCGATGTACTCGATCAGCTGGCGACGATCCGTGATCGGCGCGCCTAGTTTGGTCGGCGGTGCGGACAAATCAAACTCCGTCAGTCGATGCCATCGCGCGCCAGGAAACGCGGGGCGCGATCACCATCCCCGACCAACGCCTGCAGCACCGCGAGAACGGCGAGCGCAGCAGTATCGGCCCTGAGGATGCGTGGGCCCAGGCCCACACGGCGAACAAACCCATGTCGGGGCAGTGCGTCAAGCTCGCCGCGCGCAAAGCCGCCCTCCGGCCCGATCAAGACTGCGTAAGGGCCGCGCGTACCGGGCAATTCGGTTGCAATCGGGTTACCACCGCCGCTTTCGTCGCCGGCGATCAGCAGGCGCTCCGCCGGCCAGGTGGCGAGAAGCTTGGCGAAATCCGTCGGCGCATCGACTCGCGGCACCGACAGCCGCTCGCATTGCTCGGCCGCCTCGATCGCGATCGCGGCCAGCCGCTCGGTGTTCACGCGTTCGACCGCGGTGTGCTGCGTGAACACCGGGATGAACCGCGACACGCCGAGCTCGGTCGCCTTCTCGACCATGAAATCGAGCCTGGCGCGCTTGATCGGCGCGAAGCACAGCCAGAGATCGGGCTCGGCCTGAGGCGGGCGACGCTGGTCGCCGAGCGCCAGCATGCAGCGTCCCTTGCCAAAGCTTTCGATGCGCGCGGCGAACTCGCCCTCAGCCGAGTTGAAGACGGCGATCTGCGCGCCGGGCGCCAAGCGCAGGACATGCTGCAGATAATGCGCGCGCGCGGCGTCGAGCCCGAGCGTCGAGGAGTCGAGCGACGTCGCCACATATAGCCGCGCGGCGATACGCGGATCATTGGTCATGGCCCGAAACTACAGGAACTCGCGCCGCCCGCGCGAAGCGAAATGCATCGCCGCGCGGCGCCTTGTATCGTTGACTCCTTCCCTCGCAAGGTGATTTCCGATGCGCCTGCTGATTCGCCTGACCCTCGCCTGCCTGGCGTTCTGCGCGCCGGCGATGGCGCAGCGTGCGGTCGATCTGGAACTCGTCCTCGCCGTCGATGCCTCGGGCAGCGTCAATCAGCAACGGTTCGAGCTGCAGCAAGAGGGCTACGCGGCCGCGTTTCGCCATCCGCGCGTGCTCGCCGCGATCCGCTCGGGTCCCAACCAGGCGATCGCCGTCACGATGTTCCAATGGACCGGACCGTCGCTGCAGCGCGTCGCGATCCCCTGGACGATCATCCGCGACGATGCCTCCACGCAGGCGCTCGCCGACGCGATCGACGCGATGCCACGCCAGCTCTTCGGCGGCGGCACGTCGATCAGCGGCGCGATCGACTTCGCGGTCGGCGTTCTCGCCGCCAGCCCGGTCAAGGGCACGCGCCGCATCATCGACATCTCCGGCGACGGCGCGAACAGCAGCGGCCGCCCGGTCACGCGCGCACGCGACGCCGCGGTGGCGCTCGACATCCGTATCAACGGCCTGCCGATCCTCTCGCTCGAACCCGGGCTCGACGACTACTACCGCGACAACGTCATCGGCGGCCCCGGCGCCTTCGTCATCGCCGCCGACGGCTACGAGAGCTTCGCCGTCGCCATCCTCAACAAGCTGATCCTGGAGATCGCGGCGGCGCCGTGACCGAAATGGCCGCGCATGAAGGTGCTGAACCCGTGGCTGCGCATCGCCGCGATGCAGGCCGCGTGCACATCACCCAGCGTGTTGCCTGGCTCGAACACGGCCCGGCCGGCCTCGAAAGCGGCGCGCAGCCCGTCATAAATGCTGCGCGCATGTGCGCTGGCGCGGCCGCAGCAGAAGGTACGCGCCGAGAGTCCGAGCTGTAGCCGGAGAGCACGCAGCCGACATCGATTTTCACGACGCTGCCATACTCGACCACGCCATGCGTGCTCCACGGATCAGGTCCGACAGCGGTGTAGTCCCATTGACCCGTGAGATTGCCGATTCCCTGGCGCTTGATCTCGGCGAGCATCGTCGCGCGCCACAGCTCCGAGATCTCGGCGCACGCCGACGATCGATGAAGGGCCTGGGCATGAAGCTCACCGCGCCCGGATCGCGGCGGCGAGGGTGAGGCCGTCGGCACGCGGCGCGTGCGCGAGCACGACGCCGGCGGAATAGCCGGCCTCGGCGAGCAGGATCGTGGCCGAAGGGCAACGCCGGATTGGCATTCCAGCCGCGATGCGCGAGTTGAACGCCCAAGACTGCACGCGACCCCCCAATTCCCAAGGAGTCCACGATACGACATGGTCGGAACGACGGAAGGAAGAATTGAAGATCGTCTCCGTCGCCACCGAGCCGGCCGCTGCTGAACTCGCAGCCTACGCCGCGCGTCATGCGAATACGCGGGCGCTGCTGCTGTTCGATGGGAGCGGCGCCCTCGCCGCCTCGAGCGCGTCCGAGGCGCCCCTCGGCGCCATCTCGGTCGACATCGACTCCCTGAGCAAGCACCGCGAGGATCGCGGCACGAGTTTCAGGATCTCCGCGCCTTTCGACTGGCCCGGCAGCGACGAGCGGATGGTTCTCGCCACCATCGGCATACGAAATCCTGCAGGGCATTTTCTCGGCGTCGTCGGCGCGCTGCTGTCGGCCCCGCAATTCCTGGACGAGCTGACGAGCCTCGAGCCGTCGCACCTCACCCGCCTCACGGTGGTACGCAGCGACGGGCAATACGTGATGCGCATTCCAGCCTTCCAGCCGGGGATGCGCCTCGCCGCGTCACGAAGCGCGAGTCTTTGGAACGCCCTCGACGATGGCCGGGTCCTGACCCAGGCCGTCTCTTCGCCGGAGAACTCGTGCTGTGGAACCGGCGCTATGCGGAACTCTATCCGACGATCCGGGACCATCTGCGTGTCGGTGTGAACTTCGCGGAACTGACCGCGCTTTATGTCGAGCACCTCAACGGAGCCGATGATCCCGCTGCTCAGCAACGACGCCTGGCCGAGTACACCGCGCGGTTCTACAGCGCCGTTGGCGACGCGTCCTACGGCGCACCCGACGACAAGGTCGTCGACGTCAAACGCTCACGAACCGCGGAAGGCGGCATCGTCAGCGTGCACCGGGATGTCACGCTGCAGCGCCGCACCACGACCGCTCTCAGCGCCAGCGACGCGCTGTTTCGCGATGCGATGGAGAGTCTCGGCGAGGGGCTGACGATCTGGGATTCCGAGGACCGCCTCGTGCTCTGGAACCGCCGCTTCCTCGAGCTGACACCGCAGATGGAACCGCATCTGCGCGCCGGCGCTACATTCGCCGAGCTCTATGCGACGTTGATCGATGCCCAGGCGCCCGAATTGTCGCAGGAAGCGCGCGCTCAGCGCATCGAGAAGCGGCTGGCAGCGCGCGGCAAGTCGACCACGTCGTTCAGCCTGAATGGTCCGAACGGCATGACGCTCGAAGTCACCGATCGACGCACCTCCTCGGGTGGCATCGTCAGTGTCTACCGCGACGTCACCCAGACTCGGGAATTCCAGCGCGCCATCATCGAGAGCGAGGCACGCTTCCGGGACGGGATCGAAAGCATGGGCGAGGGATTCGTGCTGTGGGATGCGCAAGACCGGTTGGTTGCGTGGAACAAGCACGCGGAGATTCTGTTGCCCTGGCAAAGCCGACTGCACCGCCGAGGCCTCCACTTCAGCGCGATCGTTGAATTCCTGCAATCGCTGACTTCGGACCAAAGCGACCCGGCGGCCTGGGCCGCTCACCTCGCGCAGCGCCGCGGCCGTCGCGACTGTCTCGGCGAGACGATCAGCTTCGTCGCGGGCTCGGGGCGGAGGATCGAGCTCGTGGATCGCGCCACGTCCGACGGCGGGATCGTTTCCATCTATCGCGACGTGACCGAGGCGCACCAACTGCTCGAACGCCTGCAGGCCAGCGAATCGGAACTGCAGCGCGCGCTGGTCGCCGAGCGCGAGATGAACGCCGAGCAGCGCCGGTTCATCTCCATCGCCAGCCACGAATTCCGCACGCCGCTGGCGATCATCGACAGCACGGCGCAGCGCATTCAGGCGCGGATGGTGGACGCGGACGAGCACAACGCCGACATGCTCGAGCGCATGGACCGGATCCGCGGCTCGGTATCTCGGATGACCGACATCATCGACCGCACCTTGACGACCGCGCGCCTCGACGAGGGGCGCTTCGACTTCGAACCTGCGAGCCTGGATCTCGGCAAGCTGTTGCAGGACGTGGTCGCGCGTCAGCGCAGCATCGTGCCCAGCTTCGCGATCGAGATCGTCTTGCCGGCCACCGACACGATCGTGACCGCCGACGCCAAACTGCTCGAGCTGGTGTTCACGAACATCATCTCCAACGCGGTGAAGTATTCAGGCAAGTCGCGACGGATCGAAGTGACGGTCGCGAGCGGCGATGAGTCCGTCACGATCGAAATGCGCGACCACGGCATCGGCGTTCCCCAGGACGAGCTCGACAAGCTCTTCACGCGCTTCTACCGCGCCAGCACGGCGCAGGGCATCACGGGCACGGGCATCGGGCTTCACCTCGCCAACGAACTCGTGCAGATGCATGGCGGACGGATCGAAATCCACAGCGAACTCGGTCGCGGCTTACGCGTTGTCGTGCAGCTGCCCCGCGATGCGGCTCGACGCGACTCTGCGGCGTGAGGCGATCGCCAGGGACGATCATTCCTCCCAAGGGCCGGCGAGAAGAACGCGCAGCCGCTCGGATGTCAGCGCCAGGATCCCTGCGTGCCGCCCCAGCGCATCACCGACCGCGTTTCCCAGTGCGCCGATCGCGCCCATCACGCCGCCCTCGGACATGCCCTTGATGCCGGCCGGCGTCAGGCGGTTCGGGCGATTGCACTCGATAACCTCGATCGCCGGCAAGTCGCGCGCGCGCCACCACGTAGCGCTCGATCAGGAGTGCGCCGGTGTCGGCGTCGATAGCCACGATGCAGGCATGCGTGGCATTGGCATAAGTCATCGGCGGCGGATCGAGATGCGCCATGCGCGCGACGTCCGCCAGCGTCATGCCGGCCGCGGCTGCCGCGGCTTCCCATGCCAGGGGGCGCGATGGCGGTATGGGCCCAGCTGGACGCTCACGTCCTCGATCCGGCAGCCCAGCGCCTCTCCCGCGCATTGCGCAAGGGTCGTCTCGTAGCCCTGGCCCGATGCCATGGTCGTGGGTTCGACGACGGTGCAGATTCCGAGACCGAGATGCTCGCCGGCCGCCTGCGCCTGGCGGGTGCGAAACGCGCCGTAGTCGATCGCCTGCGTGGCGCGCTCGAGCGTTGCGGCGGGAGTGACGTCGACATAGAGCTCGTCGGTCGCGGTTGCGCAGGGCAGATCGGCATCGGTGATCGTGTTGACGCGACGCACCTCCAGGGGATCGAGCCCGAGTTCGCGCGCGATCGCGTCGATCGTGCCTTCCATGATCCAGCTCGCGCTCGCCATCGGCGCGCGCATCGGGCCGGCCGGGCATTTGTTGGTCAGGAAGACATCGAGGGCGAAGCCGTAGTTCCGCAGCCGATGGGAGCCGGGCAGGATCATCGCCACCACGGCGATCATGTAGTTCGCGGGAAAGAAGCAATACGCCGAAATCCGCCTCGACGCGCGCATCGAGCGCCAGCAGCCTGCCATTCGCGAAGACGGCCGCACGCGTGACGACGCGCTCCTCGCGCGCCCTCCGGATGAATTTCGCGCGCAGCTTAGGCCGGGAGCACATCTCGCCGCCAGCTTCGCGACCGCACTTGTCAACACGCCCGGGACGGATCGGCTATGCTCGCGCCATGGCGATCACGATGGATACGGGAGCGAGCGACATTCCGCGCGCGAGCTGGCTGACGCGGCTCCTGCCGCGCGCGGCGCTTCCCTATGCGCGGCTGATGCGTGTCGATCGGCCGATCGGAACCTGGCTGCTGCTGTTTCCCTGCTGGTGGGGAATCGCGCTCGCCGCCCCGGGCATGCCCAGCCCGTGGCTGCTCGCCCTCTTCGCGCTCGGCGCGTTCGTGATGCGCGGCGCCGGTTGCACCTACAACGACATAGTCGATCGCGACTTCGACGGCCGCGTCGCGCGCACCGCCGACCGGCCGATTCCGTCGGGCGCGGTCAGCGTGCGGCAGGCCATCGTGTTCCTGCTCGCGCAGCTGCTGATCGGCCTTGCGATCCTGCTGACGCTCAATGCCTACACCGTCGCGCTGGGTGTCGCCTCGCTGCTGCTGGTGTTCACCTATCCGCTGATGAAACGCGTGACGTGGTGGCCGCAATTCTTCCTCGGGCTCACCTTCAACTGGGGCGCGCTGATGGGCTGGACCGCCCTGCGCGGCGAACTCGGCGCGCCGGCGCTGCTGCTCTACGCCGCCGGCATCGCCTGGACGCTCGGCTACGACACGATCTACGCGCATCAGGACAAGGAGGACGACGCGCTGGTCGGCGTCAAATCCTCGGCGCGGCGCCTGGGCGCGAACACCAAGCCCGCCTTGTGGTTCTTCTATGCGGCGGCGACGGCTCTGCTGCTCGCGAGCGGTTGGTCGGCCGGACTCGCCTGGCCGTTCTGGATCGCGCTGGCCGGCGTGGCGACGCAATTCGCCTGGCAGATCCTCGCCGTCGACATCGACTCGCCCGGCGATTGTCTCGCCAAGTTCAAGTCGAATCGCTGGACGGGCTGGCTGCTGCTCGCCGGCATCGTCGCCGGCCGGCTCGTCGCGTGACCGACGCGGCGCCCGACGCGTTCATCCTCGCGAACACGCGTCTCGTCACCGCGCCGCTCGTCCCGGAAATCCTGCTGCATCTCGCGACCGAGATGACGCCGTTGTGGCGGGCCACGCAGGAACTGCTCGACGGCACGGATCTGCCGCCGCCCTATTGGGCCTTCGCCTGGCCAGGCGGTCAGGCGCTGGCGCGATTCCTCATCGATCGTCCCGGGCTGGTGCGCGGCAAGCGCGTCTTCGTCTTCGCCGCTGGCAGCGGCATTGACGCGATCGCCGCCGCCCATGCCGGGGCGAAACATGTCACGGCCTGCGACATCGATCCCTATGCGCATGCCGCGATGCGCCTGAATGCCGCGGAGAACGGCGTCGCGCTCAACGTCAGCGCGGAGGATCCGCTTGACCTGCCGCCGCCCGACGCCGATCTCGTGATCGCCGGCGACGTGTTCTACGAAGAGTCGATGGGCGTGCGGGCGCAAGCCTGGCTGCGGCGCTGCGCCGGCGCCGGCCTCGCCATGCGCATCGCCGATCCCGGTCGCAGCTATCTGCCTCATGACGAGCTCGTCGCGCTCAAATCCTACGATGTGCCGACCAGCCGCGACCTCGAAGACGCGACGACCAAGCGTGTGACGATCTATCGCGAGGCCCGGCCACAGATCATGCCGGCGGCTTGAACAGCGACAGCGTATTTTCCCGGAAGATCTTCCGCCGATCCACCGGCGTCAGGAACTCGCAATAGTCCCAGACATACCCGAGCGCCTGCTTGTACGTGCAGTAGCGGCCGACATTGGGCATGTCCGAACCCCAAATCAGCTTGTCCGGACCGAAGCGGTCATAGACCTGCCGGATATGGCCGCGCGCGCGCGCATAGGGGTAATCCATCTTGCCGCCCCAGGCGATCGGGTAGAGCACCTCCGAATAGACCGGGCACGCATCGAGCAGCGCGGCGATCTCCGGCGGAAACGTGACGCGATCGTCGCCATCGCAGTAGATGCTCGTCGGCACGCCGTGCACGAGCACGTGCTTGATCGTGGGGTGACGCTCGACGATGCGACGCAGGCGCTTCATCTCGTCGACATAGCTGCCCGCGGGCGATTTCGCTGAGTGCACCCAGAACACCGGCAGCGCATGCTTGGCCACGAGCTTCCACAACGGATCGAACACGGCCTCGTCGGGGAAGTGGCGATAGGCGTTGCGGAAGAACGCGGTCATCGTGAAGTAGAGGCCGCGCATGCCGTGCTGCGTGACCTCGCGCTCGAGCTTCGCGAGCTGGTCATCGCGATAGCCAAAGGGTTCATCGACCTGAGCCAGCCCGATGAACCTGCCGGGGCACCGCTTCATGGCCGCGGCGAAATACGGCGCGAGGTCGCCGTAGATGTGATCGTTCTGGAGCACCACGCTGCGAATGCCGGTGTAGTCCATGTCGACGACCATCGCGTCGGGCGGCGCCGAGAGATCATGCATGTACGGCGGCAGAAACTGGACATAGACGCCCTCGCCTTGCGCGTCCCACTCGAAGCGCCCGTTGCGGCCGACGCGGAACTTCGTGTCCTGGGCGCGCCCCGCTTCCGATGGATCGTCGGCATGCCAGAGGTCGCGCGTGGTGACGAGCGCGTGGTCGCGCAGCCTGCGATAGGGCTGATTGCCATGGACATGCATCGCGCGCTGCTGATGGAGCAGATGCTCGGCGGCGCTGGGAAAACCGCAGGCCTCGCCGAGCGGCGGGAAGATGTGTCCGTGGCAATCGATGATCTCGAAATCCGGCGTCATGGCGGCTCCTCACAGATTTTGACGTGGATCGAGACGGTCGCGCAGACCGTCGCCGAACAGGTTGAAGGCGAAGACCAGCAGCGAGATCGCGAGCCCCGGCGCCAGCACGAGATGCGGCGCGACCTCGATGAACTCGCGGCCCGCGCCCAGCATCGTGCCCCATTCCGGCGCCGGCGGCTGGACGCCGAGGCCGAGAAAGCCGAGCGCCGCGCCGACCAGCACGGCCTGCCCGGCGAGCAGGCTGGTCTCGATGATCACGATGGTCATCGCGTTGGGCAGGATGTGGCGGCGCAGGATCTTCGCGCGGCGCGTGCCCGCGGTGATCGCCGCCTGGATGTAGTCCTCCTCGCGGATCTCGAGCACGCGACCGCGGATGAGACGCGCCAGGCGCGGCACGAAGCTCGCGGTCGTCGCGACCACCAGGCCGGTCATGCCCGCGCCGATCACGCTCGCGATCGCGATGGCCAGGATCAGACTTGGGATCGTCAGCAGGAGATCCACGAGACCGGTGATGATCGCGTCGACGCGGCCGCCGCTGTAGCCCGCGACGAGGCCGAGCGTCACGCCGATCGCCGCGGCGATCGCGACGGCGAGCAGCGCGGCGCTCAGGGTGAAGCGCGCACCGACGATCAGCCGCGCAAGGAGATCGCGGCCGATCTGATCGGTGCCGAGGAGATGAGCCGGCGACGGCGCCTCGAGAACGCCGAGCAGATCCTGCGCGTTGGGATCATGGGGCGCGACGAGCGGACCGAAGCAGGCGATGGCGACGTAGACGACGAGCAGCGACGTCCCGATCCAGAGCGGCCAGTTGCGCCGGCGATCCGGCCGCGGGAAGCGCGCCTCAGCCATGGCGCAGCCGCGGGTTGATCGCGAGATAGAGCAGTTCGACGATCAGGTTGATGATCAGGAATCCGATCACGAAGATCACCGTGATCGCCTGCACCAGCGTGAAGTCGCGTGCGCCGATCGCGTTGATCATCAGATCGCCGATGCCCGGCCAGGCGAAGAGCCGCTCGACGACCACCGAGCCGCCGAGCAGATAGCCGGTCTCCAGCCCGATCACCGTGACTGTCGGGATCATCGCATTGCGCAGCACGTGATGGCGCACGATCGCCGCGCCGGCGACGCCCTTGGCGCGCGCCGTGCGCACGTAATCCTTGCCGAGCTCGTCGATCACCACGCCGCGAGTCATGCGCGCGACCAATGCGAGCAGGCGCGCCGCCAGCGCCGCCGTCGGCATCACCAGCGAGGCCCAGCCGGTGAAGCCGAAGCTCGGCAGCAGCCGCCACTCCACGGAAAGGAAGATGATCAGCACGAGGCCGAGCCAGAAATTCGGGATCGCGAGCAGGCCGACGACGAGGAACGACAGCGTGTAGTCGACCCAGCTGCCTTGCCGCACGGCAGCGAGCACGCCGGCGGGAATGCCGATCAGGATCGTGACGAGGATGGCGGCGACGGTCAGCGCGAGCGTCGCGGGCACGCGCGTCAGGATGTGCGGCAGCGGATTGCCGCGGAAGGTCGAGGAATAGCCGAGATCGCCGGTCACGAGGCCGAGCATGCGCGTGGCGTATTGGGTCAGAATCGGCCGATCGAGTCCGAGGCGCGTGCGCAGCAGCTCGATGTCGACCTGGCTCGCCGTCGCGCCGGCCATCATCTGCGCCTCGTCGCCCGGCACCGCCTTGAAGATGAAGAACACGATCGTGACCACGCCGAACGCGATCAGGGGCATGCGGGCAAGGCGGATGAGAATGAAGCCGAGCATCAGACCGAGCCCTCGATCAAGATTCAAAACCCGAAGCGCAGCCTGCAAATCATCCCCTCCTGTCGCGGCACGCGATAGGAGGGGATGCGCGCGTTCGGCGATCGTCTCCGGGCGCCGGGACATCGTCTCGACGATGTGTGATTCGCCAAGCTCGAGTCGAGGAGGGGCGACGAGCAATGCATGGCATTGCGCGCGGGAGATG
>Ga0163144_10007906_pt1 | contig 23175 bp, 9 predicted proteins | sample OliLak19BULKMAT1_FD_123175 | JGI IMG/M metagenome (GOLD analysis project Ga0163144, IMG submission 123175) | Freshwater microbial mat bacterial communities from Lake Vanda, McMurdo Dry Valleys, Antarctica - Oligotrophic Lake LV.19.BULKMAT1 | ecosystem: Environmental > Aquatic > Freshwater > Lake...
GTCGCCCTCGCTCGACGCCGACTCTCTCCGCTGCACCGTAGGCCCGCTTAACTCGACGGCTCCCAACAGCCACCGCGGCTCGCCCGCCCTCCGCCGGCTCGCACTTCAAAACGCTTAAGCACTCAAGATGAAGCCGACGAACGCGGGGGATTTCGATGCTCTGCTGAGCGCGGCGGACTACGAAAAGCTGCTGTAGCGGGACGTCACATCGATAGTCGGAGGTATACCCGACCTCCGTCCAGCGCAGCATCGTCACTCCCGGGTGCCGACCAGGCCAGATCGATGACACCGTCGCCATCAAGATCGGCTGACGCCACGGCCCAGCCTAGCTCGTCGCCCCCGGCAGCGAGATCAACTGGCTGTACGCGGTCGGCCTCTGCCAAAGCTCCCCAAGATTCTTCTCCGCCGGGGCCAGCAAGCACCACATAGACGCCGGCCGGGATGTCATTTGCGTCATCGAACGCGATGCCTACGAGCAAGTCTCCGGCGCCATCGCCGTTCACGTCGCCGGCAGCGGCGATACTTCTGTATGCGGGCAAAGGCGGATGGCGAATGATCGTCGCGGCCTGAGCTGCCGCGAGAGCGTCGGCCTCCAACACGCCGGCAAACAGCGCTTCGCCACCAAAGATCACGACGATTGCGTCGTTCTCGACGACGACGGCGTCGGGTCGCCCGTCGCCGTCGTGGTCTAGCAGGCCGTCGACATCGATGGGTGATGTGGCCGGCAGTAGGCCGGCTTCGCCAGCGACGACGGCGTCTCCGATCTCAACTGGGGCGTCGGATGCTCGCCCCCGCACGAAGTAGGTCCCGGCCTCGGAACCGATCGCAATATCGTCGAGACCGTCTCCGTCCACATCACTCAGGCCGGCAACCTCGCGGCCGAGCAGGCCAAGCGAATCCGCCGGCGCATGGATCGTTGCGCCTTCACCGGCGGGCATGGTGGCATCGAATGGACCTTGCGTAGCGCGTCCGAACACCACGTGCGCGCCTCCCTCGGGGGGCGTCGAGTCGGTGCACGCCACGCCGATCAAGAGGTCCTGCGAGCCATCACCGTTGAAATCCCCGACCGCCGCCAGTGCCCCGTCGAGCGGTGGGCAGTCAGGGTTCCACTCGAGCGCGAATCCTGGTTGCTCCGAAAGATCCAACGCAGGGTCGAAGAAGTACACCCGCGCCGGCGAAGCCATATCGTCGCGGCCGTCACCGTCCACATCGCCGATCGGTACCAGTCCAGACAACGTCAGCGACCAACCCCCAAGCCCTACGCTCAGGTCGGAGGCTAGCGTCGTCGGTTCCAAAGGGGATCCCGCAGCCAAGGCGACGTCGTCGGTGTCCGGCGCCGCGAGTACTGCACTGAGGAACACGTCTCGAAAACCATTGCCGTCGAAGTCACGCGCGATGCTCAACTCTTCTCCGATACGGGCATGTGAAAGATCCCCGTCGATGATCGCATCACCAGCGTCGGGGCCAGATGTGGATTCGCTCGATCCCGCGGCAGAAGTGTCGGGCGCGCCAGACACTGACAACGACGCTTCGTCCTCCGAAGTGGCAAGCGCGGTAGTGCTATCGGACGACGAGGCGTCCGAATCCTGCTGGTTCAGCCGCGGACCGCAGCCGATCACCACCAACTGCACAATTGCAGACGCTAGTATTCGAGCGATGCAGATGGAGAAACGAGACATTCTCGGCCTACTCAGTACAGGTACTGAAGAAACAAACACGGCATCGGCGGCCCCACCAAGGCCGCGCACGAGCTCGACGAGCTTACTAAGCATCTAGCCTATATTAAGCACTGTGCTTAGCGAGTAGTCGAACCATACATCAACATGAAAATATTTGGTTATCCGCTAAACGGCGCGGATCGCACGTCATGCCCCCGGGAACAACCCGCTCTCCATCCGCAGCATCATCGCCGGCCGCGCCGCCCACACCTTCAGCAGATCCGCGACCACCGGCGAGGCCCGCACCGCCGCGATCCCGACCTTGCCGCCGACCCCTTCGCTCTTCATCGCCATCGAGATCCCCGCGGCCAGATCATCCGCGACCACGAGCGCGATCCGCCGCGCGCTCTGCCTGATCCAGTGCACGAGCGTCGGCGTGTCCGGCCCACGCGTGCTCGCGTATGCCTGCGCCGCGATCTCGTACGCCCGTCGGCGCTTGCGCGAGATCGCCTTGGTGATCGTGCGCATGTGATCATCGAGCACGTCGGCTGCCGCGATGCGATCGCCGAACGCCGGCACCTGCCCCCGCACCGCCGCCGCGAGCAAGATGTCGAGCTCGCGCGGCGCGAACAGATCGATCGTGAACGTCCCGCGCGCAAGATTCACGATCGCCTCGGTGATCGCGTACGTCTGCTGCGCGACCGACACCTCCGCGAGCCACGCCGGTACGAGGATCGTCGGCCGCGACGTGTTGTCTACGAACACACCGCGATCAGTCTGCGCGTGCTGGTAGACGTCGTACTCCTCGACGCCGAACAAGGCCGCGATGCGATCGATGATCGCCCGCACGCCCTCGGGCCGGGACAGCTTGTCGCGACTCGTCACGCCCCACCGCGCGAGATCAGCGGGTCGCACCTTCGCGAGCCCCTCGACGATCGATGCGAGCAACGCCGCCGACGGTGCCTGCTGATCGCGCGCGACGTGGAGATTGGACGTGCGGTCCCCCGCCAACGTGCCGGGCCGGATCGCATCCGTACGCGGCTTCCACGTCCGGAGATCTTCGCGCTCGGTGTTGGTCGCGACCTCGAGCACGCCGAGCGCTGCATTCGCGAGCCCGCGCGCCCGCGGCTGCCCGAGCTCGTCGTACGTCTGCGCGAGGCTGCGCCAGGCCTCGACGCGCACGACGTCGTCCATCAGCACCTGCTGGAGCTGCTCGATCGCCTCGGCGTGGCGTCGCGCGAGCCGCAGGTAGTTCGCGAGCTCGAAGCGCAGCGCCGGGTCGCCATCGCATGCGCGCAGGCCCTCGATGAGCGCCATGCGACCGCCGTCGACGTCCTCGAGCCGCTCGTGAGTGACGCGCGCGATCTCGAGATACATCGCCGGGCGATCCTTCGCGTGATCGAGCCGCGCGCGCAGGGCATCGACGTAGTGCTGCCAGTGCTCGCGCACCGTCGCGATCGCGTGCAGCTCGGTGCTCGCGACGCCACCGCTGCCCGCGATCGCGATCGCATCCGCGAGCGCTTCGATCGCTGCATCGATCCGCCGCCCACCAACGTGTGCATGGGCGAGCGCAATCGAGGCCCGCACCGCGGCCGCATCGTCCTGCGCCCGCTCGCGCAGCCGCATCGCACTGTCGACGGCCGCGCCGAACAGCCCGGTGTCGAGCTGCAGCGCGACCACGCGCTCGAGCACGTGCGTCTCGCTCGCGCCACGTGCGAGCGCCTGCTCGTAGTGGGCAAACGCGCCGGAGAAATCGCCCTTGTCTTCGTGCGCGGTGCCGAGCAAAAAGTGGGCGGCTCCGAGATCCGCCCCCGTCGCGACCGCGCGCGCACGCTCGAGCAGCGTCATCGCCTCGTCGATGCGTCGATCGCCGAGATGCAGCCGCGCGAGCTCGAGCAACGCGGTGACGTCCTTCGGGTGGCGCTCGAGCAGCCGCTGCAACGCCGCGACACCGGCCCCGAGGTTGTCGAGCTCGTGCGCGTGGAGCTGGCCGACCTCGAGCCAAAGTGCACGCTGACGCTCGGCGCCCTGCGCTTCGGTGGCCGCGCGACCGAGCCGCTCGGCGAGCTTCGCGAGCTGACCCTGCAGCCGCATCGTCGACGACAGCCGCGTTGCCGCATCGAGATGATCGGGCGCGAGTGCGAGCGCGCGATCGAAGGCCGCGACGGCGCCGTTGCGATCCGCGATCTGTTCGAGCCGAGCGATACCGGCACGCACCCACGCATCCGCCGCTTCGGACGGCAACTTCGCGACCGCAGCCTCACGCTCGAACACCTCGACGACGGCCTCTGCATCGCCGAGCACCTCCGCGAGCCTCGCGAGCCCGCGCAGCGCACCGAGGCTCTCGGGATCGAGCTCGAGCGCCTCGCGATACACCTCGAGCGCCTGCGGCCCACCGGATGTCTCGAGTGCCTCGGCGCGGCGGGTCAAGAACGCAGCCCTCAGCTGCGGGTCGGCGGTGCCTTCGGCGAGCAACGCATCGACGCTCGCGATCGCGCGAGGGTCACCCGCCGCGAGCGACTCGCGTTCGAGGCCGCCCAGCGCCGTGCGATCACCGGGCTTGAGCGCGAGCACAGTCGACCAGATGTCGACGCGATCCTGCGCGCTGCCGAGCCCACCGAGGTCGAGCGCGCGCACGCGTTCTTGCAGCGCCATCGCTCGCGCGCCGGGATCAATGAACGTCGACGCCTGCGTCGCGAGCACTGCCGCGAGTGCCTCGCGATCACCCGACGCGCGCAGGATGTGTTCGAGCGCGACGAGGGCTCCGGTGTGATCCGGCACGAGCGCGAGCACGCGCTCGAACGAACGCCGCGCGCGCAATGGATCCGACAGGTGATCGCGCGCGACCTCGCCAGCGCGATACAGGGCGCCGACCGCCAGCCGCGGATCCGCGAGCGTCGCCGCATCGCGCTCGAGCTCCGCGGCGAGCTCCGCCCAATGACCGAGCACGCTGCGTGCACGCGCGAGCGCATCGGCAGCCGCGCGATAGCCAGGTCGCAGCTCGACCGCCTGCAGGTAGCAGCGCTCGGCATGAACCAGATCGTCGAGGTGGTCCTCGTGGATCCGCCCGAGCTGGAAGCTCGCGAGCGCGCGAGAGCTCGGATCGCGGAAGCTGTCGCGTTCGAGCTCGGCGAGCGCGACCAGCTCCTTCCACGCACCACGGCCCCGGAAGATCCGCGTGAGTAGCTGCAGCGAAGGGCCGTGCTGTGGATCGATGTCGAGCGCGCGGCGCAGGTACACGACCGCTTGATCGCCGTCGCCGAGCTGCCGCGCATGCAGCTCGCCGAGCCGATGCAGCAGGATCACCTCGGCGGCCGGCTCACCGGCCGCATCGAGCTCGCGCGCGTAGATCTCCGCGAGGTCCGCCCAACGCCGCTCGGCGTGGAAGATCCGTCCGAGCGTCGCGAGCGTGCCGGGGTGCTTCGCGTCGAGGGCGACCACGTTGCGCAGCTTCGCGATCGCCTCGTCGCGACGACCGAGCTTCTCGTCGAGGATCTCACCGGCGCGATGCAACAGATCCGCACGCGCCGGCGTCTCGCGCACGAGGCCCGCTTCGAGCTCGAGCGCCTCGATCACGGTGCGCCAGCGCGCGGCACCGGTCGCGACGCGACCGAGCGCATGGATCGCACCGAGATGCGACGGTCGTAGCTCGAGGATCCGACGGTACGCGTACTCGGCCTGCTCCGCGTCGTCGAGCGGCCCGCGCACGATGTCGCCGAGCGCGAACAGATACTCGATGCGGCGCTCGACATCGACGCCCGGCAGGTGCCGCTCGTAGAGCTCGACGAGCTCGCGATGCCGGCCGGTGTCGCCGAACATGCGGACGAGCGCCTCGAACGACGGCAGGAGATCGGGCGCGAGCGCGAGCGCATGCTCGTGCTCGGCCATCGCATCGTCGATGCGATCGATGCGTTCGAGGATCTCTGCCGCGCGCGCGTGAGCGACCGCGCGGCGGCGCGGCTCGCGGATCGCCGCAGCTTCGCCCTGGTGCATCGCGACCAGGGCCTGGTGCCGACCCGCGGCGGCGTACAGCGGTGCGAGTGCCCGCAGTGCCGGCACGTGCGCCGGATCGATCGCGAGCACCGCCTCGAGTGCCGTGATCGCAGCAGGCGCGTCGTCGAGCGCATCGAGACACACTACGCCGAGGCGATGCAGCTGACCGAGTCGTTGCTGCGGATCGGTCGTCAGCGCGGCGAGCTTCCTCAGCGTCGCGGCGTACTCCGGCCAGTCCGCGCCATCTTCGTATACGCGCGCGAGCGCCTCGAGCACGACGGCCTGCGGCGGGCCGTGCTCGACCGCGCGCTCGAGGGTCGTGCGGGCGGCACCGCGATCACCGAGCCGCTCGAGCCAGACCAGAGCGCAGCGATGCAGCACGAGCGCGCGCGAGGCCGGATCGGTGACGAGACTCGCCTCGCGCTCGAGCAACGCGACGAGCTCGCGCCAGCGACCGCGCTGCGCGAACAACCGCTCGAGTGCCGACACGACACCGGGCGCCGTGGGATCGAGCTCGAACGCCTGCCCGTAGAGCTGTGCCGCCGCGTCCACGTCGCCACCGTGCAACTCTTTGAGGCGCGCGCGCTGACACAGCGTCGCCGCGCGCAGCCGCGGATCACCGGCGAGCGCGTTCGCGGCCGCTTCGTACGCGCGATCGAGGTTTGCCCATGCGCCCTTGTTCGCGTCGATCTGCGCGATCGCGTGCCACAGCGCCGTATCCGGATCCGATAGCTCGATCGCGGCCGCATACGCCTCGCGCGCCGCATCTGGTCGGCCGAGGCGATCCTCGAGCAAGCGGCCCTTCGCGAGGCACAGCGCCGCCTTGTTGCCGCGCTCGGCTGTCAGGCGGATCTCGCGATCGAGCAACGCGATGCACGCATCGAACTCGCCGTGGCGCACGGCGACACGACGCGCACCGACGATCGACGGCAGGTGCTCCGGCGTCGCTGCGAGCGCCTGCGCGTAGTTGCTCGCGGCGCGATCGAGCTCGCCGAGCACCAGCTCGCAGACGCGCGCGATCTCGTAGTGCAGTCGCCCGCGGGTCGGACCGTCGGTCGCGCGTCCGAGCCGCGTCTCGTACTGCGCGACGGCTTGGACCGCGTCATCCGAGTACGCGTCGCGCAGGCCGTCGGATGCGAGCTCGAGATCCTCGAGGTCGGGCGGTCGCGACGGGACCGCGAGCGTCGGCGTGCCTTCGGACGACGAGCGCCGCGGCGGCGGCGGTAGCGACGGTGGACGTGCGCCCAGTTGACGCGGCGCGGGAGAGCCGATCTCGCGCGCCGTGTCACGACGCGGTGGCGGCGGCTCGATCTCCTCGTCGCTCGCGACGATCGATCCCGTGACCGCTGAGAGACCGAGCACCGGCGGCGCGGTCGGCTTCGTCGATGACAACGGCGCGGACGGTACGGTCGGCTTCGTTGCTGCGGGACCGGAGATCGGAGTCGGGCGTGGTGCGGCGGTCGGCGGCGAGACAGCCGGCGTGGCGACGCGAGGCGAAGGCGCGGCGGGTGCGGGTGCGGGTGCGGGTGCGGGTGCAACGGTCGGCGGCGCCGCGATCACCGGGGGCGCCACCGGCTTGCTCGGCGCACTGGGGCGCGTCGCGGCGGGCGTCGTCGGCTTCGGGAGCAAAGTCGTCGAGGGAGCCGTCGGCGCGGTTGGTTTCGCGCCTCCCGGGACGACGGGCGACGGCTTGTCCGCGTCGTCGGTCTTCGGCGCGCCGTCGGCCGGCGGCTCCCCACTGCGACGCGCGTACCTCGGCGGCGGAGGAGGCAGGCGGCGCGGTGGGGCGTCGTTGCTCACGGCAGGGCTCGCGTCGCGCGAAGGCGCGCAAGCCAGCATGATAAGGGGGACCCGGGCGTTCGCGACACGCTTTTCGCTGCGCCCCCGCGACCCGCATCAGCGGACGCGCTCAGTGGGTGAGCGCGTGGAAGAGCTGGATCGCCAGCAGACCCACGAAACCGGACAGGAACAGGCCTGGGATCAGTCGATCCTCGAGGGTGCGTGGGCCGTCGAGCGTCGCCGGACGAAAGAAGCCCGCCGCGGGCCGAAAATGGCCGGCGGCGGGTCGATGCGTCGCCGTGGTCGGACGCGGCTGCAAAGCGCGTAGTGGGACCTGCGAAAGCGGCGCGGTCGCGACCTGCCGAGGGGCGATCGTCTTCACGCTGGTTCGTCGCGCGCCCATCACCCTTTCATCTTGCCCCTGATCTCCGATCACGCAAATTTTCTACGAAAGCGTCGCTGACTCGGAGAGAACGGAGCACCGGCACGGTCGATCACCATGATCGCGTTGTCGCGGCGGTGTGCCGCCCGCTCGCATTTGCGCGTCGAATGCCTCCGCAACTTTTGCAGAATCGCAGATGAATCGCTGCCCGGCACGAGGCTGAGCGATCCTCCGTGTCCGATGCCGCGGAGCGACACCACTACCTCGTCCTCGTCCTCGACGACGTCCTCGCCCGAGGCGGCGCGATTGTCCGCGTTGCTCCGCGTGTTGCAGGCCGTGCGCGACGGCGATTTCTCGGTGCGCTTGCCCGGCGAATGGACCGGCCTCGAAGGCAAGCTCGCCGACGCGGTCAACGAGATCGCGGTGGCGAACGGGCGCATGGCGCAACAGATCGATCACGTTGGCCAAGTCGTCGGTCGCGAGGGCAAGACGCGGCAGCGCGTCAAATTCGCGCACACCAAGGGCTCTTGGGGAGAGATGGAAGTCTCCGTCAACACGCTGATCGACGATCTGCTGTGGCCGACCACGGAGGTGACGCGCGCGCTCGCGGCGGTCGCCCAAGGGGATCTACTCCAGACCGTCCAGCTCGAGATCGATGGTCGCAGGCTCGAGGGCGAGTTCCTGCGCTCGGCGACGATCATCAACTCGATGATCAAGCAGCTCGGCGTGTTCACCTCGGAGGTGACGCGCGTCGCCCGTGAGGTCGGCACCGACGGCAAGCTCGGTGGTCAGGCGCAGGTGCTCGACGTCGGAGGCGTCTGGAAGGACCTCACCGACTCCGTCAACTCGATGGCCAACAACCTCACGGCGCAGGTCCGCAACATCACCGAGGTGACCATCGCCGTCGCGAGCGGCGACCTCTCGAAGAAGATCACGGTCGACGTCCGCGGCGAGATCCTCCAGCTCAAGGAGGCCATCAACACGATGGTCGATCAGCTGCGCTCGTTCGCGTCGGAGGTGACCCGCGTCGCGCGCGAGGTCGGCACCGACGGCAAGCTCGGCGGTCAGGCGATCGTGCCCGGCGTCGCCGGCACCTGGAAGGACCTCACCGACTCCGTCAACGCGATGTGCGGCAACCTCACCGCGCAGGTCCGCAACATCGCGCAGGTGACCACCGCGGTCGCCCGCGGCGACCTCTCGCGCAAGATCACCGTCGACGTCCGCGGCGAGATCCTCGAGCTCAAGGACACCATCAACACGATGGTCGATCAGCTCAACGCGTTCGCCTCGGAGGTCACGCGCGTCGCTCGCGAGGTCGGCACCGACGGCAAGCTCGGCGGTCAGGCGCAGGTGCCCGGCGTTGCGGGTACGTGGGCGGATCTCACCGACAACGTGAACTTCATGGCGTCGAACCTGACGGCGCAGGTCCGCAACATCGCCGAGGTCGCGACCGCGATCGCTCGCGGCGACCTCTCGCGCAAGATCACGGTCAACGTGTCGGGCGAGATCCTCGAGTTCAAAGAGACCGTCAACACGATGGTCGATCAGCTCAACGCGTTCGCGTCCGAGGTCACTCGCGTCGCCCGCGAGGTCGGCACCGAGGGCAAGCTCGGCGGTCAGGCGCAGGTGCCCGGCGTCGCCGGCACCTGGAAGGACCTCACCGACAACGTCAACTTCATGGCCGGCAACCTGACCGATCAGGTGCGCAACATCGCCGAGGTCGCGACCGCGATCGCCAGCGGTGACCTCTCGCGCAAGATCACTGTCGACGTCCGCGGCGAGATCCTCCAGCTCAAGGAGACCATGAACACCATGGTCGATCAGCTCAACGCGTTCGCCGGCGAGGTGACTCGCGTCGCCCGCGAGGTCGGCACCGAGGGCAAGCTCGGCGGTCAGGCCCTCGTGCGCGGCGTCGCCGGCACTTGGAAGGATCTGACCGAGGGCGTGAACTCGATGGCGACGAACATCACCGATCAGGTGCGTAACATCGCCGAGGTCACCACTGCGGTCGCGCTCGGCGATCTGTCGCGCAAGATCACCGTCGACGTCAAAGGCGAGATCCTCGAGCTCAAGGACACCATCAACACGATGGTCGATCAGCTCAACGCGTTCGCCGGCGAGGTCACCCGCGTCGCCCGCGAGGTCGGCACCGAGGGCCGGCTCGGCGGTCAGGCCAACGTGCTCGGCGTGGCAGGCACGTGGAAGGACCTCACCGACTCGGTCAACTCGATGGCCAACAACCTCACGACGCAGGTGCGTAACATCGCCGACGTCGCGACCGCGATCGCCAACGGCGACTTGTCGAAGAAGATCACCGTCGACGTCTCGGGCGAGATCCTCCAGCTCAAGCAGACCCTCAACACGATGGTCGATCAGCTCAACGCGTTTGCGTCGGAGGTCACGCGTGTCGCCCGCGAGGTCGGCACCGAAGGCAAGCTCGGCGGTCAGGCCCTCGTGCGCGGCGTCGCCGGCACCTGGAAGGATCTGACCGAGGGCGTGAACTCGATGGCGACGAACATCACCGCCCAGGTGCGCAACATCGCCGAGGTCGCGACCGCGGTCGCCGAGGGCGACTTGTCGCGCAAGATCACCGTCGACGTGCGTGGCGAGGTGCTCCAGCTCAAGGAGACCTTGAACACGATGGTCGATCAGCTCAACGCATTTGCGGCCGAGGTGACCCGCGTCGCGCGCGAGGTCGGCACCGACGGCAAGCTCGGCGGCCAGGCCGTCGTGTCCGGCGTCGCCGGCACGTGGAAGGATCTCACCGACAGCGTGAACTCGATGGCCGGCAACCTGACGGCCCAGGTGCGCAACATCGCCGAGGTCGCGACCGCGATCGCCAGCGGTGACCTCTCGCGCAAGATCACCGTCGACGTCCGCGGCGAGATCCTCCAGCTCAAAGAGACCATGAACACCATGGTCGATCAGCTCAACGCGTTCGCCGGCGAGGTGACTCGCGTCGCCCGCGAGGTCGGCACCGAAGGCCGGCTCGGCGGCCAGGCGCAGGTGCCCGGTGTCGCCGGCACCTGGAAGGACCTCACCGACAACGTCAACCTGCTCGCCGGCAACCTGACGACGCAGGTGCGCAACATCGCCGAGGTCACCACCGCCGTCGCGCGCGGAGATCTGTCGCGCAAGATCACCGTCGATGTGAAGGGCGAGATCCTCGAGCTCAAGAACACCATCAACACGATGGTCGATCAGCTCAACGCGTTCGCGGCCGAGGTGACCCGCGTCGCCCGCGAGGTCGGCACCGAGGGCAAGCTCGGTGGCCAGGCCCAGGTGCCCGGTGTGGCCGGCACGTGGAAGGATCTGACCGACACGGTCAACGTCATGGCCGCGAATCTCACCGAACAGGTGCGCGGCATCGCGAAGGTCGTGACCGAGGTCGCCGACGGCAACCTCGAGCAGAACCTCATCGTGAATTCCAAGGGCGAGGTCGCGGCGCTCGCCGACACCATCAACAACATGACGAGCACGCTCGCGATCTTCGCGGATCAGGTGACGAGCGTCGCCCGCGAGGTCGGCGTCGAAGGCCGGCTCGGCGGCCAAGCCAACGTGCCCGGTGCCGCAGGGACGTGGAAGGATCTGACCGGTAACGTCAACCTGCTCGCTGCCAACTTGACCACGCAGGTCCGAGCGATCGCCGAGGTCGCGACCGCGGTGACCAAGGGCGACCTCACCCGCTCGATCCAGGTCGAAGCGCGCGGCGAGGTCGCCGAGCTCAAGGACAACATCAACACGATGATCGACAACCTGCGGTTGACCACCGACCGCAACACCGAGCAGGACTGGCTCAAGACCAACCTCGCGCGGTTCATGAACATGCTGCAGGGTCAGCGCGACCTCGACACCGTCGGTCGCATGCTGCTGTCCGAGCTCACCCCGCTCGTCGCTGCGCAGCAAGGCGTGATCTATCTCTACGTCACCGACGAGGTCCCGCACCTGCAGCTGCTCGCGTCGTACGCCGATGCGCCCGAGCACGGCCACACGCATCGCCTCGAGCTCGGCCACGGCATCGTCGGCCAGAGCGCGCTCGAGAAGCGCCGCGTGGTCATCACCGATGTGCCGCCGGACGCAGTACGGATCGGCTCGGCGATGCTATCCGCGCTGCCGCGCAACGTCGTGGTGTTGCCGGTCCTGTTCGAGGGCGAGGTCAAGGCCGTGATCGAGCTCGCGACCATCGGCAAGTTCACCGACTCGCACCTCGTGTTCCTCGAGCAGCTCACCAGCAGCATCGGCATCGTGCTCAACTCGGTCGAGGCCTCGATGCAGACCGAAGGCCTGCTGCAGCAGTCGCAGAAGCTGGCGGCCGAGCTGCAGACGCAGCAAGCCGAGCTCCAGCAGACCAACGAGCAGCTCGCGCAGAAGGCCCAGCAGCTCGCCGAGCAGAACGCCGAGGTCGAGCGCAAGAACCAAGAGATCGAGCAAGCTCGCCGCGCGCTCGAGGACAAGGCCGAGGAGCTCGCGCTCACCTCGAAGTACAAGTCCGAGTTCCTCGCCAACATGAGCCACGAGCTGCGCACGCCGCTCAACAGCATCCTCATCCTCGGCCAGCAGCTCGGCGAGAACCCCGACGGCAACCTCACCGGCCGCCAGGTCGAGTTCGCGCGCACGATCCACAGCGCGGGCTCCGACTTGCTCAACCTCATCAGCGACATCCTCGATCTGTCGAAGATCGAGTCGGGCACCGTGTCGGTCGAGGCCGAGGAGGTGTTCTTCACGAGTCTCTCCGACACCGTGGCGCGAATGTTCCGCCACGAGGCGGAGAGCCGCTCGCTGTCGTACGAGGCGCGGATCGAGCCCGAGCTCGGTCGCAGCTTGTTCACCGACGCGAAGCGGCTGCAGCAGATCCTCAAGAACCTGCTGTCCAACGCGTTCAAGTTCACCGAGCGCGGCGGCGTTCGGCTGCATGTCGCGTCCGCGACGGCCGGGTGGAGCTCAGATCACCCGGTGCTCAGTGCCGCGCCCACGGTCATCGCATTCGAGGTGTCGGATACCGGCATCGGCATTCCCCCGGAGAAGCAGCGCATCGTGTTCGAGGCGTTCCAGCAGGCCGACGCCGGCACCAGTCGCAAGTACGGCGGCACCGGCCTCGGGCTCGCGATCAGTCGCGAGCTCGCGAGCTTGCTCGGCGGCGAGATCCACCTGCGCAGCACCGTCGGCAAAGGCAGCTCGTTCACGTTGTATCTGCCGCTCAAGTACGTCGGCCCGACCACGGCGCCGCGGGCCAGCGCGCCGGTTCGCACGGGGCTGGCGGCCACGTTCGAGCCCGCCGCCAACGTCGTGCCGCCGCGCACGGTCGAGCGCGTGCCCGACGATCGCGAGAACCTCCAGCCCGGCGAGCCCGTGCTGCTCGTGGTCGAGGACGATCCACACTACGCTCGCGTGCTGATGGACGTCGCCCACGACGCCGGCTTCAAGGTGCTCGTCGGCATGCGCGGTGCCGAGGCGCTCGCGCTCGCCCGCGAGTTCCATCCGACCGCCGTGTCACTCGACGTGTTCTTGCCCGACATGCTCGGCTGGACCGTGCTCAGCCATCTCAAGCAAGATCCCGCCACGCGGCACATCCCGGTGCAGATGGTCACGCTCGACGACGATCGCCAGCACGGCCTCGCACGCGGTGCGTTCTCCTTCGTCAACAAGCCGACGACCCGCGAGGGGTTGTCGGCCGCGATCGAGCGCATCAAGGCCTACTCGGCACCGCGCCGCAAGAAGCTGCTGGTGGTCGAGGACAACGCCGCCGAGCGCCTCAGCATCACCGAGCTGCTTGGCCACGACGACGTCGACATCGAGACCGTCGACACCGGCAAGCAAGCGCTCGAGCGCATGAAGGCTGAGCCGCCCGATTGCGTGGTGCTCGATCTGCGGCTGCCGGACATGACCGGCTTCGAGGTGCTCGAGCACATTCGCGACGACGCCGAGCTCGCCGATGTGCCAGTCGTCGTGTTCACCGGCAAGGAGCTGTCGCCCGAGCAGGACGCTCAGCTGCACATGATGGCGCGCAGCGTCGTGGTCAAGGGCGTCGAGTCACCCGAGCGCTTGCTCGACGAGACCAGCCTGTTCCTGCACCGCGTGGTCGGCGATCTGCCGGTGGCGAAGCAACGCATGCTCGATCGGCTGCACCGCTCCGACGAAGATCTGGTCGGCCGCACGGTGCTGGTCGTCGACGACGACATTCGCAACATCTTCGCGCTCTCGAGCGTGCTCGAACGCCGCGGGATGAACGTACTCACCGCGAGCACCGGACGCGAGGCCATCTTGGCGCTCGAGACCTCGCCCGGGATCGGCATCGTGCTGATGGACATCATGATGCCGGAGATGGACGGCTACGAGACCATCGCGCACATCCGCAAGAACCCCGCGTTCCGGCGGTTGCCGATCGTCGCGCTCACGGCCAAGGCGATGAAAGGCGACCGTGAGAAGTGTCTGGAGGCCGGTGCATCGGACTACCTCGCGAAGCCCGTCAACACCGATCAGCTGCTCGCATCCCTGCGCTCGTGGCTGCATCGCTGATGAACGAGTCGTTGAACACGTGAGCAACCCACCCGTCAACATCTTGCTGGTCGACGACCAGCACGGCAAGCTGCTCACCTACGAGGCGATCCTCGGCGATCTCGGCGAGAATCTCATCAAGGCCAACAATGGCCGAGAGGCGCTGGATTGCCTGCTGCACAACGAGATCGCGGTCGTGCTCATCGACGTGCACATGCCGGGGATCGACGGCTTCGAGCTCGCGGCGCTGATCCGCGAGCACCCGCGTTTTTCTCGCATCGCGCTGGTGTTCGTCTCGGCGGTGCACATGAGCGACCTCGATCGGCTCAAGGGCTATCGCAGCGGCGCGGTCGACTACGTCTCGGTGCCGATCGTGCCGGAGATCCTCCGCGCGAAGGTCTCGGTGTTCACCGAGCTGTATCGCAAGACCCGCGAGCTGGAGGTGCTCAATCGCGAGCTCGAGAGCCGCGTCGACGCGCGCACGGCCGAGCTCCAGGCGTCGGCCGCCGAGCTGCGCGTCAGCGAACAGCGGCTCAACCTCGCGCTGGATTCGGCCGGCGCAGCGTCGTGGGACTGGGATGCGCTCGCCGACAGACTCGACTGGACGCCGCGGTTCCGCGAGCTCTACGGCTTCGAGGACGACGACCTCCCGGTGCTCGGCACGGTGCTCGCGCACGCCCACCCCGACGATCGCGAGCGGCTCACTGCGCGCGTGACCCGAATGCTCGCGACCCCGGGCGACGATCTGTGGAACGAAGGCTTCCGCATCGTTCATCCCGTGCTCGGCGTCCGCGACATCAGCGGTCTCGGCCGCGCGATGCGGGACGACCAGGGCCGAGTCGTGCGCATGACGGGCATCGATCTCGACGTGACCCATCGGGTGCAGGCCGAGCGCGCGCTCCAGGAGGCCGACCGGCGCAAGGACGAGTTCCTCGCGACCTTGTCGCACGAGCTGCGCAACCCACTCGCGCCGGTCCTCAATGCCGTGCAACTGCTCGCGAGCGGCGCTCCGAGCGACGCCGATCGTGATCACCTGCACGCCGTCATCCATCGCCAGGTGCAGCACCTGGTGCGGCTGGTCGACGATCTGCTCGATGTCTCGCGGATCACCAGCGGCAAGATTGCCCTGCAGCGCGAGACCGTGCGGTTGAACGATGTGATCGCGCGCGCGATCGAGACCTGCGGGCCGTTGCTCGCCCAGCGCCAGCTGCGGGTCGACGTCCGCGGTCCCACCGACGCGACGACGTTCGACGGCGACGGCACGCGATTGGTACAAGTGATGGCGAACCTGCTCGACAACGCGGCGAAGTTCTCCGCACCGGGCGCAACGATCGAGATCGCCGTCGATCGCGACGACACCTGGGCGGTGATCTGCGTGATCGACCGCGGTGCCGGCATGGACCCGGCCGGCTTGACGGCGGTGTTCGAGCTGTTCACGCAGCTCCACGTCGACGCCCACCGCGTCGGTGGTGGCCTCGGTGTCGGGCTCGCGTTGGTGCGGCAGCTCGTGCACATGCACGGCGGCACCGTGACGGCGAAGAGCGAGGGGCTCGGTCACGGCAGCACGTTCGAGGTCCGCTTGCCGGTGTCGAACAGCGCGCAACCCGTGACCGCGCCAGCGCGAGCGAATAGCGGGCCCAAGCCGCTGCGGATCCTCGTCGCCGACGACAACGAAGACGTGCTCGAGATGTTGTCGTGGGTGCTCGAGAGCCAGGGTCACGAGGTCCAGACCGCGCGCGACGGGCTCGAGGCCGTCGCTGCGGCCGAGACGATGCATCCGCAGCTGGCGATCCTCGACGTCGGCATGCCCAACCTCGATGGCTACGGTGCAGCGCGAGCGATCCGCGCCCTGCCCGGCGGCGCCGACATCAAGCTCATCGCGCAGACCGGATGGGGCCAGCCCGACGACATGCGGCGCGCAGAGGAAGCCGGCTTCGATCTGCACCTCACCAAGCCGATCGACATGCAGCGACTCTCCGACGCGATCGCCTCGCTGAGCGAGTCGTGACGCCCCATGCAGCGCCTCAGCGGCGGGTGCGTCGCAGCAGCACGATGTTCTCGTCGCCGAGATCGCCGCGCGTCTCCCAGTCGTCCCACGACTCGTCGTCGCGCTTGCCGATCGCGGCGAGCAGATCACAGACGTCGCTCTCGCGATAGCGGGCGACTCCGTCCTGCATCCGCGGCCGGAATCGCGTCGGCAGCCGCAGCGTCGCGAGCACCGCGAGGTCCTCTGCCCAGCTCGCGATCTCGGTGAGCGACGCCGTCGACATCACGGGGATCCGCGCGTGCACCTCGTCGACGTCGAGCCAGCGGCTCGCGCCCGCGATCGCCTCGGCGTAGCGCAGTGCGGCCGCGCTCGTCGCCGCCGCGGTCGGCTCGACCAACCCGCCGATCACCGCGACCATCGCGGCGCCGACCTCGATCGCCCGCGCGGCGCCGGCGGGATCGAGCCCGCCAATCGCGACCACCGGCCCCGGCGCGATCCGGCACGCATCGGCGAGGCCAGAGAAGCCGACGAGCGGATCCGGATTCGCCTTGGACCGCGTCGCGAGGACCGGACCGTACGCGACGTAGTCGGGGCGCTGCGCGATCGCGGCGCGGAGCTGCGCGTTGTCGTGGGTCGAGATCCCGATCTGGAATCGCTCGCCGGACCCGGACGCGCGCGCACGGATCGCCAGCACGTCGTCGGCACCGGGATCGCCCTGACCGAGGTGCACGCCCGCGACGCCGGGGATGCCGGCGAGCGCGAGCTCGAGATCGTCGTTGATCAGCAGCGGCACCCCAGCGGCCTTGCAGTGCGGGCCGAGGAGCTCGGCGACCGCGCGGCGCTCGGCGGGCGATGCGGACTTGAAGCGGAGCTGACACAACGCGAGACCACCCGCGCCGGCGCCCTCGACGAGCGCGGCGAAGCGCTCCACGGGGCCGAGGCCATGCGGGTGCGGCAGATCGAGGATCGCGTACAGGCCGGCCATGCGCGGCCGCATCATCGCAGATCGCGAGCGCGTCGGGCCGCGTCGGTGCCGTAGATCGCGAGCGACACCCAGATCGTACCGAACGCGATCGCCTGCCACCGCCCGAACGGCTCCTCGAAGACGGCGACCGCGATCAGCATGCCGATGCTCGGCGCAACGTACTGCAGCGCGCCGAGCGTCGCGAGCCGCAGTCGCCGCGCCGCGTGGGCGAACCACACCAGCGGCAGCGCGGTGATGATGCCGGTCGCGACGAGCAGCGCATCGCGCGTCGGATCACCGGCGGCGAACGTGGCGTCACCGCGCACGGCGAGGACGACGAGCCAGGTCGCCGCGAACGGCATGACCAGCATCGTCTCGACGAGCAGCGCCTCGAGCGGCGGCATGTCGAGCCGCTTGCGGAGCAGGCCGTAGGTCCCGAACGACAGCGCGAGCACGACGGGGATCCACGGCGTGGTGCCGGTGCCGATCATCAGCGTCGCGACGCCCGTCGCGGCGAGACCGATCGCGATCGCCTGCATGCGCGACAGCTTTTCGCGGAGCACGATCACGCCGAGCGCGACGTTGACGAGCGGTGTGATGAAGTAGCCGAGGCTCGCCTCGAGCACGCGATCGGTGTTGATCGAAATGATGTAGACGAGCCAGTTGGTCGACAGCAGCAGCGTGGTCACCACGAGCGTTCGCAGGTGCGGGAGCACGGCTCGCGGATGACGCCACGCGCGACGCACCGTGATCATCACGCCCAGGACGATCGGCGCCCAGCAGATGCGATGCGCGAGCGTCTCCGTCGCGGGGACGTCGTGCAGCGCGTGAAAGTACAGCGGTAGCAGGCCCCAGGTGACGAACGCGGCGAGGCCGTACGCGAGGCCGACGCTCGCCTCACGCTGGCTACCGCTTTCGCTCATTCTCTCGAGCTGGATCATCGCAGATCCCGCAGGTCTCGCCGATGCGGCTACTTTCCCACCCATGCCAACCATCCACCACCTGCTGCTGCTGGGCGCCCTCGTCGGCGCGTGCACGAGCAAGGTCGATGACGAGCCCAGAGCTCAGGTGCGCGACGCCACGCAGACCGCGGACGTGCCGACCGTGCCCAAAGCGCTCGTCATCGAAGTGAAGACCGATTCGGTCCAGGTCGAGCCCGAGAGGCTGCGCGATCACCTGAAGTTGGCGGACTTCTTCGATACCGCCAAGTACCCCGAAGCGAGATTCACGTCGGTCTCCATGACGCCGAAAGCCGACGGTACGAGTACCCACGCGGTCGAGGGCGCGCTGAACCTGCACGGCGAGAAGAAGGTCGTGACCTTCCCCGCCACCTTGACCGTCGACGCCAAGACCGCGACGGGGCATGCGGAGCTCACCATCAACCGCAAGGACTTCGGCGTCGACGCCGGCCTGGCCGACGCTCTGGTCGAGGACGACGTCCTGCTGAAGTTCGACCTCACGTTCACGCGCTGAGCTCGGCTCACCGCGGTGCGCCGTTGAGGACCAGGAATACCTCGAGCGCTGCGTGAGCCACCCGCTTGTTCCCGTCGACAAAACCATGCCCACGGATCAGCGAGTAGCAGATCGCGGCGGCCTTGGTCGCCATCGCCGGATAAAGGTCTTGACACCCGATCGTGCAGGTGAAGCACTTCCGCGAGCGTCAGGTAGCGCATCGCTACGCCAGCCGCGAATAAAGCTCGGCGTTCTTGCGAAGCACCTGTTCCGCGGCCGCCTGGAAGTCCTCGTCGACATGAGCGAGCAGATCGGTAACCGCGGCATGTGCCAGCGCCTCGGGAGCGACGCCTAGCGCCCGCGCTCGGTCGCGAAGTTGCGCTTCTTGCGACGGCGATAGCTCGATAGCAATCCGCATGACGCCAGTGTAACCGACCCGAGGCGACGTGCCACGTCAACTCGAGCCGATGCAACCTCGCTACTTTGGCTCACTCCTCGATGAACAGGATCGAATACGGCGGCACGTCTTCGCGCGTTGCGCCGGTGATGAGCATCGCCGCGCGCTCACCGGGTGAGGTGGCCTTCGCAAGGCGAGCTCGACAGTCGCGGTGGCGCTGAGCGTCGAGCCGTCCGGTGACGTTGAACGACTCTTCGACGACTACCCGACGCACGATGACAGCACCTGTCTGCCAACTCGACAGACCTGCGCTGTCACCCCAACGCCACCAAGCGCCGGTCGTCGCCGTCCTCGACCCGCCACCGCTCGCAACGCGTTCGCAGCGCCGCCCTACCGCGATCGACCAACCTCGCTTCATCGCCGCGCCGCAGCACCACGACGACCACCTCCGTCATCCCCACACCCCCAGTGCTACCCTCGTCGCCCCCATGCCTCCGCGACGACGCGCGTCCGCACCTTCGAGCACCGCGACACCCGCTGCAGGCACCGTCACCTCCGCACGTCGTGCGCGAGAACCAGTCACCGACGCCGGCGAGGAGTGGGACCCCAGCAAAGTCGTGATCCCCCGCCCCGCGCTCGAGCGCCCGTTCGAGCTCGTCAGCTCCTTCGAGCCCGCCGGTGCGCAGCCGGCCGCGATCGAAGCGCTCGTCAAAGGCCTCGAGGCCGGCGAAGCAGCACAAGTGCTGCTCGGCATCACCGGCAGCGGCAAGACCTTCACAATCGCCAACGTGATCGCCCGCGTGCAGCGGCCGACGATCATCATGGCGCACAACAAGACGCTCGCCGCACAGCTCTACGCGGAGTTCAAGGCGTTGTTCCCGAACAACGCGGTCGAGTACTTCGTCTCTTACTACGACTACTACCAGCCCGAAGCGTACATCCCGTCGACCGACACTTTCATCGACAAGGACTCGACGATCAACGAGCAGCTCGATCGCATGCGTCACTCGGCGACGTACTCGCTGCTCAGTCGCCGCGACGTGATCATCGTCTCCAGCGTCTCGTGCATCTACGGCATCGGTGCGGCCGAGGCGTATCTCGGCATGGTCGTGAAGGTCGAGGTCGGCGAGCAGATCGAGCGCGATCAGTTCCTGCGCAAGCTCGTCGAGATGCAGTACGACCGCAACGACATCGACTTCCACCGCGGGTGCTTCCGCGTGCGTGGCGACGTCGTCGAGGTGTTTCCCGCGTACGAGGACGACACCGCGATCCGCATCGAGTTCTTCGGCGACGAGGTCGAGGCGATCCGCCAGGTCGATCCGCTGCGTGGCCAGCCGAAGGGCTCGCTGCAGCGCGTCAGCATCTTCCCCGCGAGTCACTACGTCACGCCCAAGAGCCAGCTGCGCCGCGCGATCGAGGGCATCAAGGTCGAGCTGCAGCTGCGGCTCGCCGAGCTCGGCGAGAAGATCAAGCTGCTCGAGGCCCAGCGGCTCGAGCAGCGCACGATGTTCGACCTCGAGATGCTGCAGGAGATGGGGCACTGCTCCGGCATCGAGAACTATTCGCGGCATCTCACCGGTCGCAGCCCGGGCGAGCCACCGCCGACCCTGCTCGACTACTTCGCCGACGACTACTTGATGGTCGTCGACGAGTCGCACCAGACGGTGTCGCAGATCGGCTCGATGTATCGCGGCGATCGCAGTCGCAAGGAGACGCTCGTCGATCACGGATTCCGCCTGCCGTCGGCGATGGACAACCGGCCGCTGAAGTTCGAGGAGTGGGAGCAGCGCGTCGGGCAGGCGATCTTCTTGTCTGCGACGCCGGGCGACTACGAGGTCGAGCGCACGCACGGAGTCGTCGTCGAGCAGATCATCCGCCCGACGGGTTTGTTGGATCCGCCGATCGAGGTGCGGCCGATCGCGGGCCAGGTCGACAACCTGTACGACGAGATCAAGATCCGCGTCGCCAAGGGCGAGCGTGTGCTCGTGACGACGCTGACCAAGCGCATGTCCGAGGACCTCACGGAGTACTTCGCGGATCTCGGCGTGAAGATCCGCTACCTGCACTCGGACATCGAGACGCTCGAGCGTGTCGAGCTGATCCGGGGCCTGCGCACCGGCGAGTTCGACGTGCTGGTCGGCATCAACCTGTTGCGCGAGGGTCTCGACATCCCCGAGGTGTCGCTCGTCGCGATCCTCGACGCCGACAAAGAAGGATTCCTGCGCTCGACGCGGGCGCTCATCCAGACCGTCGGTCGTGCGGCGCGCAACATCGAAGGTCGCGTCATCATGTACGCCGACCGCATCACCGACAGCATGCGCACGGCGATGGAAGAGACCGATCGCCGGCGCCAGGTCCAGGCCGAGTACAACGCGAAGCACGGGATCGTGCCGCGCACGACGTCGCGCGGCGCCGACCACCTCGAGAACGAGAAGCGGCAGGCCGAGCGCGACGCCCAGCGCAAGGGCAAGATGCCGCCCGTCGCCGCGGGGGCGAAGCAGCTGCCGGTCGGGCTCGCGGAGCTGCGCGATGCGGATCTGCTGCCAGGCGAGATCGACGCGCGCATCACCGAGCTGCGCGCGCAGATGGCCGCGCTCGCGAAGGAGCTGCGCTTCGAGGACGCGGCGCACGTCCGCGATCGGGTGCGGATCCTCGAGGCGCGCCGGCTCGAGTTCGCCGGCTGATCGTTCAGGGATTCGACTCGCTGACCTCGAGCCAGGTCGGCCCGAGGGCGAACACATCGGCCGCACAGTCAGCGTTGAAATCGGCGAGGCCGACACCCCGCGGCATCGCGGGCACCTGGATCGCGTCCTTCGCGAGCATGAACCCGTCCTCGTCGGCGATGTACATCACGATCTCGGTCGCGTTCGGATCCGCGAGCAGCACGTCGGCGAAGCCATCGTTGTCGACGTCCGCGATCGCGACGGCGACATCTCCCACCGCACCCTCGCCGAGCACCTGCGGCTCCATGTAGCCGATCTTGGTCGCGCGGAACACGAACGCGCGGCCGTCGTAGCCGACCGCGAGATCGGTGTCGTCGTCGTTGTCGAGGTCGCCCGCGGCGAGCATCGCGACGCTCGGGTCGCCGTAGCTCTGCGTGGAGTCGATCTCGGTGAAGCTGGCGAGGCCGGGCGTGGCGCTCGGCGGCGACCAGATCAGTCGGCCTTCTCGCGTCAGCACGGCGAGGCCGGGGTTGTCGTAACCGACGTGCTCGAGCACGCGCATGTCGATCACGCCGGAGACCGCGCCGAGGTCGAGCACGCTGTATGTGGTGAGCGCGCCGAAGCCGTCGTTGACGTAGATGAAGATCGACGCGGATTCCTCCGAGCCGACGACGAGATCGAGGTGGTTGTCGTCGTCGAAGTCGCCGAGGCGCACGGTAACGAACTCGCCGGGCGCCGGGAGTGGGTCGTCGGTGGTGACCGAGTTGCCGACGAAGCGCGCGATGTTGACGACGTTCGCTGCTGCACCGAACACGACGGCGACCTCGCCGTCGACGCCGAGTGACCCCGCGGCGACGCTCCACGTCGAGCCGCGCACGCCGACCGGCGTCGCCTGCTGCAGCGTCCCGTTCGCGACGAACGACACGTAGCCCCGGAGACCATCCGAGTACGCGAGATCGGCATCGCCGTCGTCGTCGATGTCCGCGATCGCGTAGTCACCGATCTGCTCCGTGCCGCAGATCGTCGCCTCCGGCACCAGGAAGCACAGCTCGCCCTCCGCGGCCATGTCGTCGTTGCACGCCGCCGCACCCTCGCCGGGGCACTCGCCCGCGGTGGGATCGGTCGTCGTGCTCGGATCGGTGTCGCTATCGGTCGTACCCGTGCTGTCGACGGACGGATCGGTCTCCGACGTCGGATCGCTCGACGTCGTCGTCATCGACGTCATCGACGTCATCGACGTCGTGACCGAAGGATCGACCGTCGTCGTCGAGAGCGTCGGGTCGGTAGTGTTCCCGGTCGTCGAATTGTCGTCGTTGTCGTCGTCGTCGTTCGTGTCGGTTTCGGAGAAGCAGCCGACCAACGCGAACAGACAAGCGGTCAACCGTCCGCGCGTCGAGTGAGACAC
>Ga0163144_10007907_pt1 | contig 23167 bp, 21 predicted proteins | sample OliLak19BULKMAT1_FD_123175 | JGI IMG/M metagenome (GOLD analysis project Ga0163144, IMG submission 123175) | Freshwater microbial mat bacterial communities from Lake Vanda, McMurdo Dry Valleys, Antarctica - Oligotrophic Lake LV.19.BULKMAT1 | ecosystem: Environmental > Aquatic > Freshwater >...
CGACTCGATCACGGTCGCCCCCGCGCAGACGCTGTCCGACCGTCAGTATCAAGAAATGCGCGAGGACGCGAAGCGCATCATCTCCGAGGTCGGCGTCGAGACGGGCGGCTGCAATATCCAGTTCGCCGTGAACCCCGCGACGGGACGCCGCATCGTCGTCGAGATCAACCCGCGCGTGTCGCGCTCGTCCGCGCTCGCCTCGAAGGCGACGGGCTTCCCCATCGCGCGCCTCGCCGCCAAGCTCGCGGTCGGCTACGCGCTCGACGAGCTGCCCAACGACATCACGAAGGCGACGCTCGCCTGCTTCGAGCCTTCGATCGACTACGTCGTCGTGAAAGCCCCGCGCTTCGCGACCGAGAAATTCGGCGAGTTCACGCTCGACACCGCGATGAAGTCCGTCGGCGAGGCGATGGCGATCGGCCGCACGTTCAAGGAAGCGCTGCAGAAGTCCCTGCGCGGCCTCGAGAGCGGCAAGAAGGGCTTGAGCGGCGCGGAGCCCCTCGACCCCGAGACGCGGCTGCAGCGCGTGGCGACGCCGACGTCGAGCCGCCTGTATCACGTAAAGTCCGCGCTCGACGAGGGCCTTTCCGTCGAGCGCATCCACGAGGTGTCGCGCATCGACCCGTGGTTTTTGAATCAGCTGAAGGACATCTCGGACTTCGAGAAGACCTTGCCGTCGATGCCGCTGGACGCGGAGCATCTGCTCGCGGCCAAGCGCATGGGCTTTTCAGACGCCCAGATCGCGCTCGCCAAAGGCGTCAAGGAAGAGAAAATCCGCGAGCGCCGCTGGTCCCTCAAGGTCCGCCCTTCCTTCAAGCTTGTCGACACCTGCGCCGGCGAATTCCCCTCGACGACTCCGTATTTCTATTCGACGTATGAGGCGACGGGCGACCTCATCAAGTCCAAGAGCGGGAAAAAAGTCGTGATCCTCGGCTCGGGCCCGAACCGCATCGGCCAGGGCATCGAGTTCGACTACTGCTGCGTGCAGGCCTCGAAGGCGCTGCGCGCGCACGGCTGGCAGTCCGTCATGGTCAACTGCAACCCGGAGACCGTCTCGACCGACTACGACTCCTCGGACCGGCTCTATTTCGAGCCGCTCACCCTCGAGGACACGCTCGAGATCATCGCCGTCGAGAAGCCGATGGGCGTCATCGTGCAGTTCGGCGGCCAGACGCCGCTGAACCTGGCGGTGCAGCTCGAAGCGGCGGGCGTGCCGATCATGGGAACCCTGCCCGCGGCGATCGACATGGCCGAGGACCGGCGCCTGTTCGGCGCGGCGCTCAAAAAACTCAAGATCCTGTCGCCTGAGTCCGGCATCGCCGACTCCGCCGAGAAGGCCCTCAAGATCGCGCGCCGGATCGGCTACCCGGTGATGGTGCGTCCGAGCTACGTGCTCGGCGGCCGGATGATGGAGATCATCTACGACGACGCGTCCTTGGTCGACTACGTGGGCCGCGCGCTCAAGGCGGCGACGCATCCCTCGCTACTGATCGATCGCTTCCTCGCGGACGCGACCGAGGTCGACGTCGATGCGATCTGCGACGGCAAGGACGTCTGGGTCGCCGGCATCATGGAGCACATCGAGGAGGCGGGCATCCACTCGGGCGACTCCGCGTGCACGCTGCCCCCGCACTCGCTCTCGCCCGCCGTCCTGCTCACGATCCGGGAGAACACCCGGAAGCTCGCACTGCACCTGAAGGTCCGCGGCCTGATGAACGTGCAGTACGCCGTCAAGGACGGCGCGGTCTACATCCTCGAGGCGAACCCGCGCGCCTCGCGCACGGTGCCCTTCGTCAGCAAGGCGACGGGCCTTCCGATCGCGCGCATCGCGACGTGGGTCATGATGGGCAAGCCGCTCAAGAAGCTGCTCGCCCCCGCCGTGCTCAAGGGCGACGTCGAGCCGCCCTATACCGCGACGAAGGAAGCCGTCATGCCCTTCATCAAGTTTCCCGGCGTCGACCCCAAGCTGGGCCCCGAGATGAAGTCCACGGGCGAGGTCATGGGGCTCGATTCGGACTTCCCGCGCTCGTTCGCCAAATCCCAGGAGGCGGCCGGCATGCTGCTGCCCACGTCCGGCTCCGTCTTCGTCAGCGTCCGCGACGAGGATAAGCCGCAGATCGTGCCCATGGCGCGCTCGCTTCGCCAGCTCGGCTTCACGCTGGTCGCGACGCGCAGCACCGCGGACTTCCTGACGCGCCACGGTCTCGAGACCACGCGCGTGGCGAAGGTCGGCGAAGGCAAGCCGGACGTCGTCGACCTGATGAAGCAGCGCAGCCTGTCCCTCATCATCAACACGCCCTCGGGCAAGCGCTCCCGTACGGACGGCTTCGCCATCCGGCGCACCGCGCTCGAGCTGAACATTCCCTGCATCACGAACCTGCACAGTGCGGGCGCCGCCGTCCACGCGATCGCGGTGCTCCAGGGAGCCAGCATGGGCGTCAAGTCGCTCCAGGCGCACTACGAGACCCTGCCCTACAAGGTGGCGGCCTAGGCCTTTTGGCCTATCCCGCCCTGGGCCTATAGCCCCGCGCTCCGTCGAGCGTTCTCCTATATACTAGCCGCATGGCGTCTTTGGCCGCGGTCCTCCTGTTAATAGCGTCGCCCGTCCTCGCGGACGAGCCCGCCTCCGCGCCCGCGCAGTCCTTCGTCGACCCCGCGATGCTGAGCGCGCGCGCCGACGCGCTGCGCGACGCCGTCGCCGACGCCTCGGTATCCAATATCAAGATCAAGGAGAGCGCGCACGGCTTCTTCGACCGGTTGCCCGCGGAGACCCTCGTCGTCCCCGTTCGCGGCTACCGCCGCATGGAGCAGGAGAAGGTCGACGGCAAGCTCGGCTCGATCGTGGGCATGCAGGAAGCGGCCGACGCGCGCATCGCCGAGTGGAAGCGCACCCATAAGGAGCCTCCTCCGCCCGAGCTCGAGGCCACCGTCGCCGAGGCCCGTGCGCTGCATGACGATAAGCGCCTCTCGTTCGACGCCGAGGGCCAACTCTCGCCGAACCAGATGGGCATCTTCAAGTACATGCGGGACTCCCTATCCGGCGGCATCGTGAAGCTCAACGAGCGCATGGCGGTCATGGGCGCGATCGTCGGCGAGGCGTTCACCTACGCGACCGTCGCGCACGAGGCTCAGCACGCGCTCGATCGAGCCGCGGGACGTCTGACGCCCGAGCAGGAGATCGCGGGCGAGATCAGCGCGTTCCGCGTGCAATACCTTTGGCTCAAGCTCATGGACCCGAGCGGCGAGCGCATGCTGACCCTCCATGCCCGGCTCAAGTCGCGGATCCCGCGCGAGCAGGACGAGGACGTCAAGAAGGCGCTCACCGAGGCGGTCGTCTACCTCGAGCATCTGTCCGACGTCGTCTCGACCAACGGAAAGGACGACGAGCTCAAGAAGCTCGTGCTGAAGCTCGGCTACAGCGACGGCAAGCACGAGCACTCCGACGACGATCACGGCCGCGCCCCCGCCCTTCCCCCCAGCGCGTAGCGCGCGCCATGACGTACACGACCCAGCCCATGCGGCCGAAGAAAACCTGGTCGAGGAAAACCGCGCTGCTGCTCCTCCTGCTGCTTCTTCTCGTCTGCGCGGCCGGCTTGGGCGCGCTCTGGCTAAACTGGGGCGCGCGAAGCGCCTCCGTTCCTCGCGCCTTCTCGCCGCGGTCCGAGACAACTCCGCTTCCCGCCGCGCCAGAATCCCCCAAGCCGGAGCCGCCTAGGAGCCTAATGCCGTTCTACGGCGGCGAGGAGAAGCCCCGGCCCTTCGTGCCGCCGCCCCTGAAGCCCGTCCCGCAATCGTCCGAGCCCGCCATGAGGGTGCACCGGGGCAGGGACGCGTGGACCGGGATGTGCGTCAGCATGGAGGAAGGCGTCGTGAACCCTCGAGGCTATGTGCTCGTGACGATCGACGGCGACCGAAAAAGAGTGAATACCGTTCCGGCGCCCTGCGGGAGATTCTGGGGCGTCAGCCTCGGGGACGCCTCGAAGCCGCATCGCATTACCGCCGATGACGGAAGCGCCAACCGCTTCAAGGGCGAGTATGACGGCCGAGGCTGCATTGATTGGGAGAATCATGGCACGAGCATGATCAAATGCCAGCACGTCAAGATGGTCCCCGCCGGCGCCGACGTTGTCGGCCATTTCTTTTTCGACCCGTAGCTCCCCCGTTGCCCAGTTCGCCAGCCTGCTCAAAGATGCGTCCCCCGATGATCGAGCGGCCGCAATTAGCCTGGTATGCGGAGATTAGATAGCCCTATTCTCCGCACATTATGCGTAGAATAAGTGGATAATGCGCAGATTAGCTGTTATAATATCCGCATAAGGTGCGGAGAATGACCTACATCTACGAATTACCCGATTGGCCGAAGTTCACCTGGGACGAACCATCGCTTACACCCCAGTTGATAGCCGTGCGCCATCGGCAGGGACGGCTCCTCGGACGAATGGAAGGCCTGGGCTTCGCGTTGCGCGACGAAGCCGCCCTGGAAACGCTGACGCGCGATGTCGTCAAATCCAGCGAGATCGAAGGTGAGATTCTTCCCCCGGATCAGGTTCGTTCTTCGATCGCAAGAAGACTCGGCATGGACATCGCCGGTCTCGTCCCGTCCGACCGCCGAGTCGAAGGCGTAGTGGCGATGATGCTCGACGCCACCGGCCATTTCGCCGAGCCGCTCACGGCGCAGCGCCTATTCGGCTGGCATTCTTCGCTTTTCTCCGCGCAAGGACCGGGCTTGCACAAAATCAGAATAGGCGGCTGGCGCGACGACGCCTATGGGCCCATGCGGGTCGTATCCAGCGCCATAGGCCATGAGCGCGTTCATTTCGAAGCGCCCCCCGCGCAAAATCTCGATGAGGAGATGAGAGCCTTCCTCGATTGGGAGAACGCGAAGGACGCGCTCGATCCCGTGCTCAAGGCGGCGGTCGCCCACTTTTGGTTCGTCACGATACACCCGTTCGATGACGGCAACGGCCGCATCGCGCGCGCGATCGCGGACCGCGCCCTGGCGCGCTCCGAGAATAGCACTCAGCGCTTTTACAGCATGTCGGCCCAAATCCGGCTGGATCGGAAAGACTATTACGACATCCTGGAGCGGACGGGGAAAAGCTCGCTCGACATCACGGATTGGCTGAGCTGGTTCCTCGGATGCCTCGACCGCGCTTTCACGGGAGCGGAGAATTCGTTCGCCGTCGTGTTTCGCAAGGAACGATTCTGGAAGGAACATGCCGGCGTGTCGATGAACCAAAGGCAGCGCCTGATCGTGAACCTGGTCTTGGACGGCTTTGAAGGGAAGCTCAACTCGACAAAGTGGGCCAAGATCGCGAAATGCTCTCAGGATACGGCGTCCCGCGACATCGCCGATCTTGTCGAGCGCGGGACCCTCGTTCAGGACATGGGCGGCGGCCGCAGCACCAGCTATTCGTTGAAGACCTGACATTCCCCGCGGAATGCTCCCGCGATCGGATCAGCGCTTCTTTTTAGGCTTCCCGCCGCCGCCGGAAGCAAGCATCAGCGCGGCCCACGGCCAGCCGATGAGCCCGCCGATCGCCAGCCCCGCGAGGACGTCGAAGGGATAGTGCACGCCGACATACACGCGGCTGTACGCGACGAGGGCCGCGAGGCTCCAGAAGACGATGCCCGCCGCGGGATACGCGACCGACATCACGGCCGCCGCGGCCCCCGCGTTCGCCGCGTGATTGGAGGGGAGGCCGTTGCGGCCGCCCGTGGGCGCGATGACGCGCGCGCCGATGCCCGCGTACTCCGGCCGCGGCCGGGCGGCCCAGGGCTTGATGATCCGGTAGCAGACGAGGTCGCTGACGCCGACCGCGATCACCGCCACGACGAGCACGCGCAGAGCCTGCTTGCGCGCCTTATAGAGCCATATCCCCAGCGCGACGGGCGCGACGCCGAAGGCGAGCCAGGGCGCTCTATGCGGGTCGGTGACCATGGGCATGACCGCGTCGAGCGACGGATGCGTCCAGACGCCGTTGATCAGGCCGAAGAGGACGCGATCGAGCGAGCCGAACCCCGCGGGAATGTTCATTTCTTGGCGCACGCGGCGCAGACGCCGTGGACGAGGACCTCATGAGAGGTCACGCGAAAGCCCCGCGGCAGGGCGTTCTTTAGATCGGGCAGGCACGCGCCGCCCAGCTCGTAGACCTTCTCGCAGCGCTCGCAGCGGAAGTGGTGGTGATGGTCCTTGCCCGCCGCCTCGTAGCGCGGCGGCTCGCCCGGAAGCTGGACCTCCGCGATCTCCTTCGACTTCAGCAGGGCCTTGATGTTGCGGTACACGGTCGCGATGCCGAGGCCCGGCGCCGCGCCCTTCGACGCCTCGAGGACCTCGAGCGCGCCCAGCGGGCGGCCCGCGTCCTCGAGAGCGCGGCGGATCGCCCGCCGCTGGCTGGTGTCGCGCTGCATGAGGCGATGATAGCAAAACAGCTTGACGCCTTTATGATATTGTATTATCATTATCAAATGAAGATCGCCCTCCTGCTGACGGCGCTGCTCCTCTCCGCGTCCGCGAAGGCCGAGGACTCCGAAGCGCGCATCAAGTCCCTCGAGGACCGGCTCAACAAGCTCGAGGGCGCGCCCGCGAAGACGTCGCAATCGGCCTTCAATCCCGCGATGGGCGCGACGATCGACTCCGCGTTCAGCCATACGAACGGCCGGTCGAACTTCAACTTCCGCGCGGCCGAGATCAGCATCGAGGCGCAGATCGACCCGTTCCTGAAGGGCTGGATCGTTCTCACGGGCGCGCAGAGCGGCGCCGAGGTCGAGGAAGCGGCGCTGCAGACCACCGTCCTTCCCTACAATCTCACGGTTACCGGCGGACGCCTGTTCGCGTCGTTCGGACGGCTGGCGCATTTCCACGATCACGAGCTGCCGGTCATCGATCGCCCGCGTTCGCTCGACACCTTCGTCGACGGCGAGACGCAGGCGGACGGCGTCGAGGTCTCATATCTCTTTCCCACCCCCTTCTACCTTACCGTCACCGGAGGCGTATTCAACAAGCTGGGAGGCGAGAATGCCCGCGCGAGCAACGACGCCGCTCGCTCCATGGACAACTTCACGTATCTCGCGCGGCTCGCGGCGTACACGGATTTGGGCGACGACCACAGCCTCGAGCTCGGTCTCAGCGAGGCCTGGACGCCGAAGAGGTTCGTCGAGGATACATCCGTCGCGGGCACAGACTTCAACCTCGACGGCGCTCCGGATACGCCGAATACCTCCGCCGGCATTCAGACGCGCAAGAACACTTGGCGCAGCCTCGCCGGCGTCGACTTCACCTACCGCTGGCAGCCGGCGTCGGGCGGCCTCTATAAGGGGCTCGTGTGGGGCACCGAGGTCATGCAGAATAATGAGATGCGGTTCGACCCGGCGACGAACCTCCCGAGGGACCGCGTGCGCGCGTTCGCCGGCTTCTCGTATATCCAGTTCAAATTCGGCCAGCGATGGAGGCCCGGCGTGATGGCGGACCTTACCGAGGACCTGGACAGCGCGCGCACCCTGACCCGCACGTTCACGGGCTTCATCACGTACAACGTCACGGAGTTCCAGCGCCTGCGGCTCACCTTCGCGCGCGCGACCGACAACCGTCCGGAAGGGCTCGGCAGCAGCACGGTCGGCCTGCAATGGACCGGCGTGATCGGACATCACGTCCATGGGTTCCGCGACCGATGAGAAAGCTCGCCTTCGCCGCCGCCTTGCTCCTCGCGCTGCAATCGAGCGCCGCCGCCAAGCTGCGCGTCGTCGCCACCGTCCCCGAGCTCGCCGACATCACGCGGCGCATCGGCGGCGACCACGTGACCGTGGACGGGTTGGCCAAGGGAACCGAGGACATCCATCAGATCGTGATGAAGCCGAGCTTCGTCTCCAAGCTGAACCGCGCCGACGCGATCGTGCTCATCGGCCTCTCGGTCGAGCACGCGTTTCTTCCCGGCCTGCTCGACGTCGCGAGGAATCCCGCCATGAGGCCGGATCCGGATACGCTCAATTGCGCAGGTCCCGGCTGCATCGACTGCTCCGCCGGAATCCGCGTCTTGAACAAGCCCCAAAGCCTGAGCCGCGCCCAGGGAGACCTGCACGCGCAGGGCAATCCGCACTACAACATCGGCCCGGATAGCGGCCCCCGGATCGCGCGCAACATAGAGGCGGGGCTCGCGCGGCTCGACCCGGCGCACGCGGCCGACTACGAGAAAAATCTGAAGACGTACCTCGCCGAGCTCGAGCCCAAGCTCGCCGAATGGCGCAAGTGGGTCGCGCCGCTCAAGGGGCTCAAAGCGGTGTCGTATCACAATGACATGGCCTATCTCGGCGACTTCACGGGTCTCGAGTTCATCGATACCGTGGAGCTGAAGCCCGGCATCCCGCCGACGCCGACGCACCTCGCCTCCTTGGTCAAGCGGATGAAGGAGCTGAAGGTCGCGATCATCGTGCGCGAGCAGCAGTTCGACATGAAGCTTCCGTCCTGGCTCGCGGACCAGACCGGCGCCAAGGTCGCCGTCGTCGCCACGATGGCGAACGCGCTGCCGGGAACCGACACGTTCGTCAAATTCTCCGAGGCGAACCTGCGAAGCCTCTTGAAGGCGGCCGGCAAGGAGCCGCAGTGACGGAGCCCTTGATCCGCTTCAATCGCGCCTCGCTCGGGTACGACGGAAAAGCGCCGCTCCTGACCAAGGTCGATCTCGAGATCCGGGGCGGAGAATTCTGGGGCATCCTAGGACACAACGGCTCGGGGAAGACGACGATTTTGAAGACGGCGCTGGGGCTCATCCCGAGCTTGCGCGGGAAGCTCGCGGTGAAGGGCGTACGATTCGGCTACGTGCCGCAGAAGGAGCGCCTCGACCCGATCTACCCCTTATCGGCCCGCGACGTGGCGGAGATGGGCACGTACCGGAAGCTCGAGCTGTTTAGCGGACTCCGCGGCCGCGGGCGCGCGGACGTCGTGCGCCGCTGCCTCGCCGAATGCGGAGCGAGCGCGTTCTCCGAGCGGCGCTTCAGCGACCTATCCGGGGGCCAAAAGCAGCGCGTCCTGCTCGCGCGCGCTCTCGCCGCGGAGCCGGAGATCCTGGTGCTCGACGAGCCGCTCGCCGGAATCGACATCACGACGCAGCAGGCGCTTCTCGCGCTGCTCGCGAGCCTAAAGGGCAGGCTCGACCTGACGATCATGATGGTCAGCCACCGCGTCAGGGCGGAGAAGGGCCTTTTCACGCACCTCGCCTGGGTCGACGAGGGACGGGTGACCACCGGGCCCGCCGCGGAGATGCTGTCGACAGGGCGCCTCGCCGAGATCTTCCGGAGCGAGCTGTGAGCGTGATCCTCGAGATGCTTTCGCCGGATTTCCTGCTGCACCACGCGATATGGGGCAGCGTCGTCGTCGGCTTCGTCTGCCCCCTCGTCGGGGTCTACTTCGTCCTGCGCCGCCTTGTGTTCTGGGGCGTCGCCTTGCCGCAGGTCTCGGCTTCTGGCATCGCCTTCGCCTTCATGCTTCAGGGGCTCGGCCTTACCATCCTCGAGGGCGGCGAAAGCGGGGAGCGGCACCTCGCCATCGCCGGCGCGGTCGTCTTCACGCTCGGGACGATCCTCGTCCTCGCCGCGCTCGAGCGCCGCGGACGCGGGTTGTCCGAAGGCCGGATCGGCGCGCTGTACGCGCTCGCCTCGGCCGCGACGATCCTGTTCGTCGCCTGGAACGCCGCGGGCGAGACCGAGATGCTGGGCCTGCTCAAGGGCGAGATCGTCTCGATCTCCGAGCGCGACTTCCACGCGATGCTGAACGTCTTCGGCGCGGTCGCCGTCGCGATGTTCCTGTTCCAGCGCGAGTTCACGCTAGTCTCGTACGACCGGGACATGGCCGTGACGCTGGGGCGCAGCGCCCTCGCGTGGGACGCGCTGCTGTTCCTGATCATCGGCGTCACGATCTCGCTCGGCGTGATGACAGTCGGGCCGCTCGTCATCTTCGGCTTCCTGGTCATCCCCCCGCTCGCGGCGCTGCCGTGGTCGCGCGGCATGGCGTCCTTCTCCGTCCTGGCGTCGCTCCTGGGCGGCTTCAGCGCGTTCGCGGGCTTCTATGTCTCGTACACGCGCGACCTCCCGCTCGGCCCGGTCGTCATCTGCGCCGCGTGCGCCGTTTACGCGGTCTCGCTGTCCGCGCGGCGCCTATGCTGACCCTCATCCTCGCGCTCTCGGTCGCGGCCACCCTCGCCGGGGGCGCCGCTCCCGTCATCGATCAAGTCGTCGCGCGCGCCGGCCTGTGGCGCGTCCAGGCATTCCGGTCGGGCATCCTGATCGCGGTCGCCTTCGGAGACGTGCTGCCCGAGGCGTGGCGTCTCGCGCCCGCGTACGCCGGCTGGGGCGCGCTCGCGGCCTTCGCGTTCTGCTACGCGGCCGAGAACCTCGCGCCCTTGGATCCGTGCCGCGAGGCCTCCGAGGACTGCCGGTCGCATCCGCTCGGGAAGGCCGCGATCGCGGGGCTCTTCCTGCATTCATTCTTCGACGGCGTGAACCTCGGCGCCGCGTCCTACGCCGGCGTCCCGGTGCTCGCCGCGGTCGGCGCCGCCATGATCCTGCACAAGGTCGCGGACGGCTTCACCATCTCGACGATGCTGCGCGGCGGCTCGACCGGCCTGCGCCGCGCGGCGCTCGCGGTCGTCGCGCTCGCGACGCCGCTGGGCGCGCTGTCCAGCAGCGTCGTCGCCGCGCGCCTCGAGCCTTGGGCGTTCGCGCTGCTGCTGGCGTTCGCGGGCGGCTCCTTCATCTACGTCGGCGCCGCGGAGGTCCTCCCTCGCCTCCATCGCCGCGAGCACGGCGGCGCGTCGTCTCTCGCGAGCTTCGGCGCGGGGCTCGCCTCGATGCTCATCATGCGCAAGTTAATGTAAAATCGGCTCATGCCGATCCTCGCCTGGCTGCTCGGCGCGGCGTTGAGCGCCTCCGCCCACGACCTCTACCCGATACGCCCCGTTAGGGCGACGCTTCGCGTCGAGCCGGACCGGATCGCAGCCGACCTCAGGTCGGACTCGATCATCTGGATCGAGGAGGTCGCCGGGCTGCATCCGATGCCCGCGAACGATTGGCCTCCGGAGACCCTCGCGAAGGTGGAGAGGTACGTGAACGCTCATCTTCGCCTGGCCATGGACGGCAAGCCGCTCGAGGGCAGGCTCGTCGAAGCGCGCTACCGCCAGTTCCCGTGGGAGGTCAACGAGGAAGGCACCTTTTTTCTGCGCCTCGTCTATCCGCCGGCCGCCGGAGCCGTGATCACCGGGTCCGCGCGGTTCTTCGAGGAATATCGCAAGGAGGTCGAGAGCGAGCTCGCGGGCAAGCCTTTGCCCTACAAGGACGAATACCGGACGATCGTGACGATCCCGGGCCGGCGCTCGTCGACCTTCACGCTCACCGCCGAGGCGCCGTCCTTCGCGGCCCCCGTCGCGGACGCTCGGCGCACCGCGCTCGCGATGACGCTCGAATCCTTCTCGCGCGGCGCGCGCGCGGCCTTCGGCGCCGCTTCCGGGTTTCCGGCTCTGCTCGCGATCGCGCTCTGCCTCGGGGCGGCCGCCGCGGCGCCGGCATCCGCCGCGATCTTCCTCGCGGCCGCCGCGGCCGGCTTCGCGGCGGCCGGCTTCCACGCTCCGCCGCCCTGGCTCATCTGGACCGCGACCCTCGCCGCGTCTCTCTTGGTCGGCCGGCGGGCCGCTTTCGCGGGCGCGGCGGCGGCGGCGGCGAGCCTGGGCTTCGTCTGGCGCGAGGCCGCCGCCCCCCTGCTGCCGCATGCCGCGCTCGCGGCTCCCGCCGCGTTCGCCGGAGCGTCCGCGGCCGGGGCCGCCCTGCTCGCGGCCGCGCTGGCCGGCGTGCGCGCAGAGCACCGGAACCTCTCGCTGATATCGGAGTCTCGCGTCGACCTTCTATGGGCCCGGCGCGCCCGCCTGGCCGCCACCGCGCTCGCGATGGTCGGCGCATACGGTCTATGGCAGTCGGCGCGGAGGTAATCGAGTGAACGCCATCCGGTTTCAGAGGGTCTCCAAGATCTACCGCCGCTCGCATCTCGGCCGCACGACCGAGACGGCGGGCCTCGTCGAGCTCGACCTCGACGTGCCCAAGGGCGAGGTGTTCGGCCTGCTCGGCCTCAACGGCTCGGGCAAGACCACCGCGATCAAGCTCTTGATGGGGCTCCATCTGCCCACGAAGGGCGAGGTCGAGACGCTGGGCCGCCGCGCTCCCGATATCGAGGTGCTCGCCAAGATCGGCTACGCGCCGGAGGCGGCCTATCTCAACCGCACTCTGACGGGGCGGGAAAATCTGCGCCTGTTCGCGGCGCTGTCCGGCATCCCGCGCGCCGAGCGCGAGGCGCGCGCCGCGGACATGCTCGAGAAGGTCGGGCTGGGCAAGGCCATGGACAAGCGCCTTTCGGAATATTCGAAGGGCATGCTGCAGCGCGCCAGCCTCGCGCAAGCGCTCGTCCACGATCCCGAGCTCGTGATCCTCGACGAACCCGTGACCGGCCTCGACCCTCTCGCGATCAAGGAGGTCCGCGCGCTCATCCTCTGGCTCAAGGGAAAAGGCAAGACCGTGCTTTTCTCCTCCCACGACATCTCGGAGGTCGAGCGCGTCTGCGACCGCATCGGCATCTTGAGCGGCGGACGCCTCGTGAAGGTCATCAAGCAGGACGAGTGGCGCGGCAAGCCCGACTATCTGGAGGCCGCGTTCGCGGCCGCCGTCACGCGGACCGACGGCGTCGGCCCGATCCGCATGGAGTGATATGAAGACCATTCCCGCCGTCTTCGCGTACACGTTCAAAGAGCATGTCCGCCACAAGGCTTGGCTCTCGTCGGCCTTGTTCGGCCTGGTGCTGCTCGCCGGGTCTCTCGTCGTGTCGGCGCTCGCCCAGGACGAGCGCGCGAGACTCATGCTCGATCTGGGCCTCGCCGCGATCGAGGCGATCTCGCTCATCGGGGTCGTGTTCCTGACCGTGAACCTCATCCTTCAAGAGGTCGAGTCGCGCGCGATCTATCTGATCCTCACGCATCCGGTGAAGCGCTCGGATTACCTTCTCGGGCGCTTTTTAGGCACGTTGTCCGCCGTGGCGGTCAGCATGGCCGGGATGGCCGTGATGCACGCGGTCCTGCTGGGGCTCTACGGCGGCGCCGCGCCGGGCCGCTACCTCGCGGCATTGGCCTGCGTACTGGGAAAGACGGCGGTGATGGGCGCCCTCTCGCTGCTGCTGTCGCTCGCGCTCACCTCGGAGGCCGCGGCGATGGCGTTCGCGGTGTTCCTCTGGCTCCTCGGCCACTTCTCGTCGGAGATGCGCTTTCTCGCGGACCGCTCGGGCAGCTCGCTGCTGAACACGACGATCGTCGCGTTCTCTCACGCCGCTCCGGACTTCGCGCGCTTCAACTACCGCGACTTCTGGCATCAGCCCGCGCCGCCGGCCGAGTGGCTGATGTGGACGGCGATCTACGTGTTCGCCTACACGGGAGCGTGCCTCGCGCTGTCGGTCCAGCTCTTCGAGCAGAAGGAGTTCTGAAATGATGCGCCTGCGCTGGCTCGGAGCCGCCGCGGCCTTGTTCGTCCTGGCGCTGTTCGCCGGGTCGCGCATGCGCCGGCTGCACGAGCCTCGTTTCCCGAGCCTGTCCGAGCTGAAGGCCGGCCCGTTCGCCTTCCAGGACGCCGCGATGGCCGCGGCCGGCTTCCGCGCCCCCGCGGCGGACCTCGCGTGGATCCAGCTGCTGCAGTACGCCGCGGGCGGCGTACCGGAGCTGCCCGACCGGCCAGGCCATCCCTACGAGCATCTCGCGAACCTGAGCCTGCGGGTCACGCGCCTCGATCCTTCCTTTCATCGCGCGGTGCTGTACGCGGCGGGGATCCTAGCTTGGTTCCACGGCATCGAGCGCCCCGACGAAGCCGCGGACCTGCTCAACGAGGGCATGCACCGCAGCCCCGAGCAGCCGCTGTACGCGCTTTATCTCGCGGCGCTCGCCTTCAAGAAGCAGGGCGACACCGACCGCATGGTCGCGCTCCTCGAGTCGAGCGTCGACCTTCCGGACACGCCGACCACGATGAAGGCGATCCTCGCCAACCTTCGACAATCGCGCGGGGAATACCGTGAGGCGCTCGCTCTCTGGATCCGCATCCTGGACAACGACCGGGACCGGTCGGAACACGCTCGCGCGAAGCTAAAGATCGTCGAGCTTAAAGCGCTGCTCGCGCGACCGGTGCCGAAGAAGCGCTAGGCCGTCGCGCGCGGCAGGATCAGGTACACGGCCGCGAGCATCAGCAGGTAGCCCGCGACGCGCGCCTGGAGGGGGCGCTTAGTGAACGCGGGCGGGCCGAACGTGGCGGCCAGATCCACGCCGCCGCAGCCTGCCGACACGAACCAGGCGCCCAGCACGTCGTAATCGCCCATCCCGCGCTGCCAGCCGAACACCACGAGGAAGCCCCAGGCGACGATCGGCGCGATCGGAAGAAGGATGTCGATCGCATGCATCACCGTGCCGCGGTGGCAGATATAGATCGAGAAGCCGATGAAGAACGCGATCGGAGCCATGAAGATCGCGTTCATGTACGCGGGCGAGACGCCCGTGCGAGGGAGCACGTAGAGCACGAGCGCCACGTCGACGAGGGTGCCGAGAAGCAGCGCCCCGACGTGCGCGGCGAAGTACTGAAGGACCAGCTCGCGGCGCCGCGTGGCGGCGTAGATGCCGGCGCTGACGATCGCGACGAACGATACGGCCGCGATCACCATGCGGACGTAGAAGCCGTAATAGACTTCCGACATCCCTAGGGCGTCTTGATCCTGTAGCCGAAGTTCTTCACCGTGATTATTCTACGCTTTTCGGTTGCCAAGCTGCGGCGCAGGCGCGCGACGTGCTGGTCGACCGTGCGCGTGCTGATCCCAAGCCCCTCGTCATAGCCCCAGATCGTCTTGAGCAGCTGCGCGCGGGACATCACCCGGCCGTTCGCCTCGAGCAGCAGCTTCAGCAGCTGGAATTCGCGGGGCGCGAGATGCCGCGCCTTTCCGTTTACGCGCACCTCGTGGCGCGCGAAGTCGACCTCGAGGCCTCCGGCGCGCGTGAGGATCGGAGCCAGCGGCGAGCGCCCGGCGCGGCGAAGCACGGCCCGCACGCGGCAGACAAGCTCGCGCATCGAGAACGGCTTGGTCATGTACTCGTCGGCTCCGAACTGGAAGGCGCGCACGCGGTCCGCCTCGTCCTTGCGGGCCGTGAGGAACAGCACCGGGACCTTGCTCTCCTCGCGCAGCACGCGGATCATCTCGTGCCCGTTCATCAGCGGCATCATGATGTCCGAGATGACGAGATCGGGCTTATGCTTGCGCGCGAGCTTCAGCCCCGCCGCGCCGTTCTTTCCGACGTAAACGTCGTAGCCCTCCTTCCGGAACAGCGCCGTGAGCACGTAGGCGATATCTTCCTCATCCTCGACGAGAAGCAGCGTGGGCTTGGGCGCCATGTCAGGCCGGGTCCAGCGGGAGCGTGAACGAGAAGATCGTCCCCTCGTCGCCGGCGCTTTCCGCCCAGATGCGGCCCTCGTTGCTGTCGACCATCGTCTTGATGATGTAGAGGCCGAGCCCCGTGCCCTTGATGCAGAGCTCGCGCACGCTCGGCGCGCGGTGGAACTGCTGGAAGATCAGCGGAAGATCGGCGGCCGGGATCCCGATCCCGGTGTCGCGCACGGAAACTTCGGCTTCGCCTATGTTATTTCGTATCGCGGAGATCGCGATCGACCCGTGCTTCTTGTTGTATTTGATCGCGTTGTCGAGCAGGTTTTGGAAGATCCCCGTCAAATGGGTGCGATCGACGAGCACCGTGAGCCTCGGATCGATCCGCGTCGAGATCGAGACCGTCTTCTTCTTCGCGAGCACGGTGATGGCGGGAAGAAACTCTTTCAGAAAGCCCGCGAGCGGGATCGCGCTCGTGACGGGCTTGCACTTGCCCGACTCGAGCTCCGCGACGAGGAGCAGGTCCTCCACGAGGCCGCCGAGCCGGTTGGCCTGGTTCTCGATGATCTTGAGGAAGCGAGTGCGGGTCCGCTCGTTCTCCATCTCGCCGAGCGAGAGCGTCTCGGCGGAGGCCTTGATCGCGGCGATCGGAGTCCGCAGCTCGTGAGAGACCGTCGCGACGAGCTGCCGCTGCATCGCCTCGCGCTCGCGCAGCAGCTCCGCCTCGGCCGCCTTCTGCCGCTCGCTGATGTCGCGGGTCAGCACCATGATGAGCTTTTTGCCTTTGAGCGTGACGGCCGCGCAGGTCACCTCGGCCGGGAACAGGCTGCCGTCCGATTTCTTATGGAAGCGCGTGAAGGTCTGCTTGCGGACGCGGTCGGCCTTGGATCCGCCTCCGTCTTCGGGCTTCGCGTCGAGCGCCTTTGACGTAAGCTTCAGGAAGTCGGGCTCGGAGTGGCCGTAAAGCTCTAGAGCCGCCTTGTTCACGTCGACCACCGTGTCGGTGTCGGCGTCAAAGACGACGATCGCGTCGCTCGCGCGCGTGAAAAGCTTTCGGTACTTCTCCTCGCTCTCGCGCCGCGCCTCCAGCTCGGAGCGGAGCGCCTCTTCGCTGCGCGCTAGGCTTTGCGTCTTGCGATAAAGCTCCGCGAAGACGTGGACCTTCGCCTTGAGGACCTCGGGCACGATGGGCTTATAGATGTAGTCCACCGCCCCCAGCGAGTAGCCTTGGCCGACATGGCTCTCGTTGGTGCTCGTCGCGGTGATGAAGATGATCGGCGTGTGCAGCGACTGACGGCGCTTGCGGATGAGCTCCGCCGTCTCGAAGCCGTCCATGCCGGGCATCAGGACGTCGAGAAGGATCAGCGCGAACTCCTGCTCGAGGATGCAGCGAAGCGCCTCCGCGCCCGAACGCGCTCGGACGAGCGTGTACCCGTCGCCGCCGAGCAGCGTCTCCAGCGCGAAGAGGTTGTTCGGCTGGTCGTCGACGAGCAGGATGCATATCTTGTCCTTGGGCCTTCCGCCTCGCGCGGAGGCTTCCATCGGGACCTCCGCGTCCGCCAGCTGAAGCGGCTTCATCGGGACCACACTCTCAGCATCGACAGCAGCTGCGGGATGTCGACGGGCTTCGCGATATAGTCCGAAGCTCCGGCCTCGAGGCATTTCTCGCGGTCGCCCTTCATCGCCTTCGCCGTCAGCGCGACGATCGGAAGATTCCGGAACTTCGGGATCTTGCGGATGGCCTTCGTCGTCTCGTAGCCGTCCATATCGGGCATCATGACGTCCATCAGCACGACGTCGATGTCGGGCTTCGACTGCAGGATCTCGATGGCCCCCTTGCCGCTCTCGGAGTACAGGGTCTTGACCTTGTGCTGCTCAAGAAGGCTCGTCAGCGCGAAGATGTTGCGCACGTCGTCGTCTACGATCAGGACCGTCTTGTTCGCGAGCGCGGGATCCTCGATGCGCATCTTCTCGATGAGCTTGCGCTTGTCCGCCGCCATGCTCTCCTCGGGGCGATGCAGGTACAGCGAGGTCTCGTCGAGCAGGAGCTCGGGCGACTGCGCGTCCTTGATGATGATGCTCTTAGCGATCTTCTTCAGGAGGGACTCCTCCTTCGCGCTGAGCTCCTTGCCCGTATAGACGATGACTGGCAGCTGGCGCAGCGAGGGCTCCTTGCGGAGCTCGTCGAGGAGCGTGAAGCCCGTCATGTCCGAGAGCCCGAGGTCCAGCACCATGCAGTCGTATTTGTCCTTCTTCAGCGCCTCGAGAGCCTCGCGCCCGGTGGAGACCGCCGTGACTCCGATGTCGCCGCCGCTCACGAGCTCGACGATCGCGCCGCGCTGGACGTCATTGTCCTCCACGATCAGCAGCCTCTTGACCTTGCGGTCGATGAAGCTCATGATGTTGCCGAGAGCCTTGGTGATCCCCTCCTTCGAAGCGGGCTTCTCGAGGCAGGCGAGCGCGCCCATGCGCGCGGGCCGGCCCTCGTCCGCCTCCGCCGAGACGATATGCACCGGGATGTGGCGGGTCGCGGGATCGTGCTTGAGAAGGTCGAGGATCCGCCAGCCGTCCATGTCCGGGAGCTTGATGTCGAGCGTGATGCCGTCCGGGCGCAGCTTCTGGGCGAGCGCGATCGCGCTGTCGCCGCGCTGGGCGACGACGCCCTTGAAGCTGCCCTCGCGGGCGGAGTCGAGCATGATGCGCGCGAAATGGGGGTCGTCCTCGACGATCAGGAGCACCCGGTCGCCGGGATTGATGTTCTCGCGGTCGTCCTTCACTTCCTGCACGGCCGCAGTGCGTTCGACGCCCGCCACGGGCGCCATCGAGGCGCGGCGCATCGTCGCCGTCGGCTCGAGCGGGCGCTCGAGCTCGTGCCCGCGCGCCTCGCCGGGCACGTAGGACCCGGGCAGCAGCAGCGTAAAGACGGAGCCTCCCTGCTCCCCGCCCTTCACGTGGATCTCGCCGCCCAGGATCTTCGCGATCTCGCGGCTGATGGTGAGACCGAGGCCGGTGCCGCCGTATTTTCGGCTCGTCGTCATATCCGCCTGCTGGAACGCCTCGAAGATGATCTTGCGCTTGTCGGCCGGGATGCCGATGCCCGTGTCCTCGACGGAGAACGCGAACACCGTCTCGGCCGCCTGCAGCACGGGGTTGTCGTAGATCGCGTTTTTCGGCGCGAGCCCGACCGTCAGCGTCACCGACCCGCGCTCCGTGAACTTGAAGGCGTTCGAGAGCAGGTTCTTGAGCACCTGCTGGAATCGCTTCGCGTCCGTCAGGATCGATTTCGGCAGGTTGTCCTCGAGCTTTATGTGGAACTCGAGGGAACGGTCCATCGCGACCTGCCGGAAGTTCCGGTCGACGTAGTCGCGCAGGTCGCTCAGCAGCAGGTCGCCGATCTCGACGGTGATCATGCCGGACTCGATCTTCGACATGTCCAGGATCTCGTTGATCAGCGCGAGGAGGTCCGAGCCGGACGAGTGCACGGTCTTCGCGAAGTCGACCTGGTTCTTCGTCAGGTTGCCTTCGGGGTTTTGATAGAGCATCTTCGCCAAGATGAGCAGGCTGTTGAGCGGCGTGCGCAGCTCGTGCGACATGTTCGCGAGGAATTGCGACTTGTACTTGGAGGTCAAAGCCAGCTGGTCGGCCTTCTCCTCCAACGCCTTTTTAGCGAGCTCGACCTCCTGGTTCTTGGCCTCGATCTCCTCCTTCTGCTCGGACAGCAGGCGCGCCTTGTCCTCGAGCTTCTCGTTCGTCTCCTTGAGCTCGATCTGCTGGTTCTGGAGGCTCGTCGTGAGGGACTGGGACTGCTTGAGCAGGTCCTCCGTGCGCATGTTCGCGGCGATCGTGTTCAGCACGATGCCGATGGACTCCGTGAGCTGGTCCATGAAGACCAGGTGGGTGTCGCTGAAGCGCTCGAACGAGGCCAGTTCGATGATCGCCTTCACCTGGCCCTCGAACAGCACGGGCAGGATCACGACGTTCGTCGGCGCGGCCGATCCGAGCGCCGACGAGATGTTGATGTAGTCCGTGGGCACCGTGAGCATGATGCGCTTCTTCTCCGACGCGCATTGCCCGAGAAGGCTCTCCCCGAGGTCGAAGCTCTGAGGCAGCGCCTTGCGCTTCTTGTAGCCGTAGCTGCCCAGAAGGCGCAGCGTCGGCCAGAGCTCGTTGCCCTCCATCAGGTAGAACGCGCCGTATTGGATCGACACGAGCGGCGAGAGCTCGGACAGCACGAGCTCCGTCACGGTCTCGAGATCGCGCTGGCCCTGGAGCATGCGCGTGAACTTGGCGAGGTTCGTCTTCAGCCAGTCCTGCTCCGTGTTCTTGTGGGTCGTGTCCTTGAGGTTGCGGATCATCTCGTTGATGTTGTCCTTCAGCGCCGCGACCTCGCCCTGCGCCTGGACGGCGATCGACCGCGTGAGGTCGCCTTTCGTCACGGCCGTGGCGACTTCCGCGATCGCGCGGACCTGCGTCGTGAGGTTGGCCGCGAGCTGGTTCACGTTGTCGGTCAGGTCGCGCCACGTGCCGGCCGCGCCGGGAACCTTCGCCTGGCCGCCGAGCTCGCCTTCGACGCCGACCTCGCGGGCTACCGTCGTCACCTGGTCGGCGAAGAGGGCCAGCGTGTCGATCATGCCGTTGATCGTGTCGGCGAGCGCGGCGATCTCGCCCTTGACATCGAGCAGCAGCTTGCGCTTGAGGTCGCCGTTCGCGACTGCGGTCACGACGCTGGCGATGCCGCGGACCTGCGAGGTCAGGTTAGACGCCATCGAGTTCACGTTGTCCGTGAGGTCCTTCCACGTGCCGGAGACGCCCGGCACCTTCGCTTGGCCGCCCAGCTTGCCTTCCGTTCCGACCTCGCGCGCGACGCGCGTGACCTCGGAGGAGAAGGAGTTGAGCTGGTCGACCATCGTGTTGATCGTGCTCTTGAGCTCCAGGATCTCGCCTTTCGCGTCCTCGGTGATCTTCTTCGAGAGGTCGCCCTTCGCGACAGCCGTCGTCACATCGGCGATGTTGCGGACCTGCGAGGTCAGGTTGCGTGCCATCGAGTTCACGTTGTCGGTGAGGTCCTTCCAAGTGCCGGCGACGCCGGGCACCTTGGCTTGTCCGCCGAGCTTTCCTTCGGTGCCGACCTCGCGCGCGACGCGGGTGACCTCGGAGGAGAATGAGGAAAGCTGGTCGACGAGCGTGTTGATCGTGTTCTTGAGCTCGAGAATCTCGCCCTTAACGTCGACGGTGATCTTGCGCGAGAGGTCGCCCTTTGCGATGGCGGTCGTCACGTCGGCGATATTGCGGACCTGCGAGGTGAGGTTGGACGCCATCGAGTTCACGTTGTCCGTGAGGTTCTTCCAGGTGCCGGCGACGCCCTTGACCTTCGCCTGTCCGCCGAGCTTGCCTTCCGTACCGACCTCGCGCGCGACGCGCGTGACTTCCGAGGCGAACGACGACAGCTGGTCGACCATGGTGTTCACGATCTTCGCGATGCGCAGGAACTCGCCTTTGACGGGCCGTCCGTCGACCGTGAGCGCCATGCTTTGGGACAGATCGCCTTTCGCGACGGCGCCGATGACGCGCGCCACCTCGTTCGTCGGCTGCACGAGGTCGCCGATCAGGGAATTCACGGACGTCACGCAGCTCTTCCAGCCGCCGCTCACGTAGCCGATCGAAGCGCGCTGGGTGATCTTGCCTTCCTTGCCGACGACCTTCGAGATGCGCGCGAGCTCGTCCGTCATCTTCTCGTTGTGGTCGATGATCTCGTTGAGGTTCTCCGCGACGGAACGCGCGCTGCCCCAGCGGTCCACGGGCATGCGCACCTCGAAGTTGCCCTTCTTGACCGACGTGAGGATTCGGTTGATCAACGCGAAGTCCCCGCGCATCCGCTCGTGCATCTCGAGCAGCTCGTTGATCGCGTCCGCCGCTTTGCCGGGCACCCCCGTCCGGTCCGCTGGCACCCGCGAGTCCAGGTTTCCCTTGCGGAACGCCGCGACGGCGTCGAGGATCTCCGCGAGCTCAAGCCGCTCCTGCTGGCTCGAGGCTCCGTTGCCCTTGTGGTGATCCTTCGTCTCGGCGGGAGCGGCGGTGGTCATGACCTTATCTCTTCGCGGACTTCGAGGCTCCCGCGAGCGCGCGGTCGCCGTTCTTGATCTGGTAGCCGAAGTTGCTTACCGTCGCGACGCGCTCACGCTCTCCGCCGAGCTTCTTGCGCAGGCGGGCGATGTGCTGGTCCACGATTCGGATGTCCATCTCGAGCCCCTGCTCCGGGCCCCAGAGGCTCTGCGAGAGCTGATCGCGCGAGAGGATCTTTCCGTCGGCCTCGATCAGAAGCTGCAGGATCTGAAACTCCTTCGGGGCGAGGCTGACGGCCGCGCCGTTTACCTTCACCTCGTGCCGCTCGAAATCGACGTCGATGCCGCCCACCTTCACGAGCTTCTCCTTGCCGGCGCGCGCCTTGCCGTCGGTGTGGCGCATGATCGCCTTCACCCGGAGGCTCAGCTCGCGGATCGAGAACGGCTTCGTGATGTAGTCGTCGGCGCCAAGCTTGAGGCCGATGATGCGGTCGATCTCGTCGCGTTTGGCGGTCAGGAAGAGCACGGGCGAAGGGCTGAACTCCCGCACCTTCTGCATGAGCTCGAGGCCGTCCATCTTGGGCAGGGTGATGTCGAAGATGAAGATGTCGGGCTTGTGGGCCTGGGCGAGCTTCAGGCCGTTCTCCGCGTTGGCCGCGGTGAGGACGTTGTAGCCCTCCTTCTTGAAGTTGGAACGCAGAACGTAGCTGATGTCGGATTCGTCTTCAACGATCAAAAGGGTCAGGGCCATGTCGTTCTCCTAATATGACAAATACTAGTTTTTTTTGTGCGTAGTCATATTTTACCAACTGACCCGTCATTTTGGACATGAAAAATTACCCTAAAAACCTGTCACATGGCGGTCATATTGCGCGTTTTCACGACGAGGATTCCGCGAAGCTGCGTTCGCGAAAGAGTTTACACCGGAGGGCGGGCGCCCTTCGGTTTTCGCCCGCCCGGAGCGCTTCCCGGGCGGGCGATTGCCGGAACCGCTAGAAGCAGGAGACGCAGTAGCGAACGAAGGGTTTTTCTATCAGGCGCGCCTTGAGCATCGGCCGCGTGCAGGCCTCGCAGATCCCGTAGCCTCCCTTGTCGAGCTTTCGGATCGCGGAGTCGACCTGCTTCTTGCGGATGCGGTCGAGGTCGCCGGAGCGGTTCACGAGCTCATCGCGCATCGCGATCAACGCCTGCCGAAGCCGGGCCGTTTCCACGCGCGTCAGATTCTCATTCGATATCACGAAGGTCCCATTCATATGTTCACCTCTCCGCAGCAAGTTTAATCCGCGCACGGCGTTCCGCGCTATTGCGGGACTGTCACCGTTTCGCGACCCTACACCCGGCGGCCCGAGATGACGCGAAAGATCAGCGTGACGAGCGCGATGACCAGCAGCAGATGGATCAGGCTTCCGACATGGAGGCTCATGCCTCCGGCCCAGCTGAGGATCAGGATCAGGATCACGATATCGAGCACGGACATGGGGCCTCCTTGGAGTCGCGCCCACTATAATGGACGCGCCGCGGCCGCACTATGATCGGCGTGTAACTACAGACCTCCTGACATAGCCCCCGTCCTCTCCGTCGAGAACCCCGCCGCGTAGCCCCTCACGACTGCGGACCCAAACCTGTCCGCTTTTTGGCCGCGCCGGTCTGCCATCGTCTACACATGGCA
>Ga0163144_10007908_pt1 | contig 23166 bp, 15 predicted proteins | sample OliLak19BULKMAT1_FD_123175 | JGI IMG/M metagenome (GOLD analysis project Ga0163144, IMG submission 123175) | Freshwater microbial mat bacterial communities from Lake Vanda, McMurdo Dry Valleys, Antarctica - Oligotrophic Lake LV.19.BULKMAT1 | ecosystem: Environmental > Aquatic > Freshwater >...
CTTTTTCTCGACCGCTTCGTTAAAAAACGAGGCTACCTCAGCGAAGCTGACCTGCTCGAACTGACGGCCCTTTGCCAGATTCTTCCCGGCCCCACCTCCACGCAAACCATCACGGCTCTAGGCTTCAAAATCGGCGGCCCCAACCTGGCCTACCTCACGTTGCTGGTGTGGATGACCCCCGCCGTGGCGCTGATGACCGCCGCCGCGCTGGGTGTGGATTACCTGCAAGACCGGCAACTTTCGCTGCAATTCACCCGCTTCATTCAGCCAATGGCGGTGGGTTTCGTGGCGCAGGCTGGGTACCAGATTGGCCGAAAAGTAATTCACAATCAACTCGGTATGCTGCTCATGCTCGGCTCGGCGGGGGCGGCATACGTGTTCCGCTCGCCCTGGGTTTGTCCCCTGGTTTTGCTGGCGGCGGGCAGCCTTACGGCGCGGAAATACCGCGATTTGCAGAAGCAGGAAAAAAGCCCGGTGCGGGTGGAGTGGGCCAATTTCTGGCTTTTTGTGGGCGTGTTGGTCGGCTCGGCCCTGTTGGGGGCGATAACGCGCAGTTTACCCCTGCGGTTGTTCGAGAATTTTTACCGCAACGGTAGCCTCGTCTTCGGCGGCGGACAGGTGCTGGCTCCGATGCTCTACACCGAATTTGTGGAGTTCAAACACTACCTTTCACGGCCCGAATTTCTGTCGGGGCTGGCGCTTTCGCAGGTAGTGCCGGGGCCGGTTTTTTCGATTGCCTCCTACATCGGCGTACTGACCATGCGACAGTACGGAATGTGGGGAAAATTAATGGGGAGTATGGTCGCGACGGCGGGGATTTTTCTACCCGGCACGTTCCTCATTTATTTTGTGTACCGATTCTGGGGGCAATTGAAGCAGTACCGTCCTGTCCGGGCCTCGCTCGAAGGCATCAACGCTGCCAGTACCGGCCTGACCGTAGCCGCCGCTATCCTCCTGGCCGAACCCCTCGCCGCCGATTGGTTGGCTATCGCAACGGGGTTGGTCACGGTAGCCCTGCTTCAATTTACGCGGGTGCCGCATTACCTCCTTATTTTGTCGGGGCTGGTGGCAGGTTTTGTCGTGTAGTGGTTGGCAGGGAAGTGTCATTGCGAGGCGGGCGCTTTCAGTACTTGATAAAGTCGTAATTAGCTTCGCTGAATCTTTGATTCCTCAAATCGTAATTCGTAAATCAGTTCATGGCTCGTAAAAACATCACCACCGGCACGCCCTGGGAGGGCATCGTCGGGTACGCCCGCGCCGTGCGGCTGGGCAACGTCGTTGAAGTGTCGGGTACCGTTGCCAGCGACGAACAGGGCCGGGTCATTGGCCCGGGTGATGCCACGGCCCAAACCCGGTACATTCTCCAAAAAATTGAAGGCGCTTTGACGGAAGCCGGAGCCAGCCTCAGCGACGTGGTGCGCACCCGGATTTTCGTCACCGACATCCGTCAGTGGGAAAGCATTGGCCGGGCGCATGGCGAGGTGTTCGCCGCCATTCGACCGGCCACCTCGATGGTGGAAGTGCGGAAACTGATTGGCGACGAATTTCTGGTGGAGATTGAAGCCACGGCGCTCATCGCCGACTGAGCGGAGCGGGCCAGACCCGCCGGGGTTTTCCCTGAAAATCAAAAATCCGCACGTCCTTCGCGCCGGGCGGCACGAGTAGCGTACGCGACGATTGGCTGAGGTAGCCGGAACCGTTGGGAAATTCTACCCGTTCGTGCCGCCCGTCGGCGTGGGTAATCACTGCACACGCGTCGGTGGGAAGAAAGGGCAGGGTTATGCCGGGCGGGCGATTGAGCCGCAACGCCTGCACTGGACCGTTGGTGTTTCCTACCAGAAAAAGCGGGCCGAATCGGGTTTGAATTCGGGCCAGGGACTTGGCGTCGAACCCGGCATTCAGCCCGGATTTTTGAAACGATGCCGGCTTAAAGTTGCCGCGCCCATCGCCCAGTAGCAAACTACCGCGACCGGCATCGTACCAGCCCGCGTACGGTTCGGCGGCGTACGAATTGCCCACCAGTAGGGCATCGGGTAGGCCGTCGGCATTGAAGTCGCCTGTCTGGATGCCGTACACGGGCGACACCTGCGCTGGGAGGGGCAAAGGCCGTAGCCGAAACTGGCCCTTGCCGAGGTTTTCCACCAAACAACTCTTGAGTTCGGTTGCCGTAAACACGGTGGCCTCGTCGCGCTTGTCGCCGAGCATGTCGGCCACGGTAGCGCGGGCGTAGGCGGTGTAGCTGGTAAAGCGCTTCCGCATAGCGTTTGTCATCTGATCGGTGATGACCTCACGGGTAGGGGCGAGGCTTTCCTGGTTTTCTAGAAAATACGTCATCACGGGGTCGATGCGCCCATTGCCGTCGAAATCGCCCGCGTACAGGCGCAGGGGTTGGGTGGGGCTGGCTTGGTACTTCGAGTTAAGCCCCAGGTTTCCGGCCAGGTAGTCCAGGTCGCCGTCGCGGTCGAAGTCGGCGGCGGCGAGGGAGTTCCACCAGCCTAAACTTCCCGAAAGTTTTAAACTTTCGGGAAGTTGTCCCCGCTGATTTTTATATAAGGTCAGCGGCATCCACTCCCCCGCGAGCATCAGGTCGGGCCAGCCGTCGTTGTCGTAATCAGTCCATAGGGCAGCACAGACCAGGCCGGGGGTTTTGAGCACGTTGGGGGTGATGTCGGTAAAATGGCCTCCGTCGTTTCTAAGCAGATGACTCCGGGGCGGGTCAGGGTAACTGCCCGGCAGTACCCTTCCACCACGAAACAGGTCCAGGTCGCCGTCGCGGTCGAAATCGGCGGCAACCACACAGCCCCCGCTAGCGATGATGGGGGGCAAGGTTCCCTCCGAACGGGTGAGGTTACCGAGTCCATCGTTGAGATACAGCCGGTCCTGGTACGCCGGGTCATTGCCTTCGCGGTGGCTACCGCCGCTGACCACGTACAGATCCTGGTCGCCGTCGAGGTCAGCATCGAAAAACAAGGCCCCCAGGTCTTCCGATTCGTTGCGGCCCAGGATTTTTTCGGAAAACGAGCCGTCCATTTTTTGCAAAAACAACTTCCGGAGCCGCCCTGGGTCGGCTCCGATGAACACGTCGTCGCGCCCGTCGCCATTGACATCACCCACGGCGATGCCGGGGCTGTTTTTCGAAAACGCGTGCGGCAAGAGCGGGGTGGTCATCAAATCCTGGTACTCAGTTTCTTCGTGCCGATAAGTCAGACCTATCGCAGCACCGTCGAACGTGGTGAAGCAGGGTGGATCACGACGTTCCGGGGCAGGACGCTGGTCGGCATCGGGCTGGTAGCGAATGGTATGCAGGCGATTTGCTGCGAGTTCCGGCGGGGGTTGCCGCTGACCATCGGGCCAGGTGATTTCGGCCCGAACCCGGTCTGCTTTACCCAAACCAAAATGCCAGACGGCCTCCACCGACGACAGATACCCCCGAACCGGATTGGTTTCAAGTGAAAAAATTTCCCCGACTGAATGGTTAGTCGATAGCGGAGTCAACTCAATTTTAGCGCCGAAGGCATCCCGGTTGGGAGTTTTTCCCTCAAGTTTCAACCGGATCCAGTGTTGGGATGAAGCTGCTGAATTCTTTGTAATCCGATTGTTCCGGTACAGGCTGGCCTCGGCGTCGATGTTGTTGAATAGCAAGTCTAAATCGCCGTCGCCGTCGAAATCGGCATAGGCGGCTCCGTTGGAATAACTGGCCTCGTCGAGTCCCCAGGCGATGGATTTATCTTCAAACCGGACGCCTCCTTCTTGAGAAGTGTTTTTGAAAACGTAATTGTGCAGCCCGTTTTCGGGCAGTTCCCCCAATTTCTGAAGCGACTCCCGCCGAAAATCAGGGTTGCTGTACGCACCGGGAAACCGGGCGGCGGCTTCGTTGAGGTACACGGCGTAATCGAGGTTGGTGATGTCGCGACGGTAGCCGTTGCTGACGACCAGGTCGCGGTACCCGTCGTGGTCGAAATCGGCCAGCAAGGGTGCCCAACTCCAATCAGTGCGGGAAACCCCGGCGAGTTGGCCGATTTCGGAGAAAACCGGCAGCCGTCGGGCGGCTTCCGGGGTAGGCGCGGCGGGAGCCGTCCGGCGGCTGCCGGTTTTCTCCCGGCGTGCTTCCATCCCCCCCGCCGGACGGCTCCACGCGCTATCCGGCCCAAGCCGCCCGACGGGGCCGAGGTTGAGTTGCAACACATTCCGCACGTACTGATCCTGGTACCCCTGTTGGCGGGCGAGGTGGAAGTATTCCCAGTTGGTTTTGATGAGCATCATTTTTTGCCGCTCGTTGTTCTCAGGGAGCATATCCACCACCATTACGTCCGGGCGGGCGTCGTTGTTCACGTCGGCGATGTCCACGCCCATCGAGTTGTAGGAAGTGTGGTTGAACAACGCGGTAGCGCGGTCGCTAAACCCGGAGTGCCGGCCAGTTCCATCTCGATTATTTATCCACACCAAATCATTGGAAATGAAGTCGTTGGCGCAATAAACATCCGGCCATCCGTCGTCGTTCAGGTCAGTGATGCACAGGCCTAGTCCGTAGCCCTCGGCCAGGATGCCCGCCTGGCGGGAAACGTTGGTGAACTTCAGGTTGGCAGTCGGCAGTCGATAGTTGGTAGTCGATGCCTTTTTGAACTGTTGACTATCGACTATGGACTCCCGACCGTGCGACGGATCGCTGTCATTCCGATACAGCCGATCCGTGCTCGGCCCGGAGCCGTCGAGGCGCTTGGGGCGGATGCTGTTGCGGCCCTGGCGTTCGAGGGCGTTGGTCAGCACGTAACAATCGAGATCGCCGTCGCGGTCGTAGTCGAAAAAGGCAGCCTGGGTGCTGAAACCCGTGTCAGCCAGGCCGTACTCGGCGGCGCATTCCCGGAACTGGGGGACGCCGCCTTTGACAGTGCCTTCATTGATGTAAAGGAGGTTGGCACGGCGGCTCGAATCCTGACCGGCCTCCAGCGGCCCGGCCACGCACACGTACACGTCCGGCCAGCCATCCTGGTTGACATCCGCTATGCTCACGCCGGTGCACCAGCGGTTGGTGCTGACGCCCGCTTTTTCGGTGATGTCTTCAAACCGGATGCCCTTGTCCCGGTCGCTGCGGTTGAGGTAAAGGCGGCTACTGACCTTATTTCCAGCCAAAAACACGTCGGAGCGACCATCGAGGTCGAAGTCGCCGATGCCCACGCCCGCGCCGTTGTAGATCGGGTCGTAACTCAGGGAATTGAAGGTGTCGTTTTCATACCGGGTAATTTCATTGTTGAACGTCAGGCCCGTTTCTGAGCCGGGAAGGCGAGTGAAGAGCGGACTCCCGATCGGAACCGACTTGCGGCAGGATTGACTGAGGGCAAAGGCCAGCAGTAGCAAACTAATTCGGGGCATGGAAATGTGAAAGCGGAAGTTTGGTACCAAAAGGAACCGGACATCGTGTTTGCCCCGCCAGGATAGCAACGGGGTGAAATTTTGGGGGAATTTTGGGAAATAGTTTTAAACAACTAAGTTTTACCCGAAAATCGTGCAATTTTAAGGACGCCAACGAAAGAAGTACTTGACCGCAGAACCGTCTGACCGCAGAACCGTCTGACCTCCATGAAAAATTACGCCACTGTCTTGGATGCCGAACTCTGGGATGACTTCCGGCAGGGAAGCCGGGCGGCGTACGCGGCGATGTACGAACGCTACGCCCGGGTATTGTACAACTACGGCTATAAAATTGCCCAGGAGCGCCAGCTTACTGAAGACTGCGTCCAGGATTTATTTTTGATAATTCTGGAAAGCCGCGAACGCCTCGCCCCGACTGATTCCATAAAATTTTACCTCTTCCGCGCCCTGCGGCGGGAGATCGTGCGGAAACTACAAAAACGTCAGGCCTTCAGCGGAGGCGAGGGAGCCGAGGAAGCGCTGGAATTCCGGGCGGTGTTTGCTTGCGAACCCACCTGGCTCGATCAGCAGATTTCGCAGGAACAATCCACTGAATTGCTGCGCGAACTCAACGGCCTGCCCGCCCGGCAGAAAGAGGCGATTTTCTTGAAATTTTTTGACAACCTCAGCTATGAAGAAATCGCGGGTGTGATGGGGATCGAACAAACCTCGGCCTACAAAATCATCTACAAAGCCCTCGACAACCTCCAACGCCGCCTGATGGTCGATTTTCTGACGGTTTTGTTGCTGCTGGCGGGCATGAATTGAGAGTAGAGAGAGGAGAGCTGAGAGTAAAGATTTTCTCATCTTTCTACTCTCAGCTCTCCTCTCTCTACTCTCCTCTCTCCTTTCGCTGTTCTCTTTTTTTCTCCGCTCAGGGATAATCTTCCTGAGCGGTTGCTTTTGGGGGTAATCCGTCCGGTTCCGGCCGCGCTCAATTCCTTCCATGAATTCTCCCGACTACCCCCGGTTCAGCTTAGAAGACTTCGTACTCGATGATGCCTTCCGCGCCTGGGTATTGACCCCGACTCCTGAGGCCGACGCCTTCTGGCTCCGCTACCAACGCGATAATTCCAGCCAACGCGAAGCCATCCAGCAGGCCACCGTGGTTGTGCTTCACCTGCGTGTGCGCCCCGATCAACTGGGTGACGAAAACGAGCAACGGATCTGGCAGCACCTCGAAACCCGGTTCGACCACCTCGAAGCTCTGCGTGAGAATCGGGCAGTAACCCCGGTTGTCCCCATTTCCCCCCTCCAGCGCCCAACGCAAATCGGAAGAGCTTTCCGCCTACCCGTCTGGACGCGCGTGGCGGCGGCGGCGATTGTGTTGCTGCTGGCCGGGGTGGCTACCTGGCGGTACATCCGGGCACCCACCGGGCCGGAACGGGTGCAAACGGCCTTCGGTCAGATCCGCTCGGTCACGCTACCCGACGGCTCGACGGTATTGCTCAACGGAAATTCCACACTGACGTTTGCCCGGAACTGGGCCGAGGGCACCCCCCGCGAAGTATGGCTCGACGGCGAAGGATTTTTCAACGTCACCAAACGGCAATCGGCGCAGGGAAGTGGAAGTGCCCAGGCTGTGAAGTTCATCGCCCACGCCCCCAACATCGACATCACCGTGCTGGGTACGCAGTTTAACGTCAACACCCGGCGGGGTACGACTGCCGTGACCTTAATCGAAGGGAAAGTGCAACTGAAAAATACGCGCAACCGCCAGAGTCGCGTCCTCGAAATGAAGCCCGGCCAGCAGGCCATCCTACCAAGGGGAATTGAAAAGGTCGCGCTTCGTCCGGTGAAAACGGCTTTGCATGATGCCTGGACTCGTCGGCTTTTCGCCTTTGAAGACACGCCTCTGCGCGACGTGGCCGCCCTGCTCAACGATACCTACGGCCTGGAAGTGGTGTTTGAAGACCAACAACTGGCCGAAAAGCGATTCACTGGTAATCTTTCGAACGAAAACCTTGAAACCCTGCTCACGGTTATCGCCGCTACCTTCCACCTCGACGCGGAGCGCAGCGAACAACGCGTGACGTTTCGGCATCGGCCTGATTAGTTGGGATTGGGTAAATGGGTACTTGTGGGATTAGGCTTAATTACCCGAGGCCCAATTACTCAACGACCAATTACCCCAATTACCCATTCACCCCAATTCCAAAATTCTACTCAAACCTATGAACAGACACCTACCGTTGCTCGCCTCGCTGGCGTTAGCGGGGAGCTTCACCACCGCTCCGCTGCTTTCTCCCGCGCAGGTGTTTGCCAGCGCCAGTAACCGGCCTGTCCAGCGCAGCGCCGAGGAACGTCCCGACCAGAATCGCTCCATTAAGCAGGTGCTTACCGGGTTGGAAGGCCGCTTCAACGTCACGTTTGCGTTCGATGAAGCCATTTTGCGGGGGCGCGAAACCAGCGTCAGCGACGAAGGCCGCTACCTGGAGGGAATTCTTGACCGCGTGCTTTCCCCACAAAACCTGCAATTCCGCAAGGTGCAGGGTATTTATGTGATCATTGAAGCCAGTCAGGGCGGCAAACCGCTCCTGCCCGCAGCCAATCCAGGGGGTAGCTCCCCAAACGCCGAAAGCGCCCAGGTGGTCCGCCGCATCACGGGTCGCATTACCGATGAAGGCGGGCAGGGAATACCGGGGGCTTCAGTACTCGAAAAAGACACCCGCACGGGAACCGTCACCGATGCCGAAGGGGGTTTTTCCCTCAACGTATCCGACGGTGCCACCACGCTCGTGGTGTCGAGCGTGGGCTACGTGACGCAGGAAGTAACCTTTGGCAGCCAGAGTGTGGTAAACCTGGCTCTGAAAGTGGACGTGAAAAGCCTCGACGAAGTGGTGGTGGTCAGCTACGGCACTGTGAAACGTGCCAACCTGACCGAAGCCGTGGGCGTTGTCAACATGGCCGAGGCGAAGAAGATCCAGGCGGCCTCGGTGGTGGATCAACTCCAGGGCCGGGTGGCCGGGGTGACGGTGGCCTCGGCGGGCGGGGCACCCGGTGCAACCCCCAACGTTCAGATTCGTGGCTCCAGCACCTTTGGCTCCAACGGTAGCCCGATTTACGTGATCGACGGGGTGATCATCGGCAGCGCCGCTGCCGACCTCAACCCTAACGACATCGAATCCATCTCCGTTCTGAAAGACGCCGCCGCCACGGCCCTGTACGGCTCACGTGGCATGAACGGGGCCGTCATCATTACGACCCAACGGGGCAAATCGGGCAAGCCGCAGGTGCGGTACAGCGGCTATTACGGGGTGCAAAACATCACCAGACGCTTGCCCCTGGCCCGGCGCGACGACTACATCAAACTTTGGACCCTTTCGTACCAGAACGGCAAGCAACCCGTGCCCAATTTCGGCGCGGGCGGCTACGACACCGACTGGCAGGAGGAACTCATGAAGCCGGGGGCCATCACCGACCAGGATATCCGTATTTCGGGCGGGAGCGAAAATTCTACCTACCTGATTTCGGCCAACTACTTCGATCAGGAGGGCACTATCGTTGGGCCACGCTACAAACGGTACTCGGCGCGGGTTAATACCGAATCGTCGAGGGGGCGCTTCCGGGTGGGTGAATCGCTGTACCTGGCCTACATCAACAGCCGCAACGTAACCGGCCAGCCCTTCGACAATGTAATCCGGATGCCGCCGACCATTCCGGTGTACGACCCGGCCAACGTAAGCGGCTACGGCTTCGGAAGTGATAACAACGCCACCTTTGGCACGAATCCCATCGGCCAGCAACTCAAGGACGACAACACCAGCCAGGGCTACAAAGTGCTCGGCAACGTGTACGGCGAATACCGGTTTGCCGACTGGTTGACCTACCGCCTGAGCCTGAGCCTGGATTTTTACAATTACCAGAACAAGTTTTTCGCCCGTCCCGGCGCGCTCAGTTACAATAGCCCAAACAACCAATTTGCCACACTCGACGACACCCAGGGGCGGTTCTTCAACACCATCGTAGAGAACACGTTGAATTTCAACAAAACGTTTGGCAAACACGCCGTCAGCGCGCTGGTGGGCTACACCCGCCAACGCGACGACCAGAACGAGATTTACGCCCGGGCCGAAAACATCACCGGCGAATTTTACCAGCAAGCCGCCGGCACGGCCAACCCCCGCACGGGGGGCTTCTCGACCATCGCCGGGTTGGTGTCGTACCTGGGCCGGGTCAATTACTCGTTCGACGACCGCTACGTAATCCAGGCCAACCTACGCCGGGATGCCTCGTCGCGTTTTCCGAAAAATAATCAGGTGGCGTACTTCCCCTCGGCCTCGGCGGCCTGGAACATTGGCCGGGAGTCGTTCATGCGCGGCGTGAAAGTCATCAGCGACCTCAAACTGCGCGCCAGTTACGGCTCGGTGGGCAACCAGGCCATCCGGCCCTACCAACTGGCCCCGACCATCGCCCCCAACCTCAACTACCCCTTCGACGGGCAGGCGGTCAATTCGGGCGCGGCCAACCGCACCCTGCTCAACACCGACCTGCGCTGGGAGCGTAAAACCACGGCCGACGTGGGTGTGGATTTGAGCTTGCTCAACAACAAGATTCAACTCACTGCCGACTACTTCCGCTCGGAGTCGAAAGACCTGCTGCTCGAAGTGCCCGTGCCTTTCTCGTCGGGCAACGACGGCCCCAGCCCCTACGACAACCTGGGGGGAATTCTCAACCGGGGCATTGAACTGAGCGCCACGTATCAGAACCGCGCCGGGGATTTTAAATACAGTATCAACGGGCAGGTGACGAGCATCCGCAACCGGATTCTTCAACTCGTGCCCGCCAACGGCAACCTGCCCCTGTTCGGGTACGGGCAGATTACCCGCTCGGAGGTAGGCGGCCCCATCGGTGGATTTTACGTCCTGCGCTTCGATGGCGTATTCCAGAACCAGGCCGAAATCGACGCCAGCGCCCAGCGGGGCACCAACGTGACGCCCGGCGATGCCCGCTGGCGGGACGTGAACGGCGACAAAAAGATCGATTTCAATGACCGGGAAATCATTGGAACCCCCTTCCCCAAACTCGAGTACGGCCTTAATCTCTCGGCTTCGTACAAAGGCTTCGACCTGACCGTCTTTTTTCAGGGGGTAGCAGGAAACTTGCTTTTCAACCGCAACCGGCAGTGGACCGACCGCTTCGACGACGTCCAGAATATCCGCACCGACGTCAACTACTGGACCGGCCCCGGTACCTCCAACACCGCCCCGAAACCCATCAAAGGCGACCCAACGCTCAACCCCACGTTCAACAGCGACCGCTGGGTGGAAAAAGGCGACTACGGCCGCATCCGTACGGCGCAGCTTGGGTACAATTTCCCGAGCAGCCTGATGAACCGCTGGAAAATGACCTCCGCGCGGATTTACGTCAACGCCCAGAACCTGCTCACCCTCACCAAGTACTCGGGCTATAACCCCGATGTAGTGGGGGATAATGGCAATAGCAACTGGTTCGGGCGCGGCATCGACCAGGGCAATTACCCCGTGCCCCGCACGCTGAGTCTGGGACTGCAACTCGCTTTTTAATTGAAAATGCAGAAGGGTAAATGGAGAATGAAAGCGACCGCCGCCCGGGCAACCTGTCTTTCAAATTCACTTTTCACCCTTCTCAACTCTCCATTCATTTCTGCCATGAACCCCAAAAAAATAAGCCTCGCCCTGTTGCTCACCGGAGGGATTCTCGTGGGCTGCAATGACAAACTGCTCGATCAGGTAAACCCCAACCAGGCCACCGTCGAGACCTTCTGGAAAACCGAGGCCGACGCCCTCAGCGGCGTGACGGCGGCGTACAGCCTGATCCAGGAACCCCTGTTTTCGCGCTGGATGCTCTTTTTGACCGACATGAGTTCGGACGAAGGCTATAGCCAAAGCCCCTGGACGGATCTGGCCAATGTGAGCAAATTCATCGTGCCCGATTACAACATCGAGATGAACCGCGCCACGTTCCAAACCGCCTACCGGGGCATTTACCGCACCCATCAGGTCATGGAAAACGTGCCGAACATCGCGATGAACGAGACGCTGAAAAAGCGCCTCGTCGCCGAGGCCAAACTCATCCGGGCTTACTGGTACTACAACCTGGGCAACATCTGGGGCAATGTTCCTCTGGTGCTCAAATCGCAAACCCCCAACGACCGCCCCGACCAGGGTACCCAGGCGCAGGTGTTCGACCAGGTGGTGAAAGACTGCACCGAAGCCGCCGCCGACCTGCCCGAAAGTTACACCGGGGCCAATGTGGGGCGTTTTCACAAGTACAGTGCCATCGCGTTGATGGGCAAAACCCTGATGCAGCAGAAAAAATGGGCCGAAGCCGCCGCCGCCTTTAAGCAAATCGTGGACAAAGCGCCCACCCGCTTCGATTTGATGCCTAAGTGGGAAGACAACTTCACCACCGGCGCCGAAAACAACAAGGAGTCGCTGATGGAAATCCAGTACACGGAAGAGAACCGGGCCGGGTTCCCCAATTACGACGTGGCCGGGGGCAGCGAAAGCTCCGAGCGGGCGCAGTTTCTCGGCCTGCGCATCGTAGGCTGGTGCGACGGCCAGCCGACCAAGTGGTTGCAAAATCAGTTTTTGAAGGAAAAAGACAAGGACGGCAAGGTGGATCAGCGCTTTGAGTACACGCTGTTTTCTAACCAATCGATCGGGATGATGTACGGTAAAACCTTCGCCCAGTGGGGTTTTGGACCCAATGACCGGTTCTGGAAAAAATACACCAACTACTGGAAAGCCACCGACAGCTATTTTTCGGGCATCAACAACCGGGTGATTCGCCTTTCGGACGTGTTCCTGCTCTACGCCGAAGCGCTCAACGAACAAGGCCGCCCCACCGACGGGATTCCGTTTGCCAATCGGGTTCGTGCCCGCGTCAACATGATACCCCTGGCCCTGACCATGACCCAGGCCACTTTTCGCGAGCAGCTTCGTCAAGAGCGCGTGCTTGAACTGGCCGGGGAAACGCACCGCTTTTTCGACATGAAACGCTACGGCATTCTCGGCCCCGAACTAGCCGGGCCCGACGTGACGAAACCCGCAAACGAAGCCGAATTCGACACGGATTTCAAAACCTTCGTCAAAGGCAAAAGCGAGTTGTACCCCATCCCGCTCTACGAAACCGACGCCAATCCAAAGATTAAGCAGAATCCGAATTGGTAGGAAAAGGGAGAAAGGAAAAAGGGGGAGGGAAAAAGGAAATGCACCAATTCCTTTTTCCCTCCCCCTTTTTCCTTTCTCCCTAGTTTACCCCCAAAACGCCTGGTATCGCCGCAGGGCTTCGTCCACGGCCTGCTGTTGCAGGGCAGTCCAGGCGGCGAAGGGATGGATGTCCACCGTCCAGTTTTTGGGTTCCGGCGTTCGTTTCCAGGTTCCGGCGGCAACGCTCTCCACCACCAGCGCGTGCGGGTAGGTACCGTTCCCCGCCGACACGGGCGGGCCGCTGACGAACAGCGCACTCCGGTTTTTGTAACTAATTCCGTACTCGTCGTAATCGGGCAGGAGAAACGTAGTCTGGTGGGTGGGTGTGAGAACCGCATCGCCGGGCACGAAAAAATGGTCTTGCCCGTCGAGCCTTTCCCGCACGAAATTCGCGGGCAGCGTCGCTACTCCGTCGCGGGCATCCTTCATCGTCAGGCCCGACCACCACCCTAAATCGGCGAGGGGTCGAGCGCTTCACGGGGACGGGGTAGCCGGTTCTTGGTTGGACGTGCCAGTACGTACCGAATCCAGGGCCGCGAACACCACGCGGGGCTGGTTGAAATGCAACTCGTGGCCCGTGTTGGGCACGGCAATCAGCTTTGAACCGGGCACCATTTGGTGGAATTGTCGGGCATAGTCCAGGGGCGTGTTCGTGTCTTTGACGCCATTCACCACCACTGCGGGTACCTTCAGGCGCGGGTAGTTGGGAATCAGGAAGGTTTCGAGCAACGCGTGATTTTGGTCTCTAGACCAGTTGAGCAACTGCCGGGGTTTCATCAGCATCGCTGCGTACGCGTCGAGGTAGGCCGGGGGTGTTGGCTGGTCGGGCGAAAAGGCTTTGTCGAGACCCAGTTTGATGAACGGCTTGGCAAAAGGCACGTAAAACGTGTGCGCCATGAAGGCACCTAACCCCGGTGTTTGGAGCAATTTATACTGCCACGACGGCTCTCGCCCTTCGGTGTTGAAACAGGCTCCGCCGAGTGTCACGAGGCCCGCCACGGCGTCGGGGTGCTTGAGAGCCAGGCAGATACCCACTTCCGCCCCACGCGAGTGACACACCAAAATCGGCTTCTGGTCGCATAATTCGGGCAGACAGACGTACAAAAAATCGGCCTGACCTTCGATGGATTGATTTTTCAGACCCGAACTGTACCCCAGGCCGGGACGGTCGATGGCAATCGTCGTGTAGTGACGGGCCAACGTATCGAAGCAGGATAGTTTCCAATCGTACACCGAACCCCCGTCGCCGTGAAGCAACAGCAGGGGTGGCCCTTGCCCGGCCCGGATGAAATGCAGGGTTTGGCCTTCCTTGGTCAGAAACGAGCCAAGGGGCGGGTACTTTTTCTCCGAACGCCAACCAACCCAGTGGGTCCAACCGTAAAACACGAAGCAGACGAGCAGAAGAACCAGTATAATCCGGATGAGGCGGTTCATTCGTGGGAGCGGCTAAGGACAGAATTAGCGTTGAACGGCAGCTTAACCACGAAAGGGCATACATTCAAAAAATCGGCTCCGGGAAGCCGGGCATTCATCCTTTTACCCCAAATAACACCCGAACCCACCCCACCGGACGAATCAAAAAATGATAAATCAATAAACACCCCCCAAACGTCGCCCCGGCCAGCAGCAGAAACTTCAATCCCCAGGGCCATTCGTAAGGAATCAGGTAGTAGCCTACGGTCACGGTGATGGTTTGGTGGAGGATGTAAAACGGGTACACGGCTTCGGTGGCGTAGGTGATGAAGCGGTTGCGAAGGTTGAGGTAGCGCCGGGCGTACCCGAAAATGGCGAGGAAGATGCTCCAGATGTTCGCCATTTTCACCACCCCGTACAGCAGAAAGGGCAGCCCCAGTTCGCTCGTGTCCCAGTCGGGTATCCAGAACACGGCGTAGAGCGTGGCCGTCAGCCCCAGCGCGAGCAGCAGGTAGTACCGTCGGTGGGTTTCGGCCACTTCGCCAAAGGCCGGTTTGCCGCCGATGAGGTAGCCCAACAGGAAAAATACGAGCGAGACGAGTAGGTTGTACCAGTCGGTCACGAGATTGTGCGTGGTGGGCCAGCGCAGCGCGAGCGCCCAAAACACCAGCAGGAGCGGCAACGCGAAGGCGTACACGCCCACCGGATGTGAGGTCCAACGAGTGAAAAGTGCCTGGCTGGCCTGCCCTTTTTTCGATTTGAAAAAGAGCAGGATAGGCAAACTGACCAGTGAAAACACCCAGAGGTATGCTACGAACCAGAGGTGGTGCCAGCTAAAACTGCCGCCCCCGCCGCCGTCCTGGTAGGGCACGAATTGAAACACGCTGGGGTACCAGTCGAGGTAGCTGCCCGCGAACTGACCACGCCAGAGCCGTTCGAAGTAAATCTGCGGCGGCACGATAACGAACATCCCGAAAATGAGCGGCATGAGGAGCCGCTTGGTCCTCTCCCCGGCGAATTGCCCACCCGTACGGGAGCGGAGCGCGAAGCTCGTGCCCACGCCAGACACGAAAAAAAGGAGCGGCAAGCGCCACTGCCCGAACCAGCGCATGGGCAGTTGCAGCCACTCGCTGGTCACGTTGTTTTTAACGTGCCAGCCCCACTCGTCGACGAAAAACATGCCAGTGTGGTAAAAAATAAGGATGCAAAACGCGAGCACCCGCACCCAGTCGAGGTAGTACTGGCGGGTGAGGCGTTGGGTAGACAGGGCCGATTCGACGGGGAGCATGGGTGTGGGGTTTTGATTCTGACCCAAAGGAACCGCCTGTTTTCGCCGAAAAACGACCGATTTTACCGGCGCGTCGTTCACGCCGATACGCGCGAACGCCGTTTAACTTCCCGAAAGTTTTAAACTTTCGGGAAGTTGTCTACGAAAAGCAGAGGGCGTCTGTCCAGTCCGCTTCTTAAACGCCCCGTTGAAGGCCGACTTGGAACCGTACCCGACCCGCTCGCCGATTTCCTCCAGTTTCAGGTGCGCCACCGCCGGGTCGGTCAGCAATCGCTTGGCTTCTTCGACGCGGTAGGCGGCCAGAAACTCAAAAAAATTCTGATTCAGCCGGTCGTTGAGCACCTGCGAAAGGTGGTGCGGCGACGTGCCCAGTCGCCCGGCCAGTCCCGGCAGCGAGCAGGCCGAATCGAGGAAGGGTTTTTCCGAAACCATCACCTCGCGTAGCTTCCGCAGCGTCACTTCTTCCAACTCCGGGGTCAATGCCGATTTTTCGTACTTTTTTACCGCCTCTGGTTCGGGCGTTTGGGGCGCGAAGTGCGCCGATTGCCGCAGCAGGGTAAAACTGGTGGCGTATACCACGAAAGCCATGTGCGCGGCGATGAGGTGGTCGCCCAAATCGTTGGAAAAACTGAGGCGGGTGACCAGGAACACCACCACCACCGAGCAGACTTGCAACAGCAGGTTTCGATGCCAGGTGAGGGAGGCATTTTTTTTAGAGAAAAACGGGATTCCCGCGTCGCTAAAGGCTTTTTTTACCCGTAAAAAACTCAGCGCCAGGTACCCAACCATGCTTATGGCGGTCAGTTCGATGATGGAGTGTTTCAGCCCAAATGCCCAATCCGGCCCGTATGCCCGCAGCGGCAAGCGGGGCATTTGGTCGTGAAACGCGCTGACGTAAGCGTTGTATTTTACGGCTTCGGGTTGGGGAAACCAGAGCACGCACAAGTACCCGAAATACAACGCCGAGGTCAGAAAATGCAGCCAAGCCCAACGGGAGGGCCGCCCGTCGAGGCTGGTTTTGAAATAAAGGTAAATCAGCGGGAACAGCAGCAGGTTCACCCACTCGGTCGAATCGTCGAGCCAGACGACCTCAAACATAAAGTTGGTGTAGCACAACCACACGTCGGTCATCAGCAGGGTCTGGCCCAGCATCAGCCCGCCGAGGTAGCGATTGGGAGACTGACTACCGCGACTGTGTTTGAGGAAAAAATAGGCCAGAACCGGCCCCTGCACCATGCCCAGGAAAATAAGGAAGGCGAATAAATCGGTACGGGGTGGGAGGGAAGCGGGCATCCGGGGGCGTTGGAATGCCCGAAAAGTAGGCGTTTTGGCTCAATCCAGCAAGCGAAGTCGGGTTTCGAGCAAGCGCCGCTCGGCTTCCGAGGTGGTCAGGGAGTGAGCCTTCTGCCAGGCATCACGGGCCAGGTCAGGCTGATGGAGCCGGTAAAAAAACTCCCCCCGCACGGCGTGAAACAGGGGATAGGTTTTCAATGAATGGGCCAGTGGCTCCAGGGCCTGATTGCCCGTTTCGGCCCCCTGCATTTCCCCCAGCGCCACCGCCCGGTTGAGCGCCACGACGGGCGAGGGGTTCAGTTGCAACAGCAAATCGTAATACTGCACCACCAGCCGCCAGTCGGTGGCCCCGTAGGTGGGCGCAATGCAGTGTTCGTGAGCAATGGCTGCTTCGAGGTGGTAGGGGGTAATTTCCTGACCCACCGCCGACTGCTCCAGGTACGAGATGCCCTGCCGGATGAGCGGACGATTCCAGCGGGCGCGGTTCTGGTCGCGGAGGAGGACGATGCTCCCTTCGGCGTCGAAGCGGCTGTCAGCGCGGGCAGTTAGGAAGCACATCAGCGCGAGCAGGGCCTTCACGTCTGGGCGGTCGGCGGTGGGGGAGGATTCGGCGAGGAGTTTGGTAAACCGGAGCGCGTCTTCGAGCAAATCGAGGCGCACAAGCGTAGCCGAGCCGGAATGGTAGCCTTCGTTGAAAAGCAGGTAAAGCGTTTTCAGTACGTTGCCGAGCCGGGGCACCAGGTCGGTACCCGCCGGGAGGTCGAGGCCGATGCCCTCCTGCCGGATTTTCTCGCGGGTGCGGTAGAGGCGTTTTTCAATCGTGTCTTTTCCGGTCAGAAACGCGCTGGCAATTTCGGATACGCTCAAGCCGCACAGACTTTTCAGCACCAACGCAATTTGCCCCTCCGTCGGCAGGGCCGGGTGGCAACAGGCAAACATCATTCGGAGCTGGCTGTCCTTGATTTCTTCGTCGGAAAACCAATAGGGGGCCGGGGCTGCTTCCCCGTCGAGGTACGTCAGTTCTTCGGCGATTTTCCTGAATTGAACATCCCGGCGGACCCGATCCAGCGCCCGGTTGCGGGCCACCCGGTACAACCAGGCGGTGGGGTCGTCGGGCACGGCAACCCGCCAGGCCGAGAGAGCGGCGAGGAGCGTTTCCTGCACCAAATCTTCGGCGATTTCGCGTTGGGCAAAGCCGAAGTGCCGCGTCAACACCGACACCATTTTTCCCGCCTCGCGGCGGAAGAGGTGATCGGCAAGACGGTTGACGTCGGGCATCGGGGGGGAGTAGGAGCTTTGAAAATTTAAGGGGCGATGGAACCGGGTAACGGCGGGTCACTCTTTCCGTAAATACCGCGCATTGAGAATGGATTTCCAGGCACCGTTTTGCGGAATGCGAAGTTCCCAACTGAACTCATTCGGGTTAATGTAGCGAATCAGGGACCAGGTTTTTTCGCCCTTTACCTCGTATCCACTGGCGTCAAAACGCGTCATTTCGATTTCGTCGACATCCCCCGTCGGTTTGAAATTCTTCTGAATAATTTTGCTCCGTTTCGGATCAAAAAAAAGCAGTCCTTCGTACAAAAGTGTTCGCTCGCCTGCCGATAAATCGTAGGTCTCGAAGTGGAGTACGCGCCGGGTTGGCCCCCAAAAATACCGCTGCTCGACGCGAAGGGCCGACCCACCGGGCCATGTACCGTCACCAAACCACCGGCCACCGACCAGGGAGGCAACGGGTTCCAGTGGATCGGGTGTCTGGGCCTGAACCGGCAACCGGGAAGTAACGAGGAAAAACACCAATGCGAAGAAAGTGTAAGCACCGGAGTGACGGATCATAACTGAAGGAGGCTAACTTCGTTTTGGATGCAGAACCGGGTGGTTAAGGTAGCAAAAGTGGGTAGGTTCGTCATGCTCACGATTCCACATCCACAGTGGAATCGTGAGCATGACGAACCGGGATTCAGCGCAAACCGCTCCTCAATCGAACACCATCACTGGGCGTACTTCCACCCGCCCGTCGGCCTCGAACATCGGGCAGCCGTTAGCCAGTTGCAGAGCCTCATCGAGATTAGCGGCGGTGAGAATCGTGTACCCGCCCACGACTTCTTTTGCTTCCGAAAACGGCCCGTCGGTGATGATCTGGGCTTTTCCCGAAATGGTCTTGCCGGTGGGCAATAATCCTTCCGAGCTAATCAGTTTTCCCTGGGCGGCGATTCCGCCGATCCAGGCGTTCCATTTCGCCATCTCCGCCTGCATGGCTTCCGGCGATTGTTCCATAAAGCTTTCCTCGCTGGTGGCCTGATTCCAAAAGATGAGCATGAACTTTTCCATGGGTGAAAAAAGGGGTTTTGGACGTTGAAAGATAGATGTTTCGGTTTCGGAAACGCAGCGTCGCCAGGTTATTGAAGTGTTATTTCTTCGAGGTGGATGCCTTTCTTCCGAAGCGTTTTCGTGCTGTTGACGAACGGTCTCCCCGAAACCGGACAGCGTTCTAAAAAAATAGGGAAGCATGGGATGGCTGGCCGCTCATCCTAACCTGGCGGAGGATCAGCCTGCCGCTTTTGTACGCTAGGAAGCTGTTTGAGTTAATCTTTTGGACTGCAAAAGGTGTTTTTCAGCCAGGAAGGACTGGGAAAACTCCTCATTTAGCGCTGCTAAACTCCAGGTTTTCCCAGTCCTTCCTGGCTGAAAACCCTTCTTTTTCGTTCCCAGAATTTAACTTAAAAAGCTTCTAAACCAAAGCTCCCTCACCCACTCCCGGATGGGCACCGTCCGCTTCGATTGTTGGCTTTGTTAGAAAAACCAAAACTTTTCTAAAAATAAACTAAGGGTAAACTCCGCCGCTTGTGTCAAGTAAAGTAGAACCCCTACCCGGAATGTCCATTCTGCCCAGCCCGTCCGACGAACCAAGTCGTCCCGATCCGTTTCAGCCGGGTGAGGCGCCCCGCGACCAGGAATCCCTCCTAACCGACACGGAATGGGCAATCCGCCTGGCCTTTCAAACCAGCGTGCGCACGGGGTACGAATTGCTATTTAAGCGCTACTACCGGCCCTTGTGCAGCCAGGCCGTTCGGTTTGTGTACTCCAAAGAAGTGGCTCAGGATCTGGTTTCGGAGGTTTTTCTGAATTTTTGGAAGAACCAGGCTCACCTCCACATCAGCACCTCGTACCGGGCCTACCTGTTCACCTCGGTGCGCAACCGAGCCTACAATCACGTCCAGGACGAATTCCGCCGGGAAGCCCTCCTGGGCATCCCCACCGACCAGCCCGACGACGCCCTCACGTACGAAGATCCCCAGCAAATACTCCAGTTCACCGAACTCTACAACCGCCTGGAAATTGAAATCAGGGCCTTGCCGCCCCAGTGCCAACGGGTGTTTGTGTTGAGCCGCTTCGAGGGGAAAAAGGGCCGCGAAATCGCCGAGGAACTTCAGATTTCTCCTAAAACGGTGGAAGCCCACATGCTCCGGGCCTTAACGCAACTCCGAAAGGCCCTGTTGACCGGATTGCTGGTACTGCTCGGTTTTCTCATTGGCGGCTAAGGGTACCCCCGTTTTTTTTCTGTCAAAAAAGGTAAACGCCTTTCTTCTCATGGATCAGCCTGTAACAAAACATACCCTGTTTGCGCATTTTGCGGGGCGGCTCTCGCCGCTGCAACGCAAACTTTTGGAAGACTGGCTCCGGGAGCCGACCCACCGCGAGGTGTACTACCAGTGGCTGGAGGAATGGGAACGCCTCAACGCCCAGTACCTCGCCGAAGAAGATGAGGCCTTGACCACTTCGATGGCCCAGGTCGAGGCCTGGGAAAAAACCCAGCTTCCCGTCGCGGGACAGCGAACCCAACGCGACGGGCGGTTTCCCTTCCGCTGGGCGGCCACCCTGGCTGGGCTGCTGCTGGTCATGACGGGACTGTATTTGGGCCGTTCGGCAATTCTTAACCGCAGCATCACCACCGCCTACGGCGAAATTCACCGCGAGTCCCTGCCCGATGGCAGCACCGTCACGCTCAACGCTAATTCCCTGCTGCGCCTGCCCCGGTTTGGCTTCGGCTCCCGTAGCCGCGAGGTGTTTCTGAGGGGGGAAGCGGCTTTTTCGGTGAAACACACCACCGACGACCAGCGCTTCGTGGTGCGTACCGACAACGACTTCGATGTGGTCGTGCTCGGCACCGAATTCAGCGTGTACGCCCGGCCGCAGGGGGGACGCGTGGTGCTCAACCGAGGCAAGGTGCAACTGGCCTACCACCCCGGGACGAAAATCCGGCAACTGACGATGAAACCCGGCGATCTGGTGAGCCTCGACCGGCGCGGCAGGCTGGCCCTGCGACGCGAAGTGCAGCCCGAAATCCACGCCGCGTGGCAGGATCACCGCTTCGTGTTCAGAGAAACCTCGGTGCAGGAAATTGCCAGCCTGCTGCGCGAAACCTACGGCCTGACGGTCAGCCTGAAAGGGAAAGAACTGGCCGATCGAACCGTTTCGGGAACATTTCAGGCTACCAACGCCGACGAATTTCTTCAGGTCATTGCCGAACTTCTCGAAGTCAATTACCGCCGACAGAATGATACGGTTCTCTTTTTCGACTAATCATAAACTCAACTAAACCACCATGAAACACCCTCTACACCGCCTGGTGCCCCGCCTGCTGCTCGGCGGAAGCCTGCTGCTGGGCCAGTATCCCGGCTGGGGCCAGGCCCTGGCTTCGGCCCGGCAAACCCTGCGCCCGGAACCGGTTTCGGCTCCGGGCATCCGGCCCCTCAGCGACGCCCTCAACGACTTGAAAACCCGCTACCGGGTGGATATTCTTTTTGAAGACCGCACCGTGAAGGGCTACACCGTACCGGTGAATGCGGCCAGCCCGACCACCGTCGAACAAGCCCTGGAGCGGCTGCTCGGCCCCTTTCAACTGCGCTTCAAACGCGTAAAAAGTGGGTCTTACCTGATTTTAAACCAACGGGAAACTAAAAAAGAGAAGGCCGGTGAGGAAAAAACCGGCGGGCGGTTTCCCGAACGCTCCAACGCCGCAGACTCGCCCCTGGCACCGGCTCCCGGCGAAGCCCCCCGCCCGGAACTGGCTGTTCTGAGTGCTGAGGTCGCACCCTCCGTTCCCGACCTCAGCATTCGGGGCCGCGTGATTGACGCCGCCACCGGCGAGGGCCTGCCCGGCGTGAGTATTTTGCTAAAAGGTACCCAAAGGGGCACCACCAGTGACGGCGGCGGGAATTATTCGCTGGACGTACCCGACGAATCGGCGGTGCTGGCATTCAGCTACGTGGGCTACGAAGCGCAGGAAATCAGCGTGGGCAAGCAAAGCCTGCTGAACGTCAGCCTGAAAGCCAGTGCCGGTTCGCTCGACGAGGTCGTGGTGGTGGGCTATGGCACGCAGAGCCGCCGCAACGTGACCGGCTCGGTGGCTAAGGTGGACATGAAACGTCAGGAAAACCTGCCCAACACCAACGTCGCCCAGGCCCTGCGCGGTTACGTGGCCGGGGTGCAGTTTACCGACAACGGGCGGCCCGGCCAGGGTGGTAGCATACTGATTCGGGGACAGCGCTCGATTTCGGCGGGCAACAACCCGCTCATCATCCTCGACGGGATTTTTTTTGAAGGCAGTCTCAACGACATCAACCCCGGCGACGTTGAGTCGATGGAAGTACTGAAAGACGCCAGCGCCACGGCCATTTACGGGGCGAGGGCGGCCAACGGGGTCATTTTGATTTCCTCGAAAAAAGGCAGTACCGAAAAACCGACCATCCGGCTCAGCACCTACTACGGTGCCTCGAACTGGAGCTACAGACCCAAGCTGCTTACGCCCGAACGCTACCTGCAGAAAACCCTCGACTGGCGCAGGCAAAGCGGACTGGCGGCAGACCCAACCAAACTCAGTGGTTACCTCACCGCCACCGAAGCCAAAAACTACGCGGCGGGCAACACCGTAGACCCATGGGACGTAGTGTCGCAGCGCGCGGGCATCACTAACGTGGACCTGAGCATTTCGGGGCGCTCGGGGCGAACCGGCTACTACATTTCCGGCAATTACAACCACGAGCGGGGGTTGATTTTTAATGACAATGCCAAACGCACCAGCGTACGGGTGAACCTCGACAATCAGATTACCGGCTGGCTTAAAATCGGGGTGAACGCCCAGTACGCCGAACGGGATTTGTCGGGTAATGAGGCCAACGTTGGAACTGCTTACTGGACTTCGCCGTACAACGACATCTGGCTAGACGAAGCCAAAACCGACCCCAAACCCCTCGGCAACGAAGACGGGCTGGTGGGGAGCATCAACTTCAACGCCCTCATCAACCAGAACCAGGAAGTTCAGCGGAATCTCTTCGCCAATTTCTTCGGCATCGTCGAGCTGCCCTTTGTGAAAGGCTTGTCGTACCGCGTTAATTATTCGCCCAACTTCCGCTGGTACAACCTCAATAATTTTAACCCGATTTACCGGCGCAACGGGCTGAATAACCTGGGTTTTGCCAGTCGGCAATTCGACTTTAACAAAACCTGGGTGCTCGAAAACATCCTGACCTACGACCGGCAACTGGGCCGCGACCACCACATCGACGC
>Ga0163144_10007909_pt1 | contig 23162 bp, 11 predicted proteins | sample OliLak19BULKMAT1_FD_123175 | JGI IMG/M metagenome (GOLD analysis project Ga0163144, IMG submission 123175) | Freshwater microbial mat bacterial communities from Lake Vanda, McMurdo Dry Valleys, Antarctica - Oligotrophic Lake LV.19.BULKMAT1 | ecosystem: Environmental > Aquatic > Freshwater >...
ACACAATTATTACTGTCTTTAACATATACACTGTATATTGTTGGACTTCTCACTATCCTGACACTGCTACCAAGTCCATCTTGCCAAATATATTGTTTGTAACCGGCAGTAACATTAAGAACTAAACTATCTCCAGTACAAATATCAGTGCTGCCTTGGTATTGTATTACGGGGGCAGAGGGTATATTATGGACAATTACTTTTATAGAATCAGAGTTTGGACTTTCACATCCATTTTGATCCTTTACTTTAAGCACTAAAACGGCGTTTTTCTTTACGAATTGATGTTGAAATTTATAGCCATTGGACCAATTGTATTCAATAAAACTCCCCGGGCCTTCCAACTTTACACTGTCTCCTTTACACAACGAGGTATTTCCGATAATATTTATTTTTGGCTTCATTGGTTTTGAATTCACAATAACGGTGATGGTATCTGTATTTATGCAACCATTGGTAGATGTAACCTTTACACTGTGGATGGTAGAGGCATTTACAGTTATTGTATTAGAAGTTGATATTGTAACGTTTTGGGGCAATTTTTTCCATGCATATTTGTAGCTCATGTCGGTTCCGGCTTTCAATTTTACAGTCTGTCCGTCACAAATTGAGGTATCCACTCCAAGGTTTACTGCTGGTAAAGGCAAATAAGTAATATTTATGGTGTCACCAGCCTTACAACCTCTGTTATCAATTATTTTTACCCAGACTGCTTTTTTTCCAATTCCAATTACATCGGAGTTGATGTATTCGGACGGTAACTTGTTTCCTGTTGACCATTGGTAACTAGCATAGCCTGTTCCTGCGCTAAGGCTTATGCTTTCATCGGCGCAAAGTACCGTATCACGCCCAAGATTAACCCTTGCGGGATACAGATCACAAGGGTCGATAGAACCAATTTTAGCAATTTGTTTGGCACTCATACAAGTGTCAAAAATGGCGAGGGATGCTATGTCAATGGTATCATCTTCTTTGTCATTATCTGCAAAAAAAAGAATTTGTGGCAAAAGGGCAAATCTGCCATCTACTTCTTGGGTATCGCCCTCCAAAACTAATTTCCCATTGAGATAATACCGAAAGAAATTGTTGAGATTAACTGAAATTACCAAGCGATACCACTTATTTTCGAGAATTGAATCGGGCGTATATCCTGTGGTAGCCGTGCCAATGCGAGCAGGTTTTACGCTTGTAATGGGTCTAATAAAACATTCCCCATCATTTTTATTGGTGGTATCCGTTTGAAAAAAGGTATGCCACTGCTTAAAATTCAATACCTTAAAATCAAACATGAGGGTATATTGATTTACAGAATCTCCGCCTCCATTGGGAGCAATATTGTGAGGATATTTATAGTAGCTGCCAACACCAATTCTAATAGCTGTGTCTCCTGCCGAAGCACCTAAAACCTGTTGATGGGTGCCTACTAAATTTAATTTATTACCTACTGTGGCTTTGGTAAGATCTTTAGCATTTTGAAATTTCCAATACCCTTTAAGATGAGGCCAATCTTTCGGAATTAAGTCTTGGGCAAAAAGACTTATAAATGAAAGACAAACAAGTAAAATTGTAGATAGTGCTTTCAATGGAATGTAATTTTAATTCAATAATAGGGTTTTAAGTTGTGATTACAATAAGTGGTAAGAAGTAGTAAGCGATATTTGTTAAACAAAACCCCCTTCGTGCAATGATCATCAGTTAGCGATAGACTTTCTATTTCCCATAATGGTAACGACATTGAATTATCGTGTACTTTTGATTAATTCCTTTTGTGCCTGTTATACTGTAAACTAATCTGTGTTCAGCTATAATTCTTCTTGACCAAAATCCTTTTAAACTAGACTTAATGTTTCAGGTTTACCAATCCCTTTAAATGGTTCTTGCCTCATTAATTTAAAGAGTACTTTAATTTTTATGATAAAATCTTGATCATTTTCCATCCAAAATGTAAAGTCCTCCTATCCAAAACTTGAAAACTCAAAATCCATGTTGTTTTTTAGTCAGGAGAATACTTAGTAGTTTCTTCCTTCTTAACTTGATTTAGTGAATCTTGAAGCCTATTTCTATTGGTTGAGTTTGGCAATAAGTGTTCGGTTTCCATCAGTGAATTATATTCTTTAATGGACAAAATCAAACAGCTTCTTCACCCTTATTTCTTGGAACAACTATTACCTCCCTTGATTTGCAAACATAGTCGAAGTGTTGTTTAATATCCTTTCTAAGTGTAGTTATAGTTACTGTTTTCATACTTTTCTGAAAGAAACAAAAATAGGTACCCTAATACGTACTTTTATTTTGAAAATCTATAAAAATAATTTTTACTAAAACCGCAGTTCTAAATTTCTGCTTCAGTCTGGATTTTTCGGTATGTAATGTTCATTGCTAATATTAGGACAATTTCTAAACAACTCTACCCCAACCTCTGTCTAACTCGACGCTGCTTCCACATTCGTATCGCTGTAATGCTTCAATAGTTCATCCTGAATTCCTTGAGGAACAGGCGCATACTCAAAGAAAGAGGTTGTGAAAGACCCTCTTCCTTGAGTAATAGATCTCAAAGTGGTTGAGTATTGATACATTTCGGCAACTGGAATTCTGGCTTTGATGGTTTGGTATCGATCTTTACCATCCATATTGAGAATAACCGCCCTGCGTGATTGAAGGTCTGTCATAATATCTCCCATCTTTTCTTCTGGAACTTTTACCTCAAGATCATTGACAGGCTCCATGAGTTTTGGTTTGGCATTGAGAAAGGCTTCTTTAAATGCATGAGCCCCGGCAATTTTAAACGAAATATCATTAGAATCAACGGCGTGCATTTTTCCATCGAATACCATCACCCTTACATCTCTGGCATAAGAGCCAGTTATCGGGCCTTTTTCCATCACTTCCATAATGCCTTTGCGTATGGAGGGTAGGAAACGGGCATCTATTACGCCACCTACAATGCAATTGTAAAAGATGAGCATGCCTCCCCAGGGTAATTTTATTTCTTCTTTTCCACGCAAAGGCAACCCTTCAGGTTCGTGCATTCCTTCATGCCAAGGGTCAATTTTTAGATGGACTTCTCCAAATTGTCCCGATCCTCCAGATTGTTTTTTGTGTTTATAATTAGCCGTGGCCGAAGCTTGAATGGTTTCGCGGTAAGGAATTTTTGGTTTCATAAATTCCACTTCCATGCCATACTCATGTTTGAGCATCCATTCAATGACTGATAAATGAAGTTCTCCCTGACAAGAAAGTATAACCTGCCGCAGTTCGCTGCTGAAAGTAATAAGAATGGTTGGATCTTGGCTGTGTAATTTGCGCAACACCTCACTCAGCTTCTCTTCATCTTTTTTGTTGGAAGGCATAATGGCCTTGCTAATACGCGATTCAGGAAACTTTATTGGTTCAATCGTTGTCTTTTTTGAACCTGCATAGAGGGTATCGTTGGTTTCAGTTTGTTTTAATTTAAGCGTTGCCCCAATATCGCCACAACTCAAGGTTTGAACCTGTTGCCGCTTATTGCCATCCATGATATACAACTGATTAATAATTTGTTCTTCATTTGTTCTTGAATTTGTCAACTTATCGCCTTGTTTTAGCACACCTGATTTTACCTTAAAGAAAGTAACTTGGCCAAGATTGGCTTCGTAAAGAGTTTTAAATACAAAGAGTGATGTCTGCTGATTAGGTAAACAAATCACTTCATTGCCTTCTGCACTTAATTCAGGGGTGATGTCAGCAGCAGAAGGTGCTACATTATCTATAAAACCCATCAATCGACCAGTACCCATATCTTTAAGTGCTGAAACACAAAATACCGGAAACATATCATGGTTCATCATGCCGAGTTTTATGCCTTCGCGCAATTCATCTTCATTTAATGACCCTTTTTCGAAGAAAAGCTCCATCAGTTTTTCATCGTTTTCGGCAGCTTTTTCAACCAATTCGTTATGCAAGGCATCGGCTTTTTCCTTCTCCGAAGCGGGAATGGCAATTTTCTCAGGCTTTCCTCCGTCTGGTGCAAACTTATACATAATCATTTTTAGAACATCAATGATGCAGAAGGCGCCATCCACTTTGAGAGGGTATTGCACAAGCGTTGTGTTTTTACCAAAAAAACCAGCAACCGCTTTATAGGAATCTTCAAAGTTAGCATTGGGATGATCAATTTGATTAATCACAATAAGCGTTGGTTTGCTCATCTGATCAATATAGTTCCAGATAATTTCAGTGCCCACTTCAACGCCATGTTGGGCATTAATAATCATGGCCACAGTATCCGATACCCGCATAGTAGCTGCTATTTCACCGATAAAATCATCCAAGCCGGGCGAATCAATTATATTGATTTTATAATTTCTCCATTCGGTGTGCAACAGGGTAGCAAATACAGAAGCTTCGCGCTGATGTTCAATTTCATGATAATCCGACACTGTATTTTTGGCTTCAACAGTACCTCGGCGCGGAATAATTCCCGCCTCAAATAACATTGTTTCAGACAGCGTTGTTTTGCCACACTTGTGGGCACCAACAAATGCGATGGTCTTGATGTGTTTTTCGTCAAATTCTTTCATAGATGTGATTCTTTAAAGTTAAAAAAAATGAAATAGATTCACCGTTAATTTTACTTCTCATCATGGAAATTCCATTCTGATTATTACTTCAAAGGAAATAATTAAATAGCAAATCAAACGTTTGTTTTAATTTTATTTTAAAACTAACTTTGAAAAAATTGGATGGTGAGAGGAGTGGACATTTGACCGAAGTAATAATCAATTATTAACTTCTTACTAAAACTTTCTAAATGACTTCGACAATCCTTGTCCAGATGAAGTTACTTTTTTAAGGATAAATTCTGAGTCAATATATTTTGATATTTCATATTTTACATAAAATCTGCTTATATATTACGCAGAAATTTAGTGATTGTAACAGAATGCAAAAAACGATTACTCTTACATTCTATGAAAAGTTGGTTCTTATCACTCTACACGCTGACATGCAAAGAAAGAGCGACTGTAAATTTTTGTGCTAAAATGACTCCTTTAACAAATTTCAGAAAAAATTTTAAGTTGATTCCGTTGGTGCATTTTTTTTGTCTCTTTATTGGGCACTTAAAAAAGAAAAGCCATCTGTAAGACAAACTTCCAAATTATTACTATAATCGAATTTAGGGCGAAAAAAGTAGAAGTTATTTCGAAAATTTTCCTTATTTTTCCTGATGGTAGCTTAGGGTTTTTCATTGTGGCATCAACACTCACAATCCAATGTCGTTATGTTAAGAGAATTTTCATTATCTATATTTCTTTTACTATAATTATGAATAACCTACATTTGTCATAATAAATTTAGATTCTATAAAATCATAACATTTTGGGCGATTGGATTTTAGCACATATAGGAACTATTCTTTCATACGCCTTGTTAATTTACATAATAACCAGTGCGCTAATCTATTTCTTTCAGGACTTTTTTCTATTCAAACCTGAAAAACTTTCACCAGAATTTCAGTTTCAATATGATAATTTAAATTTTGACGAACATCTCTTAGACATCAAGCCTGGTGTAACCCTTTCAGTACTTCGTTTTAAGGCTAAAAATCCCGTGGGGGTTGTTTTGTACCTTAAAGGCAATAGCCGAAGTATAAAAGGTTGGGGTAAGTTTGCCATAGATTTTATCCGCTACAATCACGATGTTATTATGGTAGATTACCGCGGCTTTGGCAAAAGTACAGGGAATCGCTCGCAACAAGGCATTAAAGATGATCTTCAATTGGTGTATGATAAAATAAAGGAAAGGGTAGATGAAAAGTACATCATACTGTATGGCAGATCATTGGGTTCAGGCTTTGCCACAAAATTGGCTTCTACCAATAAACCACGCATGCTTATTTTGGATGCCCCTTATTACAGCATGGCAAAAACCACAGGAAGATTTTTACCTTTTTTGCCGATTTCACTTTTGATTAAATTTCCGATCCCAACCTACAAGTGGATAAAATATGTAGAGTGCCCTATTCATCTTATCCATGGTACTGTCGATCGTTTGATTCCTTTTAGGTCGACTATAAAATTGGCAGCAATTAATCCACAAAACACAAAACTTTATCCCATAATAGGTGGTGGTCATAATAATTTAAATACTTTTGAGGCCTATCATGAAACGTTAGGACAAATATTTAAAGATGACCATACTGAATTTGACAGAGACCAAAGCAGCATTGGTTTTAAAAGAATTAAGAAAAAATACGAAGGTCTTTGATTTTTTTTAACCTTGATAAATACATAAATGACCATCCAAACCCTCATTGAACAAATCGTTTTTAGGCCAACAAAACTTGAAGATAATTACGTTTTTAAGTTTGACGTTGATTTTGAAGAACTTTACTTTTATCCTGAAAAGGGGGCGACGATAAATGCCCTTCATTTTAAGGCTAAAAATACAAAAGGCATAATTTTATATTTTCATGGTAACAAGGACAATCTGGTGCGTTGGGGAAAAATTGCCTCAGGCTTATTAAGGTTTCAATATGATGTAATGGTTATAGATTATAGGGGTTATGGAAAAAGCGAAGGGGAAAGAACAGAAGAAAACCTTTACACAGATGCCTTGTTTTGCTACAGTAAAATGATTGAAAAGCACAGCCCCAAGGAAATTATTCTATATGGCCGCTCACTAGGAACTGGAATTGCCTCCTGGTTGGCCGGAAAAGTTAATCCCACCAAATTAATTTTAGAAACACCTTATTACGATATGCATGACCTTATTGGTAGCTTTGTTCCACAGGTTTTATACAAAAACAAATTAAAATTAAAATTCAGGTCCTATTCTTATCTACAAAAAACTAATTTTCCTATCTTAATTCTGCACGGAACCTCCGATAGAGTTGTTCCATATAAGTCTGGTAAGAAACTTTATGAAAGCATAACTCGCACTGGTGTATTATTTTATACCATAGTGGGAGGCAGCCACAATGATTTAAGTAACTTTCCTGACTATTGGAATGAGGTTCAAAATTTTTTAAACTAAAATGCTAAAATTCAATTTCGATACATTTCCACTCCTTGTAACTGAGCGATTAACGCTTAGACGCATTACCAAAGAAGATGCTTTCAGAACATTTAAATTACGTTCAAATTTAGATGCCATGCGTTACATTGCTAGGCCGATTGCTAATACTATCAATGATGCTCTGGCACTTCACAAAAAATGGGATGACGGCCTTAAAACGAATTCCTCAATTATGTGGGGAATCTGTTTGGAGAATGATCCCGAATTGATTGGAAATATTGGCTTCCACAAAATTGATAAGGAGAATTACCGGGCAGAAATTGGCTACATGCTTTTTCCTGAATTCTGGAATCAAGGAATAATGAGTGAAACGATGGCAATTGTTTTAGATTATGGCTTCAAACAAATGGGATTGCACAGCATTGAAGCACATATTGACCCTGAAAACAAGCAATCTTCAAGCCTGCTTGCAAAGTTCAACTTCCAAAAAGAAGGCTATTTCAAGGAAAATTTTTTCTTTAATGGCGAGTTTTTAGATACCGAGATTTATTCATTGATTAAGAGTTGAGGGCTGCATAAAAACCTGAGAAGTCTCATTAAACTAAAATCTAACAGGATTGATTCATTACTCCATAACTAATTTCTTATAACTCGTTTTATTATCCCACTCAACTTTTAGGAAATAAATACCGTTTGCAAATTGCTTTTCAACCGAAACTGCGCGGTTGTTCTTTAGTACTTGAGAATAAACCAATTTCCCGTCACTGCTCATTATCATTAAATGGCCTGTTTTTAAATCTGAAGGCAGATTCACAGTAAATTGACCATTACTTGGATTTGGAAACACATTAATTGAATGCTGCTCCGTAATTGGTCTTAAACCTGAAAAATCAAAGAGAATATCCTGACTTGCGCTGTCAATACAACCACTGGCAAGCGAAGTTACAATCAACTTAACATTATAAGTGCCGTATTTAGCGTAGCTATGTGTAATCAATTTTGTGGCATAGGTTTTACCATCACCCATCTTCCACAAATATTTTACGCCTGAGGTACTTTGAGCAGTTAATCTTATCTTATGACCTGTGATAAAATCATAAGTGTAGCCTGCCACTGGCAATGGGATAACTTCCACCAAAACAGGAGTTATAGGACTTTTACATCCATTTTTTTCTACTGTAAAATAATAATTAGTCGAGACCAAAAGCTTCGGTGTTACAAAAGTTGCTGAGCTTGATACCAATTTAGTAGCAAATTCATCTTCATACCATTTCACAGAATTGGTTGTAGGCGTAATTTTAAGCGTTGATTTTGCATTACCGCAAACCAAAGGAGCATCTATTTTTGTAATTGAATCATAGGCATTGATTTTAATAGTAACCAGCGAACGTGCAGGATTTACACAGCCATCCTCATTAACTTCAACGAACAAGTTCTTTGATTTTAGCGTGTAATACTGGATGGCAAAACCTTTATCGAATGGTAAACCACCAGTAAGGGTTTGATACCATTTAACATTTCCAGTTCCAGATAATACTACAGCAACCTTACCCGTATCTCCTTTACATTTCTCATCATTAAAAACCAGACTTACTGAGGGATAATCGCTTACTTTAACATTTATTCCAAGTCTACTGCTGGCACAGGTTGATTTTCGTGCTTCAACATAAATTGTTTTAATCTCCTTAGAGCTTGCCTTGTAAGTATAACTATTTCCGGTGGCAATACTTGAGCCGCCACTTGCATCTGTATACCATTTGATGGTGTCATTCGATAAATTGTATGCCTTTAAGGTTGCATTGCCAGCCGGTCTTAAGCAAATTACTGTGTCCATAGACGTAATTGGGTCTTCTGGCGCAAAACTATTATCAACAAAAGCACTAACAGATTTAAATGAAGGACTAAAACAGCCACTATTATTGGTTCTCACAAAATAGGTGACATCCTGAGTGAGCGGTGTTGTTTGTAATAAATTGCCAAAAAAGAAAGGAAGCTTTGCTGTGTCCATAAACCATTCTGTATATCCAAGGCTGCTCTTTGCTCCTAAATTAGCGCGGGCATTTTGGCAGACACTATCATTTCTTATCGTAGGATTTTTTGGATAATCATTTACATAAATTATGATAGTAGAAAAATTACTTTGACAGGTACTTTGGTACTTATTATAAGCCTTGACGTAAAAGGTGTCATTAAATTTAGGTACTCCGAGTTTGTAGAGCTCACCAACATGAACCGGCTTACTTGATGAAAGATTTTTAAACCATTGCACCACAGTACCTGTATCGGAGGTTACAATAATATTTGCCGAATCACCAGTACAAATATTAGTGCTAGTGAGCGCAGAAGGATCTCTTGGTTTAAAGTATAATATCTTCTCGGTTGTATCAGAGCATACGGTATTTGAACCATTGGTGAGATGCCATTGATAGACTCTGGTAATGAGTCTAACCTTATAATTTCCTTTGCCGTTGTATTTATTTACTCCTTTAACTATATAAGTATCCCATGGCATTTCACCATAATTCCATTGGTTGCAAAACCAATCATAAGGATAGAAGTTATAGAGATTGTAAAAAATACTTCCACATACAGTTGATTTATATCCATTAACAAATCTGGCTGAATCTTTAAAATCGAAACAATCATTAAATGTAAAGTTATTCCCAAATTTATAACTCACATGAGGGTGCAATAGCATATCGGCATCAAAGGTAACGCCACTTATATTGAGGCTTAGCCCTCTATACCATCTTCCGCTTACAGTAGCACAAAGAAAATTCATTCGGTCCCCATCTTTGTTATTATAATCGTTAGAAACAACCCCTACACTCACTGCTGTACTGTCAGATTCAACTGCAAGGATGTATGGATAGTTTAAGGTTATTGGATTTTTAAAATTACAACTTTTCTTTATAACGGATAATGTACCACCACCAAAAGTTGAGTCTACAAGAAGGGTGTCACTTCTAAGGGGTGTGCCTGTAGGCAATGAATCTGAACCCGCTTTGTAAAGATTGCAAATTACACGTACTTTATTGCTAACAGGAGGTGTACCAATTGCGTAAGCATAAAATGAAAATCCATGCACGGTTATATCCTGAGGGGCACTATAAAATTGGGCTAGGGAGTAATTTTTTCTCATAGCTACACTAAATAGTCTTGATGCCTTAAAACGTGGATACTCAACAGTATCTCTATTGCAAGCTTGAGGATTGGTGCTTGACTTTTTATTTAATGTTGAACTGGAGGCTCTTGGCAGATCATCTATTATTTTCACATTATCCTTAGTCAATTGACTAAATACATTGGAAACAGTTGCAAGAATTAATATACAGGAAAAGTATAATCGAATCATAATTGCTAATTTTTTCTAAAACAAAAGTAATTTATTTAATATTCCTAATAAAGCTTTAATTAAATGAATTAATTCTGAAAGAACTTGCGTTCTATTGACTTTGAGGTTTTAAAAGTAATTCACGAAAGCTAAAATCACTTGGTACACATTATATAGCTGAAATATTTATAGCTGTCATACTTTGTTTTGGCGAGAGGCTGGGGAAATTGTCATTCGCGATAGGCAAAACGACGGCGACCTGGTTTTACAGTCTCGCTTTTGGCGATACTGCTGCTGCTTATTCTCTTAACATAACTGTATTGCTCGGTATATGTTAAAAATATCTAACTACATCCTATTTTTTCTTCTCAAGAATGATGGATATTTTATTAAAATCGGCTGCCGAATTGATTACCTCACTATACTCTTTGTATTTTTCGACGGGCCATTGCAAACACTCATAAAATTCGATGCAAGTAATATTAAGTTTATTGTTCTGAAGGGTGTATTTGCTAACAAAGCCTGCACTATCAGTAACCAAACCATTTTTGTTGGTACAAGATTTAGAAATATTTATTTTTTCCAAACCTTTTACGGTATAACCATCTGGAATGTTTAGTGAAATGGTGCGGGTGTACTTATGAGGATAATAATTCACAATCTTAGTCTGCCGTGGTTTTGCATTATATAATTCTGATTGTTCACCAATAACTGAGCCAATTTTAACAATAATATTATCTCCGGCATTTTCCAGAATTTTGGTGCTGGTAAAATCTGCATCAAGAATCATTGGTTTTTCAACACCGTCTAAATCATTTATATCCGTATTTTTTAGATCAACCTTAGTAATTTTAGCATCTTCGCAATATCGTTTTACATGTTCCTCGACAGCTTCCTTCCTTTTGGCTTCATCATCTTCTGTAACGTAAACCCCTTTAATGTAATTTTGATATCCAACTTCTTCTATATGTAGCTTCGAGATGACTTTTTGCATGGAAGGATCTAACTTTATGTCTATATCAAATATTTCATTGGTTGTATTGCAATTGGGTATTTCAGCTTTGCCAATCGTATATTTTGAGGTAACCAAGTCATCACCCAAATCAATTACTTTAATTTGAACTGCATTTTGTCCCAACATAGCATTAGCTGGAAAACCAAGTCGCCAAACCAGATTTTTTAAGTCAATAAATTTTTTAACAGAAGGCATATAGAAATAGTTTTCTACTAAAAAATTCATACTCTCAAACTTTTCATCAAAAACTTTATCACTTCGATCGCAAGTGGACCAGATTTCATATTTAATTTTATTCTCTTCAAAAAGAAAAATGTAAAGTTTTAATAGACCGAGTTCAGAGGCAAATTTATTGCTTAAAAGCTCTTTCATGCTGGTGTATCTTGCCTCTGAATAGTAAACAATATTAGTCTTTATCCAATTTTCTATGGTTCTGATCTTCTTTTCATCATTTGGTAGTTCTTCCAATTTAAGTTTCTTCGAAAGCTTGGTTATGTCTTTCTTTGCCTTATCCTTGTCATCCATAATGTTATTAAAAACCCTTTTAGAGTAGTCGGCAAAGGTGTTTAGTCTCACCTTTCCATTGCTTTTTGTATAAGCCAAAATATACTCAAACCGCATGAGTTCAGCATTATAATACTGCATGGATTCTTTGTTAAGTTCTGTTACATTTTTTATGTTAAGGCTGTATATGTTATAATCGCCTAAGGTTTCACTCACCATATCGGGGCAACCATTATAAGCCTTAAACTGATAATCAATTTGTTTAGGAACGCGCATGGTGTATTTGTAATTTCTTATAAAATTGGCACCTTGAATTGTAACATCACTATACTCAGAAACGCTTTTTCTTACAATGAAGTAGTATTCTATTTCTCCGCCCTTTTCTGCACCTTCAAGAGCAAGAATAAGATAGGTTGAGCCTTTTTCCTCAATCGTTTTCATATCAGATTCGTTAAATTCTTTCGACATTTTACCGCTGGCTGAAAATGAACGCGCGCGCAGATCCACCAAACTAGATTTAGATTTTACCGGAATGTAAATTTTATTATAGCCTTCTACTGCTTTGTCCTCATTGAGGTGAACCCTTTTATACACCATATTATAACTATACACCAAAGTTTGAGTAGCTGAAATTACTGGCAATTCAATATAATTGGCCACAAATTCATTAATTATTACACTGGGTTCCTTTGCTTCACTATCACTCAGTTGATACAGTTTTTCATCTTGTCCCCAGTTGGTTAGGTCAAGCATCTCAGCTCGTAAATCCTTCTCGAAACTAATAAGTTTTGGTGGTAAATCGTCTTTTTGGGCGACGGTTTTTAGGCTGATTCCACAAATGAGTAGCGCGATAATGTATTTCATGTGTATATTGTTAATGAAGTTGAAATGATGAAATTGGAGTTAATAGCGGAACTTATTTTTCCGATGAAGTTAAAACTATGGTTTGCATATAGGCTTTGTATAAGTATTCTATGGTTTCATTCCATTTCACAAAATCAGGTTTGTTCAAAAAGAGTGAATTGTAAAAATACTTTTGACGATAATAAACCACATTACCTTTCTCTTCGTAGCTAAATTCAAAACCAAAATCTTTATTATCAATCTTAAAGTTATTTGGTAGTTTAAAAAGTTTGTATCCCTTTGGAATGTCGAGTATCATTACCTTATTGTGATAATTAGTTTGATCGAATATAAACTCCCGAGTTCTGGTTTCAAGCTCGATTTCACTCTTATTCCATAGCTTTTCAACATTCATATTAATATAAATTTTATCTTCAATTTGGTTGATATACTTAGGAACTTTAAAATTATACATAAAAATGAGTATAGAATCTCGTCCCTTTATCCCTGTAGTTTTAATATTTGATATTTTGCAGTTGTTTTGTCCAAGTTCTAAAAATTTCTCAAGGACTTCTTGATGTTTATTTTCGGAGGCGTATTTTAATCCCGAAGCAATTCCACAGCGTGTTAACCCATAAATTGTTTTGCTGGCATTTCCAAAAATTGAATCGTTTGCAATTTGAATACGCACCGTATCGGTAACTGCGTTATCCTCAGCTTTTATAATTGGCACGTTCAAAAGTAAAAACGAGTCGGCAGTAATATTTATCATGGCCTGTTTTCCCTGAATAAAATCGCTAGGGTATTTGTAACTTAAAAAATTGGAAGTCCCATCTAGAAAATACCATTTTCCGTTAAGCTGAGCAGAAACAATCATATGGTTGGCAACCCCCATAACTGGTTCATCATCGAAGCGATATGGAATATCAGTGGTACCTATCCAAGTATGATAAGCTGAAATTCCGGCATAATGCAACATAGTATAAAGCAGGTTAGCAATGTCTTTACAATCTCCGTACTTTCTGCTACAGACCAAGGAAGGTTTGCGCGGAATAAAACCCCCCAATCCATCTTCGATCGCAATATATTTAATGTTTTGCTGAAGATAATAATAGATGCCTGTAAGTTTATCAAGGTCGGTTTTAGCATTAGCAGTGAGGGAATCCGTAATTCTTATTATCTCTTTGTCAGGTTTTTCAACGCCTTGTTCAAGCAAGGAATAACAATAATTATAAAGGTCTCTTGTGTTCTCTAAAACTTTAACTGTTTTTGTTTTACCCTTATAGCTTGCAATATGAATAATTAGATGCGGGGATTCATAAGCTATAGACTTCGCCTGGCTTTCACCTTTTATCTTCGCTATATTTTTTCTTGTCCAAGTATACGTTATATAATTTCCACTAGTAACCTCCGTTAAAATAATGTCATTGGTAGGATTTTTTAGAATGTATTTAAAATTAACATTCTTATTTACTTTAATACTGACGCTTCTTTGTTCAATAGGGGCAAAGGTTGCAAAGAAAAACTTGTCTAAAAAATGAGGATCTTTTAATACCTCAATATAATTTGTAACGCCAATAGCTCCTTCAACAGGTTGAGGAAAAATATAGGATTTTGTGCTTACATCATCGTAAAAAACACTCTCGCTTGTATTTTTTCTTTCTTTAAATTCTTTAACTTCTACTTTTTTGTATCCACCTTTTTCTTTCGGAACATACGTAAAGGCTTCTAAGTCATTGATTTCGTTAATAAAATCAACATAAGTAACCTGTTGTGCAGCATAAGGTCCGGACTTGTCAGTCAAAAATAACATCTCTGTGCTTATGCTATTTTGAATTTTCAATGCATCACCTTTAATATCAATAACATAATTATCGGTATAATTTAGATACACCACATCATCACCTTTATACTTCTGTTTTAAAGACTTTAGATCAATTTTTGGCTGAGCTATTACACCACCTATGAAGCACAAGAAAATTACCACATAAAAAAGTATTCGGCTACTTATCGGTGGTGTTGCCATAGGTGTATATAATTGTTTTTAAAAGTTTGCCATTGGTATAAAAATTTTGAGGTCCGTGTTTTAAATCATTTTCCCAGGTAGTTTCTTTCTCCAAAACGCCTTTGCTATCGTATTCTTTTTCTACGCCATCCTTACGATTCACTGCATTATTTACTTGTACTTTAATTTTTCCATTATCGTAATAGTCAGTCATGAGTCCTTCATCGAGTCCATAATTATAATTGGCCTCAAATTCCTTCTTTCCATTGCTGTAATATCTTGTATAAACTCCGTGTCTTTCTCCATTAACAAAAGTTCCTTTGGCACTTATATTGCCATTCTGAAAATAGCAGGTAAAATCTCCGCTGGCATTTTTAAAAGGAAGACTGTCAACGGCCTTTCCGTTTTTATTGAGATAGGAATAAGCGAGTTCAATCCCCATGTGGTAAAGTATTTTGTATTGAAGATTTCCGTCAGAAGATAAGTATTCAACCCAGCCTTCTCTGTAGTCATATTTATAATTTCCACTAAAAAGAACTTTGCCACTGGAATGGAAATATTGATGTTTGCCACTAAAATCATTTTCCTTATAATTTATAATTTCTTCTACTTGACCATTTTCAAAATACAAATAATAAGTACTGTCGTACAGGCCATCTTTGTAAAAATAGGTTGATTTTAATTTGCCACTTTCAAAATAGTTTTTTTCTATATTTATTTGCTCACCGTCCATGTATTCTTCTTCACTTTTAATATTTCCATTGGCCCAATAGATAATTTGCTTACCTTCCTTTTTTCCGTTTTTATAGGTAAAGTCAAAGCATTTATTCCCGTTAGTAAAATTAATAGCCAAATTTCCATAAGGATAACCAACGGTATCTTCACTCGCCAATTCACCGTTTATATCAAACAGTTTAAATTTATAAAATAAGCCTTCCTTATACTCTTCGATGTTTTTCAATTTTCCGTTAGGATAGTAGAATTTGCGGGTTCCAACGGCTTTATCCTCGGCATAATAATATTCCTCTTTTGTGTTTTTATTTAAAAAATAATATCTCCAAAGGCCTTCTCTATTGCCTTCAAAATAATTGCCCTCACGGTATTTGTTTCCATTGGCATAGTATTCAATATAGTAGCCATGCATTTTATTATTCTGCATTTCATATTTTTCATCTAAAATATTTCCTGTAATAAACTTTTCAACTTTTCCATTAAAGTCTCCTTTTTCATCATATTCCTTGATTGTTTTTAGCGCACCACTGTTACTGTAAAATTTCCAAGTGCCCGTTCTGAACGACTTTTTTACTTTTCCTTCTTCTATTTTAATCCCCACTTCATTATATTTTTGAATATTTAGCTCATCTTTTTGGGCATCAACATCATAAATTTTTTCTCCATTTTTACTGTAATACGTAGCCGTTTTTATTTTTCCTTTATTCTCTAAATATTCTGCATAAAGTTTACCATCGAAATCATAATAGAGACTTTTACCTTTATTTTCTCCATTGGCATAATTAGCCTCTGTCTCTAAAACACCATTATCGAAATAAGTTTTATAGATACCATTGTACTCGCCATTTAAAAACGTGCCTTCATTCATCAAAACACCGTTTCGGTAATACTCCTTCTGAACTCCATTGACTTTTCCGTTTTTATATTTTGTCACAATTCTTACCTTACCGTCATTGTAATACTCTGTTACATCTCCATCCTTTTCTTCATTTTTAAACTTTATTTTGCTCTTTAAAACACCATTTCTATGGTAGGAAATAATCTCGCTATTCTTTACTTTCCCTTTTTCATATACCTCAAAATGGTTTAATTGACCATTATCATAATAGAAATAAACCTTTCCGTCAATTTCGCCAGCAGTGTTTATGGTAATTACTGAATTTGGTATACCATTGTTGTAGTAAGTAACATATTTTTCAATATTTTTTCCATCTTTTAAATGCTCATACGTTTTAGGCTGATTGTTTGAGTAGTAAATGGTTCGAGTAAACTCTTTTTCGCTGATGTTTTTAACACGTTTTTCTACAAGGCCATTTTCTGAATAATACTTCCATTCGCCAGTTTGATTACCATTTTTTATGTTTCCTTCGCTTTTTTTATTGCCAGAGTTATAAAAATATATAAAATGTCCATCGGCAGTTAGATCGGATGGTTTATTAAAATCATAGGCTTGATCTTCAGGTACCATTTGGAAAAGATTACCATTTTTAAAAGTAAAAATATGCTTAAAGTTTCCGGAGAGTTCAGGAAATCTACTTTTATAAAGAAGCTTACTGTTTACTTGTAAATTAACGAAGTCACCAAAATGTTTGTCAGATTTTGATTTCGTTTTCTGATACATTTTTTTAGCTTGATCATTGTTGGTAGCATAAGCCATTCTATACATTACTATTGGTAATTCCTTTTTCTTGGCCCATTCAGTAAAAATAGGCACTAAATTGTCGAAATACCATCCTTTACCATCTGTAATTAAAGCCAGACGCGTATTTACAAGATGTAAGCTTTTTACAAAGGCATTGAAAGGTAGATCTATGGCAGGTTTCACTTTATACTTTTCATCCAATTCACTTTTAGAAACAATAATTTCTTCAATATCTCCAAAATTATTTTCGTTTTCGGCAAAAAGTTGCACAATGCTGTCTTTGTTTACTTTGTTTTCACCATTGGCAATTTTTTGAATATTTAAAATTGAGTTTAATCCTATCGCATTGTCGTAAGAAAGATAAGCCGCCATTTGGTATGAAAGCATGGCAGGAATCAAATAATTATTATTCTGACAGATTTGTCCCATAAGGAAATGTGCTCTTCCATATAGAAAGTTGATTTGAAGGCAACTATCGAAATAGAGGAGTGCAAGCTTCGGTTGATTATTCTTGGCAGCAGCAACGCCCATTTCACTATAAAACCTAAAAAAATATGGAAACTCTTTCAGGCCTGCTTGATAAACTTCAATCGCTTTGTCGGTTTGTTTATTTCCACTGTAAGAATTTCCCAATTGTTGAATAAAACTGGTTTTCAGATTCGATTCCATTTTTACAGCCTTCTCATAAAGTTCTATGGCCTTCGTAAAATCTTCTTGAGCCAGATAAGTAATCCCCATCTCATAAATGGCCAGCGCATAATTGGTGTCATTCTCGTTAATCTGCTTGTACTTGAGCAATGCTTTATCGTATTTCCCGTCTTCATGATAACCAATACCCTCTCTTATCAATTCGCCTGAATTGATAATGGTGACTTTTTCTTGCGAAGTAGCGTTAAGGGAAGTAAATAGAATTAGGATTGAGAAGGTTTTACGCATAGTTGTTTTATGAAATTTCAAATATATATAATTTGGTATTTCAAAAGAAACGTTTTTACTTTAAAATAATATGAAGGATGGTGTTTTATTTAATTTTTTTTTAGGGTGGATTATTTGGGAAAAATCAAATTAAAGCGTGATGATAATTTTAAAGTACTTGAAGTATATCTGTTTTATTTAGTTTAAACCTAGGTGACGAAATTGTTTTTGATAATTTAAATTGCATTTAAGAAAAAAAAGCTTATCAGTAGCTGTCGCCTAGCTCACTTGGAATTTTCTGTCCAGATAAAAAATTTTAAAATATATTTTAGGCAGTTAATGAAAAAAGGGTTACAAACCACTTAAAGTCGGCAACCCTTGATATTTGAAGTCGGGGTGACAAGATTCGAACTTGCGACCACACGCCCCCCAGACGTGTACTCTACCGGGCTGAGCTACACCCCGATTTTGGAAAACTTCCAAAGGATTGCAAAAGTACAATGCCTTTTTAAAAGTACAACCGACTATTTTAAGATTTTGTTTGTAAACCCTGCTTTCCTTTTGCTTATATCCTTGTATTTTTGTTCATTCTATTTAAAATCATCCATTTAAAATTAATAATGATATGAATCTGCCATCCAAAGTTTTGGAAACCGCTGTTAATGAGCTATCTCAATTTCCTGGAATAGGAAAAAAGACAGCTTTGCGGATGGTTATTCACTTGATGAAACAACCCGAAGAAGCGGTTGGTTCGTTAGCCAAAGCGATCATTAATTTAAAAACAAATCTCCAATTTTGTGTTACTTGTCATAATGTGTCTGAAACCGACGAATGTGATATTTGCAAAAGTGTTAACCGCAACAAACGCGTTATCTGTGTTGTAAAGGATTTTCAGGATTGTATTTCAATTGAAAGTACTGGTCAATACAACGGAACCTACCATGTTCTCAATGGGCTGGTTTCACCCTTGGATGGTATTGGCCCTGAAGATATCAATATTTCAAGCCTCCTTCGTAGGGTAATTGATAATGAAACCGACGAAGTTATATTGGCTTTAAGCGCCACCATGGAAGGCGACACGACTGCCTTTTATATTTCCAAAAAACTTAAAGATTCTCCCGTTAAAATAACACAGATTTCTCGTGGTATTTCTATTGGCGGTGAGTTAGAATTTGCAGATGAAATAACCTTGGGAAGATCGTTGATAGGAAGGGTTCAAGTTGGATAATGCCATTTGGCGTTTAAAAGCTTTTGAGAATACTACTCTTCGGTGTAAACTCCCATTTTAGAGAATTTCTCAACCCTCGACAAAACGAGTTCATCCTTGTCAATGTCAATTAAATCCTTCAGCATTTTCTTTAATTCATTTTTCAAGGTTTTATACATGGCCTCCGGATCATTGTGAGCGCCGCCAAGAGGTTCTTTAATAATTTTATCGATTAAGCCCATTTCGAGCATTTCGTTAGAGGTTAGTTTGAGGGCAATGGCTGCTTTTTCTTTAAAATCCCAACTGCGCCATAATATGGAAGAACAAGATTCAGGTGAAATGACTGAATACCAAGTATATTCAAGCATCACTACTTTGTCACCAACTCCAATACCTAAGGCGCCTCCACTGGCACCTTCGCCAATTACTACACAAATTACAGGCACTTTCAATACCGCCATTTCGAGTAAGTTTCTGGCAATGGCTTCTCCTTGTCCACGCTCTTCAGCTTCTAATCCAGGTGAAGCTCCTGGTGTATCAATCAGCGTGATGACAGGAATATTGAATTTTTCTGCCATTCGCATCAAACGTAAAGCTTTGCGATACCCCTCGGGATTTGGCATTCCAAAATTTCGCATTTGACGTTGCTTGGTATTACGGCCTTTTTGGTGGCCAATAATCATTACTGGTTGATTATCTAACTTAGCCAATCCGCCAATCATGGCTTTGTCATCCGCTACATTTCTGTCGCCGTGTAATTCAATAAAATCCTTGAAAATCCCATCTATATAATCCAAAGAGTATGGGCGGTCCGGGTGGCGACTTAATTGTACTTTTTGCCAACCGTTCAATTCGTTATAAATCGTTTTACGTAGCTCGGTAATTTTGTTTTCAAGTTGCTCTATGGTATCGAGCATGTTTACTTTGCCTTTGGCATGCGTTTCTTTTGCCTTCTCTATCTGCTTTTGCAGTTCTTCAATTGGTTTTTCAAAATCAAATAGCATCATAATAGATTCTTTTAGGGGCGGCAAATGTAATATTTTAATTGCTCAAAAATTTCGAAATACCCGATGGAATAATTATTTCAGGAACTAGTTATAAGCCGTAAGTCGTGTAACTTTCCACTTACGATTCCTGAAATGCGTACTAAACAGTCTTAATTCAGCGAACGAAGTCTTGACACTTAAGACTTACCACTTCTAAAATGCGTCATAAACAATCTCAATTCGGGAAATGAATAGGTATTATCCAATTTGGTTCTGGCTTCACCGATTGTCATTTCCTTGTTTTCGGTGAATATTTCTGTTAAAAGGCTGATTTGCTCGGAGGTTAAAAACTGTTGTATATTTACCAAGCCTTCTGCTAAAAAAATAGCTAAATGACTGTAAATGGTACCTTCTGTCAATCCCCGTTGCTTAGCGATTTCAGGAATTGGTATATTTTGGGTGAACATCGTATATGAGGCATTTTGGGTACTGCCCTTTTCGGGACGGATTTTTTTATTTTCAAGCACATCATTGCTCATTTCAATATTATTATTTTCACAATATTGCCTTACGGTTTCAATGATTTCAGCACCATATTTTTTTGATGTAACCTTTCCAATGCCACTTATTTTTTCAAGCATTCTGAAGTCTGTTGGCAAGTTGTTGGCCAGACCAACTAAGGCTTTGAGGGTGAAAATCTGGTAGGGTTCAACACCATTTTCATTCGCGTAATTTATTCGTAAATGGTTGATTTTATTGTATAATTCAGGATGCTTACTGATTCTCGATTCTTTCATGTTTCCACTGAAAGGCCTGTTTGTTTTAGTTTTCTCGTAATCAATTTCTGCATTCACCTTTACCTGTGAATAGCCAAGAGAAGAAAATTCTTTCAAACAGTAGTGAAAGCACTTACTCTTTATATAAATGGCTTTATTGGTATTGTCAAGGGCTTTATTGACTGCTTCTTTAACAGCTTTGTTTTCTGTTACAACCAAGAAGTCTTTTAAAGGGGCTATGAGAATTTGTTCTGTTTTTTGTTCAAAATAAACGGCTCCTTTTTGCAGTCGCTCCTTCAGAAAGCTATTTTCTTCAGGAAGTAATTCGCTTGTATTCAGTATTTCTTTAATCTGTTTTTGAAAGTTAAATAACACTCCACCAATTTCTTTCTCTGCTTGATGGAGTGTATCATCCACGAGTGCAACTAATTTTGAGTCAATCGGTGGTGAATTTTCTATTAAGTTTTTATGCAAATAGAGCAAAGGTTTATGAATGGTACCGAAATTTAACAAATCCATGATGAGAGTTTCCTGATACTCAAATTTTGCTTTTTGAAGCTTGGCTTCATCCGGCATCTCATTAGAAATTGTTCCATTAAACTGGTTGATGTTAAAATCGAGTTTTATACTGCGATTAGAAATGGGTGAACTCAACACAATCCCTTCCAGGGTTCTGCACCGGCTTAGGGCAACATAAACCTGTCCACTGCTAAAAGCGGCTTCGGCATCTATGATTACTTTGTCGAAAGTGAGTCCCTGACTCTTATGAATGGTAATAGCATACGCCAATTTTAATGGAAACTGTGTAAATGAACCCATTTCCTGTTCGTCAATATTTTTGGTTTCAGGGTTTAGGCTGTATTTGATATTGCTCCAAGTTTCTTTCGCTACTTCAATTTCTTCAAATTGATCGGTTGAAACAACAACACCATCGGCATCAATTTTTACTATTTTACCAATTTTACCGTTAAAATAACGCTTTTCTTTTCCCACATCATTTTTAATAAACATCACCTGTGCCCCAGGTTTTAGTTCTAAATTTTCGTCGGTTGGGTAGGCATATTCTGAAAAATCACCTGTAATGGAAGCCTTATAAAAGAACGATTTTGATGGTAAACGTTCCAATTTGTCCTGATTTATACGTTTTGAACTAAAATTATGAGACGAGAGGGTGATATAACCTTCATCGGCATTGTTTTCAAAAATCTGTCTGTTGAGTCGGCTGTTGAGTAATTGGTAAGTTTCATCATCCATCAGGTTATTTCTTACCTTATTCAGTAGATCAATAAAAGTGCGATCTGATTGTCGAAAAATATGTTGCAATTCAATAATTACAGGAAAATTTTCTTTGAGAGCGTTGCTGCTAAAGAAGAAAACTGTATCGTAATAGTCTTTCAATAGGTCCCATTCTTCTTCTTTTGCAACAGGGGCAAGTTGATTGATATCTCCAATAAGTAGCATTTGTAAGCCGCCAAAAGGTTTATATCTGTTTCTAAATTGCCGCAGTACCGAATCAATGGCATCAAGAACATCGCAGCGCACCATGCTAATTTCGTCGATCACCAACAGGTCAATACTTTTGATCATGTTAATTTTCTCACGCGAAAACTTTTTGGCTTCCACGGCTGCCCTGTATGTGTTAGCCCCCTGCACTTGAATAGGAACAAAAGGGGCGAAGGGCAACTGAAACAAGGAATGAATAGTTACTCCTCCAGCATTAATAGCAGCTACCCCCGTAGGAGCCACTATGGCAATTCGCTTAGAGGTGTGCTGTTTAAGACGGTGTAAAAAGGTGGTTTTACCTGTCCCAGCTTTGCCGGTAAGGAATACCGATTGATTGGTATTGATTATGTAATCGTAAGCCAGATCCAGCTGTGGATTTGTTTGGGAAGCAGTATTTTCCATTGATATATTGGGTTGCAAATCTATTTATTTAGGATGAAAAATAGGTGAAATAGAATATATGAAATATAATATTCATTTTCATTTGACATTATAAAAAATAATTCTATTTTTGCACCCTGATTATCTGGGTCGGTAGTTCAGCTGGTTAGAATGCCGCCCTGTCACGGCGGAGGTCGCGGGTTCGAGTCCCGTCCGACCCGCAGTAAAAGCTCAACAGAAATGTTGGGCTTTTTTGTTTTTAGGGGTTGTGGTTAGAATGCCGCCCTGTCATCTCGTCTGCGACGAGACGGAGTTCGAGTCCC
>Ga0163144_10007910_pt1 | contig 23158 bp, 18 predicted proteins | sample OliLak19BULKMAT1_FD_123175 | JGI IMG/M metagenome (GOLD analysis project Ga0163144, IMG submission 123175) | Freshwater microbial mat bacterial communities from Lake Vanda, McMurdo Dry Valleys, Antarctica - Oligotrophic Lake LV.19.BULKMAT1 | ecosystem: Environmental > Aquatic > Freshwater >...
GACCTGCTTGGCCGCATCGGGCGTGTCGCTGGGCTTTGCGGTTGGCGCGGCAGCAGGCGAGACGGCCGGCGCCGCGTCGACGCGCACCAGCGCACCGGAGCCGTCGCGCTCGGGCAGCACGACGCCGGTCGGTGTGAGCCTCGCGTCGCGTGCACGTGCGATCGCCGAGCGACGCTCCTGATAGAGCTGCACGAGCCGACGCGCGGCGTAGTGGGCCTTGATCCGCCACGCCGGCTCATTCGCGAGCAGCACGGCGAACGCGATCTCGGGGCGATCCGCGGGCGCGAAGCCGATGAACCAGTTGTAGTTCAGCGATGGCGAGCGCTTGCCGGTGAGGCTGCCGGTCTTGCCGGCGACCGTCATGCCCTGGATGTAGTCGTTGCCCGACGCATCACGGAAGCTCCCGCGCGCGGTGCCGCGGGTCGTCGTCTCCATCATCATGGCGGCGATCGTGTCCGAGACCTCGCGCGACAGCACGCGATCGGACTTCGCCAACGCGGGTGTCAGGTCGGTGCCGTCGGGGCCGAGCACCTGTGCGATGACGTGCGGCGACTGGGCCATGCCGCCGCGCGCGAAGATGCTGGCGAGCAACGCTCCGTGCATCGGACTCATGTCGATGTTCCAGAAGCCCGCGGCGACCCGCGCTCGCTCCTTCGGATCGCTGGGGATGTGCGCCGGCGAGCGCTCGATGTTGAACTCGAACGGGATGTCGCTCTCGAACATGAACGTCTTCGCGACCTGGGCGAGCTGATCCTGACCGAGGTGCGCGAGCGCGAGCTTGCCGATCACGAGGTTGTAGCTGTGCGCCACCGCGTCGGCGAGGCTCTCGCACTGCGTGTCGCGGGCCGGATCGTCGCGAAGCTCCTCGTCGGTGATCCCGTGCAGGCCGCCCGAGAAGCAAACCTGAGTGCCGGCCGTGACCGCACCGGTCTCGAGCAGTGCTGCCGAGGTGACCAGCTTGAACACCGAAGCGGCAGGAGCCCACGCCGACGCGACGATCTCCATCGGATCGACCTGCGGGTCCATGCTCGAGTGTCCGGCCATCACGAGCACGGAGTTGTCGCGGACGTCGAGGATTACCGCGGCCGCGTACGGCACCTCGCGGTTGCGAAATATCTGCAGCGCCGCGTCCTGTAGCGCAGGATCGATCGTCAACATGATGCGATGGCCGTCGTTCAGCTCCTGCACGAGGCGGCCATCGGGCGGCGGCGCCTTGGCGCCTTCGTTCGCGGGCTTGCTCGGTGTGCCGAGGTACGCACTGAACTTGGCCGCGTCGAGCTCGAGCCGATCCAGCCACGGCAACGGCGGCGGCGCGCTCGGCTCGGAAATCTCGGCTGCGGCCGTCGCAGCGGTGCGCGGCAGCTCGAGATCCTTCGGCGCGGACTGCCGTTGGACGTAGATCGCTATCGCGCCCAGCGTACCCAAGAAGAAGAGCGCGCCGAGCCCGCCCAATCCCCCACGCGTCGCTGGGCCACTGGACACGACGGGTCCTCATAGCAAGCGGGCGGGCGCCGGTCAAAAACCCGCGTTTGCCGGGCCATCGTGGTGTTCTTCTATAGTGTTGGGGGGGCGGCCGGAGCGCGCAAGTCGTCGCGCACCGCGAAGTCGCAGCATGTGGCAAGCGTACGCGGCGCGGACATGCCCGGATCCGAGCCGAGCAACGTCCAGGGTCATCCGGGCAGTGAACGACAATGTGGGACGAGGTGATCACCGCATGTCCGTCACGTTGCCGCCCAGTGGCCATCGTCTGCTAATCTCCCGGGCAGAGCTTCTCCCGCGAATCCGGGGTCATGCGCGACGAAACGATCGTCACCGTCATCCACAAGGTGGAGGACACCGGCCTTCAGCGGCGAAAGAAGGACGCCTGCATCGTCGTCATCTATGGCGCCGAGCTCGGTCGCAAGTATGCGATCGAGAACCGCGAGATGACGATCGGCCGCGCGACGGTCAACGACATCTGCGTCAGCCAGGACTCCGTCTCGCGCACGCACGCGACGATCATGGTCGACGAGCACGGCGTGAAGATCCGCGACAACGTGTCGACCAACGGCACATACGTCAACGACCACAAGGTGCACGAGGTCTACTTGAAGGACGGCGACCTCATCAAGGTCGGCCGCTCCATCTTCAAGTTCCTCACGGGCGACAACATCGAGAGCTCGTACCACGAAGAGATCTACCGACTGTCGACCGTCGACGGCCTCACGCAGATCTTCAACAAGCGCTACTTCGTCGAGACCCTCGAGCGCGAGCTCAGCCGCGCACGCCGCTACGACCGGCCGCTCGCGCTGATGATGTTCGACATCGATCACTTCAAGAAGTGCAACGACACCTACGGCCACCGCGCCGGTGACCACGTGCTGCGGCACATGGCCGACTTGGTGCGGCAGCGCTCGCGCAAGGTCGACGTCATCGCGCGGTACGGTGGCGAGGAGTTCGCGGTCGTGCTGCCGGAGATCGATCTGGCCGGCGCCGAGCAGTTCGGCGAGAGCCTGCGGCACATGGTCGAGGTCGAGGAGTTCGTCTTCGAGGGGCGCAAGATCCCGCTCGCGATCTCGGTCGGCGTCGCGGACCTCGAGCCGGGCATCGCGAACGCGGACGACCTCATCAAGAAGGCCGACGCGCGGCTGTATCGCGCGAAGCAGGGCGGTCGCAACCGCGTGGTCGCGAGTGAGGGCTGAGGCCGGGTCGGCCCCGAGCACGGCACCCATTCGCGTGCTTCCGCCGGAGCTCGCCGATCAGATCGCTGCCGGTGAGGTCGTCGAGCGGCCCGCGTCGATCATCAAGGAGCTGATCGACAACGCGATCGATGCCGGGGCGACGCGGATCGAGCTCGAGCTCGGTGGCGGCGGTACCACGCGCATCGTCATCGTCGACGACGGCGGTGGCATCGCGGCCCACGAGCTGAAGCTCGCGATCACCCGGCATGCGACGAGCAAGCTGCGTGGGCCAGAGGATCTGGTCGAGCCGCCCTGGCTCGGTTTTCGCGGCGAGGCGCTCGCGAGCATCGCCGCGGTCGCGCAGGTGACGATCGAGACCCGCACCGCCGATGCGGCCGCGGGCACTCGACTCGTGAGTCGGCCGGGGCTCGGCGCGGTGGTGGAGACCTGCGCGCACCCGGGTGGCACGCGGATCGAGATCGCGGGCCTGTTCGCAAACCTGCCCGCGCGGCGCAAGTTCCTTCGCGGGGTCGCGACCGAGCTGTCGCACTGCATCGAGACGGTCACTCGCATCGCGCTCGTGCATCCGAGCGTCGGCTTCCGCGTCCGGCACGAAGCTCGTGTTGTCCTCGATCTGCCGCGCGGTGATCACGATCTGCGCGTCGCGACGGTGCTCGGTCGACGCGGCGCCGGGGAGCTCGAGCGCTTCGAGGGCAGCTACGAGGGAGTCGCGGTGCAGGTGTGGCTCGGCGCCGGCGATGCGGAGCGTGCCGAGGTGCTCGTCGTCGTGCGCCGTCGTGTCGTGCGCGAGCGAGCGATCGCGCAGATCGTCCGCGACGCGTGGCTCGGCGCCGCGTCGGTGTGCGCGTGCATCGTCGTCGAGCCGCCGCACGGCACCGTCGACGTGAACGTCCACCCGCAGAAGGCGGAGGTGCGCTTCGCCGAGGGCCAGCGCGTGTACGCGGCGGTGCGGCGCGCGATGGCGGCGGCGCAACACGAGGCCCAGGTCGCGAGGCCCGAGCCGCCGCGGCAGCCCGCGGCCGAGCCGAGCGTCAGCGAGCGGTCGCTGTTCGACGACGACTCGAGCAGGCCCGCGTCATCGCCACCGATGTACGCGTTACGCACCCGCGCCGCGCAGGACGACTACGACGTCGCACGCGATCACCTGCGTGCCGATGCCGAGGCGCTCGCGACCCTCGCGACGCGCCGCACGCCCGCGGTCGAGACCTCACCGCCGATCCCGTCGCCCGAGCCCGATCTGCTCGACTGCCTCCCGGGCCCGGTCGCGATCATGCGCTGGCAGGGCGACCTGCTCGCCGTCGATCTCCGGGTCCTGCGGACCCACCTGCTGCGTCGTCGTCTGCTCGCCGAGCTCGGCACCGGCGCGATCGCAGGTCAGGCGCTGCTCGTGCCCGCCGTCGTCAGCGTGAGCGCCGAGGACGTCGCGCTGGTCACGACGGCGCGCAGCGAGCTCGAAGGTCTCGGCCTCGTCGTCGATCCGTTCGGCGACGACGCGGTCGTCGTGCGCACGATCCCCGCCGAGCTGCGGCGTTGCATCGACGACCTCGACGCGGCCGCCGTGCTCGCGCGCGTGCTCCCTTATCTACGCGCGCGCACCCGCGACGCGCTCTCACCGGTCGATGCCGCGAGCGTGCTGGCAGAGTGCGCGGGGCGAAACGTCGCCGCACGCTTCGCCCGTCGGTTCATGCGCGAGGCGTTGGACATCGGCCTCGCGATCGACGACATCCCCGGCGTGAGACGGTGGCGACCCGATCAGCTCACCCGGCCCGATCCATGAGGCGTGCGATCGCGATCGTTGGTCCGACCGCAGCCGGCAAGAGCGAGCTCGGTCGCGAGGTCGCGCGACGACTCGGCCTCTGCGTGTTCGTGTGCGACTCGGTGAAGGTCTATCGCGACCTCGACATCGGCAGCGGCAAGCCGAGCGCGCAGCTCCAGGCCGAGGTCCCGCATCGCCTCATCGATCTCGTCGATCCCGACGCGCCGTTCTCCGCCGGCGACTACGCGAACGCCGCGTTGTCCCTGATGCCCCACGTGCCCGGTGTGTTCGTCGGTGGCACGGGGTTCTACCTGCGGCAGGTCGCGTGGACGCCGAGCACGCTGCGTGAGCCGACCCACGACGACGAAGGCGACGCGCCGACCGATCGCGTGCCGGTCGATGTCGAGGCAACGTGGCGTGAGGCCGAGCGCACCGACGCAGGTGCGATGTGGCGCGCGCTCGATCGCATCGATCCCACCACCGCGTCGCAGATCCACCCCGCGAACCTCGTGCGGCTCGTTCGCAACCTCTGGCTGTGCGAGCACTTCGGCAAGCCCGTGTCGCAGGTGCGCGCCGCGGATCCGCCGGCCCCACGCCTCGCGCTCTTGCTCGTCGTGCTCGACCCGGGCCCGGAAGTCCTCGTGGGACGCATCGAACGACGCGTCGATGCGATGCTCGCGGCGGGCTGGCGCACCGAGGTGGAGATGCTGCGCGCGGCCGGTTATCATGCCGGGCACAAGTCGATGCAGAGCCTCGGCTACCGCCAGATGCTGGATCTCGTCGAAGGTCGTACCGATCTCGCGTCCGCGCGCGCCGAGATCATCGCCGCGACGCGTCGCTACGCCCGCCGCCAGCGCACCTACTTCCGCCACCAGTTCCCCGGCGCCAACATCCATACGATCGCGAGCGCGGCCGCGTGCCCCTGGGACGCGATCGACACCTTCCACTCGGGTGGGGCGCCCGGCGCAGAGTCGATAGACCGATGAGTAGCAAGGTACTGGAGTTCGAGCGCCCGATCGTCGAGCTCGAGGGCAAGATCCGCGAGCTCAAGCTGTTGTCGTCCGGCAGCGGCGAGATGGCCGAGGAGATCGAGCGCCTCGAAGAAAAAGCCCGCCAGCTCCAACGCGAGCGTTTCGCCGCGCTCACGCCGTGGGAGCAGGTCCAGCTCGCGAAGCATCCCGACCGTCCGTTCACGCTCGACTACCTCGGCGAGGTCGCGACCGAGTTCGTCGAGCTGCGCGGCGATCGCAGCTACGCGGACGACCCTGCGATCGTCGGTGGCCCGTGCCGCATCGACGGCCGCTCCGTGATTGCCCTTGGCCATCAGAAGGGCCGCAATACGAAGGAAAATCTGTACCGCAACTTCGGGATGGCGCGGCCCGAGGGCTATCGCAAGTCGCAGCGACTGTTCCGCATGGCCGAGCAGTTCGGCCGGCCGCTGGTGTGCTTCATCGACACCGCGGGCGCATACCCGGGGCTCGGCGCGGAGGAGCGCGGCCAGTCCGAGGCGATCGCGACGTGCCTCGAGATGCTCTCGCGGCTGCGTACGCCGACGTTGTCCCTCGTGATCGGTGAGGGCGGCTCCGGCGGTGCGCTCGCGATCGGCCTGACCGATCGCATCCTCATGCTCGAGCACTCCGTGTACTCGGTGATTTCGCCGCGCGGCTGCGCATCGATCCTGTGGAAGGATGCCGAGGCCGAGCAAGCCGCAGCGACGCAGCTCAAGCTGACCGCGCCCGACCTGCTGCGCCTGGGCATCTGCGACGAGGTGATTCCCGAGTCGCCCGGCGGTGCGCATCGAGGATTCACGCAGACGGCGGCGAGCGTCGGCGAGACCCTGCGCCGGCACCTGGACGAGCTGTGTCGGATGCCGATCGATGCGCTGCTCGATGCGCGCTACGACAAGTTCCGGCGGATCGGGCATCTCGAGCACGCGGCGCCGGCCTGAAGCGGCGCCGGCCTGAAGCGTTGCCGGCGCAGACCGGCGGGGCGGACCTCCTCTTGTTCGAACACGTGTTGACGGTCTGCGCGGTGTGTCAGGGCTTCGCCCTGGTTCGCACGTTGCGTCGCGTCGAAGGGCGAGCGTATGCGCTGTGCCTCGTCGCGTTGCTAGGGCTGACGCTCGCAGCGCTCCTGCAGCCGTCGCGCTTCATCGGCACCGTCGCGATCGGCCTGTCGTTCGTCGCGCTCGTCGTGCCGTTCGTGCTCGAGGCGCTCGCGCGCTGGGGCTTCGCGCGCGGCAAGCTCGGTCTCGCCGTCGCGTTGTGCGGGGTCCGGGCGATGCTGATGCCCGGCGCCGGGCTCGGCCGCCAGCAGGAGATCCTGCGCGGCCTCGCGTTGCTCGAGTCGCACGGCGTCGATCGAGCGCTCGCCCACTTCCGTGAGCTCGCGACGGATGCGGAAGGCGGCGAGTCGCTCGTCATCCACGAGCAGATCGTGTCGATGATGTTCTACGGCCAGCGGTGGGCCGACGGCATCGCGCACTATGAGGCGCAGTTCCATCCGCGGTATGCCGCGCTGCGCCCTGTGCTCGCGCTCGGCCTGCTGCGGGCGTACGGCGAGTCGGGGCGGCTCGATCACGCGGCGCTGCTGTTGCGTGCGCTCGAAGAGGGTCCGATCGGCGCCGACCCTGCCGCGCTCGGCGTCGTCTCGCAGGCGCGGCTGACGTTCCTCGCGTACGCCGGCGTCGCGAGCTCCGTGCAGGACGCGCTCACCGAGCCACGGCGTCGCGCGCTCGGTCTATCGGCCGCGAGCTCGGCCCTGCTGCGGGGCATCGCGCTCGGACGCGCGGGTCACGACGATGCTGCGCGTCGCGAGCTGCTGCGCGTCGCCGACGTCGCGAACGCGGCGGACGTGCGGATCGTCGAGGCGAGTCGCGCGACGATGGCCGTTTTGCCCGCCGGTGCGGTCGACCTCGCGCCCGATCTGTCGCGTTATGCCGAAGTCGTCGCGCGTCGGCTCGAGGCGTTCTTGCAGGCCGCACCGCGATGGCGACGCGGTCCCACGGTGTTGCTCGCACCGACAATCGCGACGGTGATCCTCGTGCTCGAGCTGTGTCGCAACGGCTTCGGTCGAGGTGGCATCGGACTGCTCGATCTCGGTGCGGTGACGGCCGAGCTGTGGGAGGCCGGCTCGTGGGGTCGCACGATGGTCGCGTCGCTGCTCGCGGGCCAACCGCTCGCGGCGGTGATCGATGCCTACGCGATCTGGGTCGGCGGCCGCGTCATCGAGCGCGTGCTCGGGCGTGGACGGCTGCTCGCGGTCGCGTTCGGCGGGGGCGGGCTCGCGATGTTCGCGTCGCTGCTCGTGCCCGGCTTCGAAGGTGCCGCTGCGGGTGCGCCATTGGTAGCAGTCGCCGTCGCGACCGGTGCACTGATGCTGCTGCCGCGCCTGCGCGGCCCCGCGCTGACGCTCGGCTCGCGTCGCGCACTGCTCATCGGCCTCATCGTCGTGCTCGCGATCCAGATCGGCGGCGCGTTGGCCGGTGTGTTCGCGCTCGAGGTGCCGCTGGTCGGCATCTGGGTCGCGGCGCTGTGGGGCGTGCTCGTCGTCGGCATCGTCCCGCCGACCGGCGCGCTCGCGACGATGTTCGGCTGGCTCGGGTTCGTGACCCTGGCGCCGCTCGTGCTCGGCACGTTACAGGTGCTGCGCGAGGATCCGCAGACGTTTCTCGTCAGTCGCCGCGAGGTGCACGACACCGGTGGTGTGTCGGTGCGCGTGCCGTCGACGATCGTCGCGACCACCGCCCGACGCGAACCCCACCTGCCGGTGCCGCTCGCGGCGGGCTTCGTCGACACGCTCGCGCTGCGCACCGGCGATCTGCTGTCGCTGCAGATCGGCGCCGCGAAGGACGGAGAGGCGCTGCCGATGGCGCTCGATCCGAGCCTGCGTCGCGAGCTCGATGCGGTGCCGGCCGATGTCCCGGCCGCGTTCGCACGCCGCTTCGTCGCGCGCGGCGGCGTCGCGGAGTCGCTGAAGGCGTTCCATCTGCGCCGCAACGGTGAGGACGTCGCGATCGTCGTGCAGCGATCGATCGATGCCGAGCACACGATCGCCTGGGTCGCGGCCCCTCCCGCGGCGCTGCTGCGCACGCCCGAGCTCCACGCGGCGATCCTCGCCGATGCGCTCGTGTCAGCCGGCGGCGTCGTCCATGGCGCGGGCGAGGTCGAAGTCGAGCGACGTGATCCCGCCAGCGTCATGCGTCCACAATGACACGTCGACCTTCGACCACACGTTCGACCAGTCGGGATGATGATTCAGACGCTCGGCCGCGAACGCAGCGCGGGTCATGAACGCGAACGCGGTGACGAAGTCGGCGAACACGAACTGACGCCGCAGCTTGCCGTCGTCGACCTTCCAGTGGGGGCGGTCGGCGAGCGCAGCTTCGATCTCTGCAGCGGTGAGCGGTTGCGGACGCGCCATGCCGGCAGCGTACGAGATCGTGCTCACCGCTGATAGCGGAAGATTCGATTGGTCCCGCCGAACTCGAAGATGAACCCGAAACTGAACTCGATGAGCCCGGTCGTCGGATCCACGAGCCCCGGCGGCGGATTGGCGAACGGCGCCGCGGTGCGCACCGCTTGAATCGCCTCTTCGTCGAGGTAGTCGACGTCGGACGACGCATCGAGCCGCACGCGCGAGAGGCTGCCGTCCTTGTTCAACGAGATGATGAGTCGCGTGCGTCGGGTCTTGGTGCCGAAGCGCCGACCGTCCGGATCGTTCGACGCATGCACGACCTCGGGATGCCAGTGCTGCGCGATGCCGTTGCGCACGCGGTTGAAAAACGACGCGAACTTCCACCGCTTGGAGTCGACCGAGGTCTCGTCGTCCTCGTCGACATCCCGACCGATGTCGTCGAACGATCCGGGGTTGCCGATTGCGTCGCGGATCGCCTTGCGCGAGCCCGGCGAGCCGGCGGGTGATGGCACCGCCTTGCCGCCGCTCGAGAGCTCGCCCTTGTCGTCCGGATCGACGGGATCGTCGGCGTTCGCAGTGCTCGCATCGGGCAACAGCGACAGCGGCTTCGGATCGTTCTCGCTCGGTGCCACGGGCTCGTTGCCGTTGCGCCCGTTGTCGCCGACCGGTGTCGGTGACGAGCCCGGCGTCGGGTGCACGTTCGGCGCGCGAGTCGGTCGCGCGGCGCGGTTGTCGAACTCGGAGACGTACGGCGTATCGTTCTCGGGCGGGCGCTCGTCGGTCACGCGATCGAGCTGCACGAGCTTGCCGGGCGCGTCGGGCTTTGGCTCGGCCTCCTCGGGAATCTCGTCGGGATCGGGCTCGTCGGGCGCTTCGAGCAGGGAGACCTCCATGATCCCCTCGGCCGCCGGCAACGTGCCCGACTCCCACGCCCAGCCGAGCACCTCGTCGCCCAGGGGCAACAGCGCAACGTGCATCAGCACCGAGGCCGCGAGCACCGCGGCCAGCATCGCGTACGGTGGGGACTCGTCGCGCATCGGAGCCGGCGCCGGTCAGTATAGCGCTCGCGCTGCCAGGAGCCCGCGAACGGAACGGATTGCCCTCACAGCTCCTCCGGGCCGACTCAGGCTTTGCCGTCGTCTTCGTCCCCGTCGTCGTCGTCATCCTCACTACCGGGCGCCGGCGCCGGCAGCCCGTCGAGGATGCGCTTGAACTCGGGATGGTTCGGCAGCATCTGCAGTGCGGCGCGGCACACCTGCCGCGCCTCGTCGAACATGTTCGCGTCGCGCAGCGTCGCCGCGAGCAGCACGACCGGCTCGACCTCGCGGGGATTGAGGGCGACCACCGCGCGCAGGTGCTCGACCGCGTCGCGCGGACGACCCTGCTTGCGCAGGATCGCGACGAGCAGATTGCGGATCTCGACGTCGTTCGGCCGCAGGCGCACGGCGTTGCCGAGGTGCGCGAGGGCAGCGTCGTCGCCTTCGGCCTCGCGCACCGCGAGCGCGAGCATCAGGTGCGGCTGCCAGAACCTTGGATCGCGAGCGATGACCTCGCGCAGGAACTTCGCCGCCTCGGCGGCCTCGTTGCCGGCGCGGACCTGCTCGATCGCCGCATCGTAGCGATCCTCGAAGTCCTCGACGTCGAGCGTGAGCCGGCCGCGGCGCGCGAACGCATCGTCGTCGAGCGTGCGGCGGGGCAGGGCGAGCAGCTTCTCGAGGGAGTCGCGCGCCTTCGGCGGATCGTCGCCCTCGAGGTACATCGTTGCGACGTAGCGCAGCACGGTCGCGTCGGTCGGATGGCGCTCGGCGGCCCGGAGCAGCAGCACCGTCGCCTCCTCGTTCTTCTCTTCTTCGTGGAGGTCGAGGAGCATGTCGAGCGCGCTCTTCGCCAACGTCGGCAGATCGACCGCTGTGCGCAGCAGCGCGAGCGCCTCTTCGCGGTCCTCGCTGCCGCCTTCGCTGCGATCCCAAAGCACGTTCGCGAGGTCGCCGTACGCGGCGGGCACCTTGCCTTCGTCGATCGCGCGGCGCAGGAACGGCTCGGCCTCGTCGAACTGATCGTGCTCGAGCATCAACGATCCGAGTCGCGCCATGATCTTCGGCGACTCGTTGCCGCGCTCGGCCGCGAACTGGGCGACCTTGAACGCGTTCGCCTTGTCGCCTGCGTTGCGCAGCGTGTCGATGAACTGCACCGCGACGCCTTCGTGCGTCGGGTCGAGGTTGAACGCCTGGTTGAACGCCTGCACGCTCGACCCGAGATCACCGAGCCGACGCAGCAGCGCCGCGAGGTGATGGAATGCGGTCTGGTCCTTCTGGCGGCGCGACGCGGCGACGTTGAGCGCCTGCAGCGACAGCGGGATCGCCGACTGATCGACCGGATTGTTGACCAGGATGTCGGTCATGATGTGCAGCGCCTGCATCGCCGCGTCCATCGTCGGATCGCGGTTGATCGCGTCGACGAGTGCCGCGAGCAATTGATCGGGCGTGGTCGGCACGCAGCGGCCCTGCAGCGCGCTGAGGTTGCCGAGTCCGACGAGGAACGACGTGAGCGCGGCGTTGTTCGACGTGCCGAACGCGGCCTTCCAGTCGGTCTCCTCGACCTCGACGCCGCAGTGACCGGCGAGCTTCTTCAGCACGTCGAAGAGCCGCTCGGGCAGCTCCGCGCCGCTGCTCGACCACGACCAGCGCTCGATCTCCACGAGCTTCTGGGTCGGCGCGGCGGCCGGCTCGGCGCCGGGCGTGACCGGCTCGAGCACAGCGGCGGTCTCGCCGGGTGCGATCGTCTCGATCCGCACGAGCCGCAGCTCGCAGCCGACCGAGTCGTCGTCGACGCGCATGTTGGTGACCAGCCCGCGCTTCGCGTTCGGGAAGCGGGCGATGCCGTCGAGCGCGCGCGCATCGGTCCACGACTCGCGGAACACCATCAGCGCCGGGACCTGACGCTTGCCTTGCTGCGCCATCGCAGTGAAAACGGGGGCCGCCGCCTTCGCACCGCGACTCGCGAGCTCCTGCGCCCACCACCGCTGGACGCCCATGCACAGCGGCGCACCCTTGCCGTCGTTCGTGCACGCGATCGGCAGCACGACGAGCTCGATCGCCGCCGCGGCCGCAGCGACCGCTTCGTCCTCGCCGTCGTCCTCTTCTTCCTCGTCGTCGTCGTCGCCAGCCTCGCCGACCATCAGCTCGTCGCCGTCACCGTCGTCGTCGTCGTCGTCCTGCTCGGGCGCGTCGCCGGTGGTCTGGTCGTCCTTGGTCTCGTCGTCTGCGGGCGGCATGGGCCGCGAAGCTAGCAGGGAGCGGGACGCCGCGCAGCGTGGTCCCGAAACCCTGCTCCGTTACCGTTACCGTCACCGTTACCGTGCCCGAGGGCGTGCCGGGTGAGCTAGGATCGAATACGGATGCCCCGACCCAGAGCCGACGCGCTCGCGCTTTTCGCGGCCGCGGCATGTCAGTCCCCGTCCGCCGACGTGCTCGCGGTCTGGCTCGACGCCGCCGTCGACGAAGACGGCGCCCGCGCGATCCAGATCTACGACGCTGGCGAGCGCCGTCAGGTCGAGCTGCGTCCGACGATCGCGGACAGCGACGCCGGTCAGGTCGAGCTCGGCGTCGCCCCTGGTGGCGGCGGCTTCATGGTCTCCGCAATCAAGGGCGGCACGGTGTGGATCGATCTCCAACGGGGCACGCGCGGTGTGATCGCGAAGGGACCGTGGGGCGAGCTCGCCGAAAACGCATCCTTCTCGCGATCCGGCCGCGCGCTGCTGCGCGGGCTCGCGGAGGGTGCCCAGCCCGATCAGGTGCTCATGCCGATCGCGTCGGTGAGCACGACACCGCTGTGGCTGGGCGCACCGGCGACGGAGCATCTCGGCGCCCGCGGGTTCGTGCGCAGCGCCGCGGATGCGCCGATCGTCTACTGGCTCGAGGAGGGCGGGACCGAGGACGTCGAGTATGTCGACGGCACGATCGCCGCGTTCGCCTATCCCTCCGAAGGCTCGCGTGTCGACGTCGATACGCTCGTGCCGCTCGGGACCAACCGCATCCACACGCGCGGGATCTCGGCCGGCGCGTTCCCCTCGCGCATCCCCAAGGACTCCCTCCGCGGGGGCTGGTGCACGCACAGCCTCTGCGTCACGCCCGATGGCGACGCTGCGATCGGCATCTCGCCTGCGCTGTGCCAGGTCTTGCGGTTCCAGTGGGCGCGCGTCGGCAGCGATGGCGAGAGCCGTCCCGCGCGCGAGATCGATCTGCCCGTCGGCTGCGGGTGGACGAGCGAGCCGCACCTGCTCGCCGCGCTCGACGCGAGCCACGCGTTGTTCGACGACGACGAGCGCATCTACCTCGCCGATCTCGATCGTGGATCTTGGACCGCGACCCCGAAGCTCGGCTCGACCACCACGGCGGTGACGATGCTGGCGGCGAACGGCGGCCGCACGATGAACTTCGTCTCCGGCGATGGCACGTTGATCCGCGCCGACGCCGACGGCATCGAGGTCGTCAGCGCCGAGCGCACCGACTGTACCCCGCAACCGCCGATCACGAGCCCGAACGGCGCGTGGGTCGTGATGACCTGCGGCGGCAGCGAGGCGATCGTCGAGATCGATCAGCCCGCGTTCTCGACCACGCTGCGGATCTCCGCGCTCGGCCTCGAGCGCTTCGACGGCCTCGCGATGCGTGCGCTCGCGGTCGACGACGGCGGCAACGCGCTGCTGTACAGCTACGACCCCGACGACAACGAAGAGGTGCCGCGTGGGATGTTCGTGCTCGAGGGCGGCGGTCACCTGTCGCGCGTCGACGAGCTCGAGCCGACGCCGGAGCCGTTCGGCGGCTCGACGACGACCTACTTCTCCGCGCAGGCGCACTGACCACGGACGTCAGAGGTCGACGAGCAGCGGCACCGAGATCTCGGTCGTGCCCGTCGCCGCGACCTCGACGGCGGTGTTCGGCACGCTGACGGTGTCGCCGTTGTCCGGCAAGAACGTGCCCGCGAGGTTGCCGTTGCGATCGAGGATCGCGTTCGCCTTGTAGCTGTCGGCGTGGATCTGCTCGAGCTCGAGCACGAGCGACGTCGCGCCGGCCTCGGCACGACCGCGGATGAAGCGGCTCGGCGTGCAGCCGCCGCCGAGGCCACAGTTGGTCGTCGACAGGATGATCCACGCATCGCTCGCCGCTTCGAGCGGCGTGGTCCAGGTCAGCGTCGCCTCGAGGTTCGGGATGTCGGGGAACGGTGCGTCACCGGGCTGTGCCACGTCGTCTTCGGGGAACGGCCCGTCGATCTCGCGCAGCTCGGCGCGTGTCGCCGGCCAGTCGAAGTGGGTCGTGCCCTTCACCTCGACATGCATGTCGAGCCCGTCGGCGCCCTCGAAGTCGAAGATCGCCTGCACGTACTCGCAACCCGCCTCGATCGAGCAGAACGTCCAGCGCTCGGCGTCGAGGTCGGCCTCGACGAGACGCGTGCGAGAGTCGCGCAGGATGCCGAGGAAGTAGCCGCCGTTGCGGAACACGAGCACGTCCTCGCCCTCGTGCTGCTCGATCACCATCGCGAAGCGGAGCGAGTTGCCGCCGTCGAGATCGACGCGCGAGAACAGCGTGTGGGCGTCGACCGGTCGCACGTCCATGTTCATCGTCGGGAAGTCGCCGGCCGAGGTCGTGGAGTCGACGGGCCCGACCCACAGGCCAGGGATCCGCGCGAAGAACTCCGATGCTCCCGCCGGATCGGCGGTGCCGCCGGTCGTGTCGGCGGACTCGGCACTCGACGACTCCGCGGTCGTCTCGGGATTGCTCGACGTCGGCGACGCGCTCGAGGTGTCGGCGTCGGCGGGCGTATCGTCGGCCGCAGGGCAGGCGGCGAGGATCAGGGCGAAGTAGATCGATGGGTTGCGGATGGTCATGGGTAAGCTCTCCGAGGTCTACGCAGGTCATCCATCCACGGGCGAGGCGTTCGGGTTGTGATGCGCGTCACCGTGGTCGCGCGAGCGCGACCACGCGGTCCATGAACGCTTCGACGTCGTCCTCGGTATTGTAAAAGTGCGGGCCGAGGCGCAGCCCGCAGCTCGGGCGCCAGTCGTGCTTGTAGCCCTCGGCGACGAGCTGCTTGCTGACCTTCTCACTGCCAGGGAAGTCGACGGCGAGGAAGCCGGTGCGCCGCTCGTGCTCGAGCGGCGAGTGGATCGACAGCCCGGCTGCCTGCGCGCGCTCGATGATGCGCTGGCACAGCGCGATGTTGTGCGCACGGATCCGCTCGATGCCGACCTCGTGCAGCGGCTCGTACGCCTTGCGCGCGACGTAGTACGCCGGCACCGACGGCGTGCCGGACATCAGGCGCCACGCGTTGTCGGCGAACCGGATCGGCGCCGGCTCGAACGCGAACGGATCGGCGTGCGCGAACCATCCGGTCGTTCGCGGACGCAGCGTGTCGCGCACACCCGGGCGCGCGTAGAGGAACGCGGTGCCCGGGCCGCTGCACAGCCACTTGTGGCTGCCGCCGACGAGCATGTCGACGCCCCAGGCCTTCACGTCGATCGGCACGGCGCCGAGCGTCTGGTACACGTCGACGAGCGTCAGTGCACCGACCTCGCGCGCTCGCTTTGCGATCGCACCGATGTCCTGCAGCGCACCCGAGACATAAATCGCGTGCGAGCACGGAACGATCGCGGTGCGCTCGTCGATCGCCTCGAGCATCCGCTCGATCGGCACGGTCATGCCGTCGTCGCTCGGCACGAGCACGAGCTCCGCACCGAGCTCGCGGAATCGTTCCCACACGTAGATCACGTTGGGGAACTGCAGCGCCTCCATGACGACGCGCTTTCTCGGGCCGGAGAAGTCGATGCAGCTCGCGACCGCGGCCTGGAAGTACGCGACGTTCTGGTTGAGCGCGGTGTGGCCGGGCACGCCGCCGAACAGACGCGCGGCGCTGTCGGCCGTCTCGTCGACTGCCTTCACCCACGTCTCCCAGGCTTCGACGCCATCTTGCTCCCAGATGCGTGCGTACTCGGCGAGCGCCGCGGGAGCGCTGCGATGCATCGCGCCCATCGAGTTGCTGTTGAGATACGTCGTGCGCGACAGGATCGGATACTCGTCGCGGTAGCGCGCGAGCTCGGGGTCGATGCGCGGGGTGGTCATGGCGTGTCGGCTCCGTAGGGGTCGAAGGGCGCGGCGCTCTTGCGGGTGCGATTGAGTCGGCGCAGCTCGTCGGGCGAAAAGGCGTGCTTGCTCGTCGGCGCGATGTGGCGGCGACAGAACGCTTCGATCGCGGCGCGGGCGGCAAGGCCGGTTTCGGCGCGCTCGAGATCGATCGACGCGGCGGCATCGGGTGCGCTCGCATCGTCGGCATGTGCTGCCGCCTCGACCGAGTCGTCCCAGCGGCGAAAGATCAGGCGACGGCGATCGGCGAGGGAGCGCGACTTGTCCGACCAGATCGCGAGGAGCTGACCCGGCAGCGCGCGCAGGCCCTCCTTGAACTGCAGGCGCGCGAAGCCGATCGCCAGCTTGGTGCGAAACGAAGCGGTGCGTGCGAGAAAACCGGCCTTCGCGGCGGCGGACGGATCGCTGCCGGACATCGCGAGCGCCCACTCGGAGGGGCCGGTGACGCGCCAGCCCGCGAACGGATTGAGCGCGCGCGCGCCTTCGCCGGGCAGCGCGAGGCCGCGGCCCGACAGGTGCTTTCTGTGATCGAGCTTTCGCCAGCGATCCGCGAACAGCACGCTGCCGTCGCGACGCACCAGCGCGGTGAAGCGGTGACCGGGATCCTGGTAGCCGAAGGTGCCGTCGGTGCGGCGCAGCAGGCCGAGGTTGTGCACGCGATCCTGCTCGCCCAGCGGCACGAGACCGGTGCCGAGCGGGAGCATGCGCGGCGCGGGTGGGGCGACGCGGCCACCAACGGGCAGCGGCGTACCGAGCTCGTCGGCCGCGCGATGTCGCGGCTCGGCGGATGCGAGCGTCGGCGATGCGAACGCGAGCGTCGCGATCGTGGCGAGCAGGCCGGCCTGCCGATTCGAACGCGGCACGACCCGAGGCTAGCACCGCCGGGCGGCGTCTCGCCCGCACCCGGACGAGAACTCGGTGATCTGCGCGTGCGTCGACGCTGGATGGCGTTTGACATCGGCGCGCGCGTCGATCGAGCGACTGATCCGCGCGACCTCGTGCTGCTGAACCAGGTCGAGATCCGGGAACCCGTGCGCCCACCCGTCGCGTGCGACCGGTCGATGCGTGGGCCCACCGACCGTAAGGAGCCCGCGCCGCCGACCGTTCCCACCGGTGTGCACCGTCGGTCGCTGCCCATCGCCTCGCCTTGTCAGGTGTTCCGACCCTCGCCCGGTCACTCGTTTTGTGGGCAGTGTCAGACGCACGTGCACGATCTGTCGGCGCTGACCCGGCGCGAGGCCGAGGCGCTGCTCGCCGCGAACATCGGCCACAAGCTGTGCATCGCGTATCGCACCGCGACCGACGGCACGCTGATCCATCGCGCCGAGCCGCGTCCGCTCGCGCTCGCGCTCGCCGTCGCTGCACTCGGATCTGCGCTCGTGCTCGCGGCCTGTGCCGGGCACGCACCCGAGATCGATCACCCCGGCGAGCGCTGCCGTGATCCGCAGGGCTACGAGATGGATTGCGACACGCCGCGGCACGCGGGCGCGCCGGTGATCCCCGACGCGGACGCGCGCGTCATCGACGTCGCGCCGTCCGATTCCCCCGACGTGCCCGATGGCGACGAAGACGACGAAGGCACCGCGGAGATCGTGGTCGTCGACACGCCGGCACCCGAAGGCCAGCCGATCACGTTCGACGATTTCGAGGAGACTCCGCTGCCGGACCTGGACTTCGTCGGTACCATGGTGGTCGAGGAGACGATTCGCATGCCGGAGGTGGACGACGACCGCACCGTCGGCGAGTCCCTTCCAGACGCGGGCTCGTCGCGCAAGGCGAAGCGCGAGGCGCGTCGCGACGCACGTCGTGAGCGCCGCGATCGCGGAGGCATGACCGCGAAGCGCTGAGCCCCTACAGCAGCTTTTCGTACTCGCTCGCGCTCAGCAGCCCATCGAAGTCGCCCGTGCTCGTCGGCTTGATCTTGATCATCCACCCACCCGCGTACGGATCGTCGTTCACCGTCTCCGGTGTCGCGTCGAGCGCGTCGTTCTTCGCGACGATCTCGCCCGCGAGCGGGGCGTACAGCTCCGACACCGCCTTCACCGAGTCGACGTCGCCGAAGCGCTCGCCGACGTTCACCTTGGTGCCGACGGCCGGCAGCGTGACCAGCGTGATGTCGCCGAGTTGCTCGACCGCGTGCGCGGTGATGCCGACGATGACGACGTCGCCATCCTTGCGAGCCCACTCGTGGTCCTTGGTGTAGCGGAGATCGGCGGGGACGTTGTTGCTCATCGGATCCTCGAACGAAGAGAGAGTGAGAACGAAAACCGGAAATCACTTCGTGGCGCGGCGATAGAACGGACCCGCGACCTGCTCGGCCGCCATCGTCTTGTCGCGCTGCAAAATCGTGAGCGGCGCACCCGGCTTCGCCATCGCAGCCGGCACCCACGCGAGCCCGACCGATCCGCCGACGGTCGGCGCGACGCCACCCGAGCTGACACGCCCGACCTCGGCACCAGAATCATCGACCACCGTCGCACCGTCGCGCACGATGCCGCGATCGGTGACCTTGAACCCGACGAGCTTTCGCGTCGGCCCGTCGGCCTTCACCTTCGCGAGCGCGTCGTGACCGATGCACTGCACGCCCTTGTCGAGCTTCACGACCCAGCCGAGACCGGCCGAGATCGGATCGGTGGTGTCGTCGATGTCGTTGCCGTACAGCGACAGCCGCGCCTCGAGCCGCAGCGTGTCGCGTGCACCGAGCCCGATCGCCGGCGCACCGGCACGCAGCAGGGCATGCCACACCGCGACCGCACCGGCAGCGGGCACAAACAGCTCGAAGCCGTCCTCGCCGGTGTAGCCCGTGCGCGCCGCGACGACCTCGACGTCGAGGATCCGCCCCGGCGCGAAGCCGAAGGACGGTACGTCGAGGAGGTGCGCGCCGGCGATCCCTGCGACGATCTCGACCGCGGCCGGCCCTTGCACGGCGATCAGCGCCCACGCATCCGACACGTTCTCGATCGTGCAGTCCGCACCTTCGCCGTTCGCACAAAAATGCGCGAAGTCCTTCGCGATGTTCGCCGCGTTGACGACGATGCGCAGGTAGTCGGGCCCGAACCGATAGACGATGCAATCGTCGACGATGCCGCCCGTCGGATGACACGCGACGGTGTACGCCGCGCGCCCGTCGACGAGCTTGCCGATGTCGTTGGTCACCAGCCGCTGCACGCAGGCGATCGCGCCCGGACCCTTGAAGTCGACCTCGCCCATGTGCGAGACGTCGAAGATGCCGACCTTGCTGCGCACGGCGCGATGCTCGGCGAGGATGCCGGCGGCGTACTGGATCGGCATGTGCCAGCCGCCGAACGCGACCATCTTGGCGCCGAGCTCGACGTGGACATCGTGCAGTGGCGTGTGTGCGAGGGTCTCGTCCATGGCGGAGCCCGATGATGGCCAAGCACGCCGGCTGGCGCAAGCGATCGCGAAGGCGTCCCAGCCGGTCACCCACCGCGGGCGCAGCGGGGGGCAACGGTGCTAGACATCTCTACGATGCTTCGCGCAGCCAGGGCGCTCGTGCTCGGCGCGCTCGCGCTAGGCCCGACCGCGTGCCAGCCCCGGGCCGAGGTCCAAGGCCCCGGCGGCCCGCTCACGAAGATGGGCACCGACAGCTACCTCAAAAAGGCGATCCGATCGTCGAACGAGGGCGTCATCTTGCTGCCGTCGGTGAAGGCCGAGCGCGTGTACGAGCTGCCGCGACTCAACGAGATCGCCCACGCGCTGCGCGAGCCCGCCGCTGCGTGCTTTCTGTTCCGCGCGATCGAGACGATGCAGCCGACCAAGGACGAGCGCGGCTTTTCGAAGGTGCCCGAAGGTCAGGTCAAGATCCGTACCCGCATCGCACCGTCGGGCGAGGTGCTCAGCACCGAGGTGCTCGAGTCCGGCTTTCTCGACACGCACATGCCCGAGTGCGTCAGTCGTGCGATCAACAAGCAGACGTTCCCGCAGAACAAGGGCGGCGTCTCGCACTACGTCGACATCGTCTACTGGGTGAGCCTCGGTCTGCAGTCCGACGTGCACACCGAGGCGTATCGAACGAAGCTGCGCCGCGAGCAGGTTGCGGCTGGGCTGCGCGGGCGGCCGTGCCTGCAGGGCCGCGCGGCGCCGGGGCACTACCGCATCGAGGCGCTGAACCTCGTCGATCGCTTCGGCAACACGATGGTCAATCGCGCCTACGCGCCCGGCCTCGCCGACGACGTGCGCGCGTGCCTCGAGCAGGCACTGAGCGATCTGCAGCTGTCGCCCCAGCCCGAGGCGTTCGTGCGGCCCGTCGTCGCGCAGATCGAGGTCGACGTCGACGGCGAGGGCGGCATCACGGTGAAGGACGAGCGGTGGTTGCACTTGCTGCAGCTCGAAGAGGCCGCGAAGCAGGACGAACGACGCCGGGCCCTCGGCCTCACGGATGACGAGAGCGCCGAGCCCGAGCCCGCCTCCGAGCCCGCTTCCGACGTGCCGCCCGAACCACCGCGAGGCCCCCGCAGGGACCCCGGCACGGCGGGACAGAAGATCGATCTCGTGCCGCGCCGTACCGGCGAGTAGTCACGAGTCGTTCTTCGGACCGGTGCCCGGGCTCGCGCCCGGCCCGCGCAGGGGCTCGATCGGGCTCACCTGCGAGTCGTCCGCGGGACGATGCGGCAGCATCGTGCCGTCGACCGACGCCGTGATCGACATGTGCGGATCGATGTCCGCGATCAGCGACGCCGCCTCGGTGTGCTCGAGCGCCTCTGCGCGATCGGGCGTCGGCGGCATCACCAGGCTCACGAGCACCGACGCGGCGATGAGCCCCGCGACCATGCCGAGCGACAGACCGATCGGCACGTCGACCGGCGGCGTGAGGTACGGGATGCCCTCGGCGACGATCATCTTCGCACCGATGAACGCGAGCACCAGCCCGAGACCGTACTTGAGGTACGCGAACCGATCGAGGAAGTGCTGCAGCAAGAAGAACATCGCGCGCAGGCCGAGTACGGCGCACACGTTGCTGGAGAAGATGATGAACGGGTCGCGGCTCTTGACGACGCCGAAGCACGCCGGGATCGAGTCGAGCGCGAACACGACGTCCGATGTCTCGATCATCAGCAGCACGATGAACAACGGCGTCGCGTGCCACTTGCCATCTTGTCGCACGAAGAACGCGGCGCCGACGTAGCGCCGGGTCAGCGGCAGGATCTTGCGCGCGAAGCGGTACGCGAGGTTGCCGCTCGGGTCGACCTGCTCCTCGCCCGCGAACAGCAGCTTCACGCCGGTCAGCAGCAAGAACCCGCCGAACAGGTACAGCAGCCACTCGAAGCGCTCGATCAGCTCGAGGCCGAGCACGATGAAGATGCCGCGGAGGATCAGCGCGCCGACGATGCCCGCGAACAGCACGCGGTGCATCACCTGCGGCTTCACGTCCATGTAGCGGAAAATGACGATGAAGACGAAGAGGTTGTCGACCGACAGCGCCTTCTCGAGCACGTACGCCGAGAGGAACTCGATGCCCGGGTCGCGCCCGTAGTGGAACCAGATCCAGCCGTTGAACGTGAGGCTGAGGACGACCCAGACGATCGACCACGTCAGCGCCTCGCGCGTCGTGACGACGTGCGACTGGCGATGGAACACGCCCAGGTCGAGCAACAAAAGGAAGAGGACGCCCGCGAGGAACGCCCCCCACATGAGTGGAGAACCCAGGGTTGCGACGCCAAGCAAGCGCTCAGTCCTTCAGCGCCGTGATGGAATCGGCCTTCAGTTTGATCTCGATCTTCCGTGGCTTGCTCGAGTCTTGATAGACGACGTCGATCAAGGTCCCTGTGAATGCGATGTGCGTCTTCGGGGCGGCGCCAGTGAAGAGCTGGTTCTCCGAGAACAGCTGGTACTCCATCTGCACCTCGAGCCACACCGGATCGGGCACGGTCGCCCACACGACGTACTTGCCGTGCACGCGATCGTCGATCTTGTCGGTGAGCTCTTCGTCGCGCTCGAACACGGCCTGCCCTTTGACGCTGCTCGGCGTCGTGCGCAGCTTCTCGAGGAAGGCCTCGCGCTCGTCGCTCGACAGCGTGTTGAACGCCTCGAGGCCCTTTGCGTTGAACGTCAGCTCGGCGCCCTTGGGGTCGAACGACTTCGGCGCCGCCATGTACTTGGGAGCCGCGTGCTTGTTCGTGTCGCACGCGCCGACGCCTGCGATCGCTGCGAGCATGAGAACGAACAACCGGGATGAAAGCCAGCTCCGGGGGGCGCGCATGGCCGCTAAACCTATCACTTGTCGGCCGCTTGTCCACCGTGAGCGCAGCGGCCTCTCGCGGGGTCACACCGGGGCGCGGGGTCATGCCGGCGGCTCGTGGTCGAGCACGTTCGCGGTGCCGAGCGCTGCGACGAGCGCGGCGCGGGCGGCCTCGACCCGATCGCGCACGGCGACCTCGCCCTCGAGGGTCACCCGCACGTGCATGTGGATGCGGCCGTCCTCACCGCGACTCCACCGCGGATACGAGCCGACGTCGACCCCTGGCCAGGCCGCGACGACGGCATCGAGATGGGCCGCGAGCACGCTCTCGTCGAGGCGTGTATAGACGACATCGACATGCCACCCCGGCGCGGACGGCAGCTCGCCGAGGATGCCTTCGAGGTGCTCGTACTTCGCGCGCAAGAGGCTCGGAACGCCCGGCAAGATGTAGATCCGCGCACCATCGAGGTCGAGGCGGAACACCGGCCAGCCCGGCATCGCGCGCAGCGTGGTGCCCTCGGGCAGATCCGCCATGCGCAGCGCGGCGTCGGTGAGCCGGCCCTCATAGTGATGGCGGATCATCGCCTCCATCTCCGGATTGCGGCGCAGCGGGCGACCCGTCGCGAGGCCGATCGCCTCGAGCGTGCGATCGTCGTGGGTCGGGCCGACGCCACCCGAGGTGAACACGAGCGGCGCGCGAACGGCGAGGCGCAGCAGCGCGGCGCCGATGTCGTCCATGCCGTCACCGACGGTGCAGATCTCGAGCAGGCGGATGCCGCGACGGCGGAGCGCCTGCGCGAGAAAGTGACCGTTCTCGTCGCGGACCTTACCGGTGAGCAGCTCGTCACCGATGAGCAGCACGCACGCGGTCGGGGCGGGGACATCGATCATGCGCGAGCGCGCTATCGTAGCAGGCTTGACGGCACCCGGCGCGCGCGAGACAAACCACGGGTGACCCAGCGAGACCCAC
>Ga0163144_10007911_pt1 | contig 23155 bp, 22 predicted proteins | sample OliLak19BULKMAT1_FD_123175 | JGI IMG/M metagenome (GOLD analysis project Ga0163144, IMG submission 123175) | Freshwater microbial mat bacterial communities from Lake Vanda, McMurdo Dry Valleys, Antarctica - Oligotrophic Lake LV.19.BULKMAT1 | ecosystem: Environmental > Aquatic > Freshwater >...
CATCGCCGGATCGAGTTTCTCCCACGGCGACCAGGCACCCCAGTTGTGAAAATCGTTGAGGTGCGGAAAGATGCTGTCGGCCGGTGCGTTGATGGTGGTGCTGCGCTCGAGACTGAATGAGTCAGGCTTGGTGAACGCGAGTCCAACGATGACGAGGAGCACGAGCAGGATCCCAATACCGATCTTCTTGAGCATGGGCTACTCCAGCTGGGATGACGGGGAGCATACGGACAACGTTACGGTCGTGTGATGCGCGCCGCACCAGCTACCTGCCCCGCAAGTTCAAGTCGGCGGTTGCGCTCGACACGGACCACTGCGTCGACGCCTACTCGCACGAGGCCGTGTGCACCGTTGCCGCAGGACGGTCGGCCGACACGCCGGCGGCATGCATTGAACGCGCCTCGATGCCGGGCCAGCGCGTGGCGCGCGGTGCACTGACAACAATTACCGAAATCGCGAACGCCGCCGGTCTCCAGGCACCGATGGTCACGGTGATTGGTCCGACGGCGCACGCAATGCCGCTGTGACTGCGGCGACGGCGACGGTGGTCCGTCGCAGACTGCTGCCTACTTCGGGAATCCCGCCTGCGGTAACGTCGGCGTGAGGCGCAGCGCGTTCTGGTAGTAGACCTTCTTGAGCACGGCGTCCGGCAGGTCGATGCCGTACAGCTTCCAGAAGGCGTGATAGCCGCGATAGTAGTCGAAGTAGTCGTCCCGCGTTTCGAACACGCGCCAGTAGAACGGATACTCCTCGGGCTGAAACGAATCTTTGCCGAAGAGAATGCGATCCTGAAATCGAACGAAGAAATCGCGCATCGCACGCGGCTGCCGTCCGATCTCGTACAACACCGCGCCCAGTTCCGTGTGTACGTTGGGCATGTCGGTGAGCAGCCTGGTGAGCGCGCCAAGATCGTTGGCCTGCCACCCCATGTGCGCGGTCACGAACGTCGTTTTCGGGTTGCGGCGGAACAGATTGTCGCGCTCGACGATCAACTGCTCGAAGGTCGGAAACCTGTCCGGCGCGTAGCGACGCTCGGGGAAGAGCGACATCTCGAGCCACCGCTCATTGCTGTAGTCGAGCGGTTTGAAGAACTGTGGCGGATCGCCGGTATGAATGAACACCGGCAGCTTGAGACGCGCGCACGCGGCCCAGATCGGATCGAGCTCCGGATCGTCGAGCCGGAGACGCGAACCGTCGGGTTTCTTCGTGGAGAGCCCGAACCCCTTGCCGATCTCGCCCACGCCAACCGCACCGGCGGCGACATCGTCTTCAAGCTGCGCGACCGCTTTCTCAGCCCAACCCGGTCCGACATTCTGAAAACTGATGCCAGCCAGCACGCGCACGCGATCCTTCATCGTCGGCGAGGCGCGAATGACCGCCATCGCATTCTTCAATCGGTCACCCGACGCGTTGTCAGCGACAACCATCATGCGCACGTTCAGACTGTCGAGCGATGCACCGAGTCGTGCGATGCCTTCCGCAGAGCCGAGCAAGCCAGACGGATGTCCATGGAAATCGATGGCCGGAAACTTGGCCGTCTTTCGCATGTTGGCCGTGCTGACCAGTGTGGAGACTGGGCGATAGTCGAGAATACTCGGCGCCGGAAGTTCAGGCGCCATGCAGTTGTTCGGACGGATCTCGGTGGTGCCTTGAGGGCACTCCTCGCCCGGCTTGATGGGGGTCGCACCACGAAAACCGCCGCGACCGCCAGGCGGTGTTTGGGCACCTGCGCTCGTGCCACAGAGCATCAGCGCGCCCGTGACCGCGGTGAGACTGAACAGGGTCAGACGACGCATGCATACTCCTCGGAGGGCGTAACCACCAAGTGTCGAGCTTCGCCAGTGAATGTGCACGCGTGGGCGCAGTTGCGGAATGCAGCAGTCGCGCCTCACCGCATACGCTCGTACGTGGCGAAAGTGACACCAGTCGTCCGCCCCGCGCCGTCATCGCGCATATAGATCACGGCAATGGTTTGTGCATCGGGCGAGAGCACGTTGGTGAGTCGCGTGGTGATGCGACCGTCCTTCTTGTTGATGATCTCGTTGATGGCGGCATTCACCACACGCACCGCCGCGTGCGATTGACCGGCGTTCCCGGTGACCGGCATATCCGTTCCGTCGAAATCCGTCGTGTACCACCAGCGCGTCGTGTCGCCTTTGGCGTTCACGGCCTGGATCGTCACTTTCATCCCCGCCGCTCCAAAGGGTTCGTACGTCATGATGTTGCTCGCCGGTGCGGGCGCATCGGATTTGAGCAGCCAGCGGCCGAAGCGCGGGTTAACCGTCGGCGCTGCAAGCGACGGGACGGCGACCGCCGACGTGAACATGGCGCAGACAAGCGTGATGACACTGGCGGCTCGGACTGTCGACATTCGTGATGACTCCCGTAGACGTGGGGACACGAAGCGCGCACCTCGCACGCACCGTGTGATGACTGGGACGAGCAGCGTAATCGCGGTACGACGCGCGGACAGTCTCGATGTTGCGGCCTCGTGCACAGCACAGCAAGGGATCGCGCGTGGGGAATGCGCCTTCGTGGCCTTTCAACCATTTCCAAACTCGTGTCGTCGAACAGCACGATTGTCCAGAAGTCCAATTGCCTCCGCAGCGATCACGGCTCCTCCCTCGTATGGCCCTCGAATGCCTCGATCGATGACGCGCCACTGCAAAGTCGCCCTGCTCGCGACCTCCACGTTTGCGTTTCCCGCTCGCGCGGTCGCACAACCCAATGTTGTGCCTGTCACGCGCGAAACATCCGCGCCTCCCGCGCGATCGCCCGCGATGTTCGGCTCTGCGGCCCGCGCTGCGCAGGCGTCGGTGCTCGACGGGCGCGACAACGATGATGTCTGGAAGTCTGCGCGCGTCATCGACCAGTTTCTCGAGTACGAGCCCAACACCGGCGCCGTGCCGCGATTCCGTACCGAAGTGCGCGTGCTTTACGACGACACGTATCCCTACATCCTCGGTCGCATGCACGACCCGCGCCCGACAGCATCGTCTCGCTGCACTCGCGTCGCGATATCCGTACCGAAAGCGAACAGCTCAAGCTGATCATCGATTCGTATCACGATCGACGCACCGCGTATCGGTTCGTCGTTAATCCGGCTGGTGTGAAGCGTGACTTCTACGTCTACAACGATCAGACGCAACTAAGCGCAGCAGCGTGCACCAATCGCAGCGACGAAGGACGCTCGGGCGGATGGTGGATGGAGCCGTCGCTGCAGTTCCGCGTCTCGTCGCGCTTTTCCGCATCGATGGCTGCGTTCTACGCGCACAACATCGATGATGACCAGTGGCACTCCAACGTCACGCCGACAGTGGGCGGCCCCACGAGCTACACCTTCGCGCGACTCGACCAGACGACGCTGCGCATGACGAGCCGAGTCAACTACACGGCGTCACCGACGCTCTCGGTGCAGTTGTACGCGCAGCCGTTCGTCAGCACGGGCACGTACACCGACTGGAAGGAACTCGACGATCCGCGCGCCGAAGCGTATGCGGGGCGCTACATGCGCTACGGCACCACGAACCCCGGCGGCTTCAACGTGCGGCAGTTCAATTCCAACGCCGTCGTGCGCTGGCAGTACCGTCCGGCGTCAACGCTCTTCTTCGTGTGGCAGCAGGGCCGACAGGCGAACGACCCGCGCGCAACGGACTTCAGCTTGCAGCGCGATTTCTCCGGGCTGTTCGACCTGCACCCGATGAACACGTTCCTCATCAAGGCGTCGTACTGGTTCAATAAGTAGCGATCAGTATCCCTCGCGCGCGAGCTCGTGCAGATCGGCGATGGAGAGTGGTACCGGATAGACCACGCCCTTGCGGTACGTCTCGCGCACGAGCTTGCCGAACAGCCATTCGCTGGCCGCGATGTGCACGTTTGGATCGGTCTTGCTCCACACGTTCTCCCACCACTTCGGCAACTTGGAGAGCAGATCGCCAAGCCGGTTGTGCTCGAGCGGTTCGAGCCCGATGCGTGCGCTCGATGCGTCACCGATGAGCAGGTGCACGTACTTGGTCGCCGCGTGAATGCCGGCGTCTTCGGTGATCCGTCCCAAAAAGCTCGTCGCGTCCTGTTCATCGACGCTGGCCGCGCGCTGTCCTGAATCCTGTCCGGCAATGAAGCGGCCGAGCATTCGCACGTGTGCATCGGCCAGGGCCACGCCATCGGGATTGGCGGCCAGCGCACGGTCACGCCAGCCATTCGCGTAGTCGGTGGGGCCGACATAGTGGCGCTTGTATACGTCGTAAAACGCGCTGGCTTCGGCCAGCGTCTGCGGCAGGCAATCGGCATCATCGGGGAGCCCTGGCGCACGGAGTCCCATCTGATGCGCAAAAACGCGCCAGACGTAGTAGTAGTCTTCGGCCACCTGCGGATCGAGCGCGAGCCCGAGCGTCTCGAGCCCCTGTACCACGCACAGCGAAAAGCCGATGATCGTGCCGGCCATGTCCTCCTGATTGATCGGCACTCCGTACTGCTCCAGGAACGCGGCGTGCGCGTCGGCCCCCATGACGTCGGGCGCGACGTTGGTACGCACACCCGCATGCAGCAGTCGCATCTCCTGACCGGCCACGGCGCCCATGCCCATGCGTTCGAACGAGTATGGCGCGGTGACATCGAGCAGCAGCTGCAAGGTGCCCATCAATCGATGAAACGGACGCTGACGCAACTCCTTCGAGAGGTTGAGGACGATGGCCATGGAGGGCGCCGCGTACCCTTCGGGGAGACTCTTGCAGAGCATCGCCAGCACGGCCGGGAGCGAATGCGTCATGAAGGTCTGCTGTCCGCGCAGCACCCGGTCGCGATCGACCCACGACGGGAGCTCGGGCGAGCCACACGTGTCGCAGAACTTGTAGGTTTCGGCGAAGAAGTCCTTGAGCGGTTGCGGCGCGTCGGCTGGCACGCGCCGATCGTTGGCCTTCATCTGAGCGATCACCCGCCGCACTGTTGCCGACGCGATCCCCGACGCCTTGAGCGCACGCGCGCACTCGTCACCCACCGGATCGCCGTGCCGACGCAGGGCATCCAACCACACCGCGTCGGTCCAACGCGGTCTGCTACTCTCGGATGGTGACGACGGGGGGGCGGTCATGCGATGCTCCAGCGGGTGTGCGCGATGGAATGCGCGAGGATGAGCGCGATGGAATACGGAGGGAACAATTCCACAAGCGTACGCGTCGCCGCCTTCGTGCGACAGGGGCGTGATCGGTCGCACACTCGGGTGACAGTACTACGTCGGGTCGTCATATTCCTTACGATGCCCACTCACCGTTGTCGCTCGTGAAATACGCGCTCAAGCAGCAACTCGCGCGCGCCCTCGGCGATCAGTACTCGCTCGAAGACGAGGTGGACGGCGGGTCTTCGCGCATCTTTCTCGCCCGCGACCGCTCCCTCTATCGCGAAGTCGCCGTGAAGGTATTGGGGGCAGCGCTTGCCCAAGGCGTTTCACCCGACGAGTTCACCCGCGAACTGCGCAAAGTCGCCAATCTGCAGTCGCCGAACATTGTACCAGTGCTGATGGTGGCGTCGCTCGATGACGGCACGCCCTACTACACGATGCCGGCCGTGCGCGCGACATCGCTTCGTGCGCGAATCAAGGAGGGCCCACTCCCGATCAGCGAGACGATCGCGATTCTGCGCGATGTGGCCGGCGCGCTCGATTTCGCGCACGCCCGCGGCGTGGTGCACGGCAATCTGCGTCCCGAGCGGGTGCTGCTGAATGGCGATACGGCAATGGTCACCGACTTTGGTGTGGTGCGCGCGCTGGCCCTCGCCCGGGGAGCGACGACCGGACCCGCGCCCTTTACCGGACGCACGCCCGATCGCGTAGCGGACGAGGCGCGGGCGCGCACGAGCGGCAACAGACGCACCGCACCGCGCGAAGCGGGGACGCTCGAGTCGCCAGCGTACATTGCCCCCGAGCAGGTGGTCGGTCAGGTGCCGAACGCCAGCGCCGACCTGTTCGCCTGGGGCGTCATGGCGTACGAACTGTTGACGGGTGTGCATCCGTTTGCAGCGAACGCCGACGCGGGAGACGATCCGCTGATCCCGTTGCGCGCACGGCTGCCGTTGCTTTCGCCGGTGATCGAGGGCCTGGTGATGCAGTGCCTGGCGACTGACCCGACGCAGCGTCCCGCTGGTGCCCGATCGCTGCTCAACGTGTTGCGCGGGCCGTCCGGCAGCACCCCCCTGATCGAACCAAAGACGACATCACGCCGCCCACTCATTCTCGGCGTCGCCGTCGCGGTGCTCGCCATCGTTGCGGTCGTGGCCACGATGCTGCTGCGCACGCCTGAAGATGTGCGTGCAGCGCGCGGCGCGGCCGTTGGTCTGCGAACGATGGCGGTGCTGCCGGTGACGGATGCCGCCGAAGACACCGCGACCTCATACCTCGCTGCCGGCATGACCGACGAGCTGACCCGATTGGTCGCACAACTGTCTGGACTGCAGGTGACGGCGCGCAGCGCCACGCGAAACGCGCCACTCAGCGACGTGAACAATCCGGTTGGTTACGGTGCGCGTCTGGGTGTGGAAGCGGTGCTCGAGGTACGTCTGCAACGTGACGGCGATCGTCTGCGCATGACGGCGCTGCTCACCAAAGTGGCTGACGGGTCGACGCTCTTTCGCGAATCGTTCGAACGCGACGCGCGCGAACTCTTCAGCCTGGAAGACGACATCGCCGGCGCGGTCGCGCAGGCGTTTCGCCTGCCGCCCTTGTCGGGCGAGAATCGCGATCCGATGCGCACCGCCAATCTCGAGGCGCACGATCTGGTTACGCGCGGAAACCTGCTGGTGGAGCAGTTCAGCGACAGCGCGCTTCGCGAGGCGGTCACGTTGTATGAGCGCGCGGCAGCGCTGGAGCCACGCTACCTGCCAGCATGGACCGGGTTGGTGGACGCGTGGCGTCGATTGGCCGACGACTTCATGCCAGCACGCGAGGCAGTGACGGCCGCGCGCCCCGCCGAGCAGCGTGGGTGGGCGCTCGACTCCACGTCGAGCAGAGCGATCGCCCTTCGAGCCGCCCGCCTGTTCCTGCACGCGCGCGACCTGTCGCAGGCCGAACGCGAGTTCGCCCGCGCGCTTGCCCTCGACTCGACAAACGCCCTCGCGCCGCTGTACGCCGACCTGCTGTTGCAACTGGGCAAGGCCGACTCTGCAGTCGCGGTGCTGCAACGCGCCGCCCGTATCGACCCGATGTCGCCCGTGGTGGCGAGATACGGACCGCCGCTGCTGGCCGGCGTCGCACGCATGGAGCCGCTCCGCGCCGTCTGCAGTCGTGCTGTAGACGTGGATTCGTCTGCCTACACCTTCGATTGCCTGCGCATGGAGCTCCGTGTGGCCAATCAGTGGCGAGAGTATCAGGCCACCTGCGACAGTCTCGATCACGCCTGTCAGGGCGTGGCGCTTCATCGACTTGGCCGACAGGACGAGGCCCGTCGTCGCGGCGCGCGGCTCGACTCGACGCTGCGCGCCCGGTCAGGCGGTCGTTACCTCGATCCGGGGCTCATTGCCACCTGGTACGCGCAGATGGGCGACGTCGAACGCACCCTCGCGCAGCTCGAGCTCGCGCTTTCGATCGACTCGCGCTACGTCGCCCATCTGCGCGACCCGTTCTTTTTCTCGGAAGTGAAGGGCGAGCCGCGCTTCGAGGCCTTCGTGCGCAAAGCGGGCCTGCGGTAGCTACATCACGACGCGTCGTACCTCCGCGCTGGGCCCGAAGTTGAGCAGCAACCCAAGCGGCAACTCCGCGATCCGCAGATAATTCACCACCTGCCCGCGGTGCGCGTCAGCCAGCTTCGGCACCGCCTTCACTTCGACCAGCACGAGACCGGACACGATCAAATCCGCGCGGTACTCACCGATCAGGTGACCATCGTAGCGCGCCTTGAATGGCACCTGCCGTTCAAGCGGGAGCCCGAGCCTGGACAGCTCGATATCCAGCGCGCGCTCGTACAGCGATTCGGCGAACCCGTGGCCCATTCGAGTGTGCACCGTGAAAAACGCCCGAAGGATGCGATCGGTGATGTCGGCGTGTGGGAGTGCAGGTCGAAGCGGACCGGGCATGTGTTGGCCTGTGGACAGTGATGGGTAGCTGGACAACCGAACAGCTTTACCGCCAAACAGCGGTCACGGAGAAAACGGGAGAAACCGGGGAGAACCGCCGCAGCGGACAGTCGGAGCCATTCCATTTTTGCCTTTTTTTGTTTTTCTCCCAATTTTCTCCTGCTTCTCTCTGTGCAGCTGTGGCCGTTCGCTGTGGCCGTTCGCTGTGGCCGTTCGCTGTGGCCGTTCGCTGTGGCCGTTCGCTGTGGCCGTTCGCTGTGGCCGTTGGTTGTCTTGGTTTCCGTCATGGGTCGGCTCTGTTCGCGGTTCTCCGATTGGGCTCCCGCTTTCTCCGTGACCGCTGTTTCGCACTCGCGCACCGTACCACGCCCGCAGCCTCTCGTGGTACCCGAAACGCCGCCGCCGTACCCGCACGAACGCCACATCGTCTCCACCCGCTGTACCGAAGCCTTACCGGAAAGAGATGTGCATGCGATATCTTCTGCCGGCAGCGGGGTTTCGCTGTTCCGGCGAGACCACGCACCAGCCACAGCACGCAAGGAGCAGGTGATGATTAGAAGTGCACACGCCATCGCGGCGATTTCCAGCCTCATACTCGGCGCCGCCGTCGCGCGGGCGCAGGCCAATATCGCCGAGCCCGTCCAGCGTTCGTCGCAGCACGACTATCGGATCGTGCAGGTCGTCGACGGATTGATCAATCCGTGGTCGATGGCGTTCCTGCCGAACGGCGACATGCTCGTCACCGAGCGCCCGGGCCGGCTGCGCATCGTCCGCAAAGGCGCGCTGCTCCCGACGCCGGTCGTAGGAGTGCCCGCTGTCGTTGCTCGCGGTCAGGGAGGCTTGCTCGATGTCGCGCTGCATCCGGACTTCGCCCGCAACCGTTACATCTACCTCAGCTTCTCCAAGCCGGTCGATAATTTGGCCACCACTGCGGTGCTGCGCGCCAAGTTCGAGAATGACGCGCTGTCCGAGGTGCAGGAGATCTTCGTCGCGGACACCAAGGGCGCGCCCGGGCACTTCGGCTCGCGCCTCGCCTTCGACAAGTCGGGCTTTCTCTTTGTCACCGTTGGCGATCGGCAGGCGCCGCCGACGGGCGATCTCGCGGCACACCCGGCGCAGGACTTCTCGAATCACCAGGGCACCATCAATCGCCTGTACGATGACGGCCGCGTACCGGCAGACAATCCGTTCGTGGACAAGGCCGGTTACAAGCCCGAGATCTGGAGCAAGGGGCACCGCAATCCCCAGGGGCTCGCCATCAATCCCGCCACCGACGATGTCTGGGAGACGGAGCACGGTCCGCAGGGCGGCGATGAGCTCAACCTGATCAGGAAAGGGCTCAACTACGGCTGGCCGATCATCGGCTTTGGCGTGAACTACGGCGCCGGAAACACCATTCACGCCTCCACGCGCAAAGCCGGTCTCGAGCAGCCGATGTTCTTCTGGGTGCCGTCCATCGCCACGTCGAGCATCATGTTCTATACCGGGGACAAGTTCCCCAACTGGAAGGGGAGCGTCTTCGTTGGTGGCCTGGTTGGTGAGCAGCTCGCACGTCTCACCATCGATGGCACCAACAAAGTCGAACTGGTCGATGTGCTCGTGAAGAAGCGCGGTCGTATTCGCGACGTCCGTCAGGGTCCCGACGGCTTCATCTACCTGGCGACGGAAAAGCAGGACGGCACGGGCTCACCGATCTTCCGACTCGAACCGGTCGCGCGTCGCTGAGCACGCGCCGTGATGTCGGTGTGCACGCTGCGTGAAGCGGTGCCTCGCACCACTACTGACGTGACCGAGGGGACGGGCCAGTGCATCGGCCGGTCCCCTCGGTTTTCTCGCACGCCGCGAACGTCAGCCGCTCGTGCCGAACTGCCTCGTGAATTTCACGAACACCGAACGTTGCTGCGGGCGCACCCACTCAAAAAAGTTGGTCGCTTCGCGTCCATCGTTCAGCACCACGAACAGACCGGTACCGGCAGTGTTGAGCCAGCCGAAGCGCACGTTGGCAGAAAAGATCTTCTGCTGATTGTTGAACTGCGTCAGCGTCTGCACGAACACGCGCGGCGAGAAGAAGTAGTTCAGTCGAACCGCCTGCAATGATCTGATGAAGTTGCCCTGCGGCAACCGCACGTCGTTGTAGTCGGCCGTGAGTGAACCGGAGAACGTCGCACCGCGACGCAGCGTGACTGTCCCACTGCCACCAGTGCGTCGTCCCGTCCAGAACTCGCCCACGTCGAATCGCCCAGTTGCCCACAGGTTCTCGCTTGGATCGGTCTGATAGTCGAAGCCGAGCGTTCCCCAGTCGTACGCACCCGGCGGAATGACGACGCCTGGCGCAATCGTGAACGGTTCCTGCAGTCCTTCGTGCGAAATGTTGTACTCCGGACCGAAACGCGAGCTGTTCGCAAACTCGATCTCGGTGAGATCGAGATGCCAATACCCCGTCTGGTAGAAGTTGTCGGACGTGCCGTAAAAGCCGCGATGGCTGATGTGCGGATTCCACTGCCGGAACCACGCCCACTCAGGTTTCCGCACCAGTCGCATCGCCGACACATCGTACGCGCGATAGCCCCCGGGCCGGCTCATGAATCCCACTTCGGGATTGAAGTCCGTGCCAATCTGCGCCACGCGCGCGCTGTGATTCCACACGTTGGTCTGATACGCGAGCCGTCCACTGAACGCATTCGCATCGCCATCGCGACCGGGCGTGGTGGTGCGGGCAGCCCAGAGATCGCTCGTCCACCGCTGACCCAGTCCGATGCGACCGTCGAATGCGAACGTGCGGTTCACATCGGCCGCATCCTCCATCGAGAGTCGCTGCACCACCATCGCGCCGACACGCGAGCGTGTCGACAGTTCGCGCGTCACTCGACCGACGGTGAAGGACTGCCCTTCACTGCTGGAATCGGGTGCGTCGGTCACCATCTGCAGCAACCCCATCGTCGTCCCGCCGATACGTCCTGACAGGCGTCCGCCGCCGATGATCGGTTGTGGCGTGCCGTTGTCGGAGATGCCGATTCGACGCGTGAAAAAGAGATCCACCGCCTGCGGCGTACCCGCCGAAAAGATGCCTGCGTTCTCGAGGAAGAACGGGCGCTTCTCGGGGAAGAAGATGGGAAAGCGCGTCAGGTTCACGCGCTGATCGTCCACTTCCACCTGGGCAAAGTCGGTGTTGTAGGTGAGATCGAGTGTGAGCGCGGGCGTGACGCCGTACTTGATCTCACCACCCACTTCGGTGGGATAGGTGGACGTCGCGATACGATCGGGCCAGCCACGTTGCGCCGACGTCAGCACATACGGCGTCACCGTCTGAATGCGCCGCGATGGCACCGTGAGCTTGCTCAGTTCACCAGCCAACGACAGGCGATAGAGGTTGAACTGGCGCGGAATGAAGGACCAGTACAGCTCTTCGTTCTTGCGACGGATGTTGCGCGACACATTCAAACCCCACGTCTGCTCCTCGCTCCCCGACTGAAAGCGCAGCGTCGAGTAGGGAATGCGGATCTCGGCCGTCCAGCCAAGTGAATCGATGGTGGTGACCACGGCCCAGCTGGCGTCCCAGTTCACATTGAAGCCACCCATGGCGCCGGCCTGCATGCGATTCTGTCCGGCCACGTTCGCGCCGCCGCCTTCACCCTCGCGAATCACCTGGCCATCGTACTCGATGCCGGCCGGTGTGGTCGCAAAGACGAACCCGTTCTGTCTGTCGTGATACGTGTCGAAGATGAACGCAATGTGATCGCTGTTGGCGAGTTGCACATCGCGAATTTTCTCGCCGGGCACGATCAGTCTGGGCTCGCGATCGAACATGCGCGCGCCGATGTACAGGTACTGCCCGTCGGTGGCGAGGCGGACCTCCGTTCGCTCCGACGCGGGTACGCCTTCGTTCAATTCGCGCTGCACGAAGTCGGAGATCGGCGTACCGCTGCGCCACACCTCCTCGTCGAGCTTGCCGTCGATCGTCGGCGGCGTGGTGATGCGCTGCGCCGACGCGACGGGCCTGGCACGAGCACGCGCCGCGCGGGCGAATGAATCGGCGACCGCAGCATCGAGGCGCATCGGCAACGGCGCCGGTCCTTGCGCCACGCCGCGAGTGGCCACGGCGCCCTGCGCGGTGACCGCGAGCAGGGCGCCGACTACGGCAAGTCTGGTCGTGAACAACGCGCAGACCACGCGCCTACTTCTTGCCTGCCGCGGCCTTGAAACGCGCGCGAATCTCCAGCAGCTCGGTGCTGTCATCGATGTTCTTCTTGATGATGTCTTCCAGCATCTTCATGATCGCAATGTTGTCTTCGACGCTCGTGGGTTCGCCGCTGAGTTTCGTGCCGAAACTGAAATGTTCGCCCGGCACCATCACCATCTCGTTCACGAGCACCACATCGCTGGTGTCGTCGGCCACGCGCACGGCCACGAACTTCTTCCCCGACTTTTCCATGTAGCTGATCCGCAATCCGTTCGCGCTCGTCGGCCAGGCCGGATACGGATGCATCTGCCCATCGCTGCCCTGAAATGACGTGGTCGCCGTCGTCAGGTTGGGGAAGTTGCGCTCGAAGGCACCGACGTACATCAGGGCGTGTCGCATGGTCTGAAATCGGGTGGAGGATCTGGGGGAACCGACCCATCGGCCGGGCAAGCCTAAGGTTACGCCGCATGCGCGCCCAGCGGAACGAGCATGTGCTGTACTTCCGCCCCCGACACCGTAGATTCGGGGCACTTCTCGCACGGGTGACGGCATGCCGGATGATTCCCTGCAGGCAGAGATTCAAGAGGCACTTCGCGACTCGTACTCACTCGAACGTGAGTTGCCGCGCGGTGGCATGTCGCGGGTCTTCGTCGCCACCGAGATCGCGCTCCATCGGCGCGTCGTCATCAAGGTGCTCTCGCCCGAACTGGCGGCCACTCTCTCGGCGGAACGCTTCAAGCGCGAAATCGCACTCGCTGCTCGCCTGCAGCATCCGCACATCGTACCATTGCTGAACGCCGGACTGGCCGGTCCGCACCTGTACTACACCATGCCGCTGGTGGACGGCGAGTCGCTGCGGACGCGCATGGAGCGCGAACGTCCGATGGCCTTCGCCGACATCATCACCATTCTCGAAGCGCTGGCGCGCGCGCTGGACTATGCGCACGAGGAAGGTGTGGTGCATCGCGACATCAAGCCCGAGAACGTGATGTTCTTTCACGGGCAAGCGGTCGTCCTCGATTTCGGCATCGGCAAGGCACTCGTCAGCGCGTCCACCGCGGAAACCGAAGTCATGCGTATCACGCAGGTGGGAATGGCACTCGGCACCCCCACGTACGTTGCGCCGGAGCAGGCGGCGGGCGACCCGTCACTCGATCATCGGGCCGACCTCTATGCGCTCGGCGTCGTCGCGTACGAGATGATCACCGGGCATCCGCCGTTCGCCAGTCGTTCACCGCAGGTGGTCATCGACGCCCACGCGAACAAGCTGCCCGAACCACTCAGCGCCAAGCGCGCCGACGTTCCCGCCGCGCTGGCAGCGGTCGTCATGCGCTGTCTCGCCAAGCGCCCCGACGAGCGTCCCGCGACCGGAACCGCGATCGTCCAGTCGCTCGACACCAACACGCCCAGACGGCATTCGGGCGGGGGCCCGATGATGGAGCGGATGTCGAATGCTCCGTCGTGGATTCCGTGGACCGTCGCAGCAGTGTCCACGCTCGCATTCATTGTGATGGCGGTGCTGTACGCGAGGGGGAGGGGATAGCCTCCCACAGTCGCGTCGTGAGCTGGGGCGATGGGCTTCGAAAGTTGTTCTCTGCTCCACTCTGACGGGAGACCAAGAACTCAACACTCACCACAGCGAAAAGCCCAACTCGGGGCGACGCCGCAAACCCCGCTTTTCGCTGTGCTGAGTGTCGAGTACTCAGCCGCGAGTGAGAGTGGAGCAGCACAGCCCCCGGGAGGTGTGCGCGGTATTCACTCGGCGGCTCGGACCGGCGGCGCTGGGCTACGGTTCGCAGCGCACGCGACGCATGGGGAAGTCGATACCGCGCGTCTGGCCTCCTTGCGGCCCCTCGATGCGCGCGACGATCGAGTCGGTGCCGGCCGGTCGATAGCTGATGCGCTGCGGGAAATCGTGTGCCGGATTGGCGAAAACCACGGCGGTGTCACTCACACTCGTCGCCGCAAACGACGCTTCGGCCTGTCGAGACGGTTTGGCGATGTAGGTCGCGACGCCATTTCGCGTTTCGATGCGGAGCTGCTCGTACTCGCGCACCGTGTCGCGCACGACCGTTCGACTGACGCCCATCATCATGCCACCAAGCGGCGACATCCATTGCTCGTGGGTCACGCGCGTGGCCGAACGCAGCTCCCAGCAGCCGGCCAACCAGCGCAACTGCGCGACGCCATCGGTGCGCGCTGTCGTCAGGCGGGGTATCGGCAGGTGGGCTCCGGCGAGCGTCGCCGAGAGGGCCAACGCTGAAATCCATCGTGGCAGCATAACGTCCTCGTGGGCGCCCGGGCGCCGGTGAATGATGCGGGGTGCGGGCGCGGAACGTAGACGCTGTACCGGCCCTTCCCGATGGTTCGCCCGAACTGATCTTCAATCTGGCCGATCCGTTTCAGGCCTTTGCCGTGGAAGGCGTCGGTCAGGTGCAGCCGCCGATCATGCTGGTCGGCCAGATCAGCGCGCCGTTCGTGGTCGGGCCCACCGGTCGCGTCGATCTGGTGGCCGTACGGCTGCAATCGTACGGCGCGGCGCTGCTGCCCCCCCCCGTGTCGCTCCTGACGGACGGCTGGACCGATCAGACAGGGCTCCGCTCGCCGGCCATCAGCGACCGCTTGGCGGTCCTTCGCGATGCGCTGCTGGCAACTGCTGACCGCGAAGCGCGCGTCGCCCTCCTGGATGAGGCTCTCACAGAGCTGTTGCACGAAGCCGCCGGATTCATCGCGGACCCTCGCGTGGTGCGCGCCGTTCAGGCCATTCGGGCCAATCACGGCGTCATCGCGCTCGATGCGTTGACGCGCCAGCTTCACACCACCACGCGAACACTTCAGCGCCTCTTTGCGGCGCAAGTTGGAATCTCCCCCAAGTTGCTTACCCGCATCACGCGTTTCGATCGGGTCTTCGGCGGCTGGCGCGACGACCCGCGATCGCTCGCCCGCGTGGCGGCCGAAGGCGGCTACTTCGACCAGTCGCATCTCGTGCGCGACTTCCGCGACTTCGCTGGTGCGGCGCCGGCCGCTTGCCTGGTCGCGCAGCCCGAGTTCACCGCCTTCTTCACTTCAGGTTCGCCAGTCGTGCCGACACGCTGAACAGCAGCTATTCCGGATCGCTTGACAGTGTCGACGTGTTCTGACTACCATGCCGAAGTTCTGCACCCTGCCGATGACCGCCGCGACACTCTCCTCCATGCCGCGGCCGGCGTCTTCCCGCGCTACGGGTTCCGTAAGACTTCGATGGACGATCTGGCGCGCGCCGCCGGCCTCTCGCGTCAAGGGCGGTACCTGCACTTCGCGACCAAGGAAGCCCCCGAGCAGTACACACGAGTGCATGCCGGTCGTCGTGCAGATCATCTGCGGCGGCAAGGCGTTGCGCGTGGTTGGCGGTCCCGTCCGGTGAACTGCACTCCAGTTTCGCGAGCGGTCCTCGGCCGGAGTCAACCTCGGTGAGAAAGCACGTCCTGATCTACGGACTGCTCGGCGGCGCGCTCATCGCGCTGCTGAAAGTCGTCGAGTATCGATTCCTCGTCGTCGAGCATTCCGTCGAGCTGTATGGCGGGTTGGTCGCGGCGCTGTTCTCCTCGTTGGGGATCTGGTTGGGACTGACGCTGACTCGTCGTGGGGCACGCGCTGAGACCCGAGAGAAGGACAGCTACGCGAACGACAGCTACGTGGCAGCCTCGCCGACGGTGGTCGCTGCAGCTCACACGACCGGCGGCGTGGACGTCGCGTCGTCATCGGTCCCGTTCGCCCCGAACCTGGAGCGCCGCGACACGCTCGGCATCACCAAGCGCGAACTCGAGATTCTGGAGCTGATCGCGGCCGGATTGAGCAACCGCGAGATCGCCGAACGGATCTATGTCAGCGAGAACACGGTGAAGACGCATTCGAGCCGGTTGTTCGAGAAGCTGAGGGCGAGGCGGCGTACGCAGGCGGTCCAGATCGGCAAGCAGTTGGGATTGCTGCCGTGAGACGCCCGTGCCGTCATCCGAAGGGGTGATTTTCGCCATTTCGGAGCAAAATCACCCGAACGGGTGACGCCAATCCGCCCCGCGCCGCTGCATCATCGCGTTGACCTCAACCCTCAGGGAGCACGTCTGATGAAGCGAATCGTATGGACGTTTGGACTGATCGCCGGCGCAGTGTTGTCAATCACGATGGTGATGACCATCGCCGTCATGGACGTGATGGCAACCGAGAACGCGGAGGTCATCGGCTACACGACGATGGTCGCGGCCTTCCTGATGGTGTACTTCGGCGTGCGGTCGTATCGCGACACAGCGCTTGATGGCGCGATCGGTTTTGGACGCGCGTTCAAGGTCGGGATGCTGATAGTGGCCGTGGCCTCGGTGTGCTATGTGGCCACCTGGGAAGTGATCTACTACCGCGTGATGCCCGACTTCGCGGAGAAATACAGCGCGCGCGTGCTGGAGAAGGCAAAGTCGGCGGGGGCGACGGCGGAGCAGCTCGAGGCCAAACGCGTGGAGATGGAGAAGTTCGGTCAGCTGTACAAGAATCCGGCGTTCAACATCGGGATGACGTTTCTCGAGCCGTTGCCGGTTGGACTGCTCATCGCACTGGTGAGCGCCGGCGTGCTGTCGCGCAAGCGCAAACCGGCAGGGTTCACGCAGCCGGCGGCGCTGTGAGCACCCGATAGTGTGACTGCACGAACCCGAACTGGTACGAGCGCGTGGCCACCAGTTCGAGCGGCACGTCTTTCGTCAGCGAACCGAACAGCGTCTTGCCGTTTCCCACCAGCACCGGAATGGTGGTGATCGTGAGCTCGTTGATCAGCCCCGCTGACAGAAAGCGCTGAATCGTCACGCCACCGTCCACATACAGGCGATGCAATCCCTGCTCGGCCAATCGCGTGATGAGTGCGGCGGGATCGTCGGCCGAGAGTGAGACGGTGGCTGGCACGTTTGTCGGCAGCACCCGCGTGCGCGTGCGACGCGTGAGCACGACGATCGGCAGCTCGCCATACGGCCACTCGTCGAAGGACGACACCTGTTCGAAGGTATTCCACCCCATCACGAGGGCGTCGATGTTGGCCATGAAGGCGGCGTAGCCACAATCCTCGCCGTCAGGAATGCGCGCGTTGGCGTCGTTCAACCAGCCGATGCTGCCATCGGCGCGCGCAATGAAGCCGTCGAGACTGGTGGCGATGAACACGGCACAGTGGGAAGTCATGGTCTCACTACAATACAGCGCCGCCGTCCATCGCGTCGATGGACGACGCCAGCCACTGCGATCCACCTCGATCAATCGACTCCGCGAGCGCCGTTCGCAGCGCAGGCAATTGTTGGCGCGCCGTGGTCGCCTTGCCCTCGGCAAACAGCAGCGCCGCCTCGGCCAGTGGCTTGAGATATGATTCGCCGATCGCCGGCCCTCGTGCCAGGTCCAGTTGCGCTCGCGCCGCTGTCACATCACCCCACAGCGCGAACTGACGTGCGGCGTCGTAGTGCACACCCGACCGCGACGTTGGTGGCAGCCGGTCGGCATGTGCAATGACGCGTGCGAGCCATTCACGCGCGTCCGCATCACGCCCGCTGTCGGCGAGATGCATCTGCATCAGTTGCCACGCGACCAGCTCGAACGCGGAGCCGTCGGCTGGCTGTCGCGCTGTCGCCAGGAGGGCGACGTCCCAATCGCGCGGACGCTGGCCGCCGAGGCTCGCGCCATACACGGCCTGCACGGCCGCATCACGCTCACCGATTGGTCCACCGCGCCAGAGACGCAGCAGACGCGCACCATCAGTGAGGTACCCCGAGGTCGTCATGGGGAGCATGGTGACGACCGCTATGGCGAGTGATGCACCGCCAAGGGTGAGCGACACGAAGACGACGAGCACGCGCGAGAACGACGACGAGGCATCGAGTCCGACTGGATTCAATTGCCACCACAACACGAGGGCCGCGATGCCAAGCATCAGACTGGTAAACGGACCAGCGCCGACCATGACGGCGCTGCGTCGCGGCAGGTCGTGCGTATCCGTCGGTGCGGATCCGGCCATCCCGCCAGCCAGTGCGACGTTGGTGTTGAGATGCATGCGCCAGCCGTGTTGCTGCCGCTCGAAGCGAAACGGCCCGATGATGAGCAGAAACGCGCGAAAGCCGACCAGCCGACCGCCGAACAGATGTCCGAGTTCATGTGCCAGCAGCACGAGGAAGAGCGACAACACGCAGGCTGCGATCAATGCTGCGTTCTCGACGCCTGCCAGCTGTAGTCCCTGTTCGCGAGCGCCGCGCATGGCGCTGCCCATTCGTCCGCCAAGGACGTAGCCCACAACCCCCGTGGCTGCTCCGCCGAGCACGCCAAGGAGGAGCCCTCGCCTGCCCCGCGAGGCCTGGGCGCCGATGGAGGTCGAAGCGTCGATGCGTGCAGCCATGGTTCGGTCGTGAGTGAGTCAGGATGACGGGGCGGATCACGGAGCCGATGAGCTGGAGAGCCCGCGCGGGGATCAACCCTGCCATGCAAACCCGCGACTCCTACGACCAACGGGCGCGAAGGACGCCGCAGTTTCAGTGTGGTGGCCGAATCGTGACTCCGCTTTCCGAGCCGGTATATTTAGGAGTCGTTCTGCACAGGACAAGCGGAGTCTGAGAATTGAACCGTGCAGCGCCGCGCGTCCGTCGAGGTTGGTCAACCGAGTTCGCGCTGCAGCAGGACGGAGTATCCGTGACGACTGAGCGCCTATGGACCAACGCGTGCGCCGAGCACGACGAAGCAGTCGCCGCATGCGTCGGTGCGATTGGGCAGGTGCCTGAGTCAGCATGGCAAACGCGCCACGCTGCCGGCAAATGGAGCCCGGCTGAGGAGGCGCTGCACGTGGTGCTCGCCTACGAGTTTGGCGTGGACGCTGCGACGAGAGGCGCGAGCATGCGTTTGCTGGTGCCACCTTTCGCTGCCTGGCTCTCCGGCCATCTGCTTCTCCCCCTGCTACTCCGCGCTCGGCGCTTCGCGCGGAGCGGCTGCGCCACGCGAAGTCCAACCGTCCATCGCCGCCGCGCAGGTACTGAGCAGCAGCGACGTCGCGCATCGACTGACAGTCGTCGCGGAAGTTGCGGCGCGGGCATTGCGCGAGGCAGACGCGCGACGGCCTTCCGCGCGTATCGTGCATGCCTACTTCGGCGCGCTCTCGCCTCACCGAACGCTTCGCCTCCTGAGCGCGCACACGCGGCATCATGCCGCGAGCTTGCGTGCGGCCGACACCGGGTGGGCGAGCCCGGATGTCGGGTCAGCGCCGTGACGACGGCAGCGGAGAGGGTGCGCCAGCGCCTGCGCTACCTGCGCAATTGGGAGCTCGCCAATGTCGTGCTCATCCCGGTGCTCGTGGCGATCATGTGGAGCACCACGGGCGACCCGGCGGCCGAGTGGCGACTCCGGGCGATCGGCATGCTGTTCGTGAGCTACCTGCTGCTCCAGGGCGGCGTGTACTGGCATCTCAAGCTGCGCGCCGTGTGCAATGGTGACGCGCGCCTGCCGCGGCGGTTCGTTCCCGCGTTCGCCACGTTGAGGCGCTCGAATCCGTGGCTCATCGGGGTCGCCACCGTGTACGTGGCAGTTGGCGATCGCTCCGCGGTGACTGCCGATCGCGCATGGGGCCTCGCGATTCTGGCGTTCGCGTACTGCCGCGCGGTAAGCACCTCGTTCGAGTCTGTAAGCGCTCGACCGATGCGAGTCGTCGGCTTGCCGGGCTCACGAAAGCAACCGATCCATCGCGCCCAGATCCTACGCACCGACACGTCGCGCCGATGGCGCGCTATACGATCACCGAGCGCGACCGCAGCAGCGGCTGCGCCAATTCGAGGTCGCCACTGATCTCGGCGCGCGCCATCGCGTCATCCGGCGAGAGCGCGTTATAGAAGAGGCGCCAGAGCGTATCGCTCTCGAAGCGTGCGTGCGTCGCCGGCGCGTCAGCCGCGCCGCGAAAGAGTCGCCAGGTCTCATCCTGTCGCTGCAGTGACCACGACGCGCTGGTTTCGCCGGTGACGGCCAGAGTAAGTGTGGTGCCTTCGCGCGCAGCCATGGTCGCGTAGGCATGCGGCAGCACGCGCACCGACATATCGAGCAGTGGTTCCAGCCATTCGGGCGCGAGCAGTCGGGGGGCTCCAACGGCGTCGCGGATCTGCGCCTGATGATGCCAGCGTTCAGTGTGTTCGCGACCGGTGTCCATCCAGTTCAGCGACGTCAGCTCACCGGCCCAACTCACGGCGAAGAGCGACTGCGCCTGGGGATCGAGTGTGTCGATCAGCGCTGCAACCCATGCTCCGGTCGCCTCCAGCAAGTCGGTGAGCACGCGTGGACTCAGGCGCTGGGCGAACGCGACCCCGGAGGCATTGGTGGTGTTGATGAAGCGCGCGAGATCGTCACTCGATTGAATCGGCGCCTCGAGCGGCACGAGATGCCCGTCTCGATACGCCGAGATCTTGCGCAGATCACCGTCGAGCAGATGCGCGGCGATATCGCGGACGCGCCAACCACGCGCGAGGGTGTTGCTTAACCACGCGTCGTCATTCAGCGAGCGCAACAGCGTGATCAGCTCAACCAGCAGCGGACGAAAGAGCGGCGCGAGATAGCTCGGACCCAACGGTTGCACGTAGGGCTCAGCCGCGCGGAGCGCCTGTCGCCGTCACCGCTGCGGACGCCGACTGTTCGGCCAACTGCCTGCGACGTCGCTTCACCGAGAACGGCAACCAGAACATCCACAGTCCCGTCAACCACATGATGAAGAGCGCAATGCCACTTGGCAGAAAGAGGCCGAGCTTCGTGTAGTCGCCGCCAAACCAGGAGCCATCGTGCAACGTCTCGATCAGATCGGAGCGTCGGAACTCGCTCTGCAGCACCTTGCCCGTGCCCAGATCCACCTGCACCTCGAAGCCGTTCTGCAACCAGACTTTGACAATCCCCTTGCCCGGGCGCACGTCGAGTCGATTGATGTCATCCCAGCTGCTGACAGTATGTTCTGACACGGTGCTGACCGATGCGAGAATGCCCGCGAAGTCGATGACAGGCGTCGTGCCCGTGCCGCGTTGCTCCGCCGGTTGCACCCACGTCAGTTGCTTCTTCACTTGCAGGAGCAGTCCACTGCCGATGATCACGAGAATCGGAAGCGCGATCAACACGGCCGCCCAAGAGTGAACTTTCCGGTTCAGAGTATTGAAGCGCATGCGTATTTTCCTGTGGGCGAGCTCCCGTCATGACGAGCGCGTCCGGCGCGTGGACGCTCAGGGTTGCGTTGCCTGTCGGGTACAGGCGACTCCCTGCAACTCCAGCGCGCGCGACGAACCTCCATCGGAGGATACAAACCCGACAGTCTCTCCGGAACCGGCGATCGCGAGGCGCAGGATCATCCTGACCCATGCGTTCATTTCGGTCCGCTATGCGACGGCGCCAAAGAGCTTGCCCACCAGCATCGTCGCGCCCATGGCAACCGCACCCCAGAACGCCACGCGCACGGAACCACGGAGCCATGGTGCGCCGCCGAGTCGCGCGGCAAACGCACCGAGCCCAATGAGAAGGATCAGCGTCACCACCATGATGGCTGTGGTGAGTCCGGCGAGTGGCATGAAGAGCACGAGCAGCAGCGGTGGCGCGGCGCCGACTGCGAACGCCCCAGCCGACGACAGTGCGGCCTGAATAGGTCGCGCGCGTGTCAGATCCGACAAACCGAGTTCGTCGCGTGCGTGCGCGCCGAGCGCATCGTGCGCCATCAGTTGCTGCGATACCTGCGCTGCGAGTTCGTTCGACAGACCACGACTGACATAGATCGCGGTGAGCTCAGCCTGCTCAAACTCGGGGTCGTCCTCCAGCTCTTTGCGTTCGCGCTCCAGATCGGCACGTTCGGTATCGGATTGCGAGCTGACGGACACGTACTCGCCAGCAGCCATGGAGAGCGCACCCGCGACGAGACCAGCGAGCGCCGCGAGAAGCACGGGGTCACGCGCGTTCTGGGCAGCCGCCACACCGACGACAAGGCTGCTCGTGGAGATGAGACCATCGTTCGCGCCGAGCACGGCAGCGCGCAACCAGCCGATGTGCTCGGTGCGATGTCGCTCCGGATGGGGAGCTGCGACCAGGTTGATCTCAGGAATAGGACGGTGTCCGTCATAGTGCCAACCATCCCGCGCGCCACTCGAGAGCTTCGCGCTTGTGCGGACAGGCTCCGGAGAATACGCGACGGGAGTGTTGAATGCCGCGCGAGGAACTATGCGGAGGTGCCCTTTCGGCGGCACACCAGCAGCACGGCCGCGCAGCCGGCTGCCATGAGCGCCAAAGACGCTGGCTCCGGCACCACCACGGCCGTCGGTCCACCGCTGAAGCCCAGACTGCCGTAGTCACTCGCACCGCTGCCATAGTCGCCGCCGTTCGCGCAATCGCTGGAGACGATGTTCTGGTCGAGCGTGACCGCACCGTTGAGCGCCAGTGCCCGTCCGCACACGATGCTGGCACCGGTGTTCATGGTGATGCTCGCGCTCGCGATCACATTGCCGGCCAACTGCGAGGTCGTGCCGAGTGTCGCCGAACTGCCCACGAGCCAATAGATGCCCGCACCGCTCCCGCCGTTCTGCACGACCACCGACGATGCTGATGCGGTGGTGAGCGTACTCCCGATCTGGAAGACGAACTGACCGTTTGGAGCACCCAGGAAGTTCAACAGGACGCTGCCGGTGAGTTGGGCCGATGACGAGAAGCGATAGACGCCGGGTGTCAGCGTTTGCCCGCCAAGATCCTGCCCGGTGAGGTCGAACTGAAATGGCAGGCCCACCAACGCGTTGTACGCGTTGGCTGCGTCGTTCTGCGCCTGCAGTGAAACCGCGTTGGCGATGTGCACACCGCCGGTGACCACCACAGTACCGAGACCGGTAATGCTGCTGCCCGGTGACACGCCAAGCGATCCGTTGATGATCG
>Ga0163144_10007912_pt1 | contig 23154 bp, 17 predicted proteins | sample OliLak19BULKMAT1_FD_123175 | JGI IMG/M metagenome (GOLD analysis project Ga0163144, IMG submission 123175) | Freshwater microbial mat bacterial communities from Lake Vanda, McMurdo Dry Valleys, Antarctica - Oligotrophic Lake LV.19.BULKMAT1 | ecosystem: Environmental > Aquatic > Freshwater >...
CCGGGCGCGCCGGTGATGAGGCAATGTCCGCCGGCGAAGAGCGCGATGAGCAATTGCTCGACGACATCGTGCTGGCCGATGATGACCTTGGAGAGTTCGGCGCGGATGCGGTCGCGTCCGGCGACGAGTTGTTCGACGGCTTGTTGTTCGTTCACGATGGTGGTTTGCACAGGTATCCTTGAAAGGAGCGGGGTGATGGCTGCTGGAATCAAGTTTCTTTATCGGGCAGCCGTAATTGGATGATGCGGAGTTGGGCGATGGTCTGGCGATCGTGGGGCCGGTCGGTGGCTTGCTTGGATTTGATAAGGGCGTCCATGGTGAACACGCGGCATTCACCGCCCCAAAGCCGAAGCGGAGCGCTTTGCCGCCGCACTTCCTCATAGTCACCCACTCCAAGAACCGCACTAAGGCAATCCAACGTCCCCAGGTCGGTCGCGAGGTAAAGATTCTGGAGCCGGCGGCACAGTTCAGGCGTCAACTCCAGCGGCAGACGCTGGGGCGTCATCCGATGGACCGGATGCAGATCGGCGATGGCAGCGTTCAATTTCATCAGGTTATCCGGATCGAATGAGCAGCAAATATCCGCGTCGCGTGTGACAAGAGTAACGCCATGAACCACCGCTGCCAGTCCACCGATTAAAACGAACTCGAACTGCCGCTCGATCAGTCGCCGGACGATAAGATCAGGCGCCACCATGCTGCTCTTTCCAGGCGGTGCGCAGGGCTTCGATGGTGGCCAGCGCGCGGCTGTTGTCGAGAAGTCGATCCTCAGGCGATTTCAAAAGGGCATCCTCAATCAGCGACAGGTCGATGCCCTCAGCATCCGCCAGTTGGCGGGCTGAGCTTTCATTGGCGCGGGGCGGTGGAACTGGATTCACAGGGCAAAAGTAATGATGCGGGGATGCAAAGCCAAGCGCGAGCCGTTTCCATGCAATCGTTAGTGGGTCATCGCGTAGAAGATGACGTTGATGCCGAGCGGATAGGCGCGTTTCTCGGAGAATTCACTGAAGAAATACTTGAACTCGCCCTCGCGTTCCCAGCCGTCGCCGTTGTCGGTGTTGTGCGCGATGAAGACCATCATGCGCCGCTTGTCGTCGAAGAACGCCCTGAAATGCACGTCGTGTGCCGATTCGCCGAAGCGGTATTCCCAGGTGACGCCGTTCTCCTTGCTCTGCTCGCCCTGCATGTAGTTGGGCACCTGCAGACCCTGCTTCGGCATTTTCAGCGGGAAGACCGCGTGAAAGATCGGATGCTCCATTGAGAGATCCTCGGGCTCGCGCTCGGGAAAGACGCGCTTGATCTGCTCGTAAAAGTTCTGCCACTGCTCGTCGCCCCAGAAATCATCCACCATCAGGAAGCCGCCATTGAGCAGGTATTTTCTCAGGATGGGCACCTCTTCGTCGGTGAATTGCAACCCACCCGGCTCCGACATGTAAATCCACGGATAGTTGAACAGCTCAGGATCAATGATGTCGATGGCGCGTCCGTCGGGGTCCACCCGCAGCGAGGTCATCTGCATGAGGCGCCAGGAGAGGTTCAGGTCGGCGTCGGGAAAATCCGTGGCCCAGTCGCCGCCGCCGCGCCGCCAACCGCTGCCGCGCCAGGCGCTGCTGTAGCGCACGCGGCAAAAGGTGAACACGTCCTTGCGAAACTCCGGTTCGATTTTCCAACTCGGCGTCGGCTCGCTGTCCTGCGGAACATCGCGCGCCGTGGTCGCGCTGCGATTGCTGTTGCGGCGGAACTGCGCGACCGCCACACCCGCCATGAGGAGCAGGAGCGCAAGCAGGGCTAGGCGGCGGCTATTCATAATCCGCCTTGGGTTTCGGCCGCGCAGGCAACAGAGGAGCCGCATTCGTCGGCGCGGGTGGCTCCTTCGCTTTGAGTTCCAGCAGGAGTTGATGCCCTTCGCGGAAGCGCGGCGCATCTTCCAGCGCCTGGAGCAACTGCCGCTTCGCCTCCGTTTCATTCTGGCCCTTGAGCAGGCGCGCCAATTGAAAGTGCGCCCCGACTGGGTCCGGCGGATCGAGGCGCAGCAAGGTGCGCACCGCGTCGATGGCGGCGTTGGTGCGGCCGAGTTGTTCGCTGGCGAGGGCAAGCGACGCGTACGGCTGTGGCAGGAGCGGATTCACGGCGAGGAACCGCTCTGCGTTTTGCGCCACGTCCGCCCAGTCACCCGCTGCGCTGCCGAGTTCGATGAGGCGAAGGAAGGTGTCCACCGCGTCGGCGTCGAGTGCGGCCAGCTTCGACAGGACGGCGCGCTCCTCGTTCGTCTCGCCAAGCGAGCGGTGCGCTTGCGCCAGTTGCTCGTAGGCGTTGTCCGCGCCGATGTAGCCCGGATACGCCTTGAGCAGCTTTTGCAATGGAGCCTTGGCCTCGGCCCAATTCTTTTCGCGCACGAGCTTCTTCGCCTGCCGCGTGAGCAGATGGAAGTTCTTCTGCTGTTCCGCGGGAATTTCCTCCGTTAGCTTGGCCAGCGCTTCGTTCTTCGGCTTCTCGAAATCAAGGTCCGGCGCCAGCTTCTCCGCGCGCGCGGTGGCGAACGCCTTGAAATCCTTCTCCAATTCCGCCAGCGGCGCGGTGCGGTTGGTGATCGCGGCGTTGATCTCCGTGCCGTCGCCGAGGTCGCGCAGGATTTTCTTGATCGCATCCAGCCCGAAACGCCCGACGAGAAACTCCACGGCCAGCGACGATTCGTAGTAGGCGAATTGCAGATGCAGGTCCGTCTTCGGCGCGAGGAAGGCTCCGCTCAATTCACCCAGCGGTGTGAAATCCTTCCCGAGAATCATCTCGCGATAGCGCGGGTTCATCTCCTGGCCCCAGCTCGGATTCTCCTGCTTCTCCTCGAACACCGAGATGCCTTCGCTCAACCAGCGCGGCATCTTGTTCTTTGTGAATTGCAGCGTCACGACGTGACAGAACTCATGCCACAGCACCGCCTGCCAGTTCGCCGGATGACCGGCCTGCGACGCGGGGCTGTTCGCGGTGATCACGCTGCCGAAGCAGACGCCGAGATAGCCGGGGTTGCCGGGAATGCCGAACGTGCGCACACCAAAATCCTTTGGGTTGGGGAATATCTCGACCACGGTCGGCTCCGGCAGCTCGAAGCCGTATTTTTTGCAGAGCGTGTCCTTCGCGCGCTGTAGCAGGGCCAGCACCTTGTCGCCGTATATGGCCGCTTCGTTCGTTGCCATGCGCACGATGAAATCGCGGTTTGTCAGCGTGACGAACTTCGCCATGTTTTCGTGCAGCGTGACGAGGTTGAAGGCGTTCACATCGTAGCCATCGAGGTCGTGGACGTCCGCGGCCAGGGCCCAGCCTTCGTCCTCGCGGCCGAGCCGGAGGAGATCCTGCGCGAGCTGAATTTTCGCCGGGAGAAATTTGGGATCAAACATCAGCGCCCGCCGCTGCGCCGCCGAGCCCTCAGCGAAGCGATACTTCAACGACAGCTTCCGGCCGATGAGCGAATCGACCTCGGGGTTGGTCTTCCAGACTTTGAGCGCGGTGTCGCGGGCTTTCTTTTCCGCCGCTGCATCGTTGCGAAGATGCGCGATGACGGCGCGATAGGCCCACGCTTCGGGGTGCAGCGGGTTCACTTCCACGGCGCGGTCCAGCATCTTGCCCGCGGCATCGTAGCCCTCGGCATCGATGAGATGATCCGCCAGCAGCAGCAGGCTGGGAACGTGATTCGTGTTGTACTCGAGCGCGTTCTCCAGCGAATCAAGCATCTCCTTGCGGTCACCCGGCGCAAACGCCGCCGCCAGCCCGTAATGGAGATCGGCGTCCTCCGGAAATTTCCTCAACCCCTCGGAGAACGCTTTCGCCGCAAGCTGGAAATCGCCCTTGTCCAGCGCGAGTTGTCCGCTGGCCACGTAGGCGTCGCGATACTTGGCGTCGCGCTTCTTCGCACGGTCGAAGAATTGTTCCAGCACCTTGCGTGGATCGGAGTTCAGCAGGATGGCCGTGCGCCCGAGTGCCACCAAGCTCGGGGCATCTTGAAAGGACCACGAGCGATAGCGGGCGATGCGGGCGATTTCGCTGAGCAGTTGCTTCGCCTGATCGGTTTGTCCGTTGCGCCGGAACACGTCGTAGCCCAGCAGCCGGAGCCGCGCTGACCACGGGTAACGCTCCAGGTTCGTGCTGATGACGGAGTAGGCATTCGTGTAGCGACCGCGCGCCATGAGCGCCTGCGCGAGCAGGAGCCGCCAGTCCTCAGCGCTTTCGTCGTCCTTGATCGCCGCCTCGGTGAGCTGAATGCACTTGTCGTAATCGCCCTTGAGCAAGAGCGCCCGTGCGTCCTCCGGCTCCGCCGCATGGATGCTTGCGGAGAAGGCTGCGCCGAGCAGCACGAGAAGCAGAAGAGAAGAGACGACACCGCCTCCGTTGCGTCGCGAACGCAGCGCTCGGTGCTTTTCAGCCGGCGGCATGTTGAGGTTATAGCTCACGATCCGTATGCGAACAAGGCATTCTACGCGAAGCAAAACCATGCGCACGCGTCCGGGCATGGGCACGATGACCCCGCCCGCGTTCAGCGGGCGGAACGTGGGGCGTGCGAAGGAATGAGCGCGGCCTGTCCGTTCGTTGCGCCGCTGAACCTGAACACCGAAGTGAAACTCGCGCAAAGCCGCCAAGGCGCAAAGAGAGAACTATTTGAGAAGGGTCGGTCAGGAAAGTTTCTGGTCGCTGGAGGCGCCGTCCAAAGACTTTCCCTTTGCGTCTTTGCGTCTTGGCGCGAAATCCCGGTTCGGAGTCCGGGCTGAACGCGGCGCAGCCGCCGCAGCGCGGCAGCCCTATCTTGAAATCGATTCTTCCACGGTTTTGATCCGCGTGCCGGAGAGCGTCCAGCGGTGCAGCTTCGCGGCTGCGCCGTGTTTCATGGCCTTGAAAATTTCCGGGGCGTCGCGCTTTTGCAATTCCAGTTCGCGCACGCCGTCGGTCTGGCAGCTCAACACTTTGGCGAAACCTTTGTACACGCGCGGCTCGCCGAGCACGCGCGACCACCCCGCGAACGACGGTCCAGGAACTGGCTCGCGCAGTCCGCGGCGTTCCAGCACGAGGAAGCTGTAGGGCAGGCTGCGCAAATCAATGCCCGCACGCTGTGCGAAGCGGACCCAGTGTGAGTCGGCCATGATGCCCGCGGGCGGTGAGGCGAAGTGATGGCACCAGTGGCGCGCGTTCTCCGCGGCGAGCAGTCCACAGGCGCTCTGGTGCGTGCAGGGCGCGATGACGTGGAACTGCTCCCGCAGCGCCTCGCGCATGGCGATGAGCGCCCGGCTGTCGGCGTGCGTGCCGGGCTCGACCCACAGCACGGCGCGGGCGCGGTCGATGACCTGCCGCAGGGCGCGCCCGCCGGCTTCATCAAGCTCATTCAACACATGGCTGATGACGAGCGTGCCGACGGAGGAGGTGGTCGCATCGTCAAGCGAGGTGAGTTCCACGGGGAGATTGGGGAACATTCGCCCGGCTCGCTCGGCGGCGAACTGCATCGCGAGCGCGGATTGATCAAAGACGCAGAACTTCTCGAACGAGGCGGCGCCAATGGCGTCGAGCACGCAGCGCCCGGCGATGCCGCTGCCGCAGCCCCAATCCAGCAACGGCCCGGGTGGCGGCGACCAGCCACGCTGTTGCAATTCACGCAGCACGGCGTCCCATTTCCAGCCGATGCGCTGGGCGTAGGTGAGATCGTAGCTGGCGAGATCCTCGGGGGAATTCCAGTAGGAGCTGCCGCCCGTTTTGCCCGCAAGGAAGGTCTCGCGCAAGCGGTCGAGCACAGACCAATCCAGCGTGTCCCAAGTCATGGATTTCATGCGGGCTGCGTAACGGCGGCGAGGGTGAAGCCAAGGTGTTTCGCCAGACGCTGTTCGCGGATTCCATAGAGGGCGGCGAGATCGCGGACTCGCGCGGCGGAGCTCTCACCCTGCCCTCTCCCCATCGGATGGGGTGAGGCGTCGTCGCGCTTCACCGCTGCAATCATGAGATTCTTCGCGGTGTGTTCGGTGGAGATGAACTCGAAGACCTTCGTTTCGTAGCCGGCCCATTCGAGCAACGCCGCACGCAGGGCGTCGGTGACAAACTCCGCATGGCGCTCCAGCAGGATGCCGTGGCGCAACGCATCCGCGAGCACGGGCGGCGGGATGAGTTGCGGACGCACCTCCTTCTGGCAGCACGGCGAAACGACAATTAGTTTCGCGCCCGCGGCGATGCCCTTGGCGATGGCGTCGTCCGTGGCGGTGTCGCAGGCGTGCAGGGCGATGAGCACATCGACGCGCTCCAACTTCGCGGATTCGATGGTGCCGGCCTCGAAGCTAAGCTTCTCGAATCCGCTCTCACGGGCGACGCGGTTGCAGAGGTCGACTATTTCAGGCCTCGCCTCGATGCCGTGAACGTCCACCGCGCCCGCAGCCTGGCGATTAAGCCAGTCATACGCTGCGAAGGTGAGGTAGCCCTTGCCGCAGCCCATGTCGAACATGTGCACGGGCTTTTCGATGGACGGGGCAAGCTGCGCGTCGGCCATGAGCGAGGCGAGCACTTCGACAAATTTGTCGATCTGCCGGAACTTCGCCTCCATGCCTTTGGCCACTTTGCCGCCGTCAGCGGTTACGCTCAACCCGCGCAGCCACGCGCCCTTCGGATCGATGCGCCGCTGCCTGGATTGATCGTGGGCGGTCGTGGGCGGCTCGGTGTGCGCGGGTTTGCCTTCGAGGAAACGGGAGTTTCGTCCGTCGCGAAATTCGAGGTTCGCCGTCAGCACCGTGGTGAAGAGATTGGCGTAGCGAAACTCGCCGCCCACCAGTTCATCGATCAATTGCAGCGCTTCCTCCTGCTCAAAATTCTTCGCCACATCGCGGGTGCCATGGCGATAGACGAATTGCAGCCGTGGCCCCTCGCGCAAGGTGACCGGGCGCACGAACACATTCTGCAATGAAGGATCGCGACCGCGCGGCCCGCTGAGGGTGAGCTTCACGAATGAGGCGTCGGCAAGCGCCTCGGTGAGGCGCGCGAGCCATTTGTCTTTGGCAGTAAGATTAGCCACGGGCGCAGCCTAGCGGGAAGCGGCGGACAAACCCACAAAAAGCGCGGGCGCCGTATGGACTCACGGCTAAATGTTACCGGAGGCGGGCACGGAGCTGCCTCTTGGCTTGCGTCGCGGGCGGGCTTGTTCTTAACCTGCGTCGAACTTTTACCACACCAACAACCATCTGCCAGCATTCGCCCGCATGAACACGAAGACCCGCCTGCAACTGTCCGTGATGATGTTTCTCCAGTTCTTCATCTGGGGAAGCTGGTACGTCACGGGGCCGAATTACCTCGCGACCATCGGCTTCCAGGCGGGGGACTTCGGCACGATGTATTCGGTCGGGCCGATTGCGGGCATGATCGCGCCGTTCTTCGTGGGCATGATCGCGGACCGGTTCTTCGCCGCGCAAAAGGTGCTGGGCGTGATGAGCCTGCTGGGCGCGGCCTTCATGTATTACGCGACGACGCTGATGAAGGGGAGTAATCCCTCGCCGAGTGCGATCAACTATCTCTTCTTCGCGCACATGCTGACGTATTACCCGACGCTGGCGCTGACGAACACCATCGCCATGAAGTGCATGACGAATCCGGAGAAGGAATTTCCCGGCATCCGCGTGCTGGGAACGATCGGGTGGATCGCGGCGGGGCTGACGATCTCGTGGCTCAAGTTCGACACGGGCATCAACATGTTTTACCTGACGATCACCTCGGGATTGCTGCTGGGGGTGTTGAGCTTCGCGCTGCCGCACACGCCGCCGACAGGCAGCGGCCCGGTGTCGATCACGCAGATCCTTGGCTTCGATGCGCTGGGGTTGCTGGTGAAGAACCCGTCGTATCTGGTGTTCATGATTTCCTCGATGCTCATCTGCATCCCGCTGGCGTTCTACTACCAGATCACCAGCCGCATCGTGGAGATGTCCGGCCTGCCCATCGGCCAGACGATGAGCTACGGCCAGATGTCGGAGATCTTTTTCATGCTGGTGATGCCTCTCTTCTTCGCACGACTCGGCGTGAAGTGGATGCTCGCCGTCGGCATGTTGGCGTGGGTCGCGCGCTACGCGTTGTTCGCGCTGGGTGCGCCGGATGAGGTGCGCTGGATGATTCTCGGCGGCATCTTGCTGCACGGCATCTGCTACGACTTCTTCTTCGTGACGGGCCAGATTTACACCGACCAGATCGCGCCCAAGCATCTGCGAGCGCAGGCGCAGGGGATGCTGGTGTTGTTCACGCTGGGGCTGGGCATGTTCATCGGCGCGCAGGTCGCGGGCAAGATCGAGGCGCAGCATACGCCGCCGACCTCGGTGCCATGGAGCAAGGTTGCTTCAGTGTCCGCCAATGTTGAGCGGATCAAGGCTCTGGAGGACGCGGTGGGCAAGGCACCGGGCGCCGAGGCAAAGAAAATGGCAGCCGATGCACTGGCTGCCCTGGTGAATGAGATTCGTGGCAAACTTGCGCCCGAGCAGCAGGCGGAGTTGCGCAAAGCAGAGCTGAAATCCATCGAGTGGCAGCCGCTGTGGGCGAAGCCCGCCGCGTTTGCGGGAATCATCCTCGCGCTGTTCGTGGTGTTGTTCCGCGCGCGTCCGGTGGTGGCGACTGCTGCACCGCAGCGTTGAACGAACATCTCGAAGCGTTGTCCCACTTCTCATGCGCATCCTGATTGTCGAAGACGACGCGAAGACGCGGGAGTTCCTGCGAAAAGGGCTGACCGAAAGCGGATTCGTCGTGGACGCGTCGGGCAACGGGACCGAGGGACTGCACCTCGCGCAGACCGGCACTTACGACCTGATCATCCTCGACGTGATGTTGCCGGGAGAGGATGGCTGGTCGGTCCTGGGACGGCTGCGCGGCGAGGGCAAGCAGACTCCCACGCTGTTTCTCACCGCGCGCGACTCCGTGCATGACCGCGTGCGCGGCCTGGAACTCGGCGCGGATGATTATCTGGTGAAGCCGTTCGCGTTCGCTGAACTGCTCGCTCGCGTGCGCACGCTGCTGCGGCGCAGTCCCGCCCGCCCGCTCGAAGTCATGCGCCTGGCCGACCTCGAATTGGATCTCATCCGCCGCCGGGCCACGCGCGCTAAACAGCCGCTGGATCTCGCGCCGAAGGAATTCACGCTGCTCTCGCTCTTGATGCGCCGGCCCGGCGAGGTCTTGTCGCGCACGCTCATCTCCGAGCAGGTGTGGGACATGAACTTCAACAGCGACACCAACGTAGTGGATGTGGCCGTGCGCCGCCTGCGCCGCAAGGCCGACGATCCATTCCCGCGCAAGCTCATCCACACCGTCCGGGGTGTCGGCTATGTCCTCGAAGAACGCTGACGCGCCGCCGCGGCGTCGCACCTGGTCCATTGCGCGGCGGCTGACGGTGCTCTACTGCCTGTCGGCGTTCGTGCTGCTCTCGCTGGCGTCGGGTTTTCTCTATTGGGGTTTGAAGAACAATCTGGCGGAGGAAGATCACGAGTTGCTCGGCGACATGGTCAATGTCATCCGCTTCATTCTGCGCGAGCGGCCCGATGATCTCAGCGCCCTGCGCGAGGAGGTGGAATGGGAGAGCGCGGCGCGGCGTTACGCCAAGTATTACACCCGGATCCTCGACCGCTCCAATCAGGTGATCATGGTCACCAGCGGCATGGATGAACTGGTGCCAGCCTCGCAGTTTCCAACGCCGTTGCCTTTGCCAGAGTCCGAACCTCTGCGCCAAAGCCTGGAATGGAATTCACCCGGCGGACGAACCTTGCTGCTGGCCTCGGCGTATGGGCAGTTGGGCACGAACGCTCCGCAAGGGCGCGTCATCCAGATCGCCCTCGACGTGACGCCGGAAACGGCAATTCTCGCCGATTACCGTGCCAAGCTGGGACTGGTCCTGCTGCTCGGGCTGGCGGTCTCGGCGGCGGCGGGCGTCTGGATCGCGCGACAGGGATTGCGTCCCCTCGACGAGATCACCCGCGCCACGCAGCTCGTGACGGCATCGCAATTGAACGAGCGCATCGGCCAGTCGCCGTGGCCGGCGGAGCTGTCGGTGCTGGCGATGGAATTCGATCGGATGCTGGGTCGCTTGCAGGATTCCTTCACGCGCCTGTCGCAATTCTCCGCCGACCTCGCCCACGAGTTGCGCAATCCCATCAACAATCTCATGGGCGAAGCCGAGGTCGCCCTCTCGCGCTCGCGCAGTCCCGACGAATATCGCGATGTGCTGGAGTCGAACCTGGAGGAACTCCACCACCTGGCGCGCATGATCGACAGCCTGCTCTTCATCGCCCGCGCGGACCATGCGCAGACGCGTCTTGAACTCAAGCCGCTCGAAGCGCGCGGGGAAATCCAGGCCGTGCTCGACTTCCACGAGGCCGAGGCTGCCGAGCACGAGGTGCAATTGAGTGGGCATGGCGACGCCACCATTCACGCCGACCCGACGCTCCTGCGCCGCGCGTTGAGCAATCTCATTTCCAACGCCCTCGCCCACACACCCGTCGGCGGAAACATCCGCGTGAGCGCAGAGAAACTGCCCGATGGCGGCGTGAATCTGAGCGTGGCGGATGACGGGAAGGGCATTCCGCCCGAACATTTACCGCGCGTTTTCGACCGGTTTTACCGCGTGGACCCGGCCCGTTCGCGGCATGCCACCGGCACCGGACTCGGCCTGGCCATCGTGAAGTCCATCGCGGAACTGCACGGCGGTTCGGCTTCCGTCGAAAGCCAGCCGACGAAAGGCTCCGTGGTGACGATGCGATTTCCACCCGCGCGCAAAGGCGGCAAGTGAAAATGGTGCAGGCACGCATCAACTGTTTCTCCATGACCAAACTGTCATTCCAAGGTCAGCGTTCAGTCAGGGGCGGTCTGGTTTCGTTGGCAGTTCGATTGACTGCCTTTCGCCTTTGCAAGCTGGGTCTGGTTGCGGCCGGACTCCTGACGGGCTGCGTGCATTACGAGCCGCGCCCGATTGAACCTGCGGCCATCGCCGACGGTTTGGACTCGCGTACCCTCGACGCGCCGGACCTGAGAGCCTTTCTCGAAACCAATTCTCAGAGCGCTCCGCTGGCCTGGCCACGGCGGAAGTGGGACTTCGAGCAACTCACGCTCGCTGCATTCTATTTTCATCCCAGCCTGGAGCTGGCCCGCGCCCAATGGGCCACCACGCGGGCGGGCGAGAAGACCGCCGGAGCCAGGCCAAATCCCACGATCAGTGTTTCGCCCGAGTATGCGTTCAATGCCGACAAGGGCGTCTCGCCGTGGATCGCTGCGCTCAACCTCGACTGGCCCATCGAGACCGGCGGCAAACGTGGCAAGCGCATCACCAAGGCGGAGAAACTTTCCGAAGTCGCGCGGCTGAATCTCGCCGTGACCGCATGGCAGGTGCGTAGTCAGCTTCGCGCTGCCTTGCTCGATTACGCCGCGCCATTGCGGCGCGAACAACTTTTGCGCGGCCAAGTTGCCCTTCAGGAAAAGATCGTCGGGCGCAACGAGAGTAAAATCCGCGCCGGCGCCATCGCCCCGCACGAAGCGGCGCCCGTCCGCATCGCATTGGCAAAGCTGCGCGTCGAAGCCGGCGACGCCGCGCGCGTGGCGGCAGAAGCCCACGCCCGCGTCGCCGAAGCCTTGGGTTTGCCCGCCGCCGCGCTGGCCGGAAAGGAAGTCACGTTTGATTTGACCGCGCCTTCCATCGGCGAGTTGACCTCCGCCACGGCGCGACGCCAGGCGTTGCTGGGCCGCGCCGACGTCATCGCTGCGCTCGCCGATTACGCTGCGACCGAAGCGGAGTTGAAGCTGCAAATTGCGAAGCAATATCCCGACGTGCATGTCGGCACCGGCTACCAGTTCGATCAGGGCGAACACAAATGGTCGCTCGGCTTGAACGGTGAACTGCCGGTTTTGAATCGCAATCAGGGTCCCATCTCCGAGGCGTTCGCCCGTCGCAACGAAAGCGCCGCCCGCTTCACCGTCGTGCAGGTGAAGGTGATTGCGGAAATCGACCGCGCGCTGGCGTCCATTCAGGCCGCGCACGCGCAGATGGAACAACTCAAGCCGCTCCGCGCGGCGCAGCAACAGCAGGCAGAGTCGCTCGCGGCGCAGTTGAAGGCGGGCGCTGCCGAACCGCTCGACGCGCTGGCCGCACAAGCCGAACTGGCTGGAGCAGAGCTTACGGAGTTCGACGCGCAGTTGAGGGTGCTGCAAGCCCTCGGTCTGCTTGAGGACGCGATCCAGCGTCCCTTCGAGGCGTTGCGCGTCGTTGAGCAGGGCGGTGCCGCCCAGACCAATCATTCTCATCCATGAAACGCATTCTACCCGCCTTGCTGGCCGGCCTCGCCCTGGGCGTGGTCGGAACCTGGCTTTGGCTCAAGTCACATCAAGAGGAACACGAAGAGAAAAAGCCCGAGGCCGGGCACAACGAAGAAAGCCACGTCATCAAGACCAACGGCCAGACGCTGGTAAAGCTTGATGAGAAGGAGCAGCAAAGCGCGGGGCTGAAGCTGGCAACGCTTGAAGCAGCCACCTTGCGTCCCGAGGCGCGCGTCTATGGCCGCGTCCTTGATGCCTCGCCCCTGGTGCAATCGCTGAGTGAAATCATGCTGGCGCGTTCAGCTCTGGACGCGTCGCAAAAGGATCTGGCCCGGCTCAAGGTGCTGGCCGCCGACCAAAATACCTCCGCCCGTACGCTGGAAACCGCCGATGCGACTGCGCGACGTGATCAGATCGTGCTGGAGGGCGCGCAGATGCGGCTGGTGAGCACCTGGGGCAAAGGCGTCGCAGGACAGAAGGATTTGCCGGCGTTTATTCATTCGCTGGCGACGATGGACACCGTGCTGGCGCGGCTGGATCTTCCGTTCGGTTCGGCGGTGGAAGGCTCGCCCACCGGCGTTCGCATCGCCGCGCTGACGGCTGAGGAGAAACTTTTTCCGGCGGAACTGCTCGGACCTGCGCCCAGCGCCGACGCGCAAGTTCAGGGGCAGGGATTTCTGGTCCATGTGAAGACCGCTTCGTTGCCGCCAGGCGCGGCGTTGAGCGGCTGGCTGTCACTTCCGGGCGAGCAGGAGAAAGGCGTGCTGGTTCCCCGCCCGGCTCTGGTGCGGCACGAAGGCGGGACATTCATCTACGTGCAACGCAGCCCCGGGCTGTTTGAGCGACGCGAAGTCGAATTGGAACATCCGCTGGAGAAGGGATGGTTCGTCGCCGAGGGATTGAAGGCGGGCGAGAGCATCGTCATCTCCGGCGCGCAGCAGTTGCTCTCGACCGAGTTGAAGGGCGAAGGGGGCGAGGAATAGCGCGATGCTTACCTGGCTCGTTACCTTTTCCCTCCGCTTCCGCGGCATCGTCGTGGCGCTCGCCTGCGTGGTGCTGGGCTACGGCATCTACACAGCGATGCACGCCAAGCTCGACGTCTTTCCCGACTTCGTGCCGCCGCAGGTCACGGTGCAGACCGAAGCGCCCGGGCTTTCGCCCGAACAAGTCGAGGAGATCGTCACGCAACCCATCGAGAGCGGCTTGGGTGGATTGGTCGGCGTGGAATCGATGCGCTCCGAATCTATCCAGGGCCTGTCGATCATCACTTTGGTGTTCGAAGACGGAACGGACATTTTTCGCGCGCGACAGTTGCTGGCGGAAAAGTTGAACGAAACCGCCAGCCGCCTGCCCACGGGCGTGCGCGCGTCGAAGATGTCGCCGCTCGTTTCCGCCACGATGGATATTCTCAAGGTCGGCCTCACCTCGGAGAAGCTTTCGCCGCAGGAATTGCGCTCCTTCGCTGACTGGACGCTCAAGCCCCGGCTGCTCGCGGTGCCGGGCGTGGCGAAATGCAGCTCGTTTGGCGGTGCGGTGCAGCAGTTGCAAATCCAGGTGCTGCCGGATCGCTTGATGGCCTACGGACTGGCGATGACCGACGTGCTGAACGCGGCGCGCGTTTCGACGGGCGTGCTGGGGGCGGGCTACATCGACACGCCGAATCAGCGCATCGTCATCCAGACCGAGGGCCAGACGCTCACGCCTGAGATGCTCGCCAACGTGGTCGTCACCGCCGGCACCAACGGCACGGCTGTGCGACTGCGCGACGTGGCGCGCGTGGTGGATGGCGCGGAGCCGAAGTTTGGCGAATGCCTGGTCATGGGCCGGCCCGGCGTGTTGCTCACGATGTCGGGACAGTTCGGCGCCAACACGCTGGAGGTGACGCGCGCGCTCGAAGCCGCAATGGAAGAGATGAAACCGGTGTTCGAGAAGGAAGGCATCAAGTTGTATCCCGCGCTGCATCGTCCGGCGACGTTCGTGGAATCGTCGCTGACCAACATCCGGTTTTCACTCCTGCTCGGCGCGGTGCTGGTGTCGGTGGTGCTGTTTCTCTTCCTGGGCAACATCCGCACGGCGTTCATTTCCCTGACGGCCATTCCGCTGTCGTTGCTGGCGGCGGTCATCGTGCTGGACCGGCTCGGTGTGTCGCTCAACACCATCACGCTCGGCGGCCTCGCCATCGCGATCGGCGAGGTGGTGGATGACGCGATCATCGACGTGGAAAACATCCTGCGTCGTCTGCGCGAGAACCAGACGCTGGCAGTGCCGCGCTCGCTGTTCCGCGTCATTCTCGATGCGTCGCTCGAAGTGCGCACGGCGGTGGTGTACGCGACGTTTGTCGTCGCGCTCGTCTTCCTGCCGGTGCTGACGCTGACTGGATTGCAGGGAGCGTTCTTCGCACCGCTGGCCTTGAGCTACATCATCGCGATCATGGCCTCGCTGGGCGTGGCGCTGACCTTGACGCCCGCGCTGTCGTTCCTGCTGTTTCGTCGGGGTGTGAAGAATTCCGAGGAGCCCCGCCTCCAACTCGCGTTGAAGAATGGATACACGCGTGTCTTGCGAAGGCTGGCGGGACATCCGGGACTGGTCATCGGGTTGGCTTTGGTGGTCTGTCTCGCGGCGGCGTTGAAGCTGCCGGGATTTGGGAAGGAGTTTCTGCCTGAGTTCCGCGAGGGACATTTCGTGCTCGCTGTTTCGATGGCGCCGGGTTCGTCGCTGGAAGAAATGCTGCGGGTCGGCGGGGGCATTTCCAGGGCGCTGCTGGCGAACACGAACATCGCCACCGTCGAACAGCAGATCGGCCGCGCGGAGCAGGGCGAGGATCCGTGGGGACCGCATCGGAGCGAGTTCCATGTGGCGTTGAAGAAAACCTCCGGCGAGGAGCAGGAGGCGGTGGAGAAGCAGATCCACGATTTGCTGGACGGAGTTCCCGGCATCCAGTTCGAGGTGATGACCTTCCTCGGCGACCGCATCGGCGAATCGATCTCCGGCGAGACGCAGCCGGTGGTCATCAATATTTTTGGCTCGGACCTGGATGCGCTCGACGCGGCGGCGATCGACATCAAGGGTGTGCTCGAAGGCGTTCCAGGCGCGGCGGAGGTTCAATTGAAGTCGCCGCCGGGTGCGCCGCGCATGTCTGTGAAGCTGCTCCCGGAACGACTGGTGGCGCTGGGCTTCCGTCCGGTCGAGGTCTTGGACGCGATTCAGACGGCGTATCAAGGCACGGTGGTGGCGCAGACCTTCGAGGGCAATCGCGTGCGCGACGTGGCGGTGATCCTTGATGAGAACGAGCGGCGCGATCCGGAGCGCCTCGGTGAATTGATGCTGCGCAACGCGACGGGCCTCCGGGTGCCGTTGAAGCAACTGGCGGCGGTTTTTCCATCAAGCGGACGGCCCAACATCATGCACGAGGGCGCGCGGCGGCGGCAGGTCGTGACGTGCAGCGTCGAGGGGATGGATGTCGGTTCCGTGGTGGATGAGGCGAAGAAGCGGATCGCGGCGCAGGTGAATCTGCCGGCGGGAGTTTATCTGGAATTCACCGGCGCGGCTGAAGCTGCGGAGAAGGCGCAGCGCCAGTTGCTGCTGCATTCCAGCATCGGGGCGGCGGGGGTGTTCATGCTGTTGTTCGCGGTGTTCAAGACGTGGCGCCGGCTGGCGCTGGTGCTGGCCAACATTCCGTTCGCGCTGGTGGGCGGCGTGGCGGCGTTGTTCCTCTGCGGCTTGGTGGAGGCGGAAATGGGCGCGTTGAACATTGGTTCACTCGTGGGTTTTGTGACCTTGTTCGGCATCACGATGCGCAATTCCATCATGATGATCTCTCACTTCGATCACCTCGTGCGCGAGGAGGGAATGACCTGGGGATTGGAGACGGCCTTGCGGGGCGCCAGTGAACGACTGGCACCCATCCTCATGACGGCGCTGGTGACGGCGCTGGGGTTGTTGCCGCTGGCGATTGGTTCAGGCGAGGCGGGACGCGAGATTGAAGGGCCGATGGCCATCGTCATCCTCGGCGGCTTGGTCACATCGACGGTGCTGAACCTGTTTGTGTTGCCGACGCTGGCGCTGCGCTACGGAAAGTTTGAGAAGAAGAGCGAGACGATCGGGTGAGCACCCGCCGGGGAATTGAGCGCGGCTACTTGCCCGCGTTGAAATAGATGTCCGCGTCGGCTCCCTGCATCCTCAGGAAAGTCTTGAGCGGAACTGATTCCATGTGGCCGTCCATGAAAGTCAGGTTGCAACGGCCGACATGATTGAGGAAGGGTTTCTGGAAACTGGCATCACCGGGGAGAAACGAGCAGTTGTTCATTGCGGCTGGAGTTTCATTCACCAGCAGAATTTTGCGGGCCGGGTCGGTGACGGCGGTTGTCATCAGGCCTTTCGCTGGCACCTTGTTGGTTCCGAAGGGTTGGCCGGGGTCCATCAAGGCATTCGCGCTGAAGTTGACCCGCATGGCATCCCCGAGAGCTCCTGTGCTGGGGCATTTGTAGACTCCGTAACTTCGCTTCGCCGTTGGGCTGTATTCCTGACGCGCCTGGCTGGTGACATACGGGAAGATGGAACCCGCATCCGCGTCGAAGCCAAAGCCAGGCACCTTCCATGATGAGGACAGGCCGGGGTTGATGGTGTCCTGCCCGCCCGCGCACCAATCCGCTGCGTAAACAGAGGCGCCATTGGCACGGCCAGGCTTACCTCCGGGCCAGGGAAGTGTCTCGTTGTTGTCGTCCGCATACATCAGGAAGCCAAGGGCGACCTGCTTCATGTTGCTGCGACAAACGGTGCTGCGGGTGTGCTCCTTGGCCTGACTCAACGCCGAAAGCAGCAACGACGCCATGATCGCGATCACCGCAATCACCACCAGCATCTCGATGAGAGAAAAGCCTTTCCGGGCAAAGCCTGACGCTTCGAGCGGGGTACGACCATTTGTCGTTGGCAGGATCATGATGACCTGGGTTGTTTAGGGTGGTCTGGTATTACAGAAATCTTTTAGGGTGGTTTTGGCATTTATGCAAGCCCCCTTTTCCCCAGTAAACGGCGTTCCGAATCCTTTGCCCAGGACCGGGTTTGAGGGGTTTTGCCCGTTTAGAGAGGGTTTGTTCAACCTGCGCTGGTCCACCGGTGGCACGCTGGCGTAAGCCGCTTCGGAGCCGCTTCAGAGCCTGGACGAAGGGCGCGCTGTGACTCAATCCTGGGCGGGATGGGTAATCACGTATGGTCCGGGGACTTCAGCTCAAGGGGCGTTCGCGGGCGTGGGGGCGCGCTGCATGAAGACGTCCACCTGCTGCCCGACGTAGAGCGGCGTGGAGGGACGATCCAACTCGAAGATGATTTGCAGCACGCGCGTATCGACACGCTCGGAGCTGTCGCCGGTGAGGGACTTCTTGGGAATCACGAACGGCTCCACGCGCACGAAGCGCAGCGGGAAGGAGACTTGCGTGTGGCCCTTGAGGAAGGCGACGGCGGGCTGGTTGGTCTCCACGAGCGGGGCGTTCTGCTCGTCCACGTCGGCGCGGATTTGCAGGGTGTCCACGTCGCCGAGGATCATGAGCGGCTCGGTGGGCGTGGTGCCGGCGTATTCGCCCGCCCGGGTGTTCACCTGAAGAATCGCGCCGTCGCGCGGGGCGCGGATGGTGAGGAGGTCGAGGTCGGTCTGCGCGGATTGCACCTGCGCCTCGGCGGACTGGATGTCGGCCTCAATCCTGGCGACGCGGGCCTGCCAGTTCTGCATCTGGAATTCTTTGCGGCGGCGCTCGTCCTCGCTGGCGACCTTTTCCTTCTCGAGCTTGGCGGTGCGCTCGAATTGATCCGTGGCGTCCGCAGACATGACCTGCTCAGCCTTGAGCGCCGCGCGAAACGCCCCGACCTGCGCGCGCGCGCTGGTGAGGCGGGACTTGGATTCGCGGTCATCAAGCTGGATGAGCGGGTCGCCAGCCTTCACGCGCGACTGGACTTGCACAAAAACTTTCTGCACCAACCCGGCCCGGGGCGCGCCGAGGCGGACGTTCTCCTTCGTGGCTTCGATGATGCCGGCGGCGGCCAGGGTGTTGCTGTAGGGCGAGCGTGATGGCTCGACGAGGGGCGGCGGGGGCGGCGGCGTTTTGCGGAGCTGCGCGGTGAGCTTGATGATGCCAAGGATGCCGAGGAGGGCGAACCAGAAGCTGAGACGTTTGAAGAGCATGGGAATAGGTGTGTTGAAAGCGGGTGTGATGAATCAGTGGTCGCCCTTGAGTGTCGCTTCGTTGGGTGCCTCATGCACTCGGCTGACGCGGCCGTCTTCCATCTCGGTCATGCGGTCGGCGTATTTGAAGACGCGGTTGTCGTGCGTGACAACGATGACGCAACGGTCGGGCTTGCGGGCAACGTCGCGGAGCGTCTCCATGATTTTCGCGCCGGTATCCTTGTCGAGGGCCGAGGTCGGCTCGTCGCAGATGAGCAGGCGCGGCTCATGCACCAGCGCACGGGCGATGGCGACGCGCTGCTGCTGTCCGCCGGAGAGATTGCCAGGGCGCTCGCGGCCGCGGCCCTTCAGCCCGACTTGCTCGAGCAGGTCGGCTGCTTTCTGCTCGGCGGCGCGACGCTTCATGCCGTTGATGAGCAGCGGCACGCTGACGTTCTCGATGACGCTGAGCGTGGGGATGAGATTGAACTGCTGGAAGATGAACCCGACGTTGCGCCGGCGAAAGAGCGTGATGTCCTTGGCGCGCGCCTGATGCAGCGCGGTGCCGTAAACGTCGATCTCGCCGCTGTCGAATTCGAGCGTGCCGGCGATGGCGCTGAGCAGCGTCGTCTTGCCACAGCCGGACGGGCCGACGATGAGCAGCAGCTCGCCCTGGCGCGCGTCGAAGTCCACGCCCTTGAGCGCCTGCGTGCGCGCCTCGCCGGTGCCAAAGGTCTTGGTCACGTTGCGCACATGGACGGCAAGGGTGTGGCCGTTGCCATTGATGATTCCGCTGGTGGAGCCGTTGGGCATGGGGTGAAGGAAGTTCAGCCGCGAAAGACGATGGCGGCTTCGAGCTTCCGCACTTTGCTGATGCCCATGAGCGCGGCGAACAGGCAGATGATGAGAATGACGACGAAGGTAAAGGCCGGGAGCTGCCACGGCACAAAGAACGGCGGCATGCCCTTCTCCATCACCGCGAAGCCGAACAAGGCCGCCAGCCCCACGCCCACACCGTAGCCAATAAGCCCGACGGTGAGCGCCTGCACGATGAGCATCCTCGACAGCATCCAGTCACTCGCGCCCATGGCCTTTAGCGCGCCGAGATGTCGGAGATTCTCCAGCACGAACGTGTAAAAGGTCTGTCCCGACACCGCGATGCCGACGATGAAGCCGAGGACGATTGTCGTTCCGAACGAGACCGGGATGCCGGTGTTCTTGAAGTACCACCAGATGGTCGCCCAGAAGAATTCCTTCTCCGTGAAGGCGCGCAAGCCCGTCTCGCGTTCGATCTGCCGCGCGGTGGCTTCATGCGTCCAGCCGGGCTTGGCCTCCGCCAAAACAACGCTGAGCATCTTGCGCTGCTTGGGCGCGAATTGCAGCGCCTTGTCGTAGGTCGTGTAGATGTAGGGATAGCCAAAGAAGTGCCGGTCCGCCTTGCACAACGCGACAACGCGCGCCTCGCGGTCATTGATCTCGAAGGTGTCGCCGAGGCCGAGCGGCTTGGGGCGCCCGACGCTGAGACGTTGCACGGCGAGGTCGTCGATGATGACGCTGTTGGGCAGGCGGAGATCTTCGAGCTTGCCCTCCAGCATGACGGGCGGGCGTCCCACGAGCGTGGCACCGTCGAGGCCGACGAGCATGATGGGCTTGAAGTTGCCATTGTTCAGCTTGGTCTGTTGCACGGAGACGAAGAGCGGCACAGCCCATTCCACGCCGGTGACAGAACGCACGCGGCTGACATCCGTGTCGCGCATGGCCTTCACTTCGTTGACCTGCTCGACCTTCGGGTCCACGACCCAGATGGAGGCGTGCATGTTGCGCAGATGGCTGGTGGTCCAGAGCATGATACCAAAGAAGACCGCGCATTGCTGCGTCATCAGCAGCGACGCGAAGCTCAGCCCGCTGACGAGCATCAGATACTTGGCGCGGTCGCCGATGAGCATTTTGAGGGCTAGATGATACATGAGGCGGTGCGTAAAACGTAGGAGGCAAGCCCGGTGGCAAGAATGAAACACGCCCTCGATTTAGCAAATGGAACTTTCGTTCCCTCGCCGTGACGACGCCGCAGGCGCAGTTGCAGTAGAGCCTTACGGATGGCGCAGCCGGAAGAAGCGACGCGCGTGTGAAGCGGGGAGGGTCACGGAGGGATCGTTCGCCTCGGCGGGGAGGATGGTTTCTGTCGCCAGGTCGACGGGCGCGAAAGGGCCTGGCAACGCATCCGCTGCCTCGAGGACGAAGCCTGAAACAGCTATGGGCGAAGCGAGCTTGCAGCCGCTCGGTGCGAGTCCAATGGCGAGGCGGGGCTTCGGCGGATTGGTGGTGAGAGCCAGGCAATAAAAGCCGCCTGCGGAAATCCTGCTGAAGGTGTTGGTCAACGACGGCACAGTGGCATTGCCCCACGCGATAATTTTTCCGTCATTGCCCAGAGCCAGACCACGACGGTTGCGAACGGACACAGCAGCCATGTCAGTGCGAGGCGAAGGGAGGGGCGTCGCCAGTTCGGCAAGGTCGAGCAGAGATCCATCCGCACAGACCGCGTAAAACGAATCATCGGCGGCGACTTTCATGGCGTTCGTCGGTGCCGCGAGCAGGGTGATCGCGGGCGAGCCGAAGATTTCCACCGTGCCGTCCGATTTCGCGACGATCGTATGCGTGTCGTTCGCGGCGACTGCGGCCACATCGGAGACGCCGGGAGGTATCGTCGCAGGTCCGCCCCATTCCACCAGGGTGCCGTCAAACTTCAACGCCACGGCGCGATGCGGCGCAACGGACATGGCGCTCACACCGAACAATTCCGCCGGCACGGTCGCGCCGGTGCCGGGACCCCAGCCGGTGATCGTGCCATCGCGGCCCAGGGCCAGACTGAAGTCATCCCCGGCGCCCACCGCCATGATGTTGGTGAGATGGGCGGGCGCATTGCTGAGGCCGAGCGCGCTGGCGAGGGCGCTGCCCCACGCGAGGACCGAGCCATCTTCGCGCAACGCCACGGCGTGATGGGTGCCGGCCGAGATGGCGATGATGTTGGTCAGGTGCGGTGGCAGCATGGCACCGGTAAAGTTCACCACCGTGCCGGGATGTGGCAGGTCGATGATTAAGGTGCTGAGGAAGAGAAAGGCGCTGTGGCTGACATCCGAGCCGAGGGCGTTGGTGGCGATGGCGTGGTAATCCCCGATGTCGGATTGCTGGGCGTTGTCCAGGGTGAAGGTGGGGCTGTTTGCGCCGGGGATGGGCACCTCGTCGTGGTACCATTGATAATGGAGCGGTGCCGCGCCGATGGCGAGGGACTTGAAGACGACTTTCGCCCCGTCGAAGAGGAACTGCGACTGGGGATGGACGATGAAGAGCGGCGGGCCGTTCGAACCAGGGGGGATGCCGATGGCGCCCGCACCGGAAGCTCTGGGCGCGGCGGAGAATCCCGCGAGCAGCAGGAGGCAACAAACCCACGCCAGAGGCTTCCGGAACATACCGCGAAGGCTAGGCGATTTCCCCACGAATGGCGAATGCTAACTGCGCCGCCGCAACGGGAACCGAAGCGCTCGAAACCCCAGTGCAAGTCGTCGAAGGAATGGCCAATGACCGAAGCCCAAATGGGCGAGGCGTGCTTTCGGCCTGCGTTCATTGATCATGGGGTGTCTGGTCATTCATTGGTCATTGCGCGCTTGAACATTGGTCATTCGCCGGCATGAAGGAAGGGGGCTTGTCTTCGCGCGCGCCTCCCGTAATTTCGACTCATGAGTCTGGCGGAAAACCTCGCGGGCATTCAGCAACGCATCGTGGCGGCGTGCGCGCGGGCGAAACGCGATCCTGCATCCGTCACGTTGCTGGCGGTGAGCAAAGGACAACCACCCGAGACCGTGCGCGCGGCGGCGGACCTCGGGTTGTCGCTCTTCGGCGAGAACAAGGTGCAGGAGGGCAAGGCGAAGATCTCGATGTGCCCCGGCCGTTTGCGCTGGCACATGATCGGGCATTTGCAGTCGAACAAATGCCGCGACGCCGTGCATTTCTTCTCCATGATCGAGGGCGTGGACAGCCTCGCGCTGGCTCAGGAGATCGATAAGTGCGCGGACAAACAGGCAAAGACGATGCCTGTCCTGCTGGAGGTGAACATAGCGGGCGAGGCGTCGAAGTTTGGCTACAAGCCCGAGGCGGTGCTGGCGGACCTGGACGCAATCAATGCTCTGCCGCGCGTGGAATTACACGGGTTGATGACCATCGCGCCGTGGTCGCCGGAACCGGAGAAGGCGCGTCCGATCTTTCGCAATTTACGCGAGTTGAAGGAGCGTTGTGAGCAGCAGATGGGCGTGCCGCTGCCGGTGTTGAGCATGGGAATGAGCGGTGACTTCGAGGTGGCCATCGAGGAGGGTGCGACGATCATCCGGGTGGGCACGTCGCTATTCGGCGCGCGGCCAAAGGCGATTCGCGCAACCACGTCGGAAGATGCGCCGTGAGTCGCGCGGCGCTTTTGACCTTTGAAAATTACGACGGTCGTATTTAACTGCCGTTGTGACCGCCGACACGTTCAAGCACGAGATGACCGACGCCCTCAAGGCCTACGAGAAATACATCGTGTGCATCGACAAGGTGCCGGAGGAATGCGAGACCTCGTTGCGCTCGCTGATGGAGAAGGCGATCAAGGCTTATCAGAATCGCGGCCCGAACCTCCGCCACGGCATCGCGCTGGACAAGCAGGTCACCATCATCCTCAGCCAGAC
>Ga0163144_10007913_pt1 | contig 23152 bp, 10 predicted proteins | sample OliLak19BULKMAT1_FD_123175 | JGI IMG/M metagenome (GOLD analysis project Ga0163144, IMG submission 123175) | Freshwater microbial mat bacterial communities from Lake Vanda, McMurdo Dry Valleys, Antarctica - Oligotrophic Lake LV.19.BULKMAT1 | ecosystem: Environmental > Aquatic > Freshwater >...
CCGAGCCATCGCGCGTCTCCTTGCCGCACGCGACGCAACCTGACGAACTGCTTCGTCCACACGGTTCCACCGCAGGACCGTAGTTATCGCAGATTACCCAGCATGGCGCAATCGCCCTGCATCCCTAGCCGACCCCGTAGGGGTCCCAGCCATTAGCCGGTGGTATCGCTGCGCTCGACCACCGGCTAATGGCTGCAACCCTTTCAGGGTTGAATGGCAAGCGGATGCACTACAGGGTCAATCGTCAGTCAGGAACTGCCGCAGCACTTCGCCGGCGGCCACGCGGGTCGTGTACACCGTGCGTTCGGAGACTTGCACCATTTGGGCGACGTCGCTCGTCGCCCGGCCCTCGAGCAGTAGTTCGAGGATCCGTTTGCGCCGCGAAGGGAAGGCCTGCAGCAATTGCTCGATCAAATCGTGCGTGGTGGCGATGTCCTCGGGCGTGGGCGTTTGCGGCGGCGCCGTGAGACCGTCGTCCAGGGGCACTTCGCGTCGCGCGTCGCGACGCTGCCGCTGCCAAAACTTGTCGCGATTGTAGAGCTTGTGGACCGCGATCGTGACAAGCAGCGGCCACAGGCTGCCGCTTTCGTCGGGTTGGATTGTCGTATCGCAGCGACTGCGGCGGAAGACGCTGCGCAGAACCGATTGCGCCACGTCCGACGACTCCTCATTGCGGGCCACGCGCCACCCCATGCGACGCCGCACCAACTCGACCAGCCGGCTGTAGTACCGGCCAAACAGTACGTCGCCCGCGCCGTCGTCGCCCGACTGAAATGCCACGAGCAGATCTTCGTCGCGTCGCAGGTCGGGCACGGCAAGGCTCCCCAGGGTCGGCAGTCTCCGCGTGGCATCGCGATCGAAAAAAAGGACTCAAAAAAGGGGACAGGTCCAATAATCGCCGAACGTTCCGCGGCGCGTGGCCGCTAGCGGATTATTGGACCAGTCCCCTTTTTTCTCCTACGCCCTTTTTTCTCTTACGAACGCCGACGCCATGCACAACGGGCCGCGCCCCAAATGGCAAACGCACCCAGAACGGCCAAGATCAGGGTCGACGGTTCGGGCACGCGCGCCACGACGACGTTGTCCAAACCCCAACTGGCGTCGGCCATGCTATCCAGGCCCAGGCCCGAGAATCGCAGGACCATGCTGGGATCGGTCACCGGGATCATGAGGTCCATCTTATAGACGGCGTCCTGGATGCCAACTCCCGGGAAAGTGAACCCCAGCTTGTTTTTCTCGAATGCGCCAGTTACCGCGGCATGCGATAAACCGGTGTAGCGGGCTGTCAGAACGGGATTCGACGGATTGTACTGGGACGGATTGAACGGATCGGGATAGGTCTGGGGATTCAGATTATTGCTGAACGACGTGAGCACTAGCGGGGTTTGGCCTTCGAGACCGACGCTCCAGCGATCCGCCAGGGCATTGTGGAACGACTCGATGCCGTCCCACGACTTGATGATCAGCAGGTCGAACGTCACGTGATACGTGGCGGGCGCCAAGTCGGAAAGTGTGAGCGTGACACTTTCATCGCCGGCGGCGGTGTCCTTGCTGAACTGCCCCAAAAAGCCGCCGTAGGTCTGCGTCTTCAGTGGCGTTGTGCCCAACCGCGTCATCGACCATTCGCCGCCCACCGGGCTGCTGAATGTATTGGAGTAAACAACCGTCTCCGCAGCGAGAGGGACGGCCCGCGCGACCGAAAGGGGCAGCAAGGCAACTGGCAGCGCTAGCAAAACCAGCGCGCACGCCAGCCGTGAGAATTGCGACAGAGTGAATCGAGTTCTTAGCATTTGTGCTTTCTGCGACACTCGAGCGGCGATCGAGAACCACTTCGTCCTACAAACATTGACATTGCACGCGCCTTGCGCGGATTCTTCGATTCGCTCTTTCACTAGCCCAGGCATTTATGCCTGGGAAATCATCGGCAAATGAAGTTGTTGTACACGCCCTTTGGGACGGAATGACCACCTTGGAAATGCCAACCCGCTGAAGCTGGCCGACGACGACTTTCAGGAGGCGTCGAAAACCCAGGCATGAATGCCTGGGCTAAGTAAAAGTGTCGCAAGACAATCGATCGATTCGAGAGTAGTCAGTAGCGGCTGCCGCTGTGAGAGGTGACTGGCCCAGGTCGGCATCGGTCCCTGCCTATCGAAGAGAATGGTAATCGCCATTAGGGGGGATGTCAAATTCTGGACCAAGGCAAGCGGCCGGTGTAAGCCGGCTGTTTTCGACGCCAATGGTGTCGGGAAACGACATGGTGGACGCGTCCTGTCGCCGAGTTCCAGCCGGCTTACACCGGCCGCTCGCCAAGATTGGAAACTCGCCGCTGGCATTTTACGATTCCCGCGGGAACACCAGCTTCAGCGACTGAATCAGCAGAAACAGCCCGAGGACGGCCGCGATGATGTGCGGAACGTAGGGAATGTTGAAGATGCTGGCCAGGGAGACGGTGACGGTCAGCACGAGCAGGGTGATCAACAGGAGCCCACAACCCAGCGACGTCATTAGCCCCTTGAACGTCCCTTGCTCCGAGAATTCCTCGTTGTGAAGTTCGACGGTTCGTCCCTTGAGCAGGCTGCGGCGGACCGCGTCGGCCAGCTCGATGCTCCGGGCCGCATCGCTCCAAGCGGGTTGCACGTTGCCGCCGCCGCCAATGGCCGTTTCGAGCCGCACCAGCGCCTCGGCCGGAGCGTTCCACGCGTCGAACGATTGCCGCGTGGTCTGGCCGGAAGCCACGGTTTCCAGCGTCCAGGGGTATTCCCCGGGCATGTTCAGCACGGCTTTGCCCGATGAGCCCAGAAGCGTCAACCGACCTGCCGCCGTTGGTTTCTCGGCCGCCGTGGGTGCGTCCGACGCCGTCTGGTCAACCGGACCGACCGACCACCGCACCAGCACGCTCGACGGCCCCGAAAGCTGGACGCCGAGGTTCGCGTAGTTTTCATCCTGGCCCTGCGAAGCCATCGCGCCAACCTTGGTCAGCTCACCACACAGGGCCAGCAACAGATCGCAATCTCGCGAAAAATGGGCCAGCACGTTCTGGCGCGATCGCTCGGCCAGTGACCGCTCGAACACGATTTGCTGTGCCGTGCCGATCGCACCGCCGATCGGACTGCCCATCGCACTATCGGCGCCGCCGGCAATCAAGTCCGCCAATTGACGAACGGCCGGGTGCCAGCGAGCCGGCAGATAGGGCAGGATCACGCCGTGGTTTTCCTGGCGGATCATGTCCAGTTCGTAATAAACGAGCATGGACTCGAGCACCGGATGCACGACCAAAAGTGGTACGCGTTCCTGGACCAACTTGCGCAACTGTTCGGCCCGCAGCTCTTCTTCGCCGCGGGCGACCAGAACCGCATCCACGGAATCTGACCCCAGCAGAAACTCCCAGGGGCCGGTGACCTTGGCCTGGGGAGCGACCTGACGCAACGGCCCGATCGCGTCGTCCGCCTCGCAGGCCCAAACCACCTGGTGCTGGCCGCTTTTCGTGGCGGCATCGGCCAGGGCGAGCGTATCGGCATCAATACCCAGCAAGGCGAGTTTCATCGGACGAGGACGGTCCTGGGGAATCGTTCGAAACGCAAACATGAATGAGAACCCGTAACTCAACCTTCCGTTGGCAGCACCTGTCTCGTTATCGCATGCGTCCGAGGCGTTGAGTTGGAGGGGGCATTATTTTACTGTCATTCCCGCACTACTGTCATTCCCGCGCAGGCGGGAATCCAGCACACCGCAAGACGGGCCTGCACCGCAAGATTTACATTTGCCGCTCAGAAGTCTCTTTCGTCACCGCCCTTCCCGAGTTCCTGGATTCCCGCCTTCGCGGGAATGACGGCTCTTAGTCAATCCGCCCCGTGCGAGCCACTTCGCCAGCGTAGGAGCCGCTTCTTGGGGCGTCAATGAGGCAACCCAAGCCGAGGCAATTCTCACCGCTGGCGTCGACTTTTTCGTTGACACGATTCGCGGCCGATGTTTTGATGTAGCCACAGGGGGATCGTCACAACTAAGCAGGAATGCCCATACTTTTCCGCAGCCTCACGGGGCGATTGTCGCCTTGTAGAGACTCACGCCATTCGCGCATTTTCGGCGCAGCTTCGCGGCGGTTCGACCATTCCTGTCCACGATCGCCGCGCTGCGTCCGACACGACGCTGTGCAGTGCGCTACTGTTCAATGCGCTGACGCGTGTACAACGGTCAGCTCAGCTCAATCTCTTTTAGAGCACACAAGCCACGAAAGCGCGGCTGACGCGCGGCCGTGCAGTTGAAACAAGTGAATCGCAAGTCGATTGAGTTTGTTCGTCGCACGAGCACAAGTAAACAACCATGAACGACGGGGACCATCTGATGAAGCGCCATCTTGGACTAGCGACTGCGTTGCTGGTGGGAACGACCGTGTTGGGAACATCGCGCGGCGCCGCCGCCGATCTCGTGCAGGATTGGAACGAAACGCTCAGCACCACGGCCGAGATTGTCGTATCGAAGCACAATCCGGGCGTTCCGACGCGGGCCATGGCCATGATGAATGGCTCGATTTACGACATCTTTCAGGCGGTCGATCGCACGCATGCGTCGTTCAAGGTCAACACATCGGCCCCTGGCGCTTCGGTCGACGCTGCCGTTTCGCAGGCCGCTTATCGGGTCCTCAGCGACATGTATCCCGAACGGCAAACGGAATTGAGCAATACCCTGACGAGTCGGCTGTTGAACGTTCAGGACGGCGCGGCAAAAACGGCGGGCATCGATCTCGGGAACTTCGTAGCGCAGCAATACATTGCCGCCCACCAGAATGACGGCTGGAATCTGCCCGACCAATACACACCGACCGCGGGACCTGGCCATTGGAGCACGGACCCCATGGTCGCCCCCAACGTGCAAAAGGGTTGGGGATCGGACTGGGGATCGGTGAAGCCTTGGGCCATGCCGAATCCCGATCACTTCGATGCGACAACTCCCTTCAAGATTAGCGACATGAACACGCAGCGCTATACCGATGCGTTCAACGAGGTGAAAGCGTACGGTGCCCGCAATAGCACAGACCGCACCGCGGACCAAACCAAGATCGGGCTTTTCTGGGCCTACGATCGGCCGGGCACCGGCGCGCCACCTGTTTTGTTCACCGAGAACATGATTGAAATCGGGAACGAAATCGGCAACACGCCTGCCCAAAACGCGCGCATGTTCGCCATGGCCTCGGTGACCCTCGCGGACTCCATCATTGCCTGTTGGGACACCAAGTACGAGGCGGATCTTTGGCGTCCCATCACGGGCATTCGCGGAGCCGACGACGACGGTAACCCCAATACGATCGCCGATGCCAATTGGGAGTATTTGGGCGCCCCGGGCGCCAATCCGGGCAGCGCGACGGATGATTTCACACCACCCTTCCCCGCCTATATTTCCGGTCACGCCACGATGGGCGGCGCCATCTTCAAATCGCTGGAGTTGTTCTATGGCACGAATGATTTCAACGTCGCCGATGGCCTGGTCGGCAACGATCCTGTCACTGGTCAGTTCACGCTGCACTCGTCGGAAGCCGGCGGTGGCGGCGACCGAAATTATGTTCGCTTCACGCAGGTTGGCCCCCTGGGTCCTGGCATGGAGAATTCGCCCGAGGGCGAGAACAGCATGAGCCGTGTTTACCTGGGAGTTCACTGGAGGATGGATCAGGAGGATGGCCAGGCTTTGGGGCGCGCCGTCGCCGAATACGTCAATACGAACTACTTCCAGCCCGTTCCCGAACCGAGCACAATCGTGCTGGCCGGCATGGGCGGCTTGGCGCTGGTGGCGGTTGCCGCCTGGCGGCGCCCCAGCCTACAGCGGTAGCTTCCGCAATCGCAGCGCATTGCCGATCACCGACACGGAACTAAAGCTCATCGCCGCGCTGGCGATCATTGGGTTGAGCAACAGATCGTGCGAGATGGGGTACAGCACGCCGGCGGCCAGCGGCACGCCCAGCCCGTTGTAGATGAAGGCAAAGAACAGGTTCTGGCGGATATTCCGCATCGTGCCGCGGCTCAGGTGGATCGCCCTCGCGATCCCGCGCAGATCGCCTTTGACCAGCGTAATGCCGGCCGTCTCAATCGCCACGTCGGTTCCCGTTCCCATGGCGATGCCAACGTGCGCGGCGGCCAGGGCCGGGGCGTCGTTCACGCCGTCGCCCGCCATCGCGACGATGCGTCCCTCGGCTTGCAGCCGTTTGATGACTTCGCCCTTCTGCTCGGGCAGCACGCCAGCGATGACTTCATCAATGTCGAGCTGCCGGGCCACCGCTTCGGCGGTCGTGCGGCTGTCTCCAGTGAGCATGACAATGCGTATCCCTTCGCCGCGGATGGCACGAACTGCTTCGGCCGTCGTCGCTTTGACCGTATCTGCTACGCCCACGAGGCCCACCGCGCGGCCGTCGACCACGACGAACATCACGGTTTGGCCCTGTCCGCGGAGGGCTTCGGCCTGGGCGGCCAGATCGCCGGCCTCGACATGCTGCGCGGCCAGGAGTTGAGCGTTGCCCAGCGAGACGGCTTTGCCGTCGACATGGCCCGAGACGCCTCGCCCGGTGAGGGATTGGAAGGACTTGGCCTCGACCAGAGTGACTCCGCGATCGTTCGCGCCCGCGACAATCGCCGCGGCCAGCGGATGCTCGCTGCCGCGTTCCAGGCTGGCCACGAGTCGCAACAACTCGGGTTCGGTCAATGGCGCCAGCGCGACAATCGACACCAATCGCGGCTTGCCTTCAGTCAGTGTGCCGGTCTTGTCGACGACCAGCGTGTCGACTTTTTCCAGCACTTCGAGGGCCTCGGCATTGCGGATCAACACTCCGGCCGTGGCCCCGCGGCCGGCGGCCACCATGATCGACATGGGCGTGGCCAACCCCAAGGCGCAGGGGCAGGCGATGATCAGCACGGCCACGGCGTTCACCAGTGCGAAGGCCAGCCGCGGCTGCGGCCCGACGGCCATCCACACGACGAACGTCGCGATTGCCACGAGGACCACGGCCGGCACGAAGTAGCCGGAGACGGTATCGGCCAGGCGTTGAATTGGCGCACGGCTTCGCTGGGCCTCGCCGACCATGCGGACAATCTGCGCGAGCAGCGTCTCGCTGCCCACACGCTCGGCCCGCACCACCAGCGCGCCGGTGGCGTTGATCGTACCGCCGGTAACGGGGTCGCCCGGCTGCTTTTCCACGGGCATCGATTCGCCGGTGATCATCGATTCGTCGATCGAGCTCGCGCCTTCCAGCACGACGCCATCGACGGGCACGCGTTCGCCGGGACGCACGCGCAGCCGGTCGCCGACTTGCACGTGCTCCAGCGGCACGTCGCTCTCCGATCCGTCGTCGCCCAGACGGCGGGCCGTCTTCGGCGCAAGCTGCAAGAGGCCGCGGATGGCGGCGCTGGTTTGACCGCGAGCCCGCAGTTCCAACACTTGCCCCAGCAGCACCAGCGTGACGATCACGGCCGCCGATTCGAAGTACATTTTCACGCCGTGCTCGCCGCGCAACAGATCGACCACGCCTTGAATGGAAGCCGGCAGCGAGCTCTCGGGCACAACCTCGACCAACAGCAACGCGATCACGCTGTAGATGTAGGCCGTGCCGACGCCGATAGCGATCAACGTGAACATGTTCAATCGCCAGGTGACGATCGACGACCAGCCGCGCTGGAAGAACGGCCAGCCGCCCCACAGGACGACGGGCGTCGCAAATACCAATTGGACGACTGCCAAGAACAGTCCGGAAAACCGATGTTGCACGGGCTGGCCCGGGATCATCTCGGACATCGCCAATAAGAACACCGGCGTCGTCAACGCGAGACAGATCCAGAACCGCCGCGTCATGTCGATTAGTTCGGGGTTGGCCTCTTCTTCCGCCGCGAACTCGAGCGGCTCCAACGCCATGCCGCAGATGGGACACGAGCCCGGCCCCTGCTGACGGACCTCGGGGTGCATGGGGCAGGTGTAGGTGGCCTGATCGCTGGTCTCCTTCAAGCGGCTCTCGCCTACACGCGCAGACGGCACGGTGAGCGATACCAGCGCTGGCCCGTGCTCATGCATCCCCACGGGGCCGCCAGCGAGATACTTCGCTGGGTCGGCCTTAAATCTGGCGAGGCAACCGCCGCTGCAGAAGTAGTAGGGCTTTCCGTCGTGCTCGTGCTGGAGCTTGGCCGTGGCGACATTGACGGTCATGCCGCAGACGGGATCCTTGGCCGTTGCGCCGGTAGCAGCCGCGGCAGCTTTGTTGGCTGCCTGATCATGGTCGAGATGTCCGCGGTTGTGTTCCATTCAATTCGCGAGTTGCGTCGCTTCACAGACCAGTGCGTCACTTCACAGACCAGGTTCGTGGACCAGCTTCACGTCATTCCCGCGCAAGCGGGAATCCAGCAAACTCCAAACCGGTCTAGCGCTGCCAGGCTCGCTACCACTGCGCACAAGCTTGCTTGCCACCCTCCGCGGCAAATCCTCTGGATTCCCGCCTGCGCGGGAATGACGAGCCCACATGCGTGCCAGCACTCTCCCGGCCGATCGTCATAGCAGAACACTTCCAACCGGGCGCAAACGGCCCGCGGGCGATTGATTTTGAAACGGGACGATGGATCACGTATTGAGACTACTGAAACCCTGCCAAGGGGCCCCAGGAGGCCGCCTCGAAAGTGAGCAGTTTTGAAACGCGGCGACGGTTCATAATTCCCGTTGCGGTGCGAGGGACGCCTCAAGAACACCTGCTTCCCGAGAAGTCGGTCGCGTTCTCAACGTCAAGTCGGACTGAACCGCAGCCATCCTCGCGCCGCACTGCATTGTACAGGGCAAGTGGCCATTTCTGAAGTCGAAATCGTCCTGCAGTCGCGATGCGATTACATTAAGACGACGCGCCAGTCTGAGTGTCGAAACGGCAGGGAGGGGTTTCGGCGAAGCGCCTCGCAAGCGAGGCGGCTAATGTTTTGGCAACTCTCGGACCGATGCCGTTGGACACTTGCAGCGTTCCTGGCAAAATACCAGGGTACGTTCACCAATGCAGATTCCTCTCCTCGCGAGCCTTCGCATGACCCTCCAGGCCGAAGTCATTTCCATTGGCGACGAGCTGACCAGCGGTCAGCGCTTGGACACCAACAGCCAGTGGCTCAGCGAACGATTGGGCGAGATCGGCATCCAAGTGCTCTACCACACGACCGTGGCGGATGACTTGGAAGCCAACGTCCGCGTGTTTCAAGAAGCGGTCCGACGGGCCGATGTCGTCGTGGCCAGCGGTGGGCTGGGACCCACGGCCGACGACCTGACGCGCGAGGTCCTCGCCCGGCTGACCAATACCGAACTGGTCCGCGACGAATCGGTCGTCGAGCACATTCGCGGACTGTTTGCGCGCTTTGGTCGCGAAATGCCCGAGCGCAATGTGCTGCAAGCGATGTTCCCCGCCGGCAGCCGCGTGATTCCCAATCCCGCGGGCACTGCGCCGGGCATTGCCTTGGATGTGGCACGCGAAGGCAAAGGTCCTTCGCGCGTGTTCGCATTGCCCGGCGTGCCGGCCGAGATGTTTCAGATGTGGCATGCCACGGTCGCGCCCGAGCTGGCCGCGCTAACGGGCGGGCCGCGGTTGATTCGCCACCAGCGGATCAAATGCTTTGGTGTCAGCGAGAGCGAGCTCGAGCAGCGGCTGCCCGATTTGATCCGCCGTGGTCGTACACCCAGCGTGGGCATCACGGTGAGCGCGGCCACGATCACGCTGCGAATCACGGCCGCCGGCGCGACGCCCGAGGAATGCGCCGCCGCCATGGCGCCGACCGCCGCCACGATCCGCGAGTGCCTGGGCACGATTGTCTTCGGCGACGAAGACGACGAAATGGAACACGCCGTCGCGCGGCTGCTGACCGAGCGCGGCAAGACGCTGGCCACGGTCGAATGGGGCACTGGCGGACTGGTGGCCGATCGTTTGCACGACGTGTGCGGCGAGAACGGCAACTATTTGGGTGGTTTGGTCGTGCCGACGCAGCAGGCGCTGTTTCGAATGTTGGGCGTGCCCGAGGAGTTGATTGCCACCCACACCGCCGTCAGCGGCGAAGTCGCCGCGGCGATGGCGAGCAGTTGCCGAGAACGGATGGGCGTCGATCTCGCGCTGGCCGTCGGTGGCTTCCCCGACGTCAGCGGCAAAGGCGCCGAACCCAAGCGGTTGTTTGTCGCGTTGGCCTCAGCGGCTGGGGTCACCGTTCGCTCCGCCCCGCACTTCGGCCATCCGGAGATTCTGAAGGCGCGGGCAGCGAAGCAAGCGCTCAACCTGGTGCGTCTGACGCTGCTGGGGGAATGAAGTCAAGCAATGCTTCAGGGGTGGTAGGATGTAGGCTGGGGCTAGCGCCCCAGCCTACATTTGCATGGTTCGGGGTGCCATGCTCACACTTGTGTGAGCATGCCTGAATTTGTGATCGCATGCCCACTGCGGCGTACCGCAGTGGGCATGGCACCCTTTCTGTACACTGGCACCCTTTCTGTACAATTGTTGTGGCCGGTCTCCCGACCGTGCCACGCCCTCCGGAGCGTGCAACGGTCTGGCGGCGCAAACTATGATCCACCGAGGACTCACGTCCTCGGCTACAGGACTTGCAGGCACGATCAGTCTTCGTCGCTGGCCGGAGAAACTTTCACGAGCATCAGCAACACCGCGGCCAGCATCGCCAGCCCCGCGCCGGTGCCGAATGCCGCGACCGCGCCGTAACGATCGTAGAGCAAACCGAATAGCAGGCTGGCGGGAAGCGTCATGATGCCGATCGCGAAATTGTACCAACCGTAGGCCAAGCCCTTGCCGACGCCCGCGGTCAATTGCGCGACGAGCGTTTTTTCCGAGGGCTCGGTCAGGGCATAGAACACGGCGTAGACCATGAATAATGCCCAGACGTGCCAAAGTTGGTTGGCCATCGCAAAGCCGATGTACACGGCCGCATAGACGATCCAACCGGCGAAGATCATGGGCCGCGTTCCCAGCTTCGGCACCGCTCGGCCGGCCAGCATGTTGCCGGCGCTTTTGACGACGTGGAAGGCAAACCAGAGCAGCGCCAGCATCGCGTTCGACGCCCCCAGCGCGCCAGCCTGCGCAAGCAGAAACAAATCGCTCGAATTGCCGAGTGTGAACACGGCCAGCGACAGGAGATACACGCGGAAGTTCCCATTGAACGGCGCGAGCGACAGGACGAAGTGCTCGGACGGCGGCTGCACCACGCGCGGGCCGCTTTCTTTCAAGCCAAAGATCAACAGCGCTATCACGGCCAGGCCCGGCACGATCGTCAGCAGGAACATCGTCCGCAGTTGATCGGGCCACAGCCAGAGGAAGAGCATCGCCACGAGCGGACCGATCGCGGCGCCCAAGTGGTCCATGCCGCGATGAAATCCGAAGGCCCAGCCTCGCAAGGCGGGGCCCGTGCTTTCGGCAATTAGCGCGTCGCGGGCCGAGGTGCGAATTCCCTTGCCGAAGCGGTCCCCCACGCGGCAGGCCAGCACTTGCCAGGGACCTGTGACCAATCCCAGTAAGGGCCGAGTGAGTGTCGCAAACCAATAACCGGAAACGATCCAAGTTTTGCGGCGACCGACGCGATCGGACCAATGGCCGGCGAACAGTTTGAGCAAGCTCGCGGTGGCGTCCGCCGCCCCTTCGATCACGCCCACGACCAGGCCTAACTGCATCGCGCTGCCCACCAGCATCGAGCGAAGTAGATTCGGCAGCAGCGGATAGATCATCTCGCTGGCGATATCGTTCAGCAGGCTGGTGACGCCCAACAGCTTGACGTTGGGGGGCAGCGACTGGTGCGGCTTGTCGCGATCGATGGAATCAGCGTCCGACATGGGGTGGCACGCTCTGAGCAATGCGAAGGGCGTGGGGCGAAGGGCGTGGGGCGAAGCTGTATGCCGCGGCGCGAGCTGAGTGGGCGATGGTCAAAAATCTCAGCAGGACCCCGAGTATGATCAATGATGGCGAGAGTACGCCTTTCGAGCGACAAACGCAAACCATGAACCAGCTCCGAGGGTAGCGGGCAACACGCGCAGCATGCCTCGATACGGACGAGTGCGTATTGTAACTGGGGGGCGGGCGTCTCGCCCGCCAGATCACCGCCAGGGGCCAAGACGGGCGAGACGCCCGTCCCCCGACTTCAGACCAATTCCTCGATCGGTCGTCCGCTGGTGAGCATGGGCGTGGGCCGGCCTGAGGGGTCGCGGAAGGACACGTCGGGGTCGATTCCCAGCACGTGAAATAGCGTGGCCATCAGGTCTTGAGGGCCGATGGGTCGCGACTTGGGCACTTCAGCCTTGGCGCTCGATTCGCCCACGATCTGGCCCATTCGCAAACCGCCACCGGCGAAGGCTAGCGTGCTGAGCGGGGCCCAATGGTCTCGGCCCGCGCCTCCATTGATCCGCGGCGTGCGGCCGAATTCACCCGTGATGACCAACAGCACGCGCGAATCGAGACCGCGGGCCACGAGATCCTCGACCAACGCGCTGACGGCCTGATCGAGTTGAGGGCAGCGAGAATTCAAAGCGGCGACGATGCCGCCATGCATGTCCCAGCCAGTGTAGTGCAACTTGATGAAGCCACAGCCGGCCTCGCACAGCCGGCGGGAGAGCAACAACTGTTCGCCGAGGCCCGGTCCGTAGCGCTCGCGCACCCGCGGGTCTTCCTGGCTGATGTCGAAGGCTTGCTTCGCCTGGCCCAGGATGAGGTTGAACGCCTGACCCTCGAAGTCGTCGAGGCCGTCCATCAATCCCGAGCGATCGACGTGCCGATCGAGCCGATCCAACTCATGCAACAGCCCGCGCCGGTCGGCCAGGCGTTCGAGCTTAACCGAAGCATTCATGTTGGCTTTGGCGTTGCCGCCCGAGTCGAACGGGGCGCAGCCGTCGCCGAGCCAGGCCGGCCCGTCGCCGTAAGTGCCTCGGAAGCGAACGTAGGTCGGGATGCCCGAGACGGGATGATTCGCGCCGCGGACTCTCGACGCGATCGACCCGAACGAGGGCTTGACCTGCGCCGCGCCCTGATCGGCCGGCGGATAATCGTAACCGGTCATGACATAGTGCGTGCCGCCGGCATGGCCCGAGTCGCCGTGCGCAAACGACCGCACGAAGGCCATGTGTTGGGCCACGCTCGCCATGCGGGGCAGGAGCCCGCCCAACTGGATGCCGGGCACCGACGACTCGACCGCGCCGACGGTCGAGCGAAATTCGGCCGGCGCGTCCATCTTGGGATCGAAAGTTTCGATCTGTGTTGCGCCGCCGCCCAACCACAGCCAGATGACCGAGGTGTTCTTGGTCGCCCGACCGGCGCTGGCTGCGCGGGCCTTGGCCTGCAAGAGATCGGGCAAACCCAGTTCGGCCGCGCCGTAGCCGGCCAAACCCAGCGAGCCAACTTTGAGAAAATCGCGGCGGGTTGCCCCGTCGCAAGTTTGGGCCGAGGGCCGTCCCCAAAACGTCAGCATGGCCTGACCTCCCGAGTTGCCGGAAAGACCGAGCAGCGACACCACGAACGACTGCTACTGGGTGACACGCCCTGGAGCAGCGCAGGGCGTGGTGCTACCCCGTGAATGAATGTAGCGGTTCGAGCAACTCAGGGTCAATTAAAATATTGGCATGCGTTGATGCGTTGCGCCACCGTTTCGGGGAGCGGTCGGCGTAAGCCGGCCCGTGGCGTTGAGGTAGTCGTTATCAAAACATCGACCGTCATTCCCGCGCAGGCGGGAATGACGGTTGTGGTGAGAGCGTGTGAATCAATTGCCCATGAGAAAAAAATCGCCATCGGGGTGCCATGCCTTCACGGGCGCTAGCCCGGGTAGGCATGCTGCGTCGCGGCGAACTGCAGGCATGCTTACCCGACGCAGGCGTCGTGAAAGCATGGCACCCGGCGTTAAAAATGACTGACGTCAAAAAACTCGGTAAATCAGCGATTTCGCAACGCAACAGCCGGCTTACGCCGGCCGCTCGCCAGTTGAGACGCTGTTAAAATACGTAAGCTGTGACGCATCAACGCATAAGAACATGTTGAAATAAGATTGCATGGGGCTCCCGGTAATGCGATAATCCCTCTCGCCTGATAGCTGCGAGATTTTCCCGCCTTGTCCGCGACCTACCCGCTTTGCCGTCCCACCTATAGCTTACGGGAGGAGCCCTATGTTTCGGCTCAGTGCTCTCGCCGCGCCAGCGCCGCTGGTTGCCTGCGTTGCAACAGCGTTGCTGATCGCCTGCGTTGCGTCATTGCCCGGCTTTGTGTCGGCGGCGGAAACCGCTAGCAATACGCCGGCCAAAGTCACGGCGCCGCCAGCGGATGCCGCTAAACCACAGCCGGCGCCCCAGCAACTGGGGGCTATCGCGGAGCTATCGATCGTCACCGGCGGCGGCGCACCGCTGCGTGGCCGCGATGCCCAACGGCAATTGATCGTTACGGGCAAGTACAGCAGCGGGCAGACTCGCGACGTCACCCGGCAGATCGCTTACTCAACGACTCCGCCCGGCATCCTGGCCATTGATTCCACCGGTCTGGTCACCCCCCTGGCCGATGGCAAAGCGACGATTCAATGCGTTGCCGCCGGGGCGCCGCCGGCGAGCGTGGAACTGACCGTTACGAACTACGTCGACGATCCCCCCGTCAACTTCCCTAATCAGATCGTGCCCATCTTCACCAAGTTGGGCTGCAACAGCGGCGGCTGCCACGGCAAAGCCAGTGGGCAGAACGGCTTCAAGCTGTCGCTCCTGGGCTTCGAGCCGACCGAGGATTTTGAGCATCTCGTGAAGGAAGCCCGCGGACGGCGGCTGTTTCCGGCCACGCCCGATCGCAGTCTGCTTTTGCAAAAGCCGATTAACACGATGCCCCACGGTGGCGGCCAGCGGCTAGAGCGCGATTCGCTCGAGTACCGGCTGATGAAGCGCTGGATCGCCCAAGGCATGCCCTACGGCCAGCCCACCGACCCCACGGTCGACCGCATTGATGTCCTGCCCGCGCAGGTGCAGATGCAGCGCGGCGGCGAGCAGCAGATCTCGGTACTGGCGCACTACACCGACGGTTCGACGGAAGACGTAACGCGGCTGGTGCAGTTCGATCCCAACGACGCCGAAATGGCCGAAGTCTCGCCGCGCGGTCTCGTGAAGACCCTCGACCTGACCGGCGATGTGGCGGTCATGGCCCGGTATCAGGGGCACGTATCCGTGTTCCGTGCCAGTGTGCCGCTGGGCGCGCCGGTGGAGAATTTGCTTGCACCGGTGAACTTTATCGATGAAGCGGTGTTCGCCAAGCTCAAGACGCTTGGCGTGCCCCCCTCGCCGGTGTGCGATGACGCCACGTTCATTCGCCGTGTGTCGATCGACATCGCCGGGCGGCTGCCGTCGCCCGAAGAAACGCGGTTATTCCTGACCGACGCGAGCCCGACCAAGCGCGACGCGCTCGTCGATCGGCTGGTCGACAGCGCAGGTTACGCCGACTACTTCGCCAACAAATGGAGCGCGATCCTCCGCAATCGCCGGCAGAACCCCAACTACATGCGGGGCACCTACGCGTTTCACGATTGGATTCGCGACAGTCTCTACGCCAACAAGCCGTTCGACCAGTTCGCGCGCGACATCCTAGCCGCCACGGGCGAGATGGGCGACAACCCGCCTGTCACCTGGTACCGCGAGGTGAAGGACGTCAACCAGCAGGTCGAAGACACGGCACAGTTGTTCCTGGGGCTGCGGATTCAATGCGCCCGCTGCCACCATCATCCGTTCGAGGCCTGGAGCCAGCGCGACTACTACGGCTTCGCGGCGTTCTTTTCGCAAGTCGGCCGCAAGCCGGGCGAAGCCGTAGACGAGCAACGGATTTATCACCGCCGCGGTGAGGCCATCGCCACCAACCCCAAGACGGGCGAGAAGCTCAAGCCCACGGGCTTGGGCGCGCAGCCGGTTGTCGTCGCGCCTGAGCGCGACCCACGCGACGCCTTGGCCGATTGGATGACGGCGGCGGACAATCGCTTTTTTGCCCGCTCGCTGGTGAACCGCTATTGGAAGCACTTCTTTAGCCGTGGCATCGTCGAGCCCGAGGACGACATGCGGGTCACCAATCCGGCCTCGAACCCCGAGTTGCTCGACGCGTTGGCCAAGCATTTCACCGCCAGTCGCTACGACCTGAAAGACCTGGTGCGGACGATCTGCCGCTCGCGGGTGTACCAGCTCAGCGCCTTGCCCAACGACTACAACCTGACCGACAAGCAGAACTTCTCGCGGTATTACCCCAAACGTCTGGCGGCCGAAGTGCTGCTGGACGCCGTGGACGGAGTAACTGCTTCGACCAGTGGATTCTCGGGCATGCCCCCCGGCACCCAAGCCGTGCAACTGCCCGACACGTCGGTCGGTTCGTACTTCCTCACGGTGTTCGGTCGCCCCGAGTCGGCCAGCGCGTGCGAATGCGAGCGATCGCAAGAAGCAAATCTTGCCCAGAGCCTGCACTTGTTGAATTCCGGCGAAGTACAATCGAAGCTATCGGCCGGCACCGGTCGAGCCGCCAATCTGGCCGCGGATAAGGCCCGATCGGAAGAAGACAAGGTCCGCGATTTGTACGTGTGGGTTTACTCTCGCCAGCCGGCGGCCGATGAGTCGGCCGTGGCGCTGGCCCACTTGAAGAAGACCGCGAACAAGCAACAGGCCTTCGAGGACATCCTCTGGGCGTTGATCAATACGAAGGAGTTTTTGTTTAACCATTAATGTTGCATACTGCTATTTGATTCGAGTGCAGGGTGCCACTGCTGGCTTGTCCAGCAGTGCGAGGCTCGGATAACACTGCTGGACAAGCCAGCAGTGGCACCCAGTAGGTTGGAGCTTTTCCCGCCATTGACCCACCGGCCGGCTTACGCCGACCGCTCGCCTTACCTGCCTAAGCATCCGCGATCCACGCCCCGCCTTCCGCTCGCCGTTTGACAGCGATGTCCCCGTAGGAGCACCATGATGGCGCGCCGTTTCGGCAAATACGCCCACCTAGCAACTGCATCGTCCGGAGGGTGGCACGCCCTGGCGTTGCTCTTGCTGGCGATTACCTCCAATTCATCGTGGGCCCAGCTTCCCGCCACGCAACTGCACGCGTTATCTCCCACGGGGGGTCGCGCGGGCACGGTCGTCGATGTGCAAATCGCGGGCGGAGCGGATCTCGACGCGGTCGATCAGTTGACCTTCTCGCACGAAGGGATCTCGGCCGTCCAGAAGACCACGGATCCCGCGCCGTTCCATTCTCGGCCGCAACCCGTGGCCGGACAGTTCCTGGTCACGATCGCCGCGAACGTGCCGCCGGGCCTCTACGAAGCCAGGGCGAGCGGCCGCTTCGGCATTTCGAATCCGCGGGCCTTTGTCGTCGGCGATCTGCCCGAAATCCGCGAGGTCGAAGACAACAACTCGCCGGAAAAGGCCAACGCGGCGCCGCTGAACTCGGTCGTCAACGCCGCGGCCGACGCCACGGCCGTCGACTACTACAAGATCGCGCTGAAGAAGGGCCAGAAGGTCGTGCTCGACTGTTGGGCCGAGCGGATCGACTCGCGCATGGACGCCACGCTGGTCGTGCTCGATGCGGCCGGTCGCGAGCTGGCCCGCGATCGCGACTCGAACCGCGACGATCCGCTCATTGTTTTTGCCGCGCCCGCCGACGGCGATTACCTCGTCAAGGTCTACGACTTCCTCTACCGCGGCGGCGCCGAATATTTCTATCGGCTCGCGGTTAGCACGGGGCCGCACGTCGATTTCGTCTTTCCGCCCGCGGGTCTGCCGGGCAGCAAGGGCCGGTACACGATCTACGGCGGCAATCTGCCGGGTGGAACGCCGGCCAAGGGGATGACCGTCGCCGGACGCGAGCTGGAACAACTGGCGGTCGAGATCGAGTTTCCGGCGGGCGATGCCGAACAGCAGATGTCCATGAGCTCGATCGTCAAGTCCGACGAATCCCCCTTGGACGGCTTCGAGTACCGTCTGCGCACGCCGCAGGGTTCGTCGAACCCGTACTTCTTGGGCTTCGCCGCGGCGCCGGTTGTCGTCGAAGCCGAGCCCAACGACGACGCAACGAAACCCCAAGTCGTGAGCGTGCCCTGCGAGTTTTCCGGGCGCTTCGATCGCCGCGGCGACGACGATTGGATCGCGTTCGACGCCAAGAAAGGGGACGACTTTTGGGTTGAAGTGATATCGCAGCGGTTGGGCCTGGCGACCGATCCGTATGTGCTTCTGCAGCGCGTGACCAAGAATGAAAAGGGCGAAATCCAGGTTAGCGACATTCAGGAACTCGACGACACGCCCAAGAACATTGGCGGGTTTTCGTTCAAGACCGCCACCGACGATCCGAGCTTCCGTTTCCAAGTGCCCGGCGACGGCAGCTACCGAATTCTGGTGCGGAATCTCGATCCGGGCGCGCGCGACGATCCTCGCAAGCTCTACCGCCTTTCGATCCGCCGTCCGCGTCCCGACTTCCGCCTGGTAGCGGTACCGGTGTTTCATTCCAACAACAAGACGACCAGCGCGCCGGTTAGTCCGCTCGTGCGCCGCGGTGGAACCGAGACGATCGACGTGTTGGCCATGCGCCAGGACGGCTTCGACGGGGCGATCGACTTGTCGGTGATGGGGCTTCCGCCCGGCGTGACGGCGGCGCGGGCGACCATCGGCCGGGGGCAAGACTCGACGACGCTGGTGCTCACCGCGGCCGACGACGCGGCGGCCAGTGCCGGGACAATCCAGATTGTCGGCATCGCGCGGCTCGGCGAGCAAACCCTGCTGCGACCGGCCCGCGCGGGAACCGTGTTGTGGTCGGCGGCAGAGAACCAGATCGCGCCGGCGCGCCTCAGCCGCGATCTGGCGCTGGCCGTCAGCGGCGAAGACGTGCTGCCATTTCGTGTCGAGGTGGGCGACCGGAAGACGTGGACCACCTCGTTGGCGGGCACGCTGGAAGTTCCCGTCAAGGTGATTCGTCAGAAGGATTTCAAGCAGCCGATTACGCTAGCGCCACAAGGTCTGCCGCCGAACGTCAAGGCCAAGCCCATCACAATCGCCGCCGACGCCAGCGAAGGCAAGCTGGCGATCGAAGTCGCGCGCAACGCAGCGGAAGGCCAATTCAACTTTCAATTGCAGGCGCAGACGACGCTCTCCTATCGACGCGACCCACAGAGCGCCGACGAAGCGACCACTGTCAAGCAGGAGATCGAGAAGATCGCCACGGCTCTGATGACGGCCTCGACCGCGGCGGAGCAAGTCAAGCAAGCGGCGATCAAAGCCGCCACGGACGTGGCGGCCGCGGTCAAGCAGGCAGCCGATGCGCAAGTGGCAGCCGTGCAGGCGGCAAAAACCGCCGCGGACCAGGCCAAAGCCGCTGCCGAGAAAGTCACGCAGGCCACGGCACTCGCGGAAAAAGACCCTCAGAATCAAACGGCCCAGGCGGCCAGGCAAGCGGCCGAACAGGCATCGCGCGACATGCAAACCGTCGCCGAGACCGCGGCCAAAGCGCAGGTCGAGGCCGACAAACTAGCGACCGATATGGCGGCCAAATCCAAAGCGGCCGAGCTCGACAAGTCGGCCAAGGAAAAAGCGGCCGCGGATGCCGCCGCGCAAGCCAAGGCCGCCGCCGATGCCAAGGCCGCCGCCGAAAAGCGAGCCGCTGAGTTGGCCGCCGCCGCGCAGCCGAAGAACGTCAACGTCTTCGAGTCGAGCATGCCTGTCTCGCTCGATATCGCGGCCGCTCCGTTGGACGTAGCGATCTTGTCGCCCGCCACGCCGCTCAAGGCCGGTACGCAGGTCGAAGTACCCTTGTCGCTGGCGCGCAAGTACGGCTTTGCCGACAAAGTCGAGATCGAGCTGTTGCCGCCCGCCGGGGCGAAGGGCGTCGCGGCCGCCAAGCTGGAACTTCCCGCCAACCAGGCTCGCGGCAAACTAGTGATCGTGGCGGCGGCCGACGCCGCCGTCGGCCTGCATGCGTTAGTCGTGCGAGCCAAGCTGAAATTCAACGGCCAGGATTTGCAAGTCGAGCAGATTATTCCGTTGGTCGTCGAACCGCCGGCGCCGCCTCCCGCGCCGCCGGCCGCCAAGTAATTACGCCAGAATTGATATGACACCAAGATCGCACCCAGCGCCTATGAAACTCATCGCGATTGCGCGTGACACCACGGCGAGCGACGGCAACCGTGCGAGCGAGTTATCGTTGATCGCGAGCGATTCCTCGCGGATCGACGCGACGTCATCCCAGCCCCGGCAGGGGCGAAACATGCTAGCCCACGGCGCAAGCCGTGGGTTGCGCGCACGCGTGATGCGTCGGAAGCCCCAGCAGGGCGACACTCAGCGATGTCATTCCGAGGGGAGCGACGATCGGACGGCATCGCAGACGCAAGTTCCGCCCCTCCGGGGCTGTGCGCGCTCTCCAGGCTTGCGTTCCCACGGCTTGCGCCGTGGGCTAGCATCTGCCGCCCCTACGGGGCTAAATGCATCCGGGCCATCGTGTCGAACAACGGTCTTGCGAGCTGCGCCATCGGTATCTGTGCTACTTTCGGCACTGTTCTCTGCGATGATTCTGATGGCGTCGCCGGCCGTCGTTCGCGCGGACGACGCTGCCGCCAAGCAGGACGCCGCGAAGAAAGTCGAGCCCACGACAGTCGATGCAAAAACCGTCGCGACTGAAAAGAAGACGCCCAATAAAGCTGACGCCGCCGCAACCATCCCCATCGCCGAGCTGAAGCGCGACGTGCCGGTCGATTTCGCCAAGGAAATCGCCCCGATCATGAAGAAGCATTGCCTGGCCTGCCACAATGCCACCAAGCACGAAGGCGCGCTGGTGCTCGAAACGCCGCAGTCGATCCTCAAGGGGGGCGATAGTGGACCGGCCGTCGTGGCCAAGGCCAGCGCCGAGAGCCTGCTGCTCGAGCGGGCCACCGGCAAAGCCGAGCCCCTCATGCCGCCGCCCGACAACAACGTCGCAGCCAAGCCGTTGTCGAGCGAGGAACTGGGACTCTTGAAGCTGTGGATCGATCAGGGCGCGGCGGGCAGCGCGGCCGTCGCCGAAACGATCGAGTGGCAAGCGCTACCCGCGGGCGTGAACCCAATTTACGCCGTGGCCATCTCGCCCGATGGCCAGTTTGCGGCCTGCGGCCGCGCCAATCAGGTGTTCATCTATCACGTCCCCAGCGGCCGCTTTGTTTGTCGGCTGACTGACCCCGGCCTGATGAAAAGCGGCGTCTACAAGCAGCCTGGCGTGGCCGATCTCGATCTCGTCCAATCGCTGGCCTTTAGCCCCGACGGCTACACGCTCGCCTCGGGCGGATACCGCACGGTCAAACTGTGGTCGCGCCCGCGCGACGCGCGGCAATTCACGTTCGACGCGATCGCACCGGAATCGGTGCCCTCGCTCGCGACAACTTCAGACGGCCGGTGGCTGGCCACGGGCGGGTCCGATGGGCAGATCAAGCTGTTCGATCTTTCCTCGGGGCAGGCCGCGCGAACGCTCGCCGGACATACGGCCGCCGTGACCGCGCTGAAGTTCTCGGCCGACGGCGCCAAGCTGTTCTCCACGTCGCTCGACAAGTCGATTCGGGCCTGGCAGGTCGCCGATGGCGCACCGGCCGGCCAGATCGACACGCCCGGAGCGCAAAACGCTTTGGCAATCGTCGGCGACGGTTCGCAATTGGCATCCGGCGGCGCCGATAAAGTGATCCGCATCTGGGCCGTTCCTCAGCCGGGCGCGGCGGCTGCCGCAGCGCCGTTGCGCGAGTTGGCGGGCCATACGGAAGCAATTTCTTCGTTGGTCACCGTTCCCTCGGCGCCCTTGGAGATCGTCTCGGGCAGCTTGGACAAATCGGTGCGCGTGTGGAACACGGCCGACGGCAAGATGCTGCGGAATATCTTTCACGGTGGACCCGTGGCGGCCGTGGCCGTTCGCCCCGATGGCAAACGGATCGCTTCGGCCGGATTGAACCATGTGGCCAAACTGTGGAACTCGGCCGACGGCAAACTGGTGACCGCGATTACGGGCAGCATTCGCGACGAGTTGAACGTCGCGGCCAAAGAGCGCGAGGTCTCGGGCCGCAAGAGCGACAACGGCTATCTGGCCAGCGCGGTGTCCGCGGCCGAAAAGACCTCGGCCGCCGAGGCCGAGGGCGTCAAGAAGGCTACCGAGGGCCAGGCCGCGGCCGTCAAAGCGCTGGCCGAAAAGGTCGAGCCCGCACGCAAAGCGGCTGAAGAAAAAACGGCCGCCGACAAAGCGGCCGCGGAAACGGCCGCCGCGGCCAAGGTCGCCGACGCAGCGAAGGCGGCTGCCGACACGGGACTAGCCGCAGCGGAAGCCAACACGAAGGCAATCGGAGACATGGCGGCACAAGCTAAGACTGCCGCTGACGCCGCGCCGGCCAACAAGTTCCTTGCGGATGCCAAAGCCGCGGGCGAAAAGGCAATCGCAGAGACGACGGCCGCTCTGAAAACGGCGAAGGACGCCAAAGCCGCCGCCGACAAGGCTGCGACCGAGCTCGCCGCCAAAATCAAAGCCAACACCGAAGCCGTCGCCGCCAAGACGAAAGCGGCGACCGAAGCCGAAACGGCTCACAAACAGGCGGAAGCCGCCAAGACCGCCGCCGACCAGGCATTGGTTGCCGCCAACGCGGCGGCCAAGCGGGCCGCCGATTTGGTGCCCACGGCTAAGGCCGCGGTCACGGCCGGCGAAGCGCGCCTCAAACAAGCCGAGGCCGAGGTCGAAGCTGCCAAGAAGGCCGCCACGGCAGGTCAGCAGCCCCTCCGTTCAATCGCTTTTTCGCCCGACAATCTTCAGTTGGCCCTCGCCGGCGACGACAAGATCGTCCACACGTACAACGCCGAGACCGGCGTTGCCTTCGAGACCTACGCGGGTCATGAAGCGGCCGTGCTCGGCGTCGCCTTTGCCGGCCCGGGCAAGCTGGTATCGGCCGGCGCCGACAAACGGGCCGCGGTCTGGGATCTGAATTCCCCCTGGAGCTTGCAAAGGACGATTGGGGACGCCGACAGTGCTGCTGGAGGAAGTACAGCTGGAGGAAGTGCTACCGCGACCGAAAACAGCTCGGCGATTATCGATCGCGTGACCGCCTTGGCCTTCAGCAGCGACGGCAAGCTGCTGGCCACGGGCGGCGGCGAGCCGTCGCGTAGTGGGGAGCTCAAGCTGTGGAACCCGGCCGATGGAAAGCTCGTACGC
>Ga0163144_10007914_pt1 | contig 23142 bp, 17 predicted proteins | sample OliLak19BULKMAT1_FD_123175 | JGI IMG/M metagenome (GOLD analysis project Ga0163144, IMG submission 123175) | Freshwater microbial mat bacterial communities from Lake Vanda, McMurdo Dry Valleys, Antarctica - Oligotrophic Lake LV.19.BULKMAT1 | ecosystem: Environmental > Aquatic > Freshwater >...
CGAATCGGCGCCGCGTACCTGGTACCGTACGCCGATTCGACAGCCCACTCAGCGCGGTTCCGCCGGCGCTGAACCCGCTCCGTCGGTGCTCGCTCCCGGCTCCTCGTCGTCACTCGCCATGAGCTCCTGGCCGCGTTCCTTGGCCAACTCCTGCATGTTGTCGGCGTAATCGTGTTCGTCGACGATCTCTTTGCCGAGCAGGCATTCGAGCACGTCCTCGAGGGTCACGACGCCTTCGAAGCCGCCGTACTCGTCGACGACGGCGAACATGTGCGAGCGCTCGTCGAGGAAGCGGTTCAGTAACTTGTGGGCGGGCGTCGACTCAGGAACGAATTGCAACGGACGCGAAAGCGCGCGCAGCTTGACGTCCTCGCCGGGCCGCGCGAGCGCCACATCGAAGATCTCGCGGCGGTGCACGAGGCCGATCAACTCGTCCGGATTGTCATTCTCGATCAGCGGCAAGCGGCTGTGCCGCACCATCTCGGGTCGCGTCACGAAGTCCTGCACGCTGCTGTCGGCGGAGAGCGACTCGACCACCGTGCGTGGCGTGCGCAAGTCACCCGCCGTCACTCTGTCGAGGCGCAGCGCGTTCTCCACCCAGCGGCGCTCTTCGCCTCGGACGAGTCCGCTCTTGTGCGCCAAGCTGGCGAACACCACGACCTCGTCCTCGCTGGGTCCGGCCGGCCCTCCCGAACGAGTCAGCAAGCGCATGGCCCTCTTGGCGAGCCACACGATCGGGTAGACGGACCAGATCATGATCTGGATCGGCCAGACGACCAGCGGGCCCAAGGTGCTCGCGTAGCGCACACCGAGACTCTTCGGAATGATCTCGGTCAGCGCCAGCACGAGCACGGTGAACACCGCTGCGAAAACGCCGACGGCGTTGCTCCCATAACGCTCGCCGACCATCGCGCCACACCAGGCCGCGCCGATCGTGTGGGCGATGGTGTTGATCGTGAGGATCGCGGCGATCGGCTCTTCGACGTCGTCGCGCATCTTCGCGAGGCGCGCCGCCCCCGGGCGGCCCTCGGCGCGCATCACCTCGACCCGCGCGGGACGAATGGAGTACAGCGCGGCCTCGAACAGCGAGCACAAAAAGGACGCCAACAGGGTCAGGCTGGCGACGATTAGGAGCGAGAACATGGGTGGAGTGGGGCGCGCGGTAGGCCGTACTCGGCGCGCCGCCCCCAGGCTATAGGCTCTGGGCGTCGAAGTCCCACTGCCGCCCGAGAGGACCGCTCCCCGTACGATGCGCCCGCGCATTCGTCCATCCACCACCCCCGCCCCCATGCACGAGCTCATCCTGAACGAAGCGCACTATGAGCGCGTGCTCTCGGACCTCGTCGCGGGCACACAGCGGTTCCTCTGGATCGCCACGGCCGACATCAAGGACGTGCACGTCGAGGGCGCGGGCGGTCGCTACGTGCCTTTCCTCTCCGTCCTGGCCGAGCTCGCCCTCGCCGGGGTCGACATCCGGCTGATTCACGCCAAGGAGCCGGGGCCTGCGTTCCGCCGGGACTTCGACCGGTTCCCCGTGCTCGTCGCAAGCGAGCGCTTCGAGCGCATCCTGTGCCCGAGGATGCACATGAAGGTCATCCTCTCCGACGGCCGCCGCGCCTATGTGGGATCCGCCAACCTGACCGGGGCCGGCCTGGGCGCCAAGGCGCCGAAACGGCGCAACTTCGAGGCGGGTTTCCTGACCGACGATCCGTCCGCGATCGAGGCGTTGATGCACGAGCTCGACACGCTCTATCTCGGCCAGCACTGCGGGGATTGCGGACGCCGCGAGCTGTGTCCGGATCCCATCGACATGCGCACCGCCTAAATGTCCGCGGCTTTCGCGCTGCCTCGCGTCTCCTCCTCCCAGTGCCTTCGACACAGGGACACGTAGAGCGACTTCTCGACCGCGATCTGGTCTCCGAGGGTCGTCACCGCGCCAGATGGATCGCGCCGCAGCACCATCGTGGCCTTCCGTCCGCAGTGACAGATCGTGCGCACCTCGCGCAGGCTGTCGGCGATCGCGAGGAGCGTCGCAGAACCGGGGAAGAGCTCGCCGCGGAAGTCCGTGCGCAGTCCGTAACACAGGACTGGGATATTCAGTCGATCGGTGACGCGCGCGAGCTGCCAGACCTGGTCGGGGGTCAAGAACTGCGCCTCGTCGACGAATACGCTGTCCACGCGTTGCTTGTGGTGGCTCGCGGTGATGGCCTCGAAGAGGTCGTCCTCGGCGCGGAACGTCGTCGCCTCGGCGCTCATGCCGAGCCGCGACGAGATGCGCCCGCAATGCAGATCTTGGTGCAGCGCCGATGTGAACATCAAGGGATGCATGCCGCGCTCGCGGTAGTTGTACGCCGCCTGCAGGAGCAGCGTCGACTTGCCGGCGTTCATCGTGGAGTACGAGAAGTAGAGCTTGGCCATGGGCGCTCGACTTGCAGACTTTGGATCTGGGTCGCCGAATCGACGTACGGTACCAGGTACGCGGCGCCGATTCGGCGACGCAACCGTCGATCGTCAACGCGGTTCGCAGCCAGACCTCGATCCGCACCAGCTCGATCGTCAACGCGGATTCGCAGCCAGACTCCGATCCGCAGCAGCTCGATCGTCAACGCGGTTCGCAGCCAGACCTCGATCCGCACCAGCTCGATCTTCAACGCGGTACGCAGCCAGACTCCGATCCGCCTCAAGTCAATCTCCAGGGCAGTACGCAACGAGACGCGGCACAGCCCTACGTCCATCGTCAGTAGTACGCTGACGCCAGGTCCACCTTGTAACCCCAGTCGCGCACCGACCTGTCCGTCGTGAGCTCGACCGTGATCGTGTTACCCGTGACGTACGCCCAGCCGTCCGTGCGGCCGAAAGCCGAACCCGAACCGTTCGTGATCAAGTTGCCCGAGACCGTGTAGAGCGTCGCCCCCGCCGCGTTCTTGATGCGCACGAAGTCGTAGTTCGTCTCGGTGTCGAGGCGGTTGAAGTGCAGGCCGACCTGGCTCGCCCCCGCGAACGTGTAGGTGTAACTGTAGACGCGGTTGTTCGAGTAGTTGTGCGGCGTCTCCCGCACCCAGCTCACGTTGTGCCACGTCGCGCCGCCGCTGCTGACCGACCAGGTCGCCTGGATCGTGCCCGAGGCGGCGGAATAGCCGTGCACGAGCACGTTCCACGTCGCGGCGGCCGGGGTCGGGAAGTTCACGCTCTCGGCGCTACCGCCGATGTACGGCGCCTTGAACTCGGCCTCATTGTGTGCGCCCTGGTCCGCGGGCCAGTTGATCGGCGCGCGTTTCACGTAGAGGTCCGCGTCGCCGCTGCCCGTGATGGTCACGGTCAGGTTCGACGCGTTCGCCGGGATCACGAGCTGGTAGGCGCTCGTCGCGCCCGTCGCGACCGAGTAGCTGTACGTCGAACCGTTCGCGAGCTGCGTCGGAGTCGGAGGACCACCGCCTCCGGTGGCGACGATCGCCGCGGTCAAGTCGACGCGCCGCTTCGACGTGTCGCCGAGCACCTGCACACCCGAGGACTGGAAGAGGCTCACGACCCCCGCGCGGTTGCCCGCATAAGTCGGACGTGCGTGCAGGAACTGCGCCGCCAGGCCCGCCGCCGCGGGTGTCGCCGACGACGTCCCGCCGAGCGCGAACGTCCCGCCCCCACAGCGCGCGCAGATCACCTCTTCGGACGGCGCGTAGAGGTCGAGGAAGGACGCGGTGTCCGAATAACATGTGCGCTCGTCGACGACGCGGCTCGTGTCGCTGCAGTTCGCCGGCGGGAAGGGCGAATAGGCCGCGCCCGTCGCGTCCCACGTCGCGCCGATCGAGATGCAATTCGTCGACGCCGCGGGCGAGCCCATCGAGTCGAGCCACCCATCGTTGCCAGACGCAGCGAAGCAGAGAATGCCGTTCGACACTGCGTTGCCGCAGGCCGTGTGCATCGTGCCCGAGGTCTGCGCGGCGTAGTAGCGCCCGCCGCCGAGCGACATCGAGATCACCTTGATAGGCGCCCCGCCACCGGCGCCGTTCTTGTTCGTGACACACCAGTTGATCGCGTTCGCGATCACCGAGTCGTACGCATTCGGGAACACGACGAGGGCATAAAGGTCACACGCCGGTGCATAACGGCGCACGATCGAGGCCGTGCCCGTGCCGTGGTAACAATCACCGAAGGTCTGCGAGTGGATCGCCGCGCCAAGCGTGCTGTAGTTGTAACCACCCTTGACGATCGAGTTCGGCAAGCTCGTCGAACCGCCCAGCTCCGGGTGCAAGAGGTCGAAGTTGGTGTCGATCACCGCGACCCCGACCCCGGCGCCGGTGTACCCGGCCGCGGCCTGGGTCGTGGACCCCGTCAGCTGACGGCCCTGGATCGTGAGCAGCTGGTTGAGGTTGTCGCGCCACACGTACTTGACCTCGGGCAACGCCGCGACGAGGCGCAACGTCCGGAGGTCCGGCAGCTCCGCCGCCCACATGTACTGCAGGTCGAGCGGGAACAGCAGCGCGACGCTGGCGAAGTCCGCCGGCGCGAGCTGGGCCTCGAGCGCGGTGATGAACGCCGCCTGGCGCAACGCCACGGCCGCCTGAACCTCGGCGAGCGGCTCGCGCGCGACGCTCGTCTCGAAGGTCACGTCGCCGGCTTGGCGTACGAGCTCGATGACGACGCGCAAGTTCGGCCGCGCGGCGCCGAGCTCGCGCACGAAGCCGAAGGCCTCGAGCTGGCCAGCGGCCTCGAGCAGCAGGGGGTCGATGCGCTCGTCGAGCTCGGACAGATCGAGGACGGGCGCAGCCGGATCGGCGTTCGAGAGCGCAGGGCTCTGCGCGAGCGCCGCACGTCGCTGTGCCGACGCGGTCGGCAGGAGCGCGACGAGCAGGGTCGCGAAAGACAGGATGCCCCGCTGGAGCGGGGCGGTGGCATGCAGGGCGTTGGAGGTACGTCGCATGGGAGAAGGGGCTGAATCCAATGGGGAGCTGCCTCGGTCGCTCGCAAGGCGACGCCTATGCGATCCGAGGCGCGCGACACTCTGCCGCTGCCTCGATCGCGCCGCAAGTTGGGACACGCGCGAAATGTGTCGGGATCGTGGATCCGCCTCGCCATGGACACCTCGGGGCGGAGCGGCGGGCATTCCGAGGAGTTGCAGGTTTAGCTCTTGCTGCCACTAAACCGACTGGTCTAATCTAAGGCCATGGAACGTTCGCCCAACTCCGACCCGCTAGCAGCAGGCGCGGGCACGCCCTTGGGCTCCGCTGGCAGCCCACGCAGCGCCCTCGGCGCCGAGCTCGACACCCGAGAGCGCCTCTTGATCGCCGGCGCCGAGGTCATCGGCCAGAAGGGTTTCAACGGCGCCGGCCTGACCGAGATCCTGCAGGTCGCTGGCGTGCCGAAAGGCTCCTTCTACCACCACTTCGGATCGAAGGAAGAGTTCGGCGTCGCGCTGATCGAACGCGCGCGGGATGAGCACCTCGAAGAGCTGCGGCCGATCGTGGGCGATCGCCGACGTTCCGCCGTCGATCGTTTGCGCGCCGTCTTCGAGCAAACCCGCGCCGAATGCGCGGCCTCGGGCCCGACGGTCGAGTGCCTGATCCCAAAGCTCGCGCTCGAGACGAGCAACCTGAGCGAGACCGTCCACGCCGCAGTGCGCTGCGCCTACCAGCAGTGGAACGCCTTGCTCGCCCAGGTCATCCGTGAGGGTCAGGCGACGGGCGAGATCGCCCGTAAACACGACGCCGACCGCCTCGCAGGTGTCCTCGTGATGCTCTGGGAGGGGGCCACCGTGCGCATGCAGATCGACCGCAGCGTGCAGCCCCTCGACGACTTCTTGACGTTCGTCTTCGATTCCTTGCTGCCCGAAGGCAACTGACCGAACGGCCGGGTCGGTCGCCATGTCCCGCGGCCGAAACGTCCAGCGGCCGAAACTCCCAACAGAAGGGCTCCTGAGCAGCCCCTCGCGCGACTGACCAGTCTACTAGAAAACAGATTTCCAAGCATGCCTCCCTCCAAACCGCGCCCCATCCTCGTACGGGCCCTCGCCTCTGTCCTCCTCATCGGACTGGTCATCATCGCGGGCTTCGGGCTCGCGTCGTGGAAGTCGAAAGCGCGGTCCGCCGCGGCCCAGGCCGCCGCGAGCCAGCCCGAATTCGTCGAGTCCGTGTCGGCCGTCACCGCGGTCGAACGCACCCACGTTCGCACAGCCACAGCGATAGGCACGGTGCACGCGCTGCGCTCGATCACCCTCTCGAACGAGCTCCCCGGGACGGTGCGCGAGGTCGCGCTGGTTTCAGGCGCCATCGTCGAGGAGGGGGTCTTGCTCGTGGCCCTCGACGTCTCCGTCGAAGTGGCCGAGCTCCAAGCTCACCAAGCCGAGGCGCGGCAGGCCGAGCTGCTGCTCGGCCGCACCGAGACCGCGCTCGTGAGCAGCGGCGCCTCCGCGGCGGATGTCGACCGCGCCCGAGCGGCTTTTCAAGTCGCGTCCGCCGACGTCGCGCGCCTCGAGGCGCTGATCGCACGCAAGAGCATCAAGGCACCCTTTCGCGCGCAAGTGGGCCTCGCCGACGTGCACCCGGGTCAGTACCTGGAGGCGGGCACGCCGCTCACGACGCTGCAGGGTGTCGACGACGCGGTGCACGTGGACTTCGCCGTCGCGCAGGACGTCGCCGCAACGGTCGCCGTCGGCGATGAGGTCTCGATCCTCCTGGACGGAATGCAACCCATCGCGGCGCCGCTCGTGGCGCTCGACGCGCGCGTGGATGCCACGACGCGCACGACGACGCTGCGCGCGCTCTTGAAGGGCGTGCCGCGGCTCCCCGCGCCCGGCGCCTCGGTGCGTGTCCACGTGCCGATCGGCGCGCCGATCACGGCTGCCGCGGTCCCAGTGACTGCGCTACGCCGGGGACCGCAAGGCGAACATGTTTTCGTGCTCACACCGGACGCCGAGGGCGTGCTGCGAGCGATGGAGCGCAGAGTGACGGTCGGCCCCGTGCTCGGCGACGAGGTCCTCGTCCTCGAACATCTCGCCGTCGGAGAACAGGTCGCCACATCGGGCTCCTTCAAATTGCGCCAGGGCGCGCGGGTCCAAATCATCGCGCCGCAGAACGAAGCTCGCTGAGGGAGAGTCCGTCCATGAAGTCCTTCACCGACATCTTCATCAAACACCCGGTCCTCGCGATCGTCGCGAACCTGGTGATCGTATTGATGGGCCTGCGCGCGATCGTGGGGCTGCCCATTCAGCAGTACCCGCAGCTCGAGAGCTCCTCCGTCATCATCACGACGGTCTACACGGGCGCGAGCGCCGAGACCGTGCGCGGTTTCCTGACGACGCCGATCGAACGCGCCGTCTCTGCGATCGGCGGCGTCGACCACATCGAGTCGACGAGCCGCGCAGGGGTAAGCATCGTGACCGTGCGGCTCGCGCTCGACCACAGCACGACGACCGCGCTCGCCGAGGTCAACGCGCGCCTGCAAACGGTGCGCTCAGAGATCCCCGCCGAGGCCGAGCCGCCATCGATCGAGGTCCAACGCGCAGATCGGCCCTACGCGACGTTCTACCTGTCGTTCACTGCGCCAGAGCGCAGCGTCTCTGAGCTCACCGACTACCTCTCGCGCACGATCCAGCCGCAGCTCTCCACGTTGCCCGGCATCCAGCGCGTGACGAACAAAGAGGGCGGGCGACCGATCGCCATGCGCGTCTGGATGGACCCTGACCGCCTGTCGGCGTTGGGCCTCGCGCCGGGCGACGTCTACGACGCGCTGCAGCGCAACAACTACCTCGCGGCGGTCGGATTGACCAAGGGCAACGACGTGCAAGTCGCCCTGCTCGCGGACACGGATCTGCGTACGGTCGCGGAATTCGAACAGCTCATCGTCCGCGAGCGCCAGGGCGCGGTCGTGCGCCTCGGCGATGTCGCGCGGATCGAGCTCGGCGCCGAAGAGGCAGACCTCGTCGCGAAATACAACGGCGAGCACAGCGTGTACCTAGGCGTCTGGCCGCTCGTCGGCGCGAACGAGATCGAGGTCGCCGCGGGGCTGCGCGCCGAGATGGAGCGCCTGCGTCCGGAGCTGCCCGAGGACATCGAGATGCGCCTCGTCTACGACGGCACGATGTTCATGCGCGAGGCGCTCAAAGAGATCGTCACGACGCTGATCGAGACGATCTCGATCGTCGGTCTCGTGGTCTTCTTGTTCCTGGGTTCGTTCCGCACGGCGCTCGTGCCGCTGCTCGCGATGCCGATCTCGTTGATCGGCGCTGCGGCGGTGATGTCGGCGTTCGGCTTCAGTCTCAACCTCTTGACGATCCTCGCGATCGTCCTCTCGGTCGGCCTCGTCGTCGACGACGCGATCGTCGTGGTCGAGAACGTCGAGCGGCACGTGCGACTCGGGAAGACGCGCATCCAAGCGGCCCTCGTCGCGGCACGCGAGCTCGTCGGCCCGATCATCGCGATGACGATCACGCTCGCGGCGGTCTACACACCGATCGGTTTCCAAGGCGGCCTGACGGGCTCGCTGTTCCTCGAGTTCGCGATCACGCTCGCGGCGGCGGTCGTCGTGTCCGGCATCGTCGCCGTGACCCTCTCGCCGATCATGAGCGCGCATTTCGTGCACGCCGGTGGGCAAGAGGGGCGCTTGACGAGGTTCGTCAATCGCGGCTTCGACGCCGTTCGGCGCGCTTACGGACGCGCGCTCGACTTGGCGCTGGACGTGCGCTGGGCGATCGTCGTCGCGTCCCTGCTCGTCATGGCCGCAGCTTGGCCTCTGTACTCACAATCGAGGCGCGAGCTCGCGCCCGTCGAGGACCAGGGCCACATCTCGCTCTTCTTCGAGGCGGCGCCCGACTCGACCGTCGAGGCCGCCGACCGGGCCTCGCTCGATGTCGTCGACGTCGTGACTTCCTTTCCAGAAGCGAAGTTCATGTGGTCCCTGACCGCCGGCTGGGGCGGCTTCGGTGGCATGGCCACCAAGGACTGGAAAGAGCGCGATCGCTCGACCGAGGAGATGTACGGCGAGCTCTTCGGGCGCCTCGCTGGCGTCCCGGGGCTGCGTGTCTTCCCGCGCCTCGACCCGCCGCTGCCGACTCCCGGTCAGTACGACGTCGAGCTCGTTCTGCAAAGCGACGGTCCGGTCGAGGACATGCTCGGCACCGCGATGGCCGTCGTCGGCGCGGGTTGGCAGAGCGGCAAGTTCCTCTACGTCGACACCGACCTGAAGATCGATCTGCCCGAAGCGCGGGTGATCATCGATCGCGACCGCGTGGCGGACCTGGGCCTCGACCTCGCGAGCGTTGGGCGTGAGCTCGGCACGCTGCTCGGCGGCGGTTACGTCAACCGCTTCAACTACTTTGACCGCAGCTACAAGGTCATCCCGCAAATCGGCGACGAAGGGCGGGCGACGGTGCAGCCGCTCTTGGATCTGGAGATCAAGACGCCGAGCGGCGCGCTCGTGCCGGTGTCGACGTTTACGCGCATCGAGGCCTCGACGGGCCCGCGCTCGCTGAATCGCTTCCAGCAACGCAACGCGGTCAAGGTCTTCGGCGGTGTCAATCCCGGCGTGACGAAGGAAGAGGGCCTGCGTGTCCTCGAGGACGCCGCGCGCGCCGTGGGCGGCACGGCTGTCGACACCGACTACGCGGGCGAGTCGCGCCAGATCCGGCGCGAAGGTTCGGCGCTCGTCGGCACGCTCGGTTTCGCGGTGCTGCTCGTGTACCTCGTGCTCGCGGCGCAGTTCAGGAGCTTCCGCGATCCCTTGATCGTGCTCTTGGGTTCGGTCCCGCTCGCGATCTCGGGCGCGCTGGTCTTCACGTTCCTCGATCTGACGACCATCAACGTCTATTCGCAGGTCGGGCTGATCACCCTCGTCGGGCTCATCGCCAAGAACGGCATCTTGATCGTCGAGTTCGCCAATGTGTTGCAAGAACAAGGTGTCGCGAAAGCCCTCGCTCTGCGCGAGGCCGCGACGACGCGCTTGCGGCCGGTCCTCATGACCTCGGCGGCGACGGTCTTCGGCCACTTGCCCTTGGTCTTCGTCTCGGGCCCGGGCGCCGAAGCGCGCAACAGCATCGGCACGGTGCTCGTCACCGGGATGGTCCTCGGCACGGCGTTCACGTTGTTCGTCGTCCCGGTCTTCTATTCCTTGATCGCTGCGGATCACACGACGCGGCGAGCGCGCGCTGCGGCTCGCGAAGAAGAACCGCGCGGCACCCACTCGACTGCCCTGGAGCTCGCCTGATGTTTGCCATGACACCGTCTGTTTCGCTGGCTGTTTCGCTGGCTGTTTCGCTGGGTCGCTTGCGCGGCCTCGGGGGCGCGCTCTTGCTCACCGCGTGCGCCGCGGTCGGTCCCGACTACGAGGCGCCGACGGCCGAGCTCCCGCTCGGATTTCGCGCGCTGTCGGACACCACCACGGCCGGCGCGACTCTGTTCGCCGGCGACGCGGGTCTCGCGAATTGGTGGAAGCAGCTCGGCGACGAGCAGCTGACCACCCTCGTCGAGCGCGCCCTCGCCGACGGACTCGATGTCCGCGCCGCATTCGCGCGCCTGAGCGCAGCGCGCGCGATGCGCGGCGTGGCGGCCGGCGCGCAGTGGCCCTCGCTCGACACGCGGCTCGGTTACGAACACCGACGCGAGAGCCGCAACACGCCATTCGGCGCGTTCGCCTCGAGAACCGACATTCACTCCCTGGGCCTCGACGCCTCGTGGGAGCTCGACCTGTGGGGCCGCATCCAACGCGCCGTCGAGGCCGCGGACCGCGACCTCGAGGTCAGCGTCGAGGACGTCCACGCCGCCGCGGTCACCGTCGCCGCGGAGACCGCGCGTCAGTACGTCGAACATCGCGCCTTCCAACGCCGGCTCGCGATCGCCGAGGTGAACGTGTCGCTGCAGGAGCAGACCCTCGCGCTCGTCACCTCGCGCCGCGACGCAGGCCTCGTCGGCGAGCTCGACGTCGCGCAAGCGAGCGCGAACCTCGAGTCGACGCGCGCGCGACTGCCGTTGCTTCACGCGGGCCTGCGCGCCGCGGAGAATCGCCTCGCCGTGCTCGTCGGGCTGCCGCCGGGATCGCTCGCGGACGAGCTGGGTGCCCAGAAGCCGGTGCCGCGGGTGCCGAACTCGATCGCGATCGGCGTGCCTGCCGATCTTCTGCGGCAACGCGCAGACATCCGCCGCACCGAGCGCGCGCTCGCCGCTGAAACCGCGCGCATCGGAGTCGCGAAGGGCGAGCTGTACCCCCACCTCTCGCTCGCTGGCACGCTGGGCCTCGCCTCGAACGGCGCGCGCCGGCTCTTCGAGTCGGACAGCATCGTGAACGGCATCGGCCCCTCCGTGCGCTGGAACCTCTTCGACGGCGCGCTCGGCGGCGGACGCCTACAGGCTCAGGTCGACGGCCAGTACGCCCGCGCCGAACAGGCCGGGATCGCGTGGGAAGCCGCCGTTCTCGCGGCGCTCGAAGAGGCAGAAAACGCGCTCACCATGTTCACGCGCGAACAGGAGCGGCGGAGCTCGCTCGAAGCCGCGGCGACCCAGTCGCGCCGTGCGAGCGAGGTCGCGCGCTCGCAGTACAGCGCGGGGTTGACGGACTTCCAGGTCGTGATCGACTCGGAACGCGCGACGGCCTCGCTCGAGGACGAGCTCGCGGTGAGCGACGCGGCGGTGACGTCCGCGCTCGTCGGCCTCTACAAAGCCTTGGGCGGCGGGTTCGGCGGAGAGGGCGACACGAGTCGGTCTCTCATGGCCGAGGGCAGCTGAGCCCGGGGGGCGACGTGGTCGCCATTCGACCTTGTCCTGGATCTCTCTGGCCCACTGGCTGCAGAGCGTCGCAGGCGCCACGACCAAGATGCGGCGCTTGCGCTCGGCCCAGTGTTGCGCGATGACGAGGCCCGCTTCGATCGTCTTGCCGAGCCCGACCTCGTCCGCGAGGACCACGCTGTGCAACAGGGGCGAGCGCAGGGCAAAGAGCGCTGCGTCGACCTGGTGGGGGTTCATGTCGACACGCGCGTTCGAGATCGAGCGCGAGACCTGTTCGAGTGAGCCTGCCAGTCCAACGAGGAAAAGCTGGGCGGCCCAATCGGCCTGCCTGGATCCAAGCGTCCGGGAAGTGTGACGCCCGATCGACTCCGAAAAGGATGACGCCACCGACGGTAGGGACCGATCGCTCCTGGTGCCGGGTCAGGAGCCGAAGGGTCTCCATTTCCCGGCGGTGGAGCCTGCGGATGCCCTCGAACGACTCGGAAGCTGCTCGGAAGTCCACCGCTTCCGACTCGAGTTCTGGCATCGGCTGCGCGTCAAAGCACTCGCCGCGCGACGCCCTGCGGATCTCGGCCCTCAGGTCCGAGTACGCGCGTCGATTCGTGGACCCTACGTTGACATAGGCGCCCTTTTCTTCGCCCTCCTGGAGGAGAAAATGCGGCCGCTGCGCGCTCGGATGAACTCGCACGAGCAGTACATGGGTCCGTCTCCAGCGCACCACCTCGATGTCCGGTACAAGCTGCGGTGAGATTCGGTCACTGAGGAGACTCGCGAGACGCTCCTCGGCCGCGAGCGGGTCATCGATCCCCACGACGTTGCGGGACCCGTCCTCGACGCCAATCACGAGGCTCCCGCCGGCGCAGTTGGCAAAGGCAACCAGCGACTTGACGACACCAGCCGGGCCGGAGAGGTCGCGCTTGAACTCAAGGGTCTTCCCCTCGGGCTGTCGCAGGAGATCGGGCAGGTCGATCACGCTCGGAAGCGTATTAGGAAGCCGGGCGCAGGGCCAGACTTCCGAGCCGGTCGGGCCGCGACTCTACAAACAGCCAATTCGCCCCCGCCCGTCGGGCGCGAGATCGCCGATGGACCCAGGCTTGAGACAGCCAATCACGCGCAGCTCGTCAGCGTCCCGTCGAGCCACCTCGCGCCGCGACGCGGGCCTGGTCGGCGAGCTCGACGTCGCGCAAGCGAGCGCGAACCTCGAGTCAACTCGCGCGCGCTTGCCGTTGGGATTTAACTCGAAGCCTATTCAGATGACTGACATGTACCGTGGCCCATACTGCCCGGAATGCTCCGGGCTAGTTGTGGTCCGAGAGGGATCCCAGCGACTCTGGTGCGGCTCCTGCCTCACTGAGGGGCGGTTTCCAGAGTGGATTGATCGGACGAAGTCTCCCCAAAAGGACGAAGTGGCGAGACCGCGTTGAGCTGAAGGTTTCGGCAAGGTACGCCTTGCGTCCACTCATTGGCTCTCCTCGGTGTCGAGGCACTCCGCACGTAGCGTCATGCCGGAGTGGACCCCGTTCCGCCGCGGTTCGCTCAGCTGCGATCGCTCGCCAGGACCGTCCGGACAAGGTCCGTCGCGCGCCACAACAGGTAGCCCGGCAGCGACAGTAGGGTGTACACCGCAGGGTCGCCCTGGGTCGTGAAGACGTCGACCCGCATCACGGACGGCGTATTCGTGTCGACGCGCAGGGCGAGCTGGAGGTTTTTGTCGTGCATGAACTGGTGCAGGGACTTCATCGCTCCTGTCGCGCCAGCCTTGAGCTTGACAGGGACGATGACCTGATCGATCTCGACGAGGTAGTCGATCTCTCCGGGTCGACCTCCATCGCGCTGCCAGTAGTGGAGCACGGGCTCGTCCCCGCTGCCGGGCTGCATGGCGCGCAGTTCCTGACCGGCTAGCTGCTCGGTCAGGCGACCGCGGACGTCCGGGGCGAGGTCAGCCACCCGGGGAAAGGCCGCTTCGGCCGGGGTCCGCAGGAGCGCATGGGCGAGCCCCACGTCCAGGAAGAGCGCCTTGCGTTTCTTCGGATCGGCCGCCCCTGCAAGCGGGATCCCATCGGCTGCGCTATGGGCCGCGATGGTGATCACACGCGACCTGGCCAGAAGCTCGAGCGAGCTCTTAGCGTGTACGTGCTTCACATCTGCGTCGGTGCGTGCGTAGACGAACTTGCTGCCCAGTTGGGCGGCGACAGAGGTGAGCACCAGGTCCAAGACGTGGGTGTCCAGTCGGCCTGCGTACTTGGCGAAGTCATCGCGGTAGGTGGCCATGAGGTCCGTCTGCAGCCTTCGGACGTCCTTCGCGCTGGCGCCCTCCGCATCGGCCGCGACAACGGCCGGCATCCCGCCGACCATGGCGAAGCGCCCGTAGTAGGTATGCGCGCGCTCGTGGACTGAGGGGCTGAGTTCGTCGCCCGGCAGGAAGGCGGAGAGTCGAGCGACCAGAGCGTCCTCGCCATGGGCCAGTAGGAATTCCTCGAAGCTCAGCGGCTCGAGGTACCGGTACGTGACTCGCCCTACCGGCATGGAGAAGTTGTGCTCGGCGAGCGCGAATTCCAGCAGCGAGCCAGCAGCCACCACCGCGAGCTCCGGCAGCTCCTCGGCGAACCACCGCAGCCTGGCAAGAAGCGTCGGCCTGGCCTGGATCTCGTCCAGGAACAACAAACAAGCGCCGGGCTCCACGCTCTTACCCTCCAGCAGCGCGAGGTCCTCCAGCGCTCGCCGCGGAGAGCTGCCCTCGAAGATCCGGTCGAGGTCCGGGTCGCGCTCGAAATTGATCTCGAGCAGTTCGAGGCGGTGCCGACGGGCGAGGTCCCGCACCAGCCACGTCTTTCCGACCTGGCGTGCCCCGCGGACCACGAGGGGCCTTCGACCTGGATGGGACAAACCTACCAAACGTTCGGCCGCTGGGGGCTCATTGTCGTCGCAAGCCGCGGTCGCGGTGGCTGAGCACTTCAACGTCAGGAGCGAAAACTCGCAACTCAGCGTCATGCCCCATCGCGTAGAGGCACGTCCAGCACAGAGTCATCTGTCCCGGCGTCGACATTCCGTGCCCGACGTCAATGACTCGTAGCCCTCGACGACAACTACATCTACCCATCCTGACGTCGCATCCGACTAATTCTCGCCGCCGCCACTCAACCCGTCTCACCGGCCCCCGAGCGTCTAGACCTCCGCCTCGACCTCCTCGATCCAGCTCTGCCTCAGAGCCAACCCGTACGGGCCCCGACAATGGAGCCCGGACGCCGCGGGGCGAGGATACCCGGCGCCTCTCATCGTGGGGCGAGGAGCAAAACTCTGACAACCATGCGCCGGTCGCCGCCGCCACTCCATGCGACGCCCCACATCCACTCCCTTCTCGCGTCCGGTTGCGCTGAGGTCCCCGCCTCGATCGGAGTCAGCGAGGGCCGGCCTCGGCCCTCTCCGAACCCTTCACTCTCCAGTGACAAACAAAGTAATCTTTGCTCACTTCCGCTGACGCGAGACCGGAGCCTCGAGATAATTGAAGAGGACGCGTACGCCGCCGCGGTGACCCTCGCCGCGGAGACCGCGGGCCAGTACGTCGAGCTGCGCGCGTTCCAGCGCCGGCTCGCGATCGACGAGGTCAACGTGTCCCTGCAAGAGCAGACTCTGGCGCTCGTCACGTCCCGGCGCGACGCGTGCCTCGTGGGCGAGCTCGACGTCGCGCAGGCGAGCGCGAACCTCGAGTCGACGAGAGCGCGGCTGCGGTTGTTACACGCAGGGCTGCGCGTGGCCGAGAATCGTCTCGCCGTGCTCGTGGGATGGCCGCCGGGCTCGCTCGAGGACGAACTCCGAGCCGGACGACCTCGTTCGAGGACGAGCTCGCGGTCAGCGACGCGGCGGTGACCTCCGCGCTCGTCGGGCTCTACGAGGCCCTGGGCGACGGGTTTGGCGGGGAGGGCGATGAGTATCGGTCTCTCATGGCCGAGGGCAGCTGAGCCCAAGGGCTGCGTGATCGCCCGTCGACGGGTCAAGACGCGAGCGGTTCGCCGTGCGAAGGATTCCACGCGCACTGGGCGGTTGCAGCGGTCTGCGCTCCGGTCGGGCGGAGCGACCAACTAGGACCTGGACCCAGGCTCGTCATCGATTTCCCGGTGGGCCGCAAACGGCCCCCTTGGCCTTGCCGCGCGAGGCTGAGCGCCTACCGTTCGACAGCTCACGATCCGAGTCGCGCGAGCTGCACCTCGTCCTCGTCGATGACGCTGCCATCCTCGTCCACGAGCCAGGTCTGGAAACCCCGCGCGTCTCGCATGACGCGCGCGCGGCGTACGCGTGACCAGGGCTCGGCCCAACCGGGCGCGCTTCCGACAACGACCTCGAGCGGCACGTCCCGCTCGAGAGCAACGCGTTGGAGACCACGGAGTGACTGCTCGTCCAGGTGAACCCAGGGTGCGGGTATACGCTCGTCGAGAAACCCCCAACGCAAGCGGACCGCACCTTGCAAGCGTCCGTACTCGTAGAGTGCGTAGAGGGACTTCACATCGGCCTCGAGACGCCGCCGCAGTTTCGTCAGTTCGCCACGTTCCAAGTATGCGGCGAGCTTCCGCGCCTCGCCGAATGGTCTCCCGATGCCGCACGAGCCCTGCACCAGCATCGCCGTCGTGATCCGGAGCGTTCGTCCACTCTTGTTCAGTCGCCTTGATTTTTGCGGCGGTCCGAGCTCGGCAGGACGACGGTGTCCGAGATCGAAATCGAGAGCGCGCAAAACCGCGCGCACGTCGACGGCGCCGAGGACGTCGTATTCAATGAGCCGCGACCTCAGGTCGGCCAGTTCTTCGCCGACGAACGTCGTGATCTCGTGTCGACCCACGTCACACAGCGCCGCCGCCCTCGGCCGTTTGGGCGGAAACGTCACCAGCAACGCGCGTTTCAGCAGCGCGAGTTCGGCTTGCCGCTGCGCACGCTGCCGCTGCCAGCTCTCTTCGCGCTGGACGACCGCCGCAGGATCCGAAGCGATCGCTTCGACGTCGCATGCGACTTCGGACCGTGCGATGCGAGGAGGTTGGAGATGGAACCGGAAGAGCCAGCCATCGAGTTGAGGATCTCGTGGATCGAGGGCATAGAGGTCGCCTTCGCGGTAGAGCGGCGGTCGGCCGGGCTTGCATCTTTTCAAGGACAAGAGCGCGCGTGAATGCTCGGCGATGCCCGCTTGTTCGAGGCGCGCGGCCACCTCGACGAGCGTCATCGGTTCACCTCGCTCCAGTAGCGCCACGAGAAGCAGTGCAAAAAAGTTCGCGTCGCGATGTTCGGCAACGGTCTCGAGGTTGGGCCGCTCTATGCCGAGGGCCTGGCACCAATCGTTCGTGGTCATCAAGGATTCCTTTCAGAGACTCATGATGGTCAGCGCTCGCTCCCGACATCGCAAGGGCGCGCACTCTGCTTACCGCGCGCGATCCGTTTCCATCGTTTTGGCCGATGAAGAGGTGCCGAGGACTCCACGATGCCGAAGCTCTGGGCTGCGTCGCTCCTCTCACGGCCGGCGGTCGACACGAGTGACAAGGTCCCGCGCCCCGTCGACCCCTCGCTCGCATCCGCGCCGCGCGCTGGCCGCCCACGGGCCACCCTCGGCCCGGATCCGGATCGCCCCATCCGGCCGAATCCCGCGGCGAAGGTACAGACGACCGAACGGGTCAGCTCAAATCGTAAACGCGCTCGCAACCGCCGGGTCGCGACGCGGTGGCTTCGTGTGCCGATCCCTCGCGGCGGACCCTCGGCGTTTGTCAGCTCACGCGTCAGCCGCCGGCCTCAGCGGCACCCGAACGTGCGCATCGAACACACGCTCGGCCCGTGGCGCCGTGGCCGAGCTATCCTCAGCGAGGCTCGAACCACCGCCGAATCGGACGCCGCCATCTAGAAGTTTTAGCTTGGAACGCCTATCTGACCTATCCGCGGGCATGGTTCCGCTCTTTCCGTCAGGCCGCACGTCACGACGGCAGTCCTGACAATGGCCTGAAGCGGATGCGCTCCCTCGATGATGGCACGAATGCGTGGAAGTTTGGCGCTTGGCGCAGGTCTCGTGCTCACGGCATCGTGCGGGATCTTCGAGAGCGTGGCCGATGCTCCCGGCCGCTTGTTCGACGTCTTCGCGAACGGCGACGACGGCACGCCGTCCGTCGACCTCGATGTCGTGCGCAACGAATCGCTGCGTTTCGCCGACCAGATCGTGAATCGCGTAGAGACGGCGACTCGCATTTTCGCCGCTCGACTTCCGCGACAGGAAGTGACGGCGGAAGTCAACGAGAAGGACAAGCTCGAGGCCCACGAGCGCGGCCTGATATGGCGACTCAACACCGCGAACCACGCTTACCAGTCGGCGACGCAGGCTCGGCCGATCGCGGCGCTCGCCGACCTGATCGCGCTGTGCGTCTACGAGAAGCGCGTGCACGAGCTGTATTGGTCGAAGCGCTACGGCGAGGCCGACGAAGCCATGCAACAGGTTTGGGACTCCCTGACCGAGGAAGGTCTCGAGATGGTGAGCCGGCTGTTCAGCAAGGATCTCAGCCGCGTCATGGCCAAAGTGATCACCAAGTGGGACGAGAACGCGACGGACCCAGACGAACTCCAGCGCTCCGGCGCGCTGCGGTTCGAGGACCTCGTGCCAAGGGATCTGGAAGAAGTCCAAACCATGACGCTGCTCGACGCGCTGGGACTCGATCCGTTCGATTCGATCGAACCGGCCGCACGCGAGATCGCTCGCAGTCGCGAGTTAGCCGAACGCGCCGTGTACCTGGCCCAGCGCGCCCCGCAGACGTTGTCGTGGCGCACCGAGCTCCTGACGTTGCGACTGACAGATCAACCGGACGTCGAGACGGCTCTCGCGAGCATCGAGCGCACGTCGAGGGCGCTCGAGAGCGCGTCGGAAGCGGTCGAGACGCTCCCGGAACAGTTGCGAATCGAAGGGTCGGCGTTGATCCAGGCGCTCGAGCGCACGGCCCCCGCGACGCAAACGCTGCTGGAGACGGCCGAACGAACGCTCGACGCGGGCACGCGCACGGCGCAGGCCGTCGGTGAGATGGCCAACGCGTTCGGTTCGTCGGGCGGCACGCCGAGCGAGGAGGACTCCGACGCGGACATGGTCGCGGATACAAACACTGGCAAACCGTTCGATCCGGTCGAGTACACCGCGCTCGCCGCGCAGACGACGCGCGTGCTGGAGGAGCTGACCGTAGCGACTCAGAACGCCGACGCGACGCTGCCCGCCGTGCGGCGCACGATCGACGACGCAGGCTCGCGGCTCGAAGCGTCGCTCGACCACGCCTTCGTCCTCGCGATGAAGCTCGTCCTGATCGCCGTGGGCGCCGTGTTCGCGGCGGTTCTCGTTCTGCGCTTCGTGCCTTCGCGCCGACGCCGCAAATGAGCGATACGGAGTCGCACCACTTCTACCCGTTTTCATCCGTTGCCAGGCCGACACGTCGGCCTGGCAACGGATGAAAATGGGTAGAAGTGGTGCGACTCCGTATCGTTAGGAGCTCGCACGCATACGGCGGACTGGGTGCGGCCCGAGGACCTCGACGCTTACGAGCCCAGCGCGGCCCTCGCGCCCGAATCCGAGGACCCACGTCGCGTCGGTGCCGACGTCACGGACCCACGTGTGGCGCGTGCCATCGGCGAAGGCGCCAATGACCGTGGTCGAGTTGGACCCCCCCGCAGTGGGCTCGCCCGGAGCAGCGCCGAACTCGATCACCAGACCTCCGCGGCGCGATCCGACGGCCGATTGGAAGTCGAAAGTCCGAGGCGCATCCGCACGCGCGATGCCCTCGCGCGCTCCGGCGAGATCGAGGTCCGTCACGAGGCGCGCGTCGAGCGCGAGCCCCTCGGCAAAAGCGTCGAGCGCTGTCAGCTCGAACGCCGCATCCGCGCCCAGCAACGGCAGCAGCACTTCACCACTCGTTGCAGGCCATTCGAACTCGAAGTGGAGCGGTCCGGACGCGTACCGCCAGCGCGAGCCTCCGGCCGCCTCGCTGCGGACACGCAAGGACACGACTCCGTCGCGAGTGGTGACCACACGACGAACGTCGTTCACGAGGCGCACGCGCCCGTCACCTGGCCGCCATCCGAGCGTCGGATCGGGCGCGATGTCCGTCGAGTCACACGGCAACGCAGCGACGAAACAATCACCGACACACCGTAGAGCGTCGATATGACCAGCGTAGAGATCCGACAGGTAGTGTGTCGGAAACTCCATTACGATGGTCCCGGGTCGTGTGCCGCTCGCCGTCGACACGAAGAGCCGCGCTGCCGTTTCAGCGAGGCGCGTGCCGGGCCAGCTCGCCTCGATGAAGCGCTGCCCCGCGAGCACCTGGACGATCGTCGAGAACGTGCTCGCGCTGAAGCTGGTCCCGGTCAACGCGACGTCCGCGTCCGACGTCCGCCGGCGCAGCATCGCCTCGATCTCGGGCGGCTCGACGCGCAGCAATTGACGCGGCGGTGGGTCGATGTGCTCGAAGGCGGGGTGCGCTTGGGGGATCCCAGCGAAGCACCACACGTCGTTCGGACCGGCGCGCAGGACCTCGACCGCGGCCTCGGCCTCGAAGTCTGTGCCTCTCAGGTCCGGGCACCTCTCGAGAAGCGCGCGCGCGGCCGCGATCTGGCCTCCCGTGGCCCAGTGGGAGTCGCCCGGCGGATAGACGTCCTCGGGCGCCATCGCGCTCCACGCGGCGACGAGGTCAACGACGGTGACCCCAGCCTCCGCGAGCGCCGCGTTCAACAGCGGCTCGAAATCGCGGCGCGGATCGATGCCGCTCGGCAGGTGCTCAGCCGCGACGAAGGCCTTGCGCGGGATCGGCAGGACGACGAGCTGGATCCCCATCTTCGCAAAGCGACGGTCGAGGGCGGACAGCATCTGCACCCCCGGCTCGATCAAGGCGGCGTTCGCGGCCAAAGGCAGCTCCACGCGCGGCCTCAGGAACATCCAGCCGCCGTCCCCCACGATCACGTCGGGCGAGCCGCGGCGCGCGTATTTCATCAGCCCGAGCGTCCACCAGGGCGCGAGCTCGTAACGCACACGGGACGTCAACCGCCGACTGCGTTCGATGCGGCGCGCCCAGCCTCCATCGAGAAAGCCGTGCGACAGGTCATCGCGCAGGAGCGCGCTCGCTTCTTGACCGACCGGGAGCGCCTCGTCGCTCGGCCAGACGGAGTCGACGACGCCGGTCGCGACGAGCAACAGCCCGAACACCAATGCGATCACCCAAGCGCCGGCGCGTTGACCGAGGCTCTCTGCCGTCGGCAACGTGATCAGTCCGTCTCCGTGGGTATCCATGGCAAGTGGTGTGTGCAATTCGATCGAGGCAGGGAACTCGAGACGGGGAGAGGCTTCGCCGTTCGAATGATCAGAACTGGAAGTAGAGGAAGGGCACGTGGCTCACGTGCTGCAAATGCACCAGCGCGAGGACGAAGAGGAGGACCATGGCGATCGCCCACCACGCCTTGGGTTGACGGGCGTGGTCCTGGGTCGTGCGGCATGCGAACAGGATCCAGGGCGCGATCGCGAACGCAGCCCATTGTGTGCGATCGAACTCTGCGAGCACGGGTCCGACCCCGCGCGCGCCCTGGCCGAACATCCAGCCGCAGTACTCGAGCGCGGCCTCGAGCGACTCGGCCCGGAACAACACCCAGCCGAACACGACGATCGTGAACGTACAAACGATCTGCAGCGGCGCCGGCATGGCGGCCCAGAGGGCGCGCTTGCCAAAGGCGCGCTCGATCACCAACCAGACCCCTTGGTACAGCCCCCAAGCGACGAAGTGCCAGGCCGCGCCGTGCCAGAGGCCGCCGAGCAACATGGTCACCATCAGGTTCGCATAGGTGCGCAGTCCGCCCTTGCGGTTGCCGCCGAGCGGCACGTACAGATAATCGCGCAAAAACGCCGACAGCGAGATGTGCCACCGCCGCCAGAACTCGGTGATGCTGCGCGAGGCGTACGGGCGATCGAAGTTGATCGGGAAATGGAAGCCCATCAGGAGCCCGAGCCCGATGGCCATGTCCGAGTATCCCGAGAAATCGAAGTAGATCTGGAAGGTGTAGGCGAGCGCGCCGACCCAGGCCTCGAGCGCGCTGAGGGACTCGAAACCCAGGGCCTGGGCGCCGAACGCACGATCGGCTGCGATCGCGAAGGTGTCCGCGAGCAGCACCTTTTTGACGAGGCCGGCTTGGAACACGAGCGCGCCGATCGAGAAAGCCTGCAACGAATGCCGCCGCTCACGCAATTGCCCTGCGATCGAGCGGTAGCGCACGATCGGCCCCGCGACGAGCTGGGGGAACAACGCGACGTAGCTCGCGAACTCCATGATGTTCCGCGCGGGCTCTGCTTGGCGCCGGTACACGTCGACGGTGTAGCTGAGCGTCTGGAACGTATAGAACGATATGCCGACCGGCAGCAGGACCTCGGCCCAGGGCAGCGGCCCGCGCCCGAATTCCGCGAGCACGGTGTTGAGCGTGTCGATGCCGAAGTTCGCGTACTTGAAGTACCCGAGCAGCCCGAGATTCGCGCTGCACGAGAGCCACACCCAACGGCGTCCGCTCGCTCCGCGCGCGAAGTCGCGGACGATCCCTCGCCCACAAGCGAAGTCCACGACCGTCGAGACCCACATCAGAGCCACGAAGTCCGGCCGCCACCAGCCGTAGAAGACGTAACTGGCGAGTGTGATCGTCCAGCTCTTCCAGCGCGCCGGCGTCAGGCCGTAGGCGAGCAGGAAGATGGGCAGGAACGCGTAGAGGAATTCGCCGCTCGTGAACAGCATCTCAGCGCCGGCACGGGGCCGAGCTCACTCGTCGCGCGCGAACAGAAACTGCCGGGTATTGTCGACCGCCATCCAGTCGAGCTCCAGGGCCGTGGGAGTCCACGTCCCCCGGTGTACAAATTCACGACCCCGCTCGTCCCTGTTGGTCAGAGTGATCGTTTCACCCTCGGCCTGCCACGTGCCTTTGACCGGCGGCGCCGCGCCGAGGCCACCACCCTCTGGCTTCAGCAACATGCGCACGCGGAACGTCCCGTCGGGGTTCAGCTTCATCGTGCACTCGAAGTTCGAATAGGTCTTTTGGATCACCTCGCGGGCCGGGGCCTGGGCCTCGGGGCTCGAATCGGTCAACTCGGCGAGCATGCTGGCCTCGTTCGCGGCGAGCGTGCGCTCGACATCGAGCCGCCAGCCCCCGGCGGGGGGCTCGGGATTCGAACAGGCGGCGAGACACAGGGCGGCCAGGACGACGCTGTGGCGCAGGGATTTGAGGCGGAACATCTGCGGCGATCGTAACACGGTCGCGATTTGCGGCGCTGGCGTTGGGGTGCGGGGATGCCGGCGCTGGGTTGTGGGCGCTGGGCTGCCGAATCGTCGTACGGTACCAGGTACGCGGCGCCGATTGACGCGGGGTCCCGGGCGCGCGCTCCGCGCGCGTCGCGCGCGGAGCGCGCGCC
>Ga0163144_10007917_pt1 | contig 23138 bp, 18 predicted proteins | sample OliLak19BULKMAT1_FD_123175 | JGI IMG/M metagenome (GOLD analysis project Ga0163144, IMG submission 123175) | Freshwater microbial mat bacterial communities from Lake Vanda, McMurdo Dry Valleys, Antarctica - Oligotrophic Lake LV.19.BULKMAT1 | ecosystem: Environmental > Aquatic > Freshwater >...
AGCTGCCGCGCGAGGAGGCGACGGATGCGGAACACCCGTTGGTCACGGATGAGCCGAAGACGCTGCAACTCGTGGAGTCGGCGCATCCCGATCTCGGCAAGCTGGGTGTCTTCTGGCACACGCAGGGGAGCGGCAAATCGTATTCGATGGCGTTCTTCGCGGAGAAGGTGCGGCGGCGAATCTCGGCGAAGTTCACCTTCCTATTGATGACGGATCGCCACGATCTCGACAGCCAGATTTACCGAACGTTCGTCGGCTGCGGCGTGGCCGACGCACAGACCCCGCGCGCGAGCACGGGCGGGGAGCTGAAGCGGCTGCTGAAGGAGAATCACCGATACATTTTCAGCCTCATCCACAAGTTCAATCAGGACGTGGACCCGCACGACCCTTACAGCAAGCGGGACGACATCATCGTCATGTCTGACGAGGCGCACCGCACGCAGGCCGGCAAGCTCGCGCGCAACATGCGCCTCGCGCTGCCGAATGGCGCGTTCATCGGCTTCACCTGCACCCCGCTTTTCAAAAACGATCATCTCACGCGGCGCATCTTCGGCGGCTACGTGTCGCGGTATGATTTCAAACGCTCCGAGGAAGACGGCGCGACGGTGAAGCTCGTGTATGAAAACCGCGGCGAGAAGCTCGGCATCGAGCGCCTCGATCTCAACGACCGCATCGCGGACGCCATCGCGCGGGCGAATCTCGACCCCGACCAGGAGGCGCATCTCGAAAAGCTGCTGGGGCAGGATTACGAGGTCATCACCGCCGATGACCGGCTGGGGAAGATCGCGGCGGACTTCGTGGAGCACTGCACGACGCGATGGGAGTCGGGGAAATCCATGCTCGTGTGCATCGACAAGATCACCTGCGCGCGGATGCACAAACTCATCGAGCCGCGCTGGCAGGCCAAGCTCGCCGCGGTGCGGGCCGCGGCGCTCGCGGAGCGGGATGCGGAGAAGCGCGCGATGCTCGAAGCACAGGCGAAGTGGATCGAGGAAACGATCATCGGCCTGATCATCAGCGAGGCGCAGAACGAGGTCGCCGATTTCAAAAAGTGGGGCTTTGACATCATCCCGCACCGCACGCTGATCAAACAGGGCTTTGAGACACCGGACGGGCAGCGCGTGGACGTGGAATCGGCGTTCAAGAAACCGGAGCATCCGTTCCGCGTGGCGGTCGTTTGCGCGATGTGGCTGACCGGCTTCGACGTGGAATGTCTCTCGACGCTCTACATAGACAAACCGATGAAGGCGCACACGCTGATGCAGGCCATCGCCCGTGCGAACCGCGTGTATCCCGGCAAAGATTTCGGACTCATCGTGGACTACAACGGGATGCTCAAGAGCCTGCGCGAAGCGCTCGCGCAGTATGCACTCGGCGATGAAGGCGGCGGAGCGGAAGAGATCGTGGCACCCATCGAAGAACGGGTGAAAGCACTGCTCGCGGCCATCGAGGAAACCGAGACACACCTGCTCAAGATCGGTTTCGATGTCGCACGGTTGGTTGGAGCGGAAAAGTTCGCGCGGATCGCGGCAATAGTCGCCGGCGTCGAGGCGGTTCTCGGTTCGCGTGATGAAGGGCGACGGAGATTTGAGATCATGGCCCGTCAGATATTCATTCGATTCAAGGCCCTTATCATGGAACCAGCGGCGTTCACTTACGCTGAGCGGCACGACAACATCGAGGCGATCTACAAGAAGCTGGAGGAACGGCGGGACACGGCCGACATCACCGAAGTGCTCAAGGCGCTGCATCGCATCGTGAACGAAGCGATTCGCGCGCAGGACGAGTCAGGGATCGCAGCCGAGCAACCGGAGCCCTCCCAGTTCTATGATTTAAGTCAGATCGATCTCGGAAAACTGCGCGACGAGTTTGCGAAGCGCGTGAAGCGCAAGGCCACGGCAATCGAAGACATTCGCAAAGTGATCGAGGAGAAGCTGGCGCTGATGCTCGCCCGAAATCCCCGGCGCATGGATTACTACAAGCGGTATCAGGAGATCGTAGCCGACTACAACCGGGAGAAAGACCGCGTTACGCTGGAAGAGACTTTTGCCCAGCTCGTTGACCTGATGGCAGGCATGGATGTGGAGCAGCGCCGCGCCGTTAAGGAAGGCCTGACGGAAGACGAATTGGCGCTGTTCGATTTGCTCTACAAACCGCCCTTGCGGAAAGCGACGCGAGAAGGGCTGAAGCTCGCGAGCAAGAGCTTGCTGGAATCCGTGAAAAAGCTGATCGCACCGCTGGAGCGCTGGACGGAGAAGGAGCAGACCAAGGCGCTGGTCGAGGCCGAGATACTTGACCACTTGTTCCAAGTTTTGCCGAGCCCGCCCTTCACCGATGAAGAGAAGCAGGCCGTCGCGAAGAAAGTCTATGAGCACGTGTGGCAGCAGAGCGCTGGCGGGCGCTTTGGATTGGGCGAGGTCGCCGCATAAGCGACCGTGGACGCCAACGCGGTCTTGAAGGCGTGACGATGAATTTGCGCCTCGCGGGTGGAGGTGGACTTCAAGCAACTGCGCGAGGTTTACATCCAGAGCACGGCGACGAAGGGGTAGCCCGCGCGCCGCGCCGCGCCCGGAAGGTTACGCGGGTGGCTGCTGCGGCTGCGGGCGCAGGCGCAGGGTGATGCGCTTGAGGCGGGAGTCGTCGGGTGGGCTCCAGCTCTGGATTTGCGGGTCGTCCTTGAAAGCGGTGTGGACGATGCGGCGCTCGTAGGCGTTCATGGGCTCGAGCTGATACGGGCGGCGGGTCTGACGCACGATGTCGGCAATCTTCTGCACGCGGTGCGCGAGGCTGTCGTCCTGCATCTCCCGCCAGTGCTCAATGTCCACTTGCACTTTCGGGGCGTTCTTGTCCTTGGCTTGAAGGAGGCGATTCAGCAGGAGCTGGAGGTCTTCGAGGAGCGCGCCGTTGCGTCCGATGAGCCGGTCTTTTTCCGCCGAGTACACCATGAGCGTGAGGCCGTGCTCGCTCGGGAATTCCTTGATCTCACAGACGAAGCCGAGGTGCCCCAGCATCGTGTCGAGAGTGTCGCGTGGGTTCGGGCTCATAGGGGAAAGGGGGCGCGTTATTTTCGTTTGGGCGGCGCGGCGACCTTCAGCAGCGTGGGTGCCGCCTGGTTCCGCGTCGCGTAAAGTTGGGCGACAGAAAACAGGTTTTGCACGGTCCAGTAAAGCGCCAAGGCGGAGGCGTAGTTGTAGCAAAATGCGATGAAGATCAGCGGCATGAACATCATGATGCGCTGCTGCATGGGGTCGCCACTTTTTGGCGAAATCGCCATCTGCCAGAGCATCGTCCCCGCCATGACGAGCGGGAGAATATTGACCGGCCAGCCGACGCTGGGGAGGCGAAAAATCGTGTCCGGCAGTGAGAGGTCGTGGACCCAGAGGAACTTGCTGTTTCGCAGTTCGACGGCTTTGCCGAGCATGGTGAAAAAGCCGAAGAAAATGGGAATCTGCACGAGCATCGGCAGACAGCCGCTGAGCGGATTCACGCCGTAGTCCTTGTAGAGCTTCATCACCTCGGTGTTCATCCGCGTCGGGTCGTCCTTGTACTTTTCGCGCAGCTCGGTCATCTTCGGCTGGAGAAGCTGCATGCGTTTCATCGACTGGGTGGACTTGTTCTGCATGGGCCAGAGCAGCGATTTGATGATGAGCGTGAGGACGATGATCGCGAGGGCGTAGCTGCCGAGCATGCTCTTCAGCCAGTTCATGGATTTGAGCAGGGTTTTGCTGACCAGGCCAAAGATGCCGAAGTCCATGATTTCCTCCTGAGCGTCGGGCATCAGGCGCAGCCGGTCGAATTCGCGCGGGCCGACGAAGATGCGGAAGCTCTGCGTGAATGACTGGCCGGGTTCCAGCGTGAGGGCGGGCATGCCGAGCGCGCCTTCCACGCCGTAACGCGGACCGGAGCCGCCCTCGATGGAGCGACCGGACGTTTGCCACGCGGCGTCGGGGATGACCAAACGCCGCGCCCAGACGGCGTGGCCGCGGGCTTTCGGCGTGGCGGCCTCGGGCGTGGGAAAGCTGGGGGTGACCAGCGTGGTGAAGTATTGGTTGGCGACGCCGGCCCACGCGATGCCCTCGTGCGTGAAGGTGAAGACCGGACGCTCGGCCTGGAACCAGCCGGCGTTGAAATAAGTGGGATCAATGAATTTCCCTCCGGCTTGCATGAATCCGGTGTAGGTCGCCTGGTCGTGCTGGTGGACGGGGGCGGTCGAGCCGGTGTGGATGAAGTATCCGGGGAGTGCCAACGGCTGGGTGCCGTGGTTGGTGAAGGTGACCTCGAGCGCGACGATGTAGTCGTGCGCGAGGTCGGTGGAGGTCGGCGGCGTGAATTTTTTCGTGAGCTGGAGCTGCCGCGCGTCGGTGCGGTCGAAGGTGACGCTGCCGCTTTCGACGGTCACCGCAAAGGGCGCGGTCGCGCCTACGCCGGCGAGGTCGGTGACGGCTCCGATGGGGATGCTGCCGAATTCGTTGAGCGTCATGCGCTGGCCGCGCTCGGCCTCGTGCTTCTGCAACTCCGCGGTGGCGATGCCGCCGCCCAAGTTGGTGAACGTGTATTTCACCGAAGAGGTGGCGATCTCTTCGCGCTTCTCGGGCTCGTTGGCGACGGCGGGGACGGCAGGAACGGCGGGCGCGGGTTCCGCTGGCGCAGACGCCGGGGTCGCGGGGTCGGCGGGCTTGGGCTGGCCGGCCACTTCCGCGGCGGCGACGGCTTTCACCTTGGCCTGCTCGGCGGCGACCCTGGCCATTTCTTGGCTATTCCAAATCGTCCAACCGATGAGCACGGCGATGGCGAGACTGACGGCGATGATTCCTTTGCGATCCATAGTGGTTAAAAGTCCGAAAGCATTCCGAGCGATCGAACGAAGCAGTTCTGGCGCGGCGGAACCGTGTCCGTCGGCGCGTTTTTCTGGGGACTCAACATTTGAAAGTGGGTTCGGACGGCGAATTTTGGGGGGCGCAGCTCCGGACCCCGATGGGGCGCGCCGGCGGCACAAGATCGAGGCCGCGACCGCCCCACGGCTGGCAGCGCGCGATCCTTTTCACACCCAGCCAGGCACCGCGCCAGACGCCGTGCGTTTCGCAGGCTCCCAGAAAATAGTGCGAGCAGGTCGGCTCGAAGCGGCATCCGCCGTCCGCGCCGCACAGGGCGCGGAGCAGGGGTGAAATCAGCCACTGGTAGCTGCGGATGCAGGCGCGAATCAGGAGCATGGTGAAAGGATGGAGCTGCGCCGGGCGAGCAGCAGCCACTCGGCGCGAAGGGTTTCGAAACTGGCCCGGGCGGCCGCCTGGCGCGCGATCAGGGCCAGCCACACGCCGGCCTGGATTTGCGGGCGCACCGCCCGCACCAGTTCGCGCAGTCGGCGGCGCACCCGGACGCGCACGACGGCTCCACCGACCCGGCGCGAGGTGATCAACCCGATCTGCGCGGCGGTTTCCGAATCGGATTTCAGCACGCTCAAAACCATCAGCTTGCCATGAAACGACTGCCCCTCGCGTTTCAGCCTGGCAAAATCGCCCGCGCGGCAGAGGCGCGCGGCCTTGGGAAAACGCAGGCGGTCAGAAGGCATTTATGATTTACGATTGATGATTCGGTTTCCGGACATCTTCAGCCCGCCCAAAATCCTAAATCCTAAATCTTAAATGAATCAGGCCTGCGTATGGCGCTTGAAATGAATCTCGACGCCCTTGGGGAGCAGGCGCTTGCGACCACGCTGCCGACGACGGGCGAGAATGGCGCGACCGTTTTTGGTCTTCATGCGGGCGCGAAAGCCAAACTGCTGTTTACGGGTGCGCTTCGAGGGCTGGTAGGTGCGTTTCATGGTTCGTTTGGAAAAAGAGGGCGAAGGTTAGCGGTCTGACTTCCCCTGTCAACCAGCCAGACCAATATTCTTCCGGGGCCGCCAGCGCCTGCGCTCCCGTCACGTTCCTGTGTGCAAAAAATCCACGCGAGACGTTTGACAAATTTCCGCGAAACCGACAGTTTCCCGCCGCAATCGAGCCCGATAGTGGTAATTACGACAATTCACGAATTTTTTTGACCCCCATGCAGCCATCCAACCACAACCTCATGACCGTCGAGGAAACGGCGGAATATCTGAATATTCCCAAGCCAACGGTGTATTTCCTCGTCCAGCGTGGCCAGCTTCCGGCCATTCGCATCGGGGGCCGCTGGCGGGTGAAGCGCGATGCGCTGGACCGCGACGTTTTACGCAATGACGATCAGGGACATCAGCCAACCGTCCTCGTGGTGGATGACGACGAGGAGATTCAAAACCTGTTCGGCCTCTTTCTGAAAAAGGCGGGCTTCAGCCGCCTCATCGTCGGCACCGGCAAGGACGCGATTGCCGCGCTCGGCAAACAGAAGTTCGACTTTTGCTTTCTCGATCTCCAATTGCCCGACACCACCGGCGACGAAATTTACAAACACGCCAAAAAGATCGCCGCCGACATGCCCATCGTCATCATCACGGGCTACCCGGACAGTGAGATGCTCGACAACATCCTCAAGCTCGGCCCCGTGACCGTTTTGAAAAAGCCGCTCCAACTGCCGCAGCTCAACCAGACGCTGCGCATCCTGGGCCACGGCAAGCCGGTGAAGTCGGAGAAGAAGGCGTAGGCCACCGGCTTTCAGCCGAGCGTCGGCCGCGCCTTGTGCCAGTCGGTGGACTGCTCGTAGGCGTGGGCGATTTGCAGGAGCTGGGATTCCTGAAAGGGCTTGCCGAGGAGTTGCAGGCCGATGGGCAACTTCCTCCCGTCCACATCCGCAAAGCCGCACGGAATCGAGAGGCCGGGGATGCCGGCGAGATTCGTGGCGATGGTGAAAATGTCGGCGAGATACATCTTCAGCGGGTCGTCGCTGCGGTCGCCGGCCTTGAAGGCGACTTCCGGGGACGTGGGGCAGACGATGGCGTCCACCTTTTCAAACGCCGCCGAGAAATCGCGCCGGATGAGCGTGCGGACTTTCTGCGCGCGGAGGTAAAAGGCGTCGTAGTAGCCGCTGCTCAGCACATAGGTGCCGAGGATGATGCGGCGCTTCACCTCGGGGCCGAAGCCCTCCTCTCGGGTGCGCCCGTAGTGGTCGAGCAGGTTCGCGGCGTCGGCGGCGCGGTGACCGTAGCGCACGCCGTCGAAGCGCGCCAGATTCGCCGACGCCTCGGCGGTGGCGATGATGTAATAGACGCCGACCGCGTGCCCGGTATTGGGCAGCGAAACCTCGACGATCTCCGCGCTGAGCGATTCGTAGTGGCGGACGGCGGCGCGCACGGCGGCATCCACCTGCGGGTCGAGCCCTTCGATGAAATACTCGCGCGGCATGCCCAGTCGGACGCCGCGCAGATCGCGCCCGAGGAGCGCGGTGTGATCGGGCACGGGTTCGTCGAGGCTCGTGGAATCCTGCGGGTCGCGCCCGGCGATGGCGTTGAGCATGAGCGCGGAGTCGCGCACGGTTTTGGTGAAAGGGCCGATCTGATCCAGCGACGACGCAAACGCGATGAGGCCGAAGCGCGAGACGCGGCCATACGTGGGCTTCAGTCCCACGATGCCGCACAGCGCCGCCGGCTGGCGGATCGAACCGCCGGTGTCCGAGCCGAGCGCGGCGAAGGCTTCATCCGCCGCCACCACCGCCGCCGAGCCGCCGCTCGATCCGCCGGGAATGCGCGACGTGTCCCACGGATTGCGCGTGTGGCCGAACGCGGAATTTTCCGTCGAGCTGCCCATCGCGAACTCATCGAGATTGCAGCGCCCAAACGGAATCGCGCCCGCCGCGCGCAGCTTGCGGATCACGGTGGCGTCGTAGTTCGCGCGATAGCCTTGCAGGATTTTCGACGCCGCGGTGCAGGGCTCGCCGATCACGTTGATCACGTCCTTGATCGCAATGGGCACGCCGCCGAGCGGGAGCGAAACGTCCGCCTTTTCCGCACAGGCGAGCGCCGCGTCGAGGTCGCGCGAGAGGTAGCCGTGAATCAGCGGATCGATCTGCGCGATACGCGCATCGAGGGCGCGCAGGACTTCGGCGGGCGAGACTTCTTTGGCGCGCAGTCGGGCCTGCACGTCGGCGAGGGAAAGGGCGGGGAGTTCCATGGAATTATTCGATCACCTTCGGCACGATGAAAAGCTGGTTGGCCGAGCGCGGCGCGTTGGCCAGCGCATCCTCGGCGGTGAACCAGTCGCGCGGCGCGTCCTCGCGGAAGACGTTGAAAATGGCGTTGGCGTGCGCCGTCGGCTCGATGCCCGTGACATCCACCTGCTCCAGTTTTTCCACGTAGGCGAGGATCTGCGAAATCTGCGTCTGAAACTTGGCGATTTCCTCCTCGCTCAAATGCAGGCGCGCGAGCTGCGCGGTGTAACGGACGTCGAATTTTGCGCTCATAGGGGCGGGGAGTAGAAAGGAAATCGCGCGGTGTGAAAAGGGAGGAAATTATTGGCGACGCCAAGCCCGACGCCTCTCGCTGTCCACGAAAACGCGACATCCTCGTCAAGCGCGCCGCACCACCGCGCGGGCGTTCCGCTCCGGGAATTTTTGTGTTGGGATTTCAGATTTTGGCCCTAGAAGTCTGCACACAATATGCGCGCGATTTTAGCACTCGAAGACGGTCGTTTTTTCCTCGGTGAATCCTTTGGCGCGACCGTCTCGGCGGTCGGCGAGGTCTGCTTCAACACGTCGATGAGCGGCTATCAGGAAGTGCTCACCGATCCGTCGTATCGCGGGCAGATCGTGGCGATGACCACGCCGCAGATCGGCAACTACGGCGTGAACCCGCTCGACGATGAAAGCGCGGGGGTGCATGTGCGCGGCTTTGTCATCGAAGAACTGAGCCCGGTGACGAGCAACTGGCGCTCGCGCGGCACGCTGGACGATTATTTGAAAACGTGGGGCATCCCCGGCATCCAGGGCATCGACACGCGGGCGCTGACCAAGCATCTGCGCTCGCGCGGGGCGATGCGCGGCTGCCTGACGACGGAGGACATTTCGCCGGAGCAGGCGGTCGAGCAGGCGCGGCAGGCGCCGCCGATGGCGGGCTCGGATTTTGTGAAAGAGGTCACGCCTGCCGCGGCCTACGACTGGGATCCGGAGGGCGTGCAGAGCCGGGCGTGGACGATCGTGAAAGGCGACGGCGCGAGCACGCAGGTGACGGAAAGTGGCGAGGTTTTCGTGAAGCTGCCGCCGGTGAAGCATCGCATCGTGGCGTATGACTTCGGCATGAAGCGGAACATCCTGCGGCGGCTGCGGCAGGAGGGTTTCCAAGTGCGCGTGGTGCCGGCGACGACGAGCGCGGCCGACGTGCTCGCGCTGAAACCGGACGGCGTGTTTCTTTCCAACGGCCCCGGCGATCCAGCGGCGCTGACCTACGTGCATGAAAGCATCCGCGGGCTGATGGGCCGGACGCCGATCTTTGGCATCTGCCTCGGGCACCAGATGCTCGGGTATGCGGTGGGCGGAAAGACCTTCAAGCTCAAGTTTGGGCATCGCGGCGGCAACCAGCCGGTGCAGGATCTGGCGACCGGGAAGGTGACGATCACCGCGCAGAATCACGGTTTCGCCGTGGATGCCGATTCGCTACCCGCCGATGTGGAGGTCTCGCACATCAACCTCAACGACCACACCGTCGAGGGCCTGCGGCACAAGTCGCTGCCCGTTTTCAGCGTGCAGTATCACCCCGAGGCCGCGCCCGGCCCGAACGACGCCAGCTACTTTTTTCCGCAGTTTGCGCAGATGATCGAGGACACGAAGTAGCCGGAGCTTTCGCCCAAAGTCGGTGGGCGTTTTGGGCGTAAGCCCGGCCTACTTTTCCACCGGGCGCAGCGTGACCTGGCGCAGGTCCATCACGGCCACGCCGGGCTTGGTCTTCGGCTTCACGGTGAGGGTGTGTTTGCCGGCGGCGAGGGTGAGGGTGCCGAGCTTGCGGGGGACGAATTTCTGGAAGCCGCCGGTGTCCTCGACGGTCATCGCGAGCGTCTGCTCGCCGACGGCGAACGCCACCGCCGCGCCGCCGCTACCTTTGCCGCAGCCTTGCAGCGCCTCGACCTCGAAGCTGCCGGCTTTCACGATTTCAAACTCCCAGCTCACCCAGTCTGCCTGGTTCGTCCAATAGCCGACGGTGTTCTTTTGCGGCTGCGGTTCGTAGCGGACGTTGGTGCCGTGCACGGTCACGTCTTTTGCCGCCAAAGTAACCGTGCCATCCGCAGCCTGCGCCACGAGCTGACGGGTGCCTTGGTGAGCGGCGGGCGCTTCGGGAGCGGCGGCTGGCTGGGCGCAGAGCGTGGTGGTGGCAAGGGCGAGAGCGAGGGCGAGGAGCGGGCGGTTCATGGGTTGGTTTTGGGTTGGTAGTTGGGATTCGGTGTCGGCGGTTGAGCATCCACGGCTTTGCGCCACGCGTCGAGTTTGGCGCGCAGCGCGGCGGACCGGGCGGCGTCGGAAATGGCGAGGTCGCGCTGCTCGGCGGGGTCGTGCGCGAGGTCGTAGAGTTCCACGCGGTCGTCTTCGTAGAAATGGAGCAGCTTCCAGTCGCCGTCGCGCACCGCGCTGTAGGGCGTGGCGCCGCCGGGATGGTAGTGCGGGTAGTGCCAGTAGAGCGGACGCGGCGCGATGGTGCCGCCGCGCAGCAGCGGCGCGAGGCTCACACCATCGGACCCCGCGGGCCCGGCCACGCCCGCGAGATCGAGGATCGTGGCGAACCAATCCGGCGTGATCACCGGCGTGGCCGGGGCGCTGCCCGCCTTGGTCACGCCGGGCACGAACGCGATCGCCGGGACGCGCACGCCGCCTTCATAGGCCGAGCCTTTGCCCGCGCGCAGACCGAGGTTCGCGGTGGGACCGAGCAGGCCGCCGTTGTCGGACGTGAAGATGATCGCCGTGCGGTCGGCGATCTGGAGTTCGTCGAGCTTCGCGCGGATGCGGCCCACGCTGTCGTCCACGCTTTCCACGAGCGCGGCATAGACCGGGTTCTTCTGCGGCGAGGCTTCGCTGCGTTTGGCGCGATACTTTTCGATGACATCCTTTTTCCCCGCGATGGGCTGATGCACCGCGAAGTGCGGCAGATACAGGAAGAACGGCCGGTCCTTGTTTTGCGCGATGAACTTCTCCGCCTCCGCCGTGAGCCGGTCTGTGAGAAACTCGCCCGCCGGTCCCTCGGGCAGCGTCGGGATTTTGTAGGGCGCGAAAAAGGATGGCGGCTGGCCCTTCTCGGTACCGCCGATGTTCACGTCGAAGCCGCGGGCCGTGGGCGGCTCGGGACCGAGATGCCATTTGCCGATGCTCGCCGTGGCGTAACCCGCGGCGCGCAGCAGCGCGGGCAGCGTGGTCCACTCGTCGCGCAGACCCTTCTGCCAGTCGGGCACGCGCAGCTTGGCCTTCGGCGCGCCGTGGCCGGCGATCCAATCGGTGAGATGCAGGCGCGCGGGATATTGACCCGTGAGCAACGCCGCACGCGTGGGCGAGCAGACGGTGCAGGCGGAGTAGGCGGCGGCGAACTTGACGCCGTCGCGCGCCAGGCGGTCGATCTGCGGCGTCTCGTAGAAAGTGCTGCCGTAGCACGCGGCGTCCGTCAGGCCCATGTCGTCGATGAGGATGAAGATGACATTCATCCGCTCGGCGGCGCGGGCCGGCGTGAGTGCGGCGAGGAGGAGGAGGAAAAGGAGGCGTTTCATTTTGCTTCCGCTTTTACCCCCGGCAGCCGCGGTTCGATTTTCGCGCCGCCGGTGACTTGCTCCCACGTGAAGGCGCGCTTTTCCACCAGTCCGATGCCGGTCTGCCAGATCTCCAGCGCCACGGCGGGCGGCGTGGCGGCGGTGTCGATGTCGTAGATGCTGAAGAAGCGCCCGCCGTCGTGGTAGGCGAACATCTCGGGGCCGGGCCGGCCTTTCGCGCCGGGGCTGCCGAGCGGGCCGCTGGTCACCTCGATGAAGCGCCCGCGGACGTGATACGCGGCGGTGAAATGGCGGTCGCCGCTGAGCAGGAGCACGTTCTTCATGCCGTGCTCGGCGAGGAAATCGAAAATCTCCTGCTCCTCGCGGGCGTAGCTTTTCCACGAGTCGGCCACGCTGTCGCTCTGCCACTCGCCGCCGCAGGCGATGACCCGGAGCGTGGCTTTGCTGGCGAGCAGTTCGCGCTTCAGCCAGGCGAGCTGTTTCGCGCCGAGCTGGGTCTTGGTGCCGTCGTCGGGCGCCTTGGCGGGCGAGCGGTAATAGCGGTCGTCGAGCAGGAAAAAATCCACGTCGCCGCGGCTCATTTTGAAATAGACGCCGGGGTTGTCCGGCTCGCCGGCGGCGGGGTTGGCGAAGAACTCGGTGAACGTGCGCAACGAGTCCTCCTTGCCCTTTTGCGTGCCGTCGCTGTCGTTCACGCCGAAGTCGTGATCGTCCCAAATGGCGTAGAGCGGCGTGTGCTGAAAGAGCGCGCGGAAGCCGGCGTGCGCGCGGTGCGCGATGAAGGCGGCGCGCTGCTTCGCGGGGTCGGTGGTGTTGGCGTAGTGGTTGTCGCCGAGCTGCAGCACGAAGTCGGCGGTGGTGCGCGCTTCGAGGTCCGCCCACGTCGCGGCGTCGAGCCCCGGCTCCTTGCCCGCGCAGGAGCCAAAGGCGAAGCGCAATTTGCCCTTCGCGCCGTCGGCGGGCGCGGTGGTGAAACTCGGCCACGGGCGCGCAAGCGCGGGCTGGCCGTCGAGGAGGACGGTGTAGAAATAAGTCGTCCGCGCTTTCAACTGAGGAACAACGACGACGCCCGCGAAGTCCGCCGCCGCCTTGATCTCCGGCCCGGCGATTTCCCGCGCCCCGTCCATATCCGCCCGCTCGCTCACGCGCACCCCGACCTTTGCCGCGCCCGTCGCTTTCACCCAAATGCGCGCCTCGGTCGGCCCCACGTGTCCGAGCATCGGCGCGAGCTGGAGATACACCGGCCCCGGCTGCGGCGGCGGGATGGCCGGCGACGCCGTGGAGCTGCCGTAGTTATCGGCCAGCGCGGCGGAAGCGAGGAGAGCGAGAGCGAGAAAGCGGGGAAACATGATGGGCAGGATGTTTGCGCGCAGGGCGGAAGTTGCAACGCGCAACTTGCCGCGCACTCACGCCGCTTCCGCTCAGCGATTGCGGCGGAAAGTTTGGAAACGACCGGCGGCGGCGTCCCAGAGGAACACGTCCCAGAGATAGGTCCGGTAGGTCAGGTCGAGATTCGTGCGGAGGAAGAGATCGGTGCGGCCGCCGGGCAGGTTCCAGCGGATGTCTTTGCCCGGCGAGCGGAGGATGTCCTCGCGGTTCACGAGCACCCAGAGACGCTGGTGCTCCACGCATTTGTCCTGGAGCATGTCGAGGTTGCGGATGGCTTCGGCGCCGGCGTTGCGGTCGAGGAGGCGTCCGTCTTTCCGGTGGAAAAAATCGTGCAACAGCGGGATCGCGAGATCGTAGTCCACGCGGCCTATTTCAAGCAGCGCGCTCTGGGTGTGCGGGGCGCTGACCATGATGGCGTCGCCGGGGCGGGCATTGCGGCGCACGTAGCTGAGCGCGCCCGCGGAGTCGGGCTGGAGGCGCGTGGTGTAGGAATCGAGCAAGCGCCACGGCGACCACGCCAGCACCACGCCGCCGATGAGCACGCCGCCGAGCGCGTGGCGCAAAGCGGGTGGCCGCGCGCCGAGCCGGGCGCGGTGGATGAGAAACGCGGCGAGCGCGCGGACGCCGTGGACGCCAAGCACCAGCCAGAGCGGGATGAGCCAGTATTGATACCGCAGGCCGCTGCCGGTGACGAAGATGGCGGTGCCGACGACGCCGGAAAACAGGATGGTGTGCAGCGCCAGCGCCGCGCGGTTGCGCCCGCGGAGGACGAGCGGCAGGCTGACCAAAAGCAGCACCGACAGCGCGAGGTGGAGCCGCGAGAACGTGACGAACAGCATCAGCAGACTCGTCGGCGACTCGAAGTTCAAAGCGAAGGTCGGCTCGAGCGAAGGCAAAGTGCCATCGGCTCGCGTGAGGCAGCGCGTTTGGAAGACCGCGAGATCGAGCACCACCAGCACCAGCACGCAGCCGGCGGCGACCGCGAACCGGGCCTCGTCCGCCCACGGCTTGCGCTCGGCAAAGAGCACGTAACCGAGCAGCAGCGAGCAGCCGATGGTGAGGCTCAGCTCCTGGCTGAGCACCGTGGCAAAGAACGCGGCGAGCATGAGATACCGCGCCCGCATCCCCTGCCCCACCACGCAGCCGCGGCAGAAAAGATAGACCGTGAGCAGCGCGAAAAACTGCTGCTGCTGATAGAATCGCACGAGATGGCCGGAGAACGCCGCGAACGGATGGATGGTGTAAAGCGCCGCCGCCACGAGGCCCGTCCAGCGACTCCGCAGCAGCCGCGCGCCGACGAGATAGAGCAGCGCGGCGGTGCCCACCGCGAAGGCGACGGACGGCAGGCGCAGCGCCCAGATATTCTCGCCAAACAACGCCACGATCCCGCCCACGAGGTAGTGGTAGAGCGGGCTGCGGGTGTAATAAATCGCGTCGAACATCTGCGGCAGCCCGGTGCGGGCGATCGCGAGGATCGCCTGCACGGAGGCGTATTCGTCGGGATCGAGCGGTTGAAAATCGAGGTCCTTGGCGCGCAGGAAAGCGCACGCGAGGAGGATCCAGCAGAGCGCGAACTTCGACCCCCAGCGGGGCCAGGCCGGGCCGACGGAAGCAACGCGCTCCTGGCGTGGCCGGAACAGCCGCAGGCCGGTGGCGAGGCCGACCAGCGCCGCCACGCCGAGGATGTAGCCCCACGCATTGGCGGACAAAAACAGCAGCGCTTCCTCGCGTTCGACCCACGAACTTTCCACCAGCACCGCGACGAAAAGCGGCACCGTGGGCAGCGCCAGCAGCGTGGTCAGCGCCGCGCGGGCGCGCCCGGCCAGACGCCGCGCGGCGAGCGCCACCGGGAGCGCGATCAGGAGAAAGACCGCGAGCGCCGTCGCCAGCCAGCAGCGGAATTTCTCCCCCACATCCCACACGTTGCCCACGTAAGTTTTGCGCGGGAGCGCCGCGCCGGCGGTATCCGCGGGACCGGGCACCGCCGCTTCCCGCGCGGGCGAAACCAGGTTTTCCGAAAGCTCGAGGCGGCTCTGCCAGCCGGGGCCGGAGGATAAAGTCCGCACCGTGCCGTCGGCGGCGAGCGCCTTGGCATCGAGCGCGAAACGCGGGATCCAGTTCAGCGTTTCCTTCGTCGGATTCAGCCGGACGGTGATGCGATTTTCGCCGCGACGCAGCAGCCACGGCACGCTGTAGAGATCAAACGCGCCGACCTCCTGATTGCGGGTCAGCGCCAGCGGCGGGAGCATCGCATCGTTGCTCCCGACACCGGCCCCGGACTCGGTTTCAAAGATCGTGTCCGCCTCCTCGGGATCGACCGCATCGGACCGGCCCGTCGCCGAGTGCGGGGTGTCGGAATCGAGCAGCCAGCCGCCGTGCCGCGGGGTGCAGGAACCATTGGCCGGCAGGCGCACGGGATGGCCATTGATCGCGAGGTCGTAAGCGCGATTCGTGAGGATGCGGAGCCAGGCTTCCTGCGGGCGTCCGTCGAGCCGCCACGAAGTCTCGAAGACTACCGGCCGCTCGTACGCGCCGGCGGGCGATTGCACCCACGAGCCGGCGAACGGGTCGCGGAAAATTCCCGGATCAAACGTGCGCAGCATCCCGCCGCGCGGGGGTGCCACGAGCGCGGCGTGCGCCCAGCTTTCATCCGGGAATGCCGGTTCGGTCCACTCCAGCCCGCCTCGGTGCAAAGGAAACGCCGTCGCCCGCCAATCGCGATCCGAGCGGATGCGGATGGACTCCCCGGAGCGCATCTGAATCTCGCCCTCCACGCACAACCGCGCCGACGCCGTGCGCGATTCCACGCCGATGCACATCACGTTTTTTCCCGGACGGAGAAAGCGCGTGAGATCCACGAAGACCGGCACGCGCCAACTCCGAAAGCTGCTCCATTGAAACTCCCGCGGGCGCTGCCGCGGTAACATCGCCGGACTGCCGACCACCTGCTGGCCGGGTTCGCTGAGCGATTTCTGAAACGGCGAAGTCGCGCGCATCAGCGGCAGCGTGCTCACGGTACGGCCATTCACGGAAATCTCGAAAGAGTCCTCGCCGGCAATCGCCAGCCACGCGTTGCGCGGCTCGCCGGGCAGCATCACGGTCTGACGGAAACTGGCCTTGCCCGTCGGCTCGCCCGGCGCCGCGATCCAGGCTGCGTCGAGCTTCAGCGGCCGCACCACGGTGCGAAACGGAAACCACCAGCGGCAGACGCCGTAAGCCGCGAACGCCGCAAAGAGCAGCGTCGCCACGGCGAGCAAAACGGACTGGCGGCGGGTCGTCATTTCGTGGGCCGCTTGGCGCGCTGCCAGTGCGCGAGCGCCGTCGCGGGTTCGCCGTATTGCCATTCCGCGGACGCGAGATTTTCCTCCGCCGCGGCGAGGACCGGGCGCTGCGTCGGGGTGTTGAGAAAGCGGTAGGTCTGCCGCATCCGCGCGGCGAGGAGCCGGAGTTCCGCGGGGCGGCCCACGCGCCCGCACGCGAGTTGCAGCACGTAGTTCGCCTTGAGATTGCAGGGATCGGCGGCGAGCACCGTTTCGAGCAGGACGAGCGCGCGGTCGGCCTGACCGGTGTTGAGGACGTTGACCGCGCGGACGAGGAGATTTCTCACGAGCACGCGCCGCTCCACGGAGTCCGGCAGGGTCGTCGGGAGCGCGGCGCGCATGGCGTCCTCGGCCTGCTGGAGAAAGCCGTCCTCCGCGAGCCGCTGCGCGCGGTAAAACTCCGCCGCTGGCGTGGCGCGGCCCAGCTCGGATTCGAGCCGTCCGACTTGCAGAAAAAAGATGCCGTCCGCGCGCACCGCAGGCACGGCGGAGGCCGCGCGCTCCAGCGCGGCGAGCGCGGCGGCGGGATCACCACCGCGCACCAGATCGCGCGCTGCGGCGAGGTGGTGCGCCGCCATAAAAAAGGGCAGCGTCGCGAGGACGCTTGCGACCGCTCCGATGGCGCACGCCGGCCAGACCGCGCGCCGGAAAAATCCGGGGTCGGCCAGCGCGCGTTCCCGACCGCGCGCGAGCACCAGCAGCGCCGCGCCGCCGACGGCGCAGACCCAGCCGCGCCCGAGCGTCTGCGCGAACCACGCGGAGAGGCCGAACCATTCCGTGACCTCCAAAAGCCGGCCCCATTCGAGATTCGCGGGACTCCAGGTCGGGAGCTCGAAGATGCGGGTTTCGAGCGGTTCATTGACGGCGAGAATGCGCTGCTGCCACGTCGCATCGCGCACTTCCTGCGCGGTGTAGATGTCGCCGGTGTAGCCGGTGAGCTGGTCGTGCTGGCTCCACAGCCACGCCGCGCGCGCGGCGGTCGCGGGTGCGAAACGCAGCACGGCGACGGGGAAAAGCAGCACCGCGAGCAGCAGCACCGCCGCCAGCCCGACCGCCTGCCGATGCCGGACGCGCGCGCCCCACCCCAGCGCGAGCAGCGCCAGCAAACACGCCGCGCGGAAGACGAGCGCGAGGCCGGGCTCGAAGCCGCGGACCACGCCGGCGAACGGCGCGTCGCCCGCGACAAATTCCGGCACCTCGAACCACGGAAAAAACGTGCCGAGCGCGAGCAACCCCGCGCCGAGCCAGCCCGCGCCCGCCGTGAGCAGACCGGGCAGATCGTCCGCCGGGAAAAGCCGCTGCCAAAGACGTTTCACAATTTTCCTACCGGGCGGTGACCGCGGTCCCGCCGAGTTCGACGACCCGGTCGCCGTCCTGCAAATCCTCGTGGCCCGCGGTGATGATTTTCTCGCCAGCGGCGAGCCCGGCCGTGATCTCGACCCAGCCTTCCCGGGTGGCCCCGAGGCGCACGCGGCGGAGCGCGCGCGCGCCGTCGCCAGCGAGCACCTGCACGATGCCGGAACTCGCATTGATGGAACTCAACGCGGCCTGCGGAACGGCCAGCACTTCGCGGCTGGCCTCGATCCGCGCGAAGCCGGTCAGGCCCGGCGCGAGCAGCTCGCGATCGGCTGCGGAAAACTCGACGCGCACCTCGAAAGTCGTCGGCCATTCCGGGGCGCCGGTGCCGATGGGCCGGACCGGCCGGCTCGTCTCCGGGCCGCCGGGGTGATAGGTCACGACCGGGACGACGACGGCGACTTTGCCCGTGAGCGGACGCCCCGGCAGCGCTTCGAGCTGCACCGTGGCCTCGTCGCCGACTTGCACTTTGCGGATGGCCATCTGGTCGAGACGCGCCTCGAACCACAGGCCGGACGCGATCATGAAAGCGGTCTCGCCGGCGGTCCGGTTGTATTCGCCGGGATGAATCAGGACGCGCTCAATCACGCCGCTCGCCGGGGCGCGGATTGCGCACTCGGCGAGTTCGCGTTCGCGCTGCTCCACGGCGAAGCGTTTTTCCGCCGTCACGCTATCGGCGATGGTGACGCTGTGGACCATGCCGGCGGAGGAAACGCTCACGCCGAGTTCGCTCGTCTGGAGTTCGCGCTCGGCTTCCGCGAGATGGATTTGCGCGTCCTGAAATTGCGTCCTGGAAACCACGCCCTGCTCGAACAGCCGCTTCATCCCCGCCGTCTTGTCCCTCCACAGCGCGACCTCTTTTTCAAACAACGTGCGGTTGATGTTTTCCCGCGCCGGACGCTCCAGCGCCATCTCGTAGGAGGAGCCGACTTGCACCCGTTCGCGCTCGGCTACGGCCGCCGCCAGTTCGAGCCGGGCGGTCTCCAACCGGAATTGCGCGGCGCTGCGGTCCACCGTCGCGAGGAGCTGACCTTCGCGCACGACATCGCCCGCGCGGACGCGGACCTCCGTGATTTTCCCGACGGGAATCAGCGGCACGCGCACCGCCTCGGCGGCCATGCGCCCTTCGCCGAGCCGCGCTTCGGTGATCAGCCGCTCACCCACCAGCGCGGTCTCGACGGTGAACGGCGTGCCGGCGCGGCGCTTCACCGCGAGGTAGCCAAAGCGGGACGGGTAGCTGCCATTCTCCGGCTGCACGTAGGCGGGCGCGATCACCTGCACGCCGAGGAAAACCGCGATGGCCGCGGTGGCAGTGGCGAGGGCGAGGATGGCAAATGTGGAGCGGTTCATAGCTGGGGTTGGCGGACTTCGTTGGTCATGGTGGAAAAAGCACGTCGCGCGCCCGTGGCGAGGCGCGTCCAGGCGGCGGGCGCGAGCAGCACGCCGACGCAGCAGAGTTCGTCCGCGATGAGGACGAGCCGCCAGAGGACGGCGGCGGCGACCACGGTTTCGACGGGCACGACCGTGGCGAGGACGATGGCGGAACCGGTTTCGCGCACGCCGATGCCGCCGGGCACGCCGATGGCGAAGAAGCCCGCGAGCCAGCCGCAGGCGTTAGCGCCGATGGCGGCGACGAGGCTGAGCGGCGCGCCGGTGAGCGCGCGGAGGACGCAGTGGAAAGCGAGGCCGTTCAGCACGCACAGAGCGATGTAGAGCAGGAGCGTGCCGACGAGGGGAGCGGCGCGCGGACGCGTTTTGGCGAGGGTGCCGAGCTGTGCGAGGAAGGCGGTGATTTTCCGCGGCAGCCGGTGTCGCGGAAAATGCAGAAAGGCGAGGCCAGCCCCGGTGACGAAGAGCGCGAGCGCGCCGCCGATCAAGGTGAGCGCCAGCGGACTGGCGAGCTTCACCCAATCGAAGGCCAGCCCAAAGGCCAGGCCCGCGCCGCCGGCGGTGATGGCCCAGGCGGCGATGGTGAGCACGAGTTCCAGCGGCAGACTCGCGGCGGCGACGGCGGATGGCGCGCCCGCCTTCCCCGCCTGGTACACGCGCGAGCAGAAACCCCAGACGCTGCCCGGCAGCCAGCGCATGGTTTCGGCCATGATCCAGATGCGTGCGCCGCGCGCGAACGGCATGGCATGGCCGAGCGAACGCAGCACGAGCACCCAGCCGGTGGAGTTCACGATGCGGTAGAGAATGCAGAGGCCGAGCGCGAGGAGCAGCCAGTCGGGATCGGCCGCGGTGACGCGCGCGCGGGCTTCCGCGCCGGCGTGTTGCAGCGCCGCGCAAATGCTGAGCGCGACCGCGAGCACGAGGCCGGCGACGAGCCAAATTTTCCAACGAGGGTGGTGCGCGGGTGGCGGCGTCATGGGTGCGCGGAAGTGGCCGCCGCGGGGACGCCAGCCGGCGCGGGCGCGGGGCGGAGGGCGCGGGCGTAGAGCTGTTCGGTGGCGTGGGTGATGCGGTCCCAGTCGAACAGCCGGGCAGCTTCAACACGGCCGGTCTCGCCGAGCCGGCGGGCGAGCGTGGGGTCGTCGAGCAACCGCAGCACGGCGGCGGCGAGCGCGGGCGGATCTTTCTCCGGGACGAGCAGGCCGGTCTTTTCGTGCTGGATGACATCCACGATGCCGCCCACGGCGGAGGCGACGACGGGCCGCGCGTTTTGCAGCGCCTCGACGAGGACCACGCCGAGACCCTCGGTGTCGCCGCGGTCGTCGAAGATCGCGGGCAGCACAAAGACATCGCACGCGCGGTAGAGGCGGCCGAGTTCGTCGTTGCTCACGGTGCCGAGAAATTGCACGGCGTCGCCGAGGCGCAGCTCGCGGGCGAGCGCCTCCCATTCGGGCCGCCGGTCGCCGTCGCCGGTGATGAGCAGTTTCACGCGCCGGCGCTCCAGAATCGCGGGCAGCGCGCGCAGGAGAAAGGGCACGCCTTTGCGCTGAATATGCCGGCCCGTGAACAGGAGGGTCGCGGAGTCGCCGGGCGGCGGCTCGGGCGCGGCGGCGGGCTCGCGGAGCGTGGCACCGTACGGGATGACGGTGGCCCGGCGGCCGCACAGGCGCTCGATCTCGCGCTGGGTGTGCGAGCTGTTGCAGGCGAGGACATCGGACCGCAGGAGGCACTGGCGGAGGAGCGCGCGAACCCACGGCTGGCGGCGCGCCATGGCCAGCTCCGCGCCGTGGCACATCGCGACCACTTTCGCGCCCGACAGCCGCGCCGCGGGCAGCGCCATGAGCCCGTGCGGAAATGGCCAGTGGCAATGGATCACATCGAAGCGCTGCTCCCGCGCCCAGCGCGTCGTGGCCAGCGCGCCGCGGGCGATGTAGGGCGCGGCGAGGAGCTGGTAAAACGGGTTGCGGAGCTTGTTCGGCGCGCCTTCGTCGTGCGTGAGATTTTCCCAGCGCCGCGGCGCGTAGCGAAAGCGGCGGACGTCCACGCCATCGATGACGTGACTCCGCAAGCCCTCGAAAGACGGCGCGATGACCGTCACGCGATGACCGCGCGCGGCGAGCCGGTTCACGGACTCGCGCAGCCACGGCACCTGGGCGTCGTTTTCCGAGCGCGCGTAGGTGGAGCTGAGGACGGCGAGGTGCAGCGGATGCGGGGCACGAGGCATGGTCAGACGGCGACGAGCGCGGTGCGGGGTTTCTCGCCGACCGTCTCAAACTCAAAGTCGCCCTCGGTGATCCGCCGCAGTTCGACAGCGCGCTGGACGGCGCGGATGAGGCGCGCGGAGTCGAACGGCTTCACCACGTAGTCGCACGCGCCCATTTTCATGGTCTCGATGGCGGCCTGGATTTCCTGCTGGCCGGAGACCATCACGATCCTCAAGTCGGCGGCGCGCTTGCGGAGTTGCCGCAGGCAGGCAAAGCCGTCGCGCGCGGTCGGGAGATTCATGTCGAGCAGGACCACGGCGGTCGCCTCGCTCACGCGGGCCAGCGCGCCGGCGGCGTCGGCGGCTTCCTCGACGGCAAAGCCCGCGCCTTCCAGCACGAGCCGGAGCGTCTCGCGCATGTCCGGGTCGTCATCCACGACGAGGACTGGCGGCCCGGCGGGCGCACGAAGCAGGCGGAGGCCGGGAGCGGGGAGACGCTCGTCCGGGGCCGACGCGGCGAGCGCGCGTCCACCGGGAATGACTTCGGCGATCATGGCGCGGCGGCCTTTTTCCTCGAGCCCATGCACGAGCAGCTCCGCGACCAAACCGAGCGCTGCCAGCGGGATGGGGATGGCGAGCAGGGTCTGCGCGAACGCCGCGATGCGCGCGGCCAGCGCGATGCCGAGACCGGGCGCGCACGAGAAAATCTCCAGCAAGCCGCCCGCGAGCAGCAGCGCCAGCGCGCTCCCGCCGAGGAAGTGCAGCGGGCGCTCGCGGAAGTTTTTCAAAAAATAGACCGTCTGCATGTCGAGGAAGCCGCGCACGAAACGGTTCACGCCATATTTCGAGACGCCATGCACGCGGGCGTGGTGCTCGACCTCGATCTCGGTGGAGCGGAATCCTTTGATGCTCGCGAGCGACGGGATCATCCGGTGCATCTCGCCGTAGAGCGCCACGTTTTTCACGACCTCGCGGCGGTAGCATTTGAAGCCGCAATTGTGATCGTGCAGCGCGACGCCGGCGAAGCGGCTCAGCATTTTGTTGAAGACCCGGCTCGGCAGCACCTTGTGCCACGGATCGCGGCGCTGCCGTTTCCAGCCGCTCACGATGTCGAAGCCCTCGGCGAGCTTCGCGAGAAAGCGCGGGATTTCCTTCGGGTCGTCCTGCAAGTCGGCATCGAGCGTGAAGACCACCTCGCCCCGCGCCGCCTGGAAGCCCGCCGCCAGCGCCTGCGCCTTGCCGGAATTGCCCGCAAAGCGGCACGCGGCGACGGTCGCCGGATGCTGGTGCGCGAGTTCCTGAATGACGCACCAGCTTCCGTCGGTGCTGCCGTCGTCCACAAAAATGACCTCGTGCTCTATGGCGAGCGCGGCCATTTCCACCGCGATGCGGGCAAAAAGCTCGCGGAGACTCTGCTCCTCGTCCTTCAGCGGAATGACAAAACTGACCAGCGCGGGCGTCATGGCACAGAAGGGAGCGCGACGACTGGCCGGGGTCGCTGGCGTTTGGTGGGAAAGGCGGCGCGGAACACGCGACGGCGACGCTTGGGACGTTCGGGCGTGATTTCGGGCGGGGTTTGCATGGCGGCTTGCTCGGTAAAGCAAGAGCGGTGCGTGTTTATTGTAAATATACTCGGCGACTTAAAATAAAACCCTCCTTCGCTGTCGTCCGCCGCTCGCGAGCCGTGACGCCGCATCGTTTTGCGTGTAGTCCGGCGCGCATGATTCCGCTTTCCGACGACCAGCCGACGCACCGCTTTCCGCTGGTGACGGTGGCGCTGATCATCGCCAATGTGCTCGTCTTCGTCGGCTGGCAGCTCCGCATCGGGATGGA